>PPCM01000027.1_pt1 | contig 385762 bp, 400 predicted proteins | sample 1555541 | NCBI WGS metagenome assembly PPCM01 (sample SAMN05284479, study PRJNA326546) | Marine sediment metagenome, whole genome shotgun sequencing project. | isolation source: marine sediment | place: Germany: Wadden Sea | collected 2012-09-05
AATCACAAAAAAAAGAGTGGAAAAATCCACTCTTAGTTACTCCATAAACCATGAGATTACAATATTCTCTAGCTAAAACATCTTTTCCTTTCGGTGCTTTAAAGTGCACTTTAGGTTTATCAGTAGGAGTTAACTCAACTCTATTGATAAATTTACCATCAACAATCAATTCAATAAATTGAATGTAATGACCCTCAGTCATAGGATGTTCTACTTCCTTACCAACACTCACTACGTAACCGTCATTAACTTCTTCAACGAATGGTACATGCTTCTCACCACTTGCATCAGCAGTTTGAGGAACTAAATGATCCATTTGATCACCACAGCATACAATTCTTACACCGCTTGCCTCAATAAACTCAATTGTGTTACCACAATGTTTACATTTATAAATCTCTGTACTTCGTTTCATAAATTCCTCCTAATAGTTTGTTGGATGAATCATAAAGTAAGGTTTTGGATGATCACAAACAGGACAGTTCTCTAATGCTTTTTTACCAAAGTGTAAATGTCCACATTTTTTACATTCCCAAACAACTTCATCCTCTTTTTTGAAAACTTCATCGTTTTCAACGTTGCTTAATAATGCCAAGTATCTGTTTTCATGTTCATGCTCAATTTTCGCTACAGCTCTAAACAAGTACGCTATTTTCTTGAACCCTTCTTCTTCAGCATCTTTTGCGAAGTTTTCATACATTTCAGTCCATTCATAATGTTCACCAGCAGCTGCATCTTTTAAGTTTGCATCTGTTGAAGGGATTCCATCATGTAATAATTTGAACCAAATCTTAGCATGTTGTTTTTCGTTGTTCGCAGTAATTTCGAAGAAATCGGCAATTTGCTCATATCCTTCTTTTCTAGCTTTACTAGCGTAATACGTATACTTATTACGTGCTTGACTCTCACCAGCAAATGCATCTTGTAAGTTCTTTTCAGTCTTAGTTCCTTTTAAATTCATAAATTCCTCCTTCTATTATCTATATTTATCTATCATTATCTCCCAATAGATACTATCGTAATTATATCGTAATTTATAAATTTTAACAATCCAGGCTAAAGACTTGAATCTTTAATTTAAAAAAAGAGAGGCTAATCTCTCTTTTAATATAACCTTATTAAATTATAATCATCTATCACTGAATCATCGTTATAAGAAACAATACAACAAGTACTCGGTCCAGCTGATTTATATAAATCGACCTGGTCTGAGGAAACTGATTTATTATAATTAGTTTCCGTTTCATATAAAATTCCTTTAGACCCAACTGGTAGCACTGAATTAATTCTTGTGTCTTGTAACATTTTATATACTTGACTTACTTCAACTACTGGTCCATTTTCAACCTCTTCACCAACTAACGGTAATCCTGCTATTGCGAGTGGTCTATCACTTAAATCAACGTCACCAATTCTTTTTCCAATCAATGTAATGCTCGCAGCACTCATAGTAGGATTAAAGTTTGTCTCTGAACTTGAAATACTTGGGAGAGCTAGATCAAGTTCAGCTAACAAACGCTTTATTCCCTTATGTAACGAATCAAAGCCATCGATTGTTACATTACCTAGGGTGTACGCAATAGGACGTCCCATAGCACACATCATCTCCAGTAATACTACTCTCGCTAAAAAGTAACCGACCACTTCATAAGAGACTATTACACTGTCAGATGGTAATGTACCAATACTACCTGATACGTCTGTGCATATTATAAGTTCATCAATTGAAAGGATATCTCTATCCATTGATTCTTTTTAAACTTGGTACAATGATTGCCGCAATTAATATATTAACAAAACTTGCGATTGTTAAAGGAATCAACATTGCGACTACGAATTCAGGCCCAATAATGAATATAAATGGAATAAGTGAAACCGGACCATTAATCAACGTAGCAGTTATCACTGCGACTGTTTTATTCTTTTTATAAAAGAAACCGAATGCTAACATTGCTAAGAACATAAAACAAGAGATTAATAAGTGAATCGGCAATGTTAAAGGAAATCCTTTAAGAGATGCATTCAATAAATGACCAATCGTACCAACGAACCCACCTATAACAGGACCGAATACTCCTGCAGCTACGTATCCAGGAAGCGAATCAAATGCTACAGTTCCTGCAGGTGAAGGAATTTGAACAAAACTCCCTACTACTGATAATGCAATTAATACTGAAATTAAAGTAAATGTTTTAGTTTTCATAAATTCTCCTATATTTTTTTATTATTTTAAGAAAGTACTTATTTTCCTTTCTAGTTCTTGTACAAATCCTAATGTAATTACCATTAAGGCCTTTAAAATTATTTGTGTGCCTTACAAATATCCTATGTTTTAACATGAATGGAATAAACTCTAATTCACTTATTTTAAGTAAGAAGTAATGTACTGAACTATCAACTACTTCTATTCCTAATTCCGTTAACTTGCCTGTAAACCACTCTTTTTCTTTTAAATAATACTTCTTCGTCTTCTTAATGAAGTTTTCATCACTTAACATCTGTTTACCTACTTCAATTGCGAAACTATTTACACTCCAAGTAGGTTTTTTATCATTAATACTTTTAATCATTTCTTCATTAGAAAGTACGTACCCCAGTCGTAAACCAGATAAATGGTAGGTCTTTGTAAGTGATCTTAATAAAATGACGTTTTTAAGTAAATAATCAATCTTAAACGGATTCTCAACAAAATCAATATACGACTCATCAACAACAAACATCGTATTTGGATTATTCTTAATAATATTTGATAAATCCCTGTATTCACCTGTGGGGTTATTCGGGTTACAAATAAATATACATTCCGTATCAATCACATCTAAGTTATAAAGGTGAGTGATTTCTTTACCAAAGCCTGTTAATGCTCTTTCGTATTCAACGTACGTAGGTTGTAAAATTGAAACTTTATTAAATAAACTAGCGATAATATAAATCGCTTCATTAATACCATTCGTAAACAGAATATTTTTATTATCGTACTTTAAAAGACTTTTCAGTTCATCCACTTCAATGGATGGATAACTATATGCATTTTTTTTAGAGATCTTAAACCTCTTCTTTATCACATTAGTGTTCGTTGAAAAATCATACACTAATCCATCTATAAAACGTTCTGGGTTTGCCCCATGTAAACCATAATCCATATAATAACTCCCATAAATAATAAACTCGTAATTAAACTAACTCTCATACTTAAACGTGTTTTACCCTCATCAATTAAATCTAACCCACTACCAAGTGTGGGTTTTTCTTTTAAAACACCTTTATACACACTGCTTCCACCTAATTGAATATCAAGTAATCCAGCCATCACACTCTCACTATGAGCCGCATTAGGACTGTCGTGTTTTAATCTATCTCTTTTAAAAGAAGTAACTCCGCCTTTTAGATTTAAGTTTATTCCTGCAAGTAACATTATAACTGAACCAATTCTAGCTGGGATAAAATTTAATAAATCATCTGTTTTAGCTGAAGCCTTACCATAAAACATATACTTTTCAGACTTATAACCAACCATTGAATCAAGCGTAGAAACTGTCTTAAATATAAATACAGTCTCAACAGGAAATCCGATTAAAAACCCTATAAATATATAAAAAAGAGGTGATATGATGCCATCAATCGTATTCTCAGCTACAGTCTCAATAACTGCCTTATGTATTTCATTTTCATTTAAACTAGACGTATCTCTACTCACTATGTAGCTTAGAGCTATTCTTTTTTGTTCAATTGATTTTTGTTTTACGACACTGTTAGCTGCTACTAATAGTGATTTTGTAGCCAGTGAAGTGTATAAAAAGAATATTGTTAAAAAATATCTAATGTTTAATAATTCACTTACTCTTAAAATGACATTTAGAGTTACTGTGACTACTATCACTGAACTTACAAGTAAAATAATTCCCCTTAAAAAAGAGTCCTTGTAGAAATGTTTATTAAACCATGTTATAAAAGTCCCTACGAACCTTATAGGGTGTGGGAACCATAATGGATCTCCTAGAATAAGGTCAAGTACATATGCTATTAACATTTTATCGTTTCAGATAACCCGTTCCAGACTCTAATTACTTTATTAGAGTTAGCTGCTAAAAACTTATTCGTTATTCCGACGTTATCTCTATATTCTCTTTCTGACCTATGAATAGGAACAATAGCATTCCCTACTAAAGCCGTCGATACTATTAATTGTTTATCCTCGGGTAAGTCTTTAATGTATTCACTAATATCCCCTTCAAACATATGACAATTAAGTAACACCACTACATCCTGGTTTACAAACTTACTGAAGTAGTTTGATTCAGTAAGTGTAAGATTATAATGTTCATTTATATACTTAGTCTTTCCTTGATATAATCCACCTATTATTAGATCCATACGTTCACCATAATTAAACTTAAAAACATTGCTAACTCACTAAGTAAGACGAATGTTCCTAGTAAATCCCCTGTTATCCCATTAAATTGTTTGTACATAAATCTTTTATATATATGGTATAAACAAATTCCTGTAAGAATTACTACAACGTAGATAACTCCAAAGAAGTACATAGTAATACCATTCACGATTAATACAGTTAAATAAAGAAAGTACTTATCTTTTGTTTTAAGTGTTTCAGCATACATTTTAGCCAATCCATCTTCTTTTGCATACTTAAGGTTATAATTCATTACACCCACTAACGCTCTTGAGTTAAAAAGCACTGGTAGTATTAGCAATAAATTAATATCTAGTTTAAATAAGTAGTAAGTAATAATGAAGAACGCAATTATATAATTAACATAACTCATAACCGCAAAAGCACCTACTCTTGAATCAGTCATTATTTCAAGTTTCTTCTCCAAATCTCTTCTAGAAAAATGGGCATCTGACGTATCCATTAAAGCATCATTATGTAGTCCACCTGTTAAGACTGTGTAAACTACTATGAACAGCAATGCCATAATAAAGTCTTCCAACTGAATGAAACCTAAGGTCCCGTACATAATTAAACCTATTATTAATCCAATAAACCCCATATTTAAGGGTATGAATCTTATTCTTTCATTCGTCCAGTCTAGTATCTTAACCGGAATAGTAGTAAAAAAAGAAATTGTAACTAATAAACTTTCAAACAGTATCATTTAAAGATCAACTCCTTCAAATAGTCTATATCTAAGTTCTCTTCTACCACTTTTGCTAATTTATTATATGAATCCTCTTTAATTGAGGAAGTATCTATTAAGTCTCGTCTAAATAGTCCTTTACTTTCACGTATAGTATTTAGCCATTCATTTCTAAAGGAATCATTATGGAAAATATTATGCAAATACGTTCCTTTGACATTGTCTTTAACTGCCCCGTCATGCGTTCCGTCTTTTAGAACTGCGAAATGATTATTAGTAGTTTTAGTATGTCCTAAATGAATCTCATACCCTTTTACTTCTAACCCAGTAGACGTAACACCTTCAACATTCCTAACTCTCTTCTTTTCACCAAAGATAGTTACACTATCAAGTAAACCTAATCCTTCTATTTCATCAACATTCGTTTGATCCATATTTAAGGTATCTACAATGCTTTTACCAAGTACTTGATAACCACCGCATATACCAAAGACCTCTCTACCTTGTTCAGCAAACTCAGTTATTTTTTGATAAAGACCTTTATCAAGAATATGTTTTAAGTCATCAATAGTAGCTTTTGTTCCAGGTATAATCAACGCATCAGGATTACCAAAGTCACGCGCAGATTTAATAAGTCTAATACTGACATCCTCTTCATGCATAAATGGCTCTACATCAGTATTATTACTCACTCTAGACATATGAATAACACCAATTTCAACATCTTTATCACTCGACTTAAACACTTCAGATTGAGCGTCTTCTGTTTCAATAAAAATATCATGATTATACGGAATAACACCTAACACCTTAACACCTGTATATTCTTCAAACCATTTAAGCCCATCTTCTAATAATTTAATGTCTCCTCTAAACTTATTAAAGACAACACCCTTTATTCTATGACGATGTTCACCAACTAACTCCAAAGTTCCTACTAATGAGGCAAATGAACCTCCTAGGTCAATATTAGTCACTAATATAACATCAACATCAGCAATCTCAGCGACTCTCATATTAACGATTTCTCTGTCATTTAAATTAACTTCAGCAGGAGAACCCGCTCCTTCTATTACAACAAAATCATAGTTCTTATCAATATAGTCAAGTGAAGTCTTAATTGCCTCAATACCCTTCGTCATAGTAAACTCATCTCGGTATCCAAAGCCTGAATACTTCTTATAAACTTCACCAAACAAGACTACTTCACTTGCTTGATCAGTTGACGGTTTTAGTAATATTGGATTCATATATATATTAGCTACCTGTTTAGCAGCCTCAGCTTGTGCTCCTTGAGCTCTACCTATTTCAAGTCCTTCTCCTACAACGTAGGAATTATTACTCATATTCTGTGATTTAAACGGTGCTACTTGATACCCCATATTAGCGAAATACCTCGCAATACCAGTCACCAAATAACTCTTCCCAGCGTCAGACTGAGTACCTTGTATCATTATCCCCTTCATTACTTTCTCCTCAACTTTATCCCAGCATATAATTCATATACTTCATCAGCTTCTTTTACAACTCTTTGATGTAGTTCACCTAAATTCTGTAAAAACCTCATCGTATAGGCGTCATAGTTAGATACTCCCTGAAATACATCATTCGATACAATTACTAATGACTTTACTTTTTCATTCATTCTAAGAATTGTTTCATACATTGAACCCACTACATCAAGCCTTATCTCATCTTGAAACATTTCATTTGTAAGCCAATTCGTCAAACAGTCTAGTAAAACTACATCTTCTGTATTTAAATCATTCAGAACTGAATCTAAATCATGTGATGCCTCTATAGTTCTGTATCCATCTCTTCTTTCTTGATGGAGTAGTACTCTATCTTTCATTTCATCATCTGTTACTTTTGCGGTTGCGATATATACTTTATTCTTAAACTCATCAACAAGACTTTCAGCAAAACTACTTTTACCACTTCTAACACCACCTGAAATAAAAACTAACATTGCATCCACCTCATTAATATGTCTTGATTCCATTCCTTAACATTGAACTTATAAACGTTAGTAAGCTCATTTGATCCCAATACTTCACTTTTTGAACCATACTTAATTAAATTACCTTCATTCAGTAATGCAACGTAATCAGCATATTTTTGTACAAGGTTTAAGTCGTGAAGAACTGCTAATACTAATCTATTCTTTTCATTAGCCCACTTAACAATATAGTCAAGTATTTCAACTTGATAACTTAAATCCAAATGATTCGTCGGCTCATCTAATAGTAATACCTCAGGATTCTGTACTAGAGCTCTAGCTAAAAACACTCTTTGTAGTTCTCCTCCCGATAGTGATGAGATATCTCTATCCTTAAAGTCACTTAAATCTAATTGAGAGATAATTTCATCAGTTAATGAATGATCCTCTTTACTATAACCAAATAACCCTGAACTAAATGGAAACCTTCCCTGTAGAACAGTTTCATAAACTGTAAATGTAAAATAATTACTATTCGATTGTGCAAATAGAGCTACTCTTTTACTAATTTCCTTACTTGAAAAGAGTTTTGCATTTTTACCCTCTATAAATACATTTCCCTTATATTCAACTAACGAGTTAATTGCCTTTAAAAGAGTTGTTTTACCTGAACCATTAGGACCTACTATCCCAATAACACCACTCTTAAAATCAAGAGTTACTCTGTTAAGAGCTACTTTAGAGTCATAATTCACTTGTAAGTTTTCAATTCTTATCATGATTTCCTCCAAAAGAATATGTATATAAAGAAAGGTCCACCTATAAAGGCTGTGATTGCTCCTACTGGTAATTCACTCGGTGTAATAATAGTTCTAGCGATTAAGTCAGCCACAACTAGGAATATGCCCCCAAAAACAATTGTCATAGGTATTCCTATTATGTGAGTTGGACCAAATATTCTTCTCACCAAATGAGGTATCACTAAACCTATAAAGCCAATAACACCACTTACCGCTATTGCTGACCCCGTAAGTAAACTAGCAATAAAGATTAATATATACTTTGTCTTTTTAACATTTACTCCAAGACTCTTTGCATTTTCTTCTCCAAAAGTCATAATGTCCAACTCTTTTGTGTGAAGTAAGACTAAGATAACACCTATAACGAAGAACGGAAGTATTACATAAACATAACTCCAACCTCTCAGTGCTAAAGAACCCATACTAAACCTTATAATACTCTCAAGCCCCTCTTTATTTAGCGCAATGATGAGTGTAACAATTGCGTTTAAGAAGAGAGATATAACTAATCCAGTTAGAACAACTGTTAAATTAGACAAGTTTTTATCTATTTTTGATGCTAGAGCTAATACTAACAGAATAGTAAGTGTACTTGATGTTATAGCTACAACTGTAGTTGTAAAATGTCCTAAAACCCCACTTAATCCAAACAAAATCATAACTGCAACACCCAAAGAAGCCCCACTTGAAACACCTAATGTATATGGACTAGCTAATGGATTCTTAAATAATGACTGTGTAATAGTTCCACTTACACTTAACGCTCCTCCTACTAAAAGAGCTAATAATACTCTCGGAAAACGAATCTTCCATATAATAACTTCAACAGTTGAATCCACTGCGAAGTTGAATTGTAACTTGTTTAAAAAAACTTTTGCGATTTCTAATACACTAATTTGATAACTACCAATACTCGTAGCAATTATTACTACGAGTATTAGTGTTAATAAAGAGAGAGCGGTCTTACTCAAACTCATACAAATCAGGATAAATAGCTTCAGCTAATTGTTTAATAGCTTCTACTACATTTTGTGAAGGTCTACTAATAGGGTTAGACTCAACCTGATAAACTGAATTATTCATAACAGCATTAATTACTTCCCACCCAGGTCTTACAGTAATATCACTAACCATAGTGTCCCCAGACACTGTAGTAATAATAACTTCAGGGTTTTTGGCAATTATAACTTCCTCTGATGCACTGATCCATGACTCTTCGTCTCCAAATACATTAATACCACCTACAAGTGTTATTAACTCATCTTGGAACGTATTAGCTCCAGTTGTGTAGATGTAAGGAGCAGGAGAGATTTCTAGATAAACTGTTTTTTGTGCTTCGATTCCTTCAGCGATCGCTTTAACTTCTTCTACTAAAGCCATCATCTCATTAATCATTTCTTCACCAGCTTTTTCAGTTCCTGTTAATGAAGCCATAAATTCAATATCTTCATAAATTCCTTCTATAGAAGTACTAGATGGGATATAAACTACCGCAATTCCAGCTTCTTTAATTAATTTATATGGATCTTCATCTCCAACTTTATTGTGTCCTGATGCAAAAATAATGTCTGGCTCTAGTCCAATTAATACTTCTACGTCTGGTTCTCTAAAGTTAAATCTAGTAACTTCACTATCAAGTTCGGGATGTTCAGATGTATATTTATCTACACCTACAATAAACTCACCTAATCCTAAACCTAGTAATACTTCAGAATTAGATGGTGCTGTTGATATAATTCTTTCAATCTTAGTTGGTACAATAACCTCGTTACCTTCTCTGTCAATGACAGTTTCAGTTTTAGCACATCCTGCTAACAGCAGAACTGCCAAACAAATCGCAAATAATTTCTTCATAATTCCTCCAATAATGTATTGTCAATTGATGTGTTTTCTTGGAAAAAAAAATAGACCACGCACCTTAAGGCATGGTCTAAAAAAGACGAAAAAATAAATAGTTTAAGTATTTATCTCAGAACCCAGGAGAAAACTTTAGTGTATGGTAGGTCTACCGGCTTAACATCATCCTCACTTTCACCTTCCCGCTCATATTGCAGTGGTTTAATTGAAAGCTCGTCCGTATTACGGTTGCTGGGGCAGCTTGGGATTAACACCCAATTCCCTGTTACGTCATAATTGACACCAACACCATATTCAATTGCAAATACATCATAACTTTTAAAAACTAAATAGTCAATACAAAAAATCAAAAAAAAAAGAAACACCAAGTGTGCTTCTTTTTGTGTAGATATCGTATAAAGGAAATAAAACAGAGTATCTACATGAACGTATATTCCCGCTGAAAAGAATACACAAGTATAATACTCCATAAATATGAACACATTATGAAGAACTTAAGAAAAAGTTCTGATTACCTACAATGTCCATAACTTTTTTTAAACCCAGTCTTATCTTCATCATACTTGTCATAATCGTCAGAATACTTGAACATATGACGAGGATATAAATCTATTTCTAGTTCCTCTGCTTTTAGTTCGATTAGAAGATATACTTCTTTTTTAGCTTCTATAATTTCATCTTCAGTTAACGAATCCCAGTCATATGATTCTATTAATTCAATCTTATACTGATTTAATTCTTCGAAAGACTCGTCTTCCCACATGTGATGTCCATAGTCTTCGTTCCAAAGATCTGTATCATACTCATCATTCCACATATGACGACCGAAATCGTCACTAAACATATCATGAATAGGTCCATCTGATATACCTACTGAAAACATTCCACCAAGCATTACTACTATAAGTCCTATAAATTTCATTTTACTTTCCTCCTGAGAAGTTTTTGATACTCCTCTACAGTAATTTCTCCATTAAGAAGTTGCCTTTTTATTAAACGATTTCTTGAAATTTCCTTATGATCAAAGTAAATATCATAAATTAAAGTTACTAAGAAAAACAATAGTATAAAGTTTACAAAAATCATAATTCACCTCGTTTTTAGAATGGGTAGGAGTTGAAGTCGGGTATAAAATATCAATGATACTTTTATCTCTCTTGGTTTGGGTAAGCATAAATGCTCCAAGAAACTCACTTTGAAAGAAGTGATAACTCCTACCCAATTTAATTATACCAATTAAATATGAAGTCATTATGAAGAAAATGTTACTGTAACAGTTGTTCCTTCATTACTCTCAACATCAATTCTTGCTCCTAAATCATCTAGCAATAGTTTTACTATATATAATCCTAATCCATTTCCTTTTTTATTTCTTCCCATGGAATTACTTACTCTATAATTCTTTTTAAATATATTTTCTATGTCATCATTTGAAATTCCAACACCTTGATCAGATATTTTTAACTGAACCCCACTCACATTAGTTAAAGAAACTGAAACAGTTGTTGAACTATTTGAATAATAGAAACTATTAGACAAGATGTTTTGTATAATTCTTGTTAAACTCTCAACATCGCCCTCAATAAATAAGTCTTTTTCAATATCCCTTTTAATATCGATTTTCTTAGTTTCATAAATAGATTCATACTTATCACATATACTTCCTAGAAGCTCTGATATATTAACCTTAACGTACTCTTTTAAATAGTCATTTCTTAAAGATTCAACTAGCGAGTTATTATACTTCACCTCATCAAGAAGTTGGTTTAATCTCTCTTCATTTAACTCGATTCTATTATGTTTTGCACCTTCAATGTACGTTTGAAGAACTGTTAAAGAAGTTTTTAAGTCATGTGTAATAGACTGCAGTTTATTCGCTTTTAGTAGTCTAGAATCAGTTAATTCCCTGTACATGGCTCTAAACTGATCATAAAGAGTTTGGTACTCAGTAAACGAAAATTGATGATCAATAAATTTTTTTTCATTAATGTTATATAACATTTCATCTAAATCTCTAACGATAACCTTTGATTTCAAGTCTGAATATCTATAAAACAGAAACATACTAACTATATATATCAAAATAAATATCACATTACTAACTATAATTAGTGAAGTAGAAAGTAACGAGTTCGGTGATTTTGAGCTATCAACCATTATGAAGTCTCCTGAATCTCCAATATCGTATCTAGTATACTCGTCACCTTGTATGATTGAATCAAACACTAACGCTCCTTCATGATAGTATCTAACTGCTGTACGATGAATGTGACCGTAATGCTCAATGTATTCTATTACGTATGAAAATTCATTCTCCGTTGAAATATGTAATACAATAGTAGAAAAAGCTTCTTCTTTTTGTAATATCGATTGTTCCTTGTAGTAACTGTTAACAAAGTACATTGATATATTTAACAAAACAAAAATAATCGCGAAGTAATGAGTTGTTCTTCTAACCATATTCTTTTTTAGATATGAACTAAAACTAATCATCTAACTCACCTACAAACATATAACCTAAGCCATAAATAGTCTTTATATACCTAGGGTTCTTAGAGTCTTCTTTTAATTTCTTTCTTATGTTCTTAACATAAACGTCTATTATTCTATCAAATACTTCAGTATCTTTTCCAAAACAAGTATTAAGTAGCTGTTCTCTTGAAAAAATCTGTCTGTCATTTCTTATAAATTGCATCAAAACAAGGTATTCATTCGCAGTGAATTCTAATGGTAAACCTTGGAAAGTTACTACATTGTTGTTTTTTTCTACAATCAGTTCACCAGAGTGATAAGAATAACCAAAACTCTTCTTAACTTTTCTTTTTAAGAAGTTTTTGATTTTAAGGATTAACTCTTCCGTGGAGAATGGTTTCACTAAATAATCATCAGCGCCCAACTTAAGACCCGTTAATTTATCATCTAAATGTATTTTAGCGGTCAAAATGATAATGAAAACGTCAGAGATTTCTCTAACACTCTCAACAAACTCTTCACCACTCATCCTAGGCAACATCAAATCGGTAACGATTAGATCTATTTCTTCTTTTTTGAAGAGTTCTAACCCTTCTTCAGCCGTATGAGCTGAAAAGACGTTATAACCTTCTTGTGATACGTAAAGGGTTATTAACTCATTTATTTTCTTGTTATCTTCTACAATTAGTATATTCTCCATAAAATCACTCCTGTACATAGTATACCTAAATTAAAATGACTATTAAACATCTATTATTTATTTCTTATATACCGAAAACTTTAATGATAATAAAAAAAGACCCTAAGGTCTTATTTTTAAATGGTACCGGTGGCCGGACTCGAACCGGCACGGGTTTGACCCCATTGGATTTTGAATCCAACGCGTCTACCAATTCCGCCACACCGGCATGAAATGGTCCTAAGACCATCTACATAGTGTTCTAATAAGAATCGATGTCTATTCTTACTCTTTTTCCTTCTTTGGCTGCAGCTGCATATGCAATTGTTCTAACTGCATTAGCTACTCTTCCACCCTTACCAATAACTCTTCCCAAGTCTTCTAAATTAACTAATACTTGTAGTGTAGTTAACCCGTCTTCTTGAGATATAGTCTTAACAACTACGTCTTCTGGATGAATTACTAATGGGATGAATAAGTTTTTGACTAAATTCTCAAATTTTTCCATTATGATCAACCCTTACTTAGAGTTCTTTTGTTCGTGGAATTTTTTCATAATTCCTTCTTTAGAGAATAAAGATTTTACTGTATCAGTTGGTTGTGCACCTTGACTTAACCATGCTAAAGCTTTTGCTTCATCAATTTTGATAGTTGCTGGTTGTCTAACTGCATCGTAAGTACCAATGATTTCGATAAATCTACCATCTCTTGGTGATTGAGTATCTGCTGCTACTACACGGTAAAAAGGTTTTTTCTTTGCACCGAATCTTTGTAATCTTAATTTAACTGCCATTATTTCGTACCTCCTATAATTATCATTTCCTTTAGTAGTATAACATAAAAAAAGTAAGTGTCAAGTCTTTTTACTTAACACTTAGATTTTCTTCAAATTGGAAGTTCTCAAGATCATTATGAGATTCTAGTACTTTCTTAACTCCATGTACTTTAGAAATCTGCGTTTTATATCCAGGGAACCTTTTAGCGTCGCAATACGCAACTAAATACTTTTGCTTCTTTGAAATATAAGTAATATTCGCGATGTTTTGAATTTCTTTTACAACTTTTATATTTGTAAAGAACACGACAAACCCTTTTCTATCTACCATAAAAGTTCATCATCCTCCCATTCTTCGATTTGTGTATATATATCTAGCCAACTCAACTCTAGATCAGAGATGATCTGGAACAATCCAGTATATAAACTCATAACAAAGTATAACACGACAGCTATTACAAATGTAATCAAAATGTATAGTAAATTGTTTAAAGTTGATAACTGATAATCTAATGTTTCTAGTAGTAACTGATTTACAAATATTAATACCCCTGTAACTACAGCTGTTATTAATAGTAAATAAGATGTTCTTCTCATCAAGAACTTCATATCAAATAAAGTAACTGATTTTAATATGATAAGGTTCATGGTAATCGAAGCTAGAAGCCCTATATGTGTCGCTATAACAGCCCCGTTGATACCTAGGTAAATAGTAACCGCATACGTCGTTACTGCCTTTAGAAGTAAACCAAACAATAAACTGTACCATAAGTATGAAGACTTATTAATCATATTTACAAGTCTACTGGAAACTAGTAGAAGTGGAATTAATATAACGAATGGTGCTGCAAATTGAAGTACTGACTTTTGAGTGAATATTATTCCATAGACTTGGTCACTAAATAATATGAAGTAACTCATCAGTGGTAAACCAAAATATAAAATGCTTTGAACAGCTCTATTAATGTTTTTATCTACACCTGATAAATTATTAACTTCAAAATCTCTACCAACTCTAACAATGAATACATTACCAAGTAAAGTTAATAAAACTGAGAACAGAGCGATTAAATAATAAACATTGAACTGGTACCTAACTGTTTCTATTACTGCTTCTGCTTCCGGTGTTATGACAGATTGTAGTATGTATATATCAAATAACCTATACATAGGTATGATTGCTAACATCATTACATAAGGTAGAGCATTCTTAAATAAATAAACTACTAACTGCCATAAAGTAACTTTAGTGTCTTCTGTTTCGTAGTTGTAAGAATATTTGATGTCAGTTAATGTTTTGTAAAAGTAGTATCCATAATAAACAAGGGCTACAGATGAAGCTGTTAACAGACCAATTGCTATCACAAATACTAAATCCCCTGCAGAAAGAGAAATACTTAAAATAATTGCCAAAACAACAGATAATATTACTAACCCTCTATAAATAACATTTCCAAGAGTAAAAAAATCTCCAATTCTTGGTTTTAAGAAAGCCTTTAATAATGTAAGTAATGCAGATATTAATAATGTTATAGACAATAATTTATTTATTCTAATAAAATCATCTAGAATTGTATCAAGAGATATAAGTAAGTGACTGTATCTAATAATAAAGAAACCACCTATAGAAAGAATAATAGTAAGCAGAGTTGATAAGATAAATAACTTCATTTCAGCTTTATAATCATTCGCCTCATATGCTCTTAGAGACAACTCCTTAAAGCCAGATGGAATTCCTAATAACACCACTCTATATATCACTATAAACTGCAAAAACACTACTAATAAAAGCAGCAGAGTTTCATTCGTTAATATAAGGGCTAATGGAAAGACTATTACTAATCCAAGAACTCTCCAAATAATTGTTAATATTCTATTTATTAAAGCTAAGTTGACCTTTGATGTATTTTCCATAATCTCACTCACTTTCATATTATATTGTACATTAATAAGCCCAAATAATAAAGATTATATATTAGTTGATTCCTTGTGTTTAGAGACGTTTTTCTTTATAATTTAGTAGAAATGAGGGATATATTATGTTTAATGCACTAACAATTATCAAAGAAGGTCACGAAACACTTAGAACAATTGCTGAAAAAGTAGAATTACCAATCAGTGACCATGACAAGAATACAATTAAATCAATGATGAATCATCTAATAAAATCTCAGATTCCAGAAATTGCTGAGGCGGAGGGTATTCAACCAGGAGTTGGATTGGCTGCCCCTCAAATAAATGTATCAAAAAGAATGTTCGTAATACTTACACACGACTTTGAAGATAGACTTCATAAATATGCGTTTATCAATCCTGAAATTATATATAAGTCTGATGAATTAGTCTACTTGCCAGATGGAGAAGGATGTTTATCCGTCCCTAGATTAACTGAAGGATTTGTACCAAGGCATAAAGTCATTAAAGTAAAAACAAAACTATACGATACTGACAAAGATACTTTTAGATCAGTAACAATGCAGTTCAAAGGGTATATCTCAGTTGTATTCCAACATGAGTTTGATCATTTAAACGGAGTATTATTCGTAGATAGACTAGTAGAAACACCACCAGAGGGTGCGAAAGATTTATTTGAAGAATAAAAGAACATCAATCGATGTTCTTTTTTATATAATCTTAAAATGTTTTAAAGCATTCATAATACCATCGTCATTAACATTAGTTGTAACGTAGTCTGCAATTTCTTTTAATCCAGCTGTTGCATTCCCCATCGCAACACCAACGCCTGCCGCTTTTATCATCTCAGTATCATTAGGTGCGTCTCCGAATGCATATACATCCTTCATTTCATACCCTAACTTTTCTGCCAACATCTTAATCCCAACTTCTTTCGAGATATCATGTGGTAATATGTCTGCTCCATTAGTATGCCACGGAACGACTCTGAAACCAGGATGCTCCTTTTGAATATGCGCAAAGTCATCAACACTTCCAAAGAAATAGACTTGCATTATCTCATCAACTTCTTCAATATCTACTACAGAAGGAATTTCCAAGTTCACTGCATTAAAGTCACTCTGTATTTTTACGTTTATTTCACTTATAAATTCTTCATATCTATTAAAACACCCATGAATCAAGTTTTTATCCTTAAAAGATTTAATCAGTTTTTGAACTGAATTCTTCTCAGGGATGTGACAGTATAACTCTTCACCTTTATATACAATCTGTAGTCCGTTTAAGAACACAAAAGCATCAAAGTAATCTATGATGTTTTTAACTCTATCCATTATAAAATTAGCTCTACCAGTAGCTATTGCTATCTCTACATTAGGGTTGTCCTTTAATATCTTTAAAGCCTCTATTGTAGAAGCGGGAATTTGATCATTTTCGTTGTCATATAAAGTTCCATCAATATCAAAAAATAGTAATTTTTTCATCTTCTCACCTCTTTTAGTAATATTATCATAAATGAGGTTTATTTGGTCATTAATGTGGTAATTTTTCAACAATTAAACTATAATTAGTTGAGAAGAAATTTTAGAAAGGATGGTTTTATGAAATTAAATAATAATGAATTGGGCTTATTTGCCTTAGGTGGCCTTTCTGAAGTAGGTAGAAATTGTTACTGTTTACAATATAAAGATGAAATAGTAATAATAGATTTCGGTGGTCTATTCCCGGATGACTCTTTATTAGGAGTCGACTTAGTTATTCCGGATATGGATTACTTGAAAAAAAATCAAGAAAAGATCATTGGAGTAGTAATTACTCATGGTCATCTAGACCACATCGGTGGACTAGGGTACCTATTAGATGAAGTAGATATACCAGTTATCCATGCAAATGGATTATCTGAAGGATTAATAAAAAAACAAATTGGTGAAAGACGTTCTGAAAAAGTATTAAAACACTTTGATGAAGATGATCATATCAAATCTAAGTTTTTTGATATTACATTCTATAGAACAAATCACTCAATTCCAGATTCATTTGCAGTAATCGTAAACACTCCTGTAGGTACAATTGTACATTCAGGTGACTTCAAGTTCGACTTTACGCCAATAGGTCCAATGACGAACTTTTCGAAGATGGTTAATACTGCAGATGCAGGAGTACTATGTTTACTAAGCGATAGTACGAATGCACTTCAACCTGGTTTCACTATGAGTGAAAAAAAGGTTGGAAATAGTATTAAAAACTTATTTGGTAATGTAGAAGGACGTGTTATCGTAGCATCTTTCGCTTCTAACATTCACCGTGTTAAGCAAATAATTGAAGCAAGTATTGAGAATAATCGACGAGTAGGAATATTCGGTCGTTCTATGGAGAGTACAATAAAAGTTGGTAGAGAGATGGGTTATATAAATGCTCCTAACGAGACATTTATTACACCTAAAGAGTTAAAATCAATGCCTAACAACGAAGTAACTATACTATGTACAGGTTCTCAAGGTGAGCCAATGGCTGCATTGAGTAGAATCGCATCAGGAACACATAACTACATCAACATCATTCCTGGTGACACAGTAATATTCTCTTCAAGTCCAATACCTGGAAACAAGTATTACGTAAACCAAACAATTAATAAACTGTTCAAACGTGGGGCAAACGTTATTAAAAACAACCCACTTACAGATACTCATACATCAGGGCATGCCGGTCAAGGAGAACAAAAACTTCTGTTCTCATTAATTAGACCAAAACACTTTGTTCCGATTCACGGAGAGTATCACATGTTACATCAACATAGATTAACTGCTATTGAATGTGGTGTTAAAGAAGAAAACACACATATTTTGGCAAATGGTGAAGTATTAGCATTCAGTAAAAAAGGTACTAGACGAGCTGGAAAAATTAATGCTGATGATATTTATGTTAAAGGTAGAACGGTTAACGAAATTAGTAATGCAGTCTTGAGACAAAGAAAACTTATTAGTGAAAATGGATTTTTAACAGTTGTATTAACAATAAGTAAACGTAAAAAACAACTTTTAGGACAACCATTAGTAGTATCTCGAGGATTTATCTATATGAAAGATAATGAAGAAATTACGAAACGTATTAAAAAGTTATCAAAAGACATTGCACAAAACTTTATCGAAACCGAAAAACAACTTAAAAAAGATAATCTTGAAAGTGTTTTATCAGAAAGTATAACTAATTTAGTATTTGAACTAACAGAAAGATCACCAATGGTTATTCCACTGGTAATGTTAACTTAAAAGAAAAGCCATCTTATTGATGGCTTTTTATTTGTTCTCTAAACGCATTAAATACAAGTCTTGTGATTTCTGCGTCCTCTAATGCATTGTGTTTTTGTTCTTCTAAAGTGTAACCATAGCTTTCGTAACACTTAAATAGTCCCATATCATTCTTTAAGTTATGATACGTTTTATATATTTGAAGTAAATTAACGAATCTATGTCTTGGCATAGGATTTCTAAATCGATTAAATTTAGCAAAATCTTTAATAGCTAAATAATCATTTCTACCCCATACGTATATTTTAGGATCATACTTATTAACTAAGTATTTCAGCTTCTTATTAAATTCTATAGCTGTTAATCCTGCATCTACTTGTTCTTGCTTAATTTTTAAGAATTTACTTGTTCTTTCAGTAATTTGAGGAAACTGAGTTGGTTGAACAAAGTCAAAATGAGATTCCAAAACTCCCTCATTATTTTCAATCACAATACCTGATTGAATAATTTCCTGCTTAAATGTTTTCGTTTTATAGTAAGGGTGCATCGATAACTCTAAATCTAAAAACATTCTAGTTTGTTTAGATTCAAGTAAGGAAGTAATCCCTTTTTTGACTCTATACATGTCATAGAACACTATTTGTTTTCTATGTCTTTGACCGTATATTCTCAAAAAGTGATCCACTCTAAAACATTTTACATTATGAATTATTTTAAAGTCTTCTCCTGCTTCAAAAGTAATATATCTACCTTCAAATAAGTATTTACTATACTTCTTCATCAAGTTTCTTTGTAAGTAGAAATAGTAAATTCTATTTTGGATTAGAACTGTAAACACCTTATTTTTAATATCAAATTGTCTGATTGGTCCAGTTACTTTCACATTATCCCCTCTTTCGACAATTTGTATTATACCATAAATAAAAGAAAATAAGGAGTTTCCTCCTTATTCTACATAAACCTCTACAATATCTCCATTTGCAGATTCAACATCTACAAGTTTACCTAATGCTCCAGATTCTGCTAATTCAATTACTTTATCGATATCAATTCCTAATTCGTCGAAATCTACATTCATTTTCTTTCCATTGATTTCTCCGTGTTTCATAATCCCTTTACCTGCTTGTAAAGCTACTCTTACAAGTGATAATGGTACTTGTACATTTACTTTATCTCCACTTGATGACAATACTTTAACTCTTATCATTGTAAATGGACCTTTTTTAGCTTGAGGTGCTGTAGTTACTCCAGTCTCAACAGACGCTAATAATTTTTCAGCTTCCGCTGCATCAATCTTACCTGATTGTAACATTTCTAATATTTTTATTCTTTCTTGACTCATGATATCCTCCTATTTTTTAAGCAGACTAGCTGCTTCTTCTGGTGTAAGTTCTCCAGTTTCTAATTTTGTTAATACGTCCATGTTGTTATTTTCAACATCGTATCCTAACGCTCTTATAACGTCATCTAAATTCTTTTTAACAGTTGGGTAAGATATATTCAGATCTTTTTCCATCTGCTTTATGTTTCCTTTGTTTTTAAGAAATAGTTCGATAAAGTACAAGTGCTCCTTTTTTAGATAGCTAAACTTAGATAAATAGAATTCTCCATTTATCGTTGTGTGACAGCTATCACACTCTAATTTTGTTACATGTAACATATCTCCACATACAGGACATGTTCCGATTATTTGATTCTTCATACGACCCTCCTAATAAAACTGTACATCCACGTTGACATCATCTGTCTCAACGCGAACGTCTAACCCATAACAGGCGTTTAATATATCTAGTAATTGTTCCTTTGTAATCTCAACACCCGAATGCTTTGTAGCCATTTCAGCAGCAATCCCCGAAAACATTTTAATTAGTATTAAAGGGAATGGAATAATAAATAATAAGTTTACCCAAAAAGACACTGTAGGTTCATCCTTAATATCAATATTCATTTTAATGAAATTAGCCTTTGGCGTTTTCGTCATTCTTGTTTCTTGTTTTTTAAGTTCCAAAGTATCACAACCTCAACTTTTTTAATATATAAATTAATTTTATTAACTTACAAATTAATTATATTAATATTTTGCTTAATTGTCAAGAAAAAAGGAAGAATTATTCTTCCTTTAGTTTTTTAAGTATTTTTTCTGCTAGATTCTTACTTATTCCGATGTTTATTAAATCTTGGATTTTCGCTTCTTTTATCTCGTTAATAGATGCGAACTTTTTATATAGAAGTTTCCTTCTCTTTGGTCCTAGTCCATCAATGTCGTCTAATAGTGAAGCAAATGTAGATTTTGACCTTAAGGTTCTGTGATACCCAATTGCGAATCTATGAACTTCTTCTTGTATTTTAACAAGTAGTTTATATGCGTGTGATCTTTTACTTAACTTTATTTCTGTAAAATCACTCATGATGATAGACTCTGTAGAATGGTTAGAATCCTTTTTAAGTCCTATTAGTGTTATATCGACACCAAGTGAGTCTAATACTTCTTTAGCAGCCGATACTTGACCTTTCCCACCATCTACAATAATTAAGTCAGGTTTCTTCAAGTCATCCATCATAACTCTTAAGTATCTTCTATATATAACTTCTCTCATTGTTGCGTAATCGTCTGGACCTTCTACAGTTTTAACTTTAAATTTACGGTATAGTTTTTTTTGTGGTAATCCGTCTACGAAACTTACCATTCCACTAACAGAATCCACACCCATTAGGTTAGAGTTATCAAATGCCTCAATTGTAGATATTGATTCAACCCCAATAAGTTCAGCAATTTCCTCACAAGCTCCAAGAGTTCTTTCTCTTTTACGTTCATAAAGAAGAGTTTGTTGTTCCATCATCTGTTCAGCATTATTAGAAGCCATATCTACGATTTTCTTTTTAGCTCCCCTTTGTGGAATTAAACATTTAATCCCTAAAAGCTCTTCTATTAAGTCATCCTTTACTGGTAGGAGTATTTCTTTTGGTTTAGGTCTATTGTAGTTAGTATAAAATTGCGCAATATAACTCATGAAAGCTTCTAAAGAGTTATCAAACAGCTCTATAGTATCTAGATCCCTAGCTACGATTTTTCCTTTTCTTAAATAGAATATTGAAAGGGTCATTAAATTACCCTCTACAAAGTATCCAAAAACGTCTCTATCTATAAAGTCATTAATTGATATTTGTTGTTTTTCTACTGTTTTTTTTATATGAGAGATAAGTTCTCTATATTCTAACGCTTTTTCAAACTCTAGTTTCTCACTAGCTTCATTCATCTTCTCTTTCATTTCTTTTAACTGTTTACCTACATCACCGTTTAAGAATTTATATGTCTCGTCCCTAATTCTGATATATTCTGTATTAGGTACATTTTTTATACACGGTGCTAAACATTGTCCTAAATGAAAGTAAAGACATTCCGTTTTCGGAAGCTTAACACATTTTCTTAGTGGATATAGCTTATTAAGTAGTTTGACTGTCTCTTGAGCTGCATATGCACTTGGAAACGGGCCAAATACTTTACCATGTTTCTTAAGTGGATTCCTAGTTACTATTATTTTAGGATGTTTCTCGTACGTTACTTGTATATAAGGATAACTTGAATCATCATTTAGTTTGATATTGTATTTAGGAGAATATTGTTTAATCAAATTCATCTCTAATACTAAAGCTTCTAACTCACTACTAGTAACAACGAACTCTAGATCATGTATCTCAGATACTAAAAGAGTTGTCTTTACATCATGTGCACCTTTAAAGTAAGAGTTTACTCGTTTCTTTAAACTCTTTGATTTTCCAACGTAGATTACCGTTCCTTGTTTGTTCTTATATAAATAACAACCAGGAAGTTCCGGTAACACTTGTAATTTATCGTTAAAATTTTCTACTCTCATGAATCCTCCGTAAAGAAAAACCAAGAAACCTTGGCTATTCTTCTATGTATGGAGCGTTTATAACTACTTCACCCTCATTTGAATTCACTTTCATCGATTGAATAATATATATTTCATTCTCGTTGGCAATGAATACATCTGCAGAGTTTGTATCTATATCAAACGCTTTAAAGTATGTATTATTAAGGTTTACAGTTCCTTTGAATGAACTGATTTTTATTTTTGTACCATCATTAAGCATGTTGTTTACGTCGTTGATAGTAATGTATGCATCAGTTGATGCAACAGTTATTTCCTCATAGAAGCCAGAAATTAACGTAACACTACCTTCGTCAGTAGTGATAACCGCAGTATCTGCTTCTAAATCATAAAAGTGTACATCCCCAAGTTGGTTATTAACAGTTATTTTGTTTACTTCGTAATTTAAAACATCAATATCTCCCTCTAATGTCTTAATATTTACGATGTCTACAAGTAAATCCTCAGGTATAGAGACACGTATTGAAGCAGCATAATTATTTAAAAACCCTTCATTTACTTGATCCTGATACGTATAGATGTTAATCATATTTCTTTCAGTATCAACTATAACACTGAATCCATCTTCAAAGTTGTACTTATGAGTAACTAATAATTCATCTGATAAGTTTTCAACTAACTGAACATCTACATTTCCTACATCTATGAATATACTATAGACCTCACCATCTATTATCTCTTGTGATAAGTCTCTAGAGCTTTCTTGTGATAATACTGGTTGAGTATCGAAGATACCGAACACTTCACTATTAAAGTTTGATAACAATATGAATGATATTGAGATAATAGATATCGCAACCATTCCTAAGTTAATAAATATGTTTCTACCCATCTTTACTTGTCTCATCCAATGAAATAAAGACACTCTTTTAATCATTCTAGATGTTGTTTTATTCTTTGGTGATAATACTTTTAAGTTCCAAATCAAGATGTTTTTGATTACTACTATACCCACTTCTGTTAATCCTAATACTAACAGTAGTAATATCGAATATGTTCCAATTGCTAATAAAATTACTAATAATGCATCCCTAATTACTAATCCAGGAATCGCAGCTATTACAAATGGAAATGTAACGAATGATGCAAAGCCTGTAAGTGTAAGAAACACTAATAAAGGGATTAACCAAGTACCTACTAAAAGGTCGAATAGAATAACAGGTAAAACTTTCTTCATCTGTACTTCATCTTCTCTGGCGGATTCCCACAAATCCTCACGGATGTCGTATGATCCATATATTCTTTTTGCTAATTCCTTTGGTTCACCTAGTTCAAGAATGATTTCTTCAACTGTTTTACTTTCAAACCTCTTACCTTCTTCGAATCGAAGTTTGTAGTATTCTATTATATCATCAGCTATATCTTCATCTATTAAAACGATTTCTTCTTCTAGCTGTCTTAAGTATTCTTTTTTAGTCATTTGTCTTCAACTCCTAACATAGTAAATTATACACTAATATATTAAATTTTCAAATAAAAAGAGGATTACTTATCCTCTTTTAAACTTCTTATTAAATCATCAATTTTATTACCGTATGCTAATGAAGGATCGTATTCAAATATAAGATTTGGTACTCTTCTAATCTTCATTCTTTTAGCAATTTCTGATTTTATAAATCCTTTTGATTTGTTTAAAGCTCTCGTAACTGCCTCTTGCTTTTCAGTTTGACCCATTACTGTGAAATAAATAGTTGCATTCGATAAATCTTTCATCACTTTAACATCAGTAACTGTAACAAGAGTTATCGCTTTATCTTTTAACTCTCTAGATACAATCACAGAGATAAGACGTTTCATTTCAGCTTCTATTTTTAAAATATTCATTATTTACCTTCCTCGGCCATAATGTAACATTCAATATAGTCCCCAACTTTAACATCGTTATAGTTTGCGATTGTTAAACCACACTCATATCCACGAGCAACTTCTTTAACATCGTCTTTGAAACGTTTTAATGATGATAATTCACCTTCATAAACAACAATACCATCTCTTACTAATCTAACTAATGAGTTTCTGTATACTACTCCGTCAGTTACATAACTACCAGCGATAGTACCAATCTTAGAAGCTTTGAAAATCTCTCTAATTTCAACTTGACCAGTTACTTTTTCAACCATTACTGCTTCTAACATACCTGTCATTGCAGCCTCTAGTTCTTCTGTAACTTTATAGATAATATTATGTAAACGAATATCAATACCAGCTTCTTGAGCTGCACTACGTACTGAAGCATTAGGTCTAACGTTGAATCCGATTACGATTGCATTAGATGCTAGTGCTAACGTAACATCAGTTTCAGTAATAGTACCAACACTTGCTCTAACGATGTTGATATCAACACCATCTACAGCAATGTTCATGATAGAACCTTTTAATGCTTCTACTGAACCTTGAACGTCTGCTTTTAATATAATATTCAATGCTTTTTCTTGTCCTTCTTGCATTTGAGCGAATAAATCGTCTAATGTTTGAGCTTTAGATACAGTTTTTTCAGCTTTCCAAGTATGGTGAGCTCTTTCTTCTGCAACTTGTCTAGCAGTTTTCTCATCAGCGAAGATCATGAATCTATCACCTGCACGAGGTACTGCATTTAATCCTGCAATCTCAACTGGCATTGATGGTCCAGCTTCTTTAACAGGGTTTCCTAAGTCATCTCTCATAACTCTAACTCTACCGTAAGTATCACCTACAACGATTGAGTCTCTTATCTTCATTGTTCCGTTTTGAACTAATACAGTTGCTACTGGACCAATATTTTTATCTAATTTCGCTTCAACTACAGAACCAACAGCTAATCTATTAGGATTGGCTTTGTAATCTTCAACTTCAGCTACTAATTGAATTGCTTCTAAAAGCTCTTCTACACCTAAACCAGTTAATGCACTCGTTTCAGTGAACATTGTGTCTCCACCCCATTCTTCTGGGATCAAACCATGTTCAGTTAACTCTTGTTTAACTCTGTCTGGGTTTGAGTTTGGCTTATCAATCTTATTTACAGCTACGATAATTGGAACTTCAGCTGCTTTTGCATGATCGATTGCTTCTCTCGTTTGAGGCATAACACCGTCATCAGCTGCTACTACAATGATTACGATATCTGTTACTTCAGCCCCTCTGGCACGCATTTCAGTAAATGCAGCATGTCCAGGAGTGTCTAAGAATGAGATTTTTTTACCATTCTTTTCTACTTGGTATGCACCAATATGTTGTGTGATTCCACCAAATTCTCCTGTTACAACACGACTTTGTCTAATCGCATCTAAAAGTGTAGTTTTACCATGGTCAACGTGACCCATGATTGTAACTACTGGTGGTCTTTCTGATAAATCTTTTTCATCATCTTCTATTTTAAATTCGTCGTATCTTAAAATGTCAGTAACTACTTCATCTTTTATTTCAACATCGAACTCATCTAAAACAACTTCTAGAGTTTCTCTATCAACTGTTTGTGTTTGATTTGCCATTACCCCTAACATCATTAATGCTTTAATAATATCAGCACTTTTAACGCCAGTTTGATCAGCAACTTCTGCGATAGACATGTTTTCTTTGAAATATAGAATTTTTTCAGTAACTACTACTTCCTTAGGTGCATTAGATACTCTCTCTTCTACTTTTTTTACGCGTTTTTTCTTTCCGTTGTCATTCTTCATTCAGTCACCTCTTCTAGTAGTTTTTTTAACGCTTTTGTAAACCCTACGTCTTTGATTCCGCAAACTACTCTGTTATTTTTACCGATTGCATTAGATAATTCATCTCTTGAAAACAGACGAACTACTAACACACCGTGCGTACCACATTTAGTGGTTACTTTTTTTGTTGTATTTGGTCCTGCATCACTAGCTAAAAAGACTAACTTTATTCTTTTAAGGTTCATTACTACTAATTCCTCACCAGCAATTACCTTACCTGCTCTTGTAGCAAGTCCGATCATATTAAGTATTTTTTGCAAGTTCTAACAACTCCTCAAATACTTTTTCTGAAACCTCTACTCCAAGTACTCTATTCAGTACGTTTTTCTTCATAGCTTTTTCTATAACTTGCTTATTTAGTTTTAAATAAGCACCTCTACCATTCGCCTTACCCGAAGTATCAACAAATACTTCACCATCTTTGGTTTTAACTACTCTAACTAGTTCAGTTTTAGGTAGTCTTTCCTGGGTTACTACACATTTTCTAAGCGGTAGTTTTTTAGGCTTCATCTAAAATGATTCTTTCATAGTGTAAATCTTCTTTTACGGCTTCACTTAGAGGTTTTATGTCAATCTTCCATCCTGTAGCTTGTACAGCTAATCTAACATTTTGACCTTTTTTACCAATTGCTAATGATAAATAATCGTCATCAACGATCGCAATTGATTCTTTGTTTTTAGGATCAATGATTGCTCCTACAGTTTTTGCAGGTTGTAAACTATTTGCGATTAAGTACTTAGGATCATCATGCCATGCAAATACGTCGATTTTTTCTCCGTTTAATCCGCGGATAATTTCCTTAATACGAGAACCACTTTGACCTAAACATGCACCAATTGGATCCACGTTTTCATCAAAACTCATTACTGCTACTTTACTTCTGTCTCCTGCATCACGAGCTAGACCCATAATTTCAACAGTTCCATCCACGATTTCTGGAATAACCATTTCAAATACTCTCTTAACTAAGTTTCTATCTTTTCTAGAAACATAGATTTTAGGTCTTTTCTTCTCTTGTTGTAATTCAACTTTAGTAATATATACTTTGATTCTTTCTCCAATAGAGAAATCATCCCCAGGTACTAATTCAGTAACTGGTAAGTTAGTTGTAGTATTTTTTTCTAAGTTTAGAGTAATGAAATTCTCATTTTTAGCTACTACAATAGCTGTAATAAGTTCATTCTCTAAATCTTTATAGAAATTATACGCTAACTCTTTCTCATAATCTCTTAACCCTTGGTTTAAGATTTGTTTTGTTTGAGACGCTGCTAGCCTACCAAAATCTTTAGGAGTAATCTCAATATTGATTACATCACCAATTTTTGCAGATTTACGGTATTTTTTCGCATCTTCTAACAGAATAAATTCAGCATCGATTCCTTCTTCTGGAACTTCTGCTACTACTTGTTTTTGAGAGAATAGTAAGATTTTGTTTTTCTCTACTTGAAACTCAACAACAACATTTTCTGCTTTATCGTATTGCTTTTTATATGCAGACTCAAGTCCTTTTCTAAAGATTTCTAATAATCTATCTTCAGGAATTTCCTTTTCTACTGCTAATAAAGACAATGCTCTAAAGAATTCTTTACTTATCATGATACCCTCCTAAAATTTTATTGCCCATCTAATAGTGGCAATTTTATCATATGAGATTTTTGAACCTGAGATAACTACTTCGTCACCTTCAACTGACTCTAAATCTCCATAAATCTCTTTTGATCCATCAAGTTTTTCATATAGTTTTACATACACGTGTTTTCCAATGGAATTCTTTACTTCTTCTATTGTTCTAAGCTTGCGTTCTGCTCCAGGACTTGAAACTTCTAACATATATTCTCCAGCAATCAAATCCTCAGGAATAATTGCACAAAGATGCTTGTTTAAATCCACACATTGTTGGATTGTTATACCTTCTTCGGTATCAGCCATTACTCTAATAACTCTAGCATGACCTTCTTTAGCATTTTCAATGTCGTAAAAGTCTAGGTTTAACTCTTCACAGGCTTTTAAAACGATCTCTTTAAATTCTTTCATATAGCCTCCATAACAAAGGAGTGGATTGGCTCCACTCCGTGTTTTTTTTATGCAACTAATATTAACACAACTAATCATAGGTGTCAATTTTATCGATTAAATAGTTTCTTAAAATATTCGAGATTAGAATAGAAGTGAATATGTGGATATCCAGCTATTACATTTTTGTACGTAAAGCCACCATTCCACTCCCTGTTATTCTTAGTTATTTTGAAGTGATATTGACTAGGATTTAAGTCTACTATATCAGAATAATGAAATTCATGTGCGTTTACTTCATACTCATTATGAATACAAGTAACGTATCCAAATCTTTTAATATTTAACTTATCACTCATTTTAACTGAATGGGGAAATATCCCAACCATTGGAGTAGCTTTATCTGTAATAATGCTATTTGATAAGTACATCATCCCTCCGCATTCAGCGTATACTCTTCCGCCACTTTCAACAAACTCTTTAACAGACTTCATCATTGAGGCGTTAGTTGAAAGTTCATTAGCATATACTTCTGGATAACCACCACCTAAGTATAAGTAATCACATAGAGGTAGCATAGAATCTTCCATGGGAGAGAACTCAATTAACTCAGCACCTGAATCCTTTAGTAACCTTAGGTTATCTTCATAATAAAACGAAAATGCCTTATCCCTAGCAATAGCTATTCTTTTACCCTTTAAGAATTGATCTGCTTTGTATTCATTAATAGGTTTTGAATCTTCACCAGTCAAAGATTGAATCGCTTCTATGTCAATTGTTTTAGATGCTACTTCATTTAGTTTCATAATTCTTTCGTTTAAATCAGTCACTTCGGACGTTTGCATCAATCCTAAATGTCTTTCATTAATCGCAATTTCTTCATCATTTGGTAAATATCCTAAACACTTTATAGAAGTATGTGTTTCGATTGCCTCTTTTAAGTGATGATACATTCTTTCACTGACTCTATTAATAATGACACCAGCAAACCTTACTCTATCATCAAACTGTGTAAATCCTTTAATAGTAGCGGCAATACTAGTTGACACTTTTGTTCCATCTACTACAAGTACAACAGGAACGTTTAAGACTCTTGAGATATGAGCAGCGCTATAATTATCAAGTTCATGATTTAATCCGTCATATAACCCCATCATCCCCTCTAAAACTCTTGTACCCGTTTGTCTAGAGAATAAGTACTTTAAAACATCTTCATTCATCATAAACAAATCTAAGTTGATTGACGGACGACCACATACGTACTCATGAAACATAGGGTCAATATAATCAGGACCGCATTTAAAAGGAGCAGGATCCTCAAGCAACGACAATATAGCTGTCGTCACAGTTGTTTTCCCTACTCCACTAGTTGTTCCAGAAATTAAAAATTTATTCATATTCTTTATTTTAGTTTATGCATCAATATACTACCCGCAACAGAAAGATTTAAACTTTCAATCACATCAGTCTCAATGCGCACTAATTTCATATTTTGTTTTACTTCGTCTGTTAAACCAAGAGATTCGTTCCCCATTACTAGTAATACTTTACTAGGTACGGTAAACTCTTCCTCTCCTGACATATCAGCAGCTACTGCCTGATAGTCCTCATACTTACTAAGAGCACTATTTAAATCCATTCTTTCAATAGAAGTATGGAAAATCGCTCCTTGAGTTCCTCTTAATACTTTTGGGCTAAACTCATCACATGAGTTTTCACTTAAAATAATATTAAAACCAAACCCTACTGCACTTCTTATTAAAGTTCCAAGATTAACAGGATCTGTTACATCTAAATAAATAACCTTATCTGAATCTTTAGCAATACTTGGAAACGTACATACACCAATTACTGTTTGAGGATGTTTTGTTGATGCTAGCTTTTCGATGATATGTTTTTTGACTAATGTAACTTTGTCAAAATCATATTCCTCTGTAGATAACACTTCAACTAAACAACCTTGCTTTTTAGCTTCTTCTACTAAATGATGTCCTTCTACTAAAAATAATCCCGCTGATTGTCTATGTTTCTTTTGTGACAGTTTATTTAACTCTTTAACATGATTATTAGTTAAAGACGTTATCATAATTGAACCTCAAATCCTTGAGCTGGTAGATCAATATCACAATCTACTTTAACTCTAGCTGTTTGCGTGTTTTCAACACACCAGTCAACCATAGCTTCGAAATCGAATTTTTCTTCAAATAAACATTTGTTTAATCTAGGTTTCGTTACTGGTTTTTGTGGAACGTAAACTGTACAACAATCTTCGAAAGGTTGAATTGAGATATCATAAGTATCTATTTTCTTAGCGATATCTATAATATCATTCTTATCCATAGAGATTAAAGGTCTTAATACCGGTATATTAACTACATCATTAATAACACTCATACTCTCAATCGTTTGGCTGGCTACTTGACCTAGGTTATCTCCTGTAATTAAACATTGACCACCTAACTTAAGAGCTAACTTCTCTGAGATTCTAAACATCATTCTTCTCATAATAGTAATTTTATATGCATCACTAACATTATTTAATATAGCCATATGTAAATCTTTAAACGGAACCATATGTACTTTAATTCCTCTTAAAGGAGCATATTCAGCAATTTTCTTAGTTAATTCAATAACTTTTTGAGCAGATTCAATTGGAGTAAGTGGAGTTGATTCAAAATGAATTCCCTCTATCACCATACCTCTACGCATTGTTTGGAAAGCCGCTACAGGAGAATCTATTCCACCTGATAGTAATAACATTCCTCTACCTGAGCTCCCTAGTGGTAAACCACCTAATCCTTTTTGTGCACCGAAGTACATGAATGTATGTTGGTCTCTCACTTCTACTGTTAGAGTCACTTCAGGGTTTCTTACATCTACTTTTAAGTTCTCTGTGTTAATTAAAACGTGTTTCGCAACTACTTGAGTAATTTCAGGTGAAGTCATGAAATAACGTTTGTCACTTCTTTTCGTTTCTACTTTAAATGTTTTATTACCTTTTATAGTTTGAGCTAATTCTAGTGCTCTTGTTTTAATATCTTCTATATCTTTAGTAGTCTCTGTTACTAAACTATAAGAATGTAGTCCAAATACCTTATCAAGTCTTCCTACAACTTCAGTATAATCCGTGTCTAAAAGATCAATATATAATCGATCGTGTTTCTTAATATATTCAACATTTAGGTCTAAAGTTTTATCTCTAACCATATTATAGACTTTCGTTATAAAATCTTTTTTGTTCTTACCTTTCAAGGTAAGTTCTCCATATCTAATCAAAACTTTTGTATACATAAGATATTCCTCCTACATTATTTTAACATAATGTGTTTATTTCTCTTCTTTTTTGAGCATTTATAATATATATTAGAAATAGTCTAATTGCAAGGAGGAAACGAATATGTTTCAAAAAACTGATATTCCAGTAGATAAACAAGAAATGTATGATTTGATGCTTTATCAACTTAAATATTTACTAATGGATGTTAATGACAACACAGCTAATCTTTCCAATACAAGTGCACTTATTAACTTCTACTTAGAAGATATTAACTGGGCAGGATTCTACCTATATAAAAAGGATGAATTAGTACTTGGTCCTTTCCAAGGATTACCAGCTTGCGTAAAAATCAAAATGGGTGTGGGAGTGTGTGGTACTGCTGCTGAAACGAACACTACTCAAGTCGTAAAAGACGTTGACGCGTTCGATGGTCATATCGCATGTGATTCAGACTCAAAAAGTGAGATAGTTATCCCAATTACTATGAATAATACACTGTTTGGAGTGTTAGATATTGATAGTCCAATCTTAGATAGATTCGACGATATTGACCGTGTGAACTTAGAATCACTAGTTAATATACTTATTCAGTATCTAAGTATTGACGAATAACCGTTAATACTATATAATTCTAGTTGCGAATAATAGCAGTGCTTAAACGCATTTATCAACGTGTCTGTTCTGTTTAAGGTGTATCGTGTAGTCTGCCGGCTGCTTAAGACGAAGATACGAAACAGACTCCCTGAATAAAAGCTAAGAGCTACGTTATTGTTAAATAAAACAATAAAGGAGAAACAATATGTCAAGATATACAGGTCCTGTATGGAAAAAATCTCGTAGATATGGGTTTTCAACTCTAGAAAACGGGAAAGAATTACAAAGACGTCCTTTCGCACCAGGTCAACATGGTCAAAGACGTAAAAAACAATCAAACTACGGTTTACAATTACATGAAAAACAAAAAGTAAGATTTACTTACGGTTTAACAGAGAAACAATTTAAAAGAATCTTCAATGATGCTTCTAAATTACCAGGTAAAGCTGGTGAGAACTTCTTATTCTTATTAGAATCAAGATTAGACTCATTAGTTTACAGAGCAGGTTTCGCTACAACTAGAAGACAAGCTCGTCAGTTAGTAAACCATGGTCACATTTTAGTAGATGGTAGCAAAGTTGATATTCCATCATACAGAGTTAAACCAGGTCAAGTATTAACTTTAAGAGAAAAATCAATGAACTTACAAATCGTTAAAGATTCTTTAGAAGCAACTGCTTCAAGAAAAGAATTTGTTGAGTTTGATGAAAAGAAATTAGAAGTTAAATATATCAGATTACCTCAAAGAGCTGAAGTAATGCCTGATATTCACGAAAACCTAATCGTAGAATTCTACAACAGATAATTAAAAGTCCCTTCAAAGGGACTTTTTTTATAAGTATTGATTTTTAATTTCATTCGCTACATGCTCTATTTCAGGATACATAGTAGATCTTGATATATTAAGCATCTTTAATTCCGCTAAGATTCGCTCTTTATCTTTTAATGGTATGAGTACTCTTAGCTTTTTATTATTATTGTTTAAGACGTAATTAACCGGTGTTGAAGCAAAGAACTTCAGCGTTAATGGTGAGATGATAAAGTGTCCTGACTGAGCGTATATCCTTTTATTACTCTTAGGTCCTAAAATGAATAAGTGATTCTGTAAATCAGATTTTTCCATTCTAGCCTCAAATGCTGGCATCTCATGTTTAATTTCATGAAGTAATGGTTTCGCTAACTGATTAAACATCTCATTCGTTATCTCAGGTTCATCAAGTAAATAAGCAAGAATGATTTTAGTAGAAAACGGTAAAAACGGAATAGACGTTAAAATCTTAACTCTATCTGAAGATGGATAACACTCATCAAACGAATCTGCCTTAATCATTAACACTTCACCGTCTAATTGATCATTCCCATCAGCCGCCATAAACAGTGAAACTAAAGGATTAGATGTAATATCCAATAACTTAGTAGGTATACCGTAATGTTGCATCTTCATAATTTTTTCATAATGTGTTTTGTTAGCTGGGAAGTCATCAGGTAGTTTAAGCATCATTTCTTTAATTAAATCGTCTTCAAAATAAAACAACCCATCTCTATAAACTGAAGGAATCATTTTAAACTCAGCTGATGAATGTCCTCTGTAATAAATGTTTTGGTCTTGATCTAGTACTTTCAGTAATTGAGCAACGCTCTTAACAAGCACTGGTTTCGTTTCCGCAACATGTAGACATTTAACTTGTTTATTAAAAATAGCATCTCCGTTTAAAAGATCCATAATATATTCAATCTTCTTCTCTTCTGAACCTAATACTCTTAATATGATTCTAAATATCATACAGTAGAAGTTTAGTCTTTGTGACGTGTCGTTCATTTCCCTAATTTGGTCGAACAATCCTGATTCAAAGAACTGAATCAGTGTCTCTTCACTAGACTTTTCTTTCAGTACTTTAATAAGTCCTAATGAAACTTCAATGATTTTGTAGTATCTATCAATTCTTTCATCAATATGTGTTTTTAAATATACGGTCGCATCATTTATGTACTTTTCCATCAACTCATTTTGGTTTTCGTTTAAGAAGAATACATTATTAGCAAACTGAGTTTCTTTTAGTTTTTCAACATTTAAGTAATCAATTACCTTTTTATAGGCAAGTGTTTGTTCATAAAGGTCTTTTTTATCAGACTCTTTCGTTTTAGAAAGAAGTAAACGAATATACTGATATTGTTCTCGGTTAAACTCACAAAAAACAGTATCCAAAAACTGTTGCTTTAATTCATGAACCAATAAGTTGTTCAAATCATTATTTTTAAACAATTAAAACGCCTCCTTTAGAAAAAAAAGGTGTCAAACGACACCTAGTTTAAGAAATAACCTAATCCAACAACACCCTCAGCTGTATGACAACCAACAACTGGAGTTAGTGAAGAAGTTACATATGTGTGATCTGGGTAATGTTTCATTACTTCAGCCTTAACATACTCTTCTCCTTCTTCGTAGTCACTCGTGATTAGAGTGATTGTAAAATCTTCTTTATCTTTAACTGTTTCTACGAAATAGTCAACCATAGCTTTTAATGCTTTCTTAGAAGTTCTTACTTTATCTAAGTTTTCAATTACACCTTCGTTATTTACATGCAAGAAAGGTTTAATTTTTAAGATATTTCCAACAAATCCAGCTGCTCCACTTAAACGACCGTTTTTAATAAGTTGTCTTAATGAATCTACAACGAATAAGATTTTATTGTTGTCTCTTAAGAAGTGAAGTCTTTCTAAGATTTCATCAATGTTTTTTCCTTCATCTCTTAACTTACAAGCTTCTAATGAAAACATTCCTTCTTGAACGGCAGCTGTATGAGTATCGAATACTTTAACATTAGCCTTTCCTTCATAATCATCAGCTGCAGAATAAGCAATTGAATAAGCATTACTCATTCCACTTGAAATAGTAAGTACTAGTATATCTGTACACCCTTCATTTTCTAACTCTTCCATTAAGTTTTGGAAGTCAACTACATTTGGAGTTGAAGTTGTAGGTGTGATATCGTGATTGTTTCTAATTTTACTAAAGAAATCAGGAGCAGTTAATTCAACAAAATCAATATACTCTTTTCCTTCCATAATAACGCGCATTCTGGCAGTTCTAATGTCATAATTATGATCTAAATAGTCAGTGCATGATGTTGATGTGTTTATAATACCAAGTTTCATTTGTTACCTCCTAGAATACTTTTCTTTTAAGTATTTAATATAGTAATCGGCGTTGAACGGTTCTTTACTAATATCTTCTATCAGTTTGTTCGGAGTTTTCAGACTTCCGAATTGATGAATATGCTTTTTAAGATAAGCATTTATACTCAAGATATCATTTTCTTCAATCGCCTTATCAATATCCATAGTACTAGTATAATATATTTGTGCAGCAATTGCACTACCTAGAGCGTAGGTTGGGAAATATCCAAAATAACCCCAACTCCAGTGAACGTCTTGTAAGATTCCTTCTAAATCAGAGCTAGGTCTAACACCTAAATACTCCTCATATAAATCGTCCCATTTATTCTTAAGTTCATTAATGTCGAATGACTCGCTAAAGATGTACTTCTCTACTTCATAACGTATCAATATATGAACAGGATAAGTCAGTTCATCAGCTTGTACTCTTATTAGAGTATTAGCTACTCTATTAAGGGATTTATAAAACTCATCCAAAGAATACTTACTTAAAGCAGGTATCACTTCAGTTAACTTCTTAAAGTGAAGTTTCCAAAATCCATAACTTCTACCTATTATATTCTCATAAAACCTAGATTGAGACTCATGAATACCGGGACTTACTCCATATTTTAAAAACGTATCATTTAATGACTTATCAATTTGTTGATCATACATCGCATGCCCTAACTCATGTAATGCTGAATGTATACTTTCAAAAGTATCATCATATCTAACAGTGAACCTAACGTCATTTGAGTGAGTGTGCCCTGTAAATGGATGTGTACTAGTACTCATCAACCCTTTATTCAAGTCAAACCCTATCACTTCAATTAAATATTGAATAAACTCCTCTTGTTGCTCCTTAGTAGGGATTACGTCTAAGTCTTCAACTAGTTCTACTTCTTTAATTAAAGGAACTACTTCTTTTTTAACTCTGTCAAAAAATTCATCATAGAGTTTAGTTGAATAACCTTCTTCATTATCATCTAATAATTGATCATACGGTAGCACTTGGTGATTTTGAAGTCTCTTCATTCTTTTAATCATTTGAATTAGATTATTTAAAGGCTCTTTAAATACTTCAAAGTCATTTTTATTTCTGGCATTTTCCCAAGCTTTACTACATAGTTGTGAAAGATTTGAATACTCCATTAAAATCTCTTTTGAAAGATTTTTATTCTTCGTTAAAGACTTATACTGAAGTTCTAGTTCCCTTTTTAAATATGGGTCATGTTCCTCTTTTAATAAGTTCTCAACTAACTCAAAATACTCAGTTGATTTAGTAATATTCATCTGTTCTCCAACTAAAGTATTGACCATTTTCATTCTATATTCAAACGCGTCTTTTGGCGCAATCGTTTCTGCATCAAAACTTATAGTACTAAGTGCAAAACTATATGCATTTATTTTATTTCTAAGTTCAATATATCTATCTAACATAATACCTCCTTCAAAGACTTAACTAAGTAGTCAATATCTTCTTTATCTACGTCATTATGTAATGCTAGTCTTAATCCTCCTTGATAACCACCAATTAGGATATCTCTTTTATACATTTCATCTACTAATGAAGTAGTATCAGCATTTATTTTTAAAAACACCATGTTAATGTCTAATCTTGTCTTATCTACTTCAATACAATGAATCTCATCTAGTAATGAAGCTAAATACTTCGCATTTGAATGATCTATGTGAAGCCTATCTACCATCTCAGTTAAACTTAACTTTCCACAAGCTGCTAATATACCAACTTGTCTCATTCCTCCACCCATCATCTTTCTATTTCTTCTTGCTTTCTCAATAAAACTTCTAGTTCCAAGTAAAATAGATCCAATCGGTGAACACAACCCTTTTGATAAACAAACACTCACACTATCAAAATACTTAGTAATCTCAATCGGCTTAACATCTAACGCCACAGCCGCATTAAAAAGCCTTGCACCGTCTAAATGAGTTTTAATTGAGTATTTGTCCGCTAACTCCTTAACATTGCTTAAATAGTTAAGTGAAAGCGTCATACCGTCATGTGCATCTTCTATACAAATTAATCTAGTAGTTGGGTAATGTACATCAACCCCTCTAATAGAGTCTTCAATTTCTTGTAAATCCATCTCCCCGTTGACACTAGGAAGACTCATCATATTAACTCCACTAAGTCCAGCCACTGCACCTGCTTCATACATCTTTATATGTGCATGATCCTCTACTATAATCTCTTCCCCTCTATTTGAATGAGTCATAATAGCTAGCTGATTCGAAAAAGTTCCACTCGGAACAAATAAAGCTGCTTCAAATCCTAATAATTCAGCCGAAAAGCTTTCTAAATCATTAACTGTAGGATCATCTTGGTAAACATCATCACCAAGTATAGCCTCCATCATTGCTTTTTTCATATTACTAGTAGGTTTAGTAACCGTATCACTTCTAAAGTCTCTCATTTTTCTTCACCTCCCACTAATTTTATCAAGAAAAGTCCATTCTTCACAATTTTTTCTTTATTGTCTGGCAACTTTTGTATATAATAAAAAAAGGAAACGAGGTTTTGACATGAAAAAAATTATTTACTTATTACTGATTTTACTATTAGCAGGTTGTACAAACGACTATTCAGACCTTGCATATAGTAAATATATTAACGACGAAAACCCTGAGGTCATCATAGACTTTAACGGTACAGGAAAAATTACGATACAGCTATTCCCTGAAGTAGCTCCTAATACCGTAAACAACTTTTTAGAATTAGCATTAGATGACTTTTATACCGATACACTTGTTACAAGAGTTATTGAAGACTTTGTAATTCAAGCTGGAGACCAAGTCGGAGATGGTTCTGGTAACGCTGGATACACGATTTCTGGTGAGTTCTCAATGAACAATTTCGAAAATGAACTATCTCACACTAGAGGTGTTATCGTAATGGCGAGAAACAACATCATCGATTCTGCATCTAGTCAGTTCTTCTTCGTACATCAAGATCAACAACAATTAGATGGTATGTATGCTACATTTGGTGGAATTGTTGACGGGTTTAACACATTAGATGATATCGCATCTACTGAAACAGATGAAAACGGTGCACCTGTTAAAGAGATTTATATCAAGGGCATTGAAATCAACTTAAACGGTTACAAGATGAAGGAAACACAAAAAGTAGAGGCATTAACAAATGAGTTCTTCTTACCAGGAGAATATAGATCAGAAGAAAATGCTCAAGTACTAATCACATTCTCAGACGACCAAGAAATACTGGTTGAACTATTCGATTCTGTAGCACCTACTACAGTTGAAAACTTCTTAAGACTAGTAGAAGCTGGCTTCTATGATGGATTAACTTTACACAGAATAATTGAAGACTTCATGATTCAAGGTGGAGCACAGACTGATCCTAACTCAACAATTGACGTAAACTTAATTAAGGGTGAGTTTAAGATGAACGGAGTAAACAACAGCTTATCACACGTTAGGGGAGTTATTTCAATGGCTAGAGCCGATGATCCTAACAGTGCTTCAAGTCAATTCTTCATCGTTCATAAAGATTCAGTATTCCTAGACGGTGCATATGCTGCATTTGGCGCAATCATCACAGGATTCGAAACATTAGACTACTACGCAAGCGTAGAAGTTGGTGCTAATGACATGCCAATTGAAGAAGTTGTAATCAAATCAATAGTAAGAATTAAATAGATAACATATAATAGTCATAGGAGGACTTTATATGAAATATTTAGATATCAAATTACAAGCACAAGACGATGAGTATTACACATTAAAAGACTTTAATAAATTTAAAATAGTATACTTCTACCCAAAAGACAATACACCAGGATGTACAGTTGAAGCGATTGACTTCACTACAAAAAAGAGTGATTTCGACGCGTTAGATACTGTAGTTATTGGGGTAAGCAAAGATTCCGTAAAGTCTCATAAAAACTTCACTACAAAAAAAGAATTAGATCTAATCCTTCTAAGTGATGAAGAATTAGAACTAATCAAAGCATTTGATGTATGGAAACTTAAAAAGAACTACGGAAAAGAATACATGGGTATTGTAAGAAGTACTTTCATTCTTAATGAAGCAGGAGAAATTGTTAAAGAATATAGAAATGTTAGAGTAAAGGGTCACGTAGACCAAGTACTCGAGGATCTTAGAATATTAAAAGAGGTTTAAAAACCTCTTTTTCTTTTACTTGCTACATTTGATAAGATTTAACTCTTTCGAGAGGAAAAATATGTTTAAAACATTCATCTTATCAAATATAGTAATTATAAAAATATATCTTGGTTATCCTTAACAGAATAATCCTTACTCTTCTTAATCGACTTATTGATATAAACAATCATTATTACTAGAAGGCTAAACCCAAATATAAACAGTACAATCATACCACCTTCTCTAAAGCTAATCATATCTCCGAAAACAATCTCAGCTACAGTAAACAAAATTGACAAAATAAATAAGTAATTGATTTTCTTTTTCATATAAATACCTCAATTAGATTATACCAAATAAACTGCATTTCAAAAGTTACAGTTTAGTCACTTTTCTCTTTACTAAATACCAAGATCAAAATGTCCGTAATAATCATTAAAACTTTCCTCAGATTTAAATTCATTTAAAATGTTTTTCACTTCACTAGATGACTCAAACGTAAAATCCAATCTATAATTCATTTTTGGTACTTCATCTAGTCTATTAATAACATTCATAATCTTACTATGATAAATAGTAGATAACTCGTCACCTAAAACTCTATACTCCTCATTATGAGAATCAATTAAGACTCCTTCTTCTAAATGATGCCTAATAATCATTGATTCAAGTCTTCCATAAACAATTAACTCAAGATTAGGTGTACTATTAAATTTACTAATATACATTTGATTCAATTCTATTATCTGATGCTTATTTAACTCAACAGACAAACAAACTCTTTTAGCCCCTAATTTATGTAAGAAATAAGCTGAATAATGATTCGTAACATTTAATGAAAAATTAGTACTAAACTCTTCATACGTCTCTAAACCAGAATAATTACTAACTATCCCTTCTTTTGCCGAATAATGCTTCTTACCAACTCTACCTTGAATAGGTAAATAATTATCCATTAATTTAGAATAAACATTATACCCCTCTACAGATTGATCCTCATTTATAATACTAATACTGACCTCATTAGTAACATCAACTTCAACAGGGTCATAAGAAACCACGTTAATCACTCGTTCTCTTTTTAGTTTTTCGTCCATATAAACATCAATTGCTTCTCTTCTGAATAAGTTGATCTCACTCTTCTTAGCATATACTTCAACTAAGTCACCTAAACAATCAATCTTAAATGGATAGTCTCCACTTTTAGACAACTGTTTAGTAAACGTTTCAGAATGATTCTTGTCTGATACTTCTAATATATCTTTTTCATAATAAGCATAATATCCAAAGTCATCAAACATATTTGCACTTAAAGTACTACCACAATAAGAAACTTCCATATACAAATCATACGGATTGTATAAAGTCTCCTTATTCAGTTTATCTATTAATGCAGAATCAGTCGTTTTAACAACTATACTGCCCTTCTTAGGCTTAAACTTAGAAACAACCTTAACTACTTGTCCCTTTTTAGCAGAATTAACTAACAATCCATCCAATTCCATCATATTAACATTCAAACCAAACTCATTATCACCAATGACTCTAATACCATCACCCTGATTTAGGTCAGCAGATAACTTAATAGAAAAGTCACTTACTATAACACCGATTGGTACACCTATGTGGTTTGGCCTATGTTCATTAATAGAATAGTCACCAAATAAATGTCCCCTCGTAAACTCTCTATTAAACAATGTTTTTAACTCAGCTACATCAGTTTCGTTAACCTCTTTTGAATCAATGTTTTTTCTGAAAATAGAAACTACCTTTTTAACATACTCTTTTCTCTTCATTCTTCCTTCTAGTTTTAGTGAGACATTACCTAAAGCAATTAACTCATCTAACTCATCCAAAACTAATAAATCTCTACTTGAAAGCTTATAATCACCTGACCCTTTGATTTTATTACCATCTGAATCCAACTGGGTATACTTCTTACGACAATTCTGGCTACAAGTTCCTCTATTTCCACTTCTACCGCCTATTAGCGAACTCATTAAACATTGACCACTATAAGATACACAAAGCGCTCCTGAGACAAATATTTCCAAAGGTATACTCGTCTTCTTACGAATATCCTTTATCTCTTCAATAGTCATCTCTCTAGCTAACACAACTCTATCGACACCTAACTCCTCTAGATGTTTCACACCTTCATAAGAATCAATCGTCATCTGTGTAGAAGCATGTACTTCCATATTGGGGTATCTTGTAACAGCTACATTTAAAAGACCGTAATCTTGTATGATTACCGCATCAACATTTAACATATATAATTCGTCAATATACTCAATACATTCATCAAACTCTCTTGATAGAATCAACGTATTAACAGCCACGTATATTTCAACGTTTCTTAAATGAGCATACTCAACAGCTTCTTTTATTTCTTCAAGTGAAAAATTATTAGAAAATGCTCTCGCACTAAACTTTTCTCCACCTATATATACAGCATCAGCACCCGCATCAATTGCGAACTTTAAACTATCCATATTACCTGCTGGTGCCAATAATTCTACATTTTTCATATAATCACCCTTATAAAAAAAATTATATCACGTAAATGTTGTACATGTATTGAAATGAACGCTTATTTATGAAAAAATAATATAGAAGGGATGTGTTTTTATGGCTGCAAAAGCGAAGATTAATTTTGACAATAGATTTAACGGGGAACTAATAGGAGATCGTCACAAAACAGCGATCGGAGGAAGCGGAGAGAGTTTCGTTCCTTATGAGTTATTATACGGAGCATTATCAAGTTGTGTTCATGCAACAGTACTTGGAATTGTTCAAAAGATGCATTTGTCATATGAAACTGTTTCATATGATGTAACTGGTACAAAACGTACTGAAATTCCAACATTCTTAACAGATGTTTATTTCAATGTAACTATGACTGGTGTTCCAGAAGATAAGCAAAAGAAAATGAATAAGGCAATTGAACTAGGTACTGAGTATTGTTCAATATACAACACTTTAGCTAAAGTAGCTGAAATGCATTTAAAAGTTGAATACAAATAAAACAAGAAGAAAAATCTTCTTGTTTTTTTATCTTATAGTACTTCCTGCAGGTACTATTTTTAAATCCTCTTCTTTACTAGATCTAAATATCCTACAGTTTCTTTCAATAACAGCTCCTTCAGGTATACGCGTCCATTTCTCAATTACATTAATACCTGACTGTAATAGTTCTGGTCTTTCTATATTATGAGTATAGTCCTTTCCAGTTCCAATCACTGCATTCATACCTATATCAACTCTTTTATCAATAATAGAGTTCTCAATATAAGCTCCTTCTCTAACTCTTACTCCATTTAGTAAAACAGAGTTTATGACAGTAGCTCCTTTATGAATAATAACTCCAGGAGACAATATACTTCTTTCTACTCTACCAGAAACAATCGTTCCATTAGATAGGAGTGACTTCTTAATATCTGCGCCTCTTGATATTTTTACAGCTGGTTGATCTTCACTTCTAGTATAGAACTTCCAGTTAGGATCATACATATCAATAACATTCTCATCATACGTGCTAGTTAACTCTAAGTTAGCATCTAAATAAGAATCATACGTTCCAACATCTCTCCAATAACCTTCAAATCTATATGCAAATACTCTCGCTTGATTAATTAGTTTAGGAATAATATGTTTCCCAAAATCTAAATCAGGTTCATCCATAGTTGTTAAGCATTTTATTAATAAATCCTTATTAAATACGTATATACCCATTGAAGCTAAGTTTGACTTAGGTTCAGCTGGCTTTTCTACAAACTTATAAATCTCTAAATCATCATTCGCTTCTAAAACGCCAAATCTAGATGCTTCTTCTAACGGTACAACATTCGCACATACTGTTAGTTCTGCTTTTGTGTCTATATGTTGTTGGATTACTTTTCTATAATCCATCTTGTATATATGGTCACCTGACAAAATAAGTACGTATTCTTGCTCACTTCTTTGAATGAACGCTAAATTCTTTCTAACTGAGTCAGCTGTACCTGAATACCATTCAGAATGAGGCTGAAGTAAAGTGATTTTTGAATCTCTTCTATCTAAGTCCCAAGGTTTCCCATTACCTATATGTTCATTTAAAGAAAGAGGTAAATACTGTGTCATAATACCAATATCATAAATACCGCTATTTGAACAATTACTTAATGTAAAATCAATAATTCTGTACTTTCCTGCGAAAGGAACAGATGGTTTTACTCTTTTTTGTGATAGGATATCAATTCTCGACCCTCTACCACCTGCTAAAATAACTGCTAACGTATTCATTTAATCACCCTTTCATATAATTGTCTATAATCTTCAGCTCTAGCTTCAAAACTGTAGTTTAAACGCATTGCTTTTTGTACTAGTTCATCCCATCCCTTTTGATAAGACTCATATGCTTCTTCAAACTTTGAGAACATATCTTTTCTTGTATATCTATCAAATACGAAACCACAACCGCCTTTTTTAACATCAGTTACAGTATCATTTAAACCACCTGTTCTTCTAACAAGCGGTAGAGTACCATACTTATAAGAAATCAGTTGTGATAAACCACATGGTTCAAACCTAGAAGGCATTAAGAATAAATCACTACCGGCATATATCTTTCTAGCAAGTGATTCTGAATACTTTAAATTAATCGATACATTAGGATTTTTAATATACTTATGAAGTTTCTGTTCATATACCGGATCTCCTGAACCAAGTAATATAAACTGGATATCATATTTCAACATCTTGTCTAAAACGCCTAATAAAAGGTCAACACCTTTTTGTTCAGCTAATCTCGTAATAATAGAAACTACCATCTTATCAACTGGGTTTAATCCAAGTTCATTTTGAAGGAAACGTTTATTCACTTTCTTAAGGTCATACGTATCAACTGTATAGTTAAACTTTAAAGCAGGATCTATTTCAGGACTAAACTCGGTATAATCTACTCCATTTATAATTCCTACTAAATCTTTTTTTCTACTCTTAAGAATTCCATCTAATCCACAACCTAGTTCTTTTCTCAATATCTCTTTAGCATACGTTTGACTTACAGTCGTAACTAAATCTGCATTTTCAATACCAATCTTCATAAAATTAAATTGATCCCATATATAAAAACTTTCATCTTCAATACCAAACAAATCAGCAGTATCCTTAGGGAAAAGGCCTTGATATGCTAAATTATGAATCGTATAAACAGTTTTAATCTTACCTTTTAATAAATAAGGTATCATTCCAGTATGCCAATCATGACAATGTACGACGTCATACCCTCTCTTTATAGCGAACTTCTTAACAACTAAGTTAAAGAATGCAAAACGTTCTGCATCATCATCTTCACCGTAAATCGCATCGCGATCATAATAATAGTCTTGTTTAACAAAATAGTAACTAGTAGAACCCTTATGATAAAGGTGAACTTCTGCTTTTCTATTTAGTTCTCTGACGTGAAACACTTTAATATCCTCGGTGTTTAACCTATCTAATATCCCTTTGTATGCGGGCATAATAACATCAACATTACCTATCGCTTTTGGTAGAGCACCTAAAACATCAGCTAAACCACCTGTTTTAATAAATGGACTACATTCTGCACCAACAAATAACACTTTCATCATTTCACTCCCCTTACAATTTTTATCTTATTTTTGGTAGTATCCTTATGTTTTCTATACTACTCTTACATTAATTATACCATTTTCCGAATATTTAGAATCATTTGATATAAAGATAACGTTTCCTTTATCTGTTTCATAATAGTAAATACCTCGCTAATTCTTACAAAATACTAAATTATAACCGCACAAATAGAGCATAATTCAAAAAGTATAAAATAATAAAAAAAACTGCTCAATAAGCAGTTTTTTTTTACTTAAGCCATCTAGCCTCATACTCTTCTAACTTAAATCCTACTCTAACAAATTCCCCATCTACAATAAGTGGTCTCTTTATTAACATTGGATTTTCACTAAAAAGTTTATAGATTTCATCCAAAGACATTTCTTTATATTTATCTTTAAGATTAAGTTCTCTATATAACTTACCTGAAGTATTAAAGAACTTTTTAATCTCTAAACCACTTAACTCATGGTATTTTTGCATTTCCTTTTCTGTTACTGTTTCCTTCTTAAAATCAATCTCTTCTATATCAATTCCATTACTTTTAAAAAATATACAAGCCTTTTTAAAAGACGTACAAGTATATATACCGTAAACTTTCATATTCCACCTCTTCATTATTTTAACATGACCTAATAAAAAAGGCTTACGCCTTCTTCATTCTTCTATTATGTGTATAAACATTAAGTTTTTGAGCTCTTGCGAATCCAATTAACGTAACACCGAACTTCTCAGCTAGTTTAATAGCTAATGAGGTAGGTGCACTCCTTGATATCACAATTGGTATTTTACCGAATAAAGCTTTTAAGACCATCTCACTAGATAATCTTCCGCTCACTACTAATATTCCCTTAGGAGAAATTCCTCTAAGAATAATATCACCAATTATTTTATCAACTGCATTATGTCTTCCAATGTCCTCTTTAAACACTTCTGTATTGTCTTTCACAAAAAGAGCTGAATGTACTCCACCTGTATTCATAAACAAATTACTCTTTTGAGCAAGCCTTTTCGTTAACGCGTAAACAGTATCAGGTTCAACAGTTATATCATCAACAAGTGAATCAAGTAATAATTCATCTATCTTTTCATGAAACTCAGTACCTACTCCACATGCTGAATAAAGTATTTTTTCCTTCGAAGTTATTACTACTTTTTTAATTCTAACATCGACCCTGTTTTCATTAAAACTAATATCTAAAATGTCGCTCTTTTTTTCAATTAATCCGTTTGAGTTTAAATAACCTACTACTAATTGTTTCTTAGAGTCTGGTGTACATAAAATAGTAACGTACTTTTCTCCATTTAAATATACCGTCATCGGAAACTCTTCTACTACTTCATCTAGTAAAGTCTCCTGAACCCCTTTAACGTATTTATCTATTTTAACTTTTTTAGAAAGAATAGACGTTTCATAATTATCTAAGTCTTCTTTCGTATTAATATTAAAGAACAACTCCTGACCGGTTAATGAAGCAGGAACTTTATGAAAATCAACAACGTGTGAGGTCACTAATTTTGTTAATCCATATAAACTCTTTGTTTCTTTAATCCTTGTAAGGCAATTTTTATGATACACCGCGTGGAATGTTTGAATAAACCCATTATCAACTGCATATAGATCATACCCTTCAACGCATTGTCTTAATGAATCAATGTATTCAGGATCTACATTCGGCATATCAACTGCCATTAAGTATATATAATCACTACTCGCTTTTTCTAACGCTACTCTTAAGCCCTCTATTGGACCTCTATTTGGAAATTCATCACTTAAAACTATTACATTAGAGTAAAGATGAGGGTTGTTGGTTACAACAATCACCTCATCAAAATGTTTCTTCAAGTTATTAATAGTTTTATGAACCAAATATTGGTCTGAATCTTTAATAAACTCCTTATTGTAGGTCATTCTAGAAGAATGTCCTCCAGCTAATATTACAGCTGTATTACAATTTATCATCAAATCTCGCGGCACATACTTTTAATTCAGGTATGTCGCAGAATTCATCTAGGGCTGTATTTGTTAACACATTCGCACCCTTAGCAAAGTGGAATGGCATGAATATTACATTATCCTTAATAGTATCAACTACGTGTACAACTGCTTCAGTTGTTCCACGTCTACTCGATACGTATACTTTTTGTTTATCTACTAAACCGTAGTCTTTCGCAGTCCCATGTGATACTTCAACGAAGTTTTCAGGTACCATTTTCATGATTCCTTCAGTTTTATCCGTCATAGTAATTGTATGGTAATGGTAAAGAGTTCTACCAGTAGTCATAGTAAGTGGGTATTCATCATCAGCCATTTCCATTGGATTAACGTATTCAACTGGTGTGAATAATCCTTTACCTCTTGCGAATTTATCTTTATGTAAGAACTTAGTACCAGGATGATCATCATCTAAACAAGGCCATTGTAATCCTACTGTACCAAGTCTTTCGTAACTCATTCCACCGTAAATAGGTGTAAGAGCACGTAATTCATCCATAATTTCTGCAGGACTCTCAAAGTTTTGAGGATATCCCATCGCAGTCATCACTTCTTGGATAATTACCCAGTCAGGTTTTGAATTACCAACAGGTTCAATCGCTTTATTAATGAACTGAACTCTTCTTTCGGTATTTGTAAACGTTCCTTGTTTCTCTGCATAAGAACTTGCAGGTAACACAACGTCAGCATATTCTGCAGTTTCAGTTAAGAAGATATCTTGAACTACTAAGAAGTCTACATTCTCAAACGCTTCAATAACGTGATTGATATCAGGATCACTTACGATTGGGTTCTCACCCATAATATACATAAAGTTCACAGATCCATCATACATTCCGTCTAACATTCTCGGAACAGTTAATCCTACATTAGGGTCTAACTCAACACCCCATGCTTTTTCAAATTTTTGTCTTGCTTCAGTATCAAATACTTTTTGATACCCAGTTAAGTTATTCGGTAAACCACCCATATCACATGCACCTTGAACGTTGTTCTGTCCACGTAATGGATTGATCCCACCACTTTCAACTCCGATGTTACCGCATAGTAAACCTAAGTTTGCGATTGCTTTAACACCATTTGTACCTTGAGAATGCTGAGTAACACCCATCGCGTAATAAATACCAGCTTTATCTCCTGAAGCATAGATTTCAGCTAACTCTTCAATTTCATTAGCAGTACAACCACATATCTCGGCAGCCTCAGTAGTAGTAAAGTTCTTAATACTCTCTACAAACTCACTGAATCCTTCTGTACGAGACTCAATGTACTCTGGACTATGTAAGTTGTTTTTATAGATATGGTGCGCCATACCTTTAAATAAAGCCACATTTGATCCTGGTTGAATCTGAACAAATAAGTCACTCATCTTCGCTAAATCTATCTCTCTAGGTTCAGCTACAATTAACTTAGCTCCTCTTTCAACTGCTTGTTTCATATATGATGCGATTACTGGATGTGTACTAGTCGTATTAGATCCAGTAACAAAAATAACATCGTGATTAATTACTTCACCAATTGAGTTAGTCATAGCTCCACTACCTAAAGTAGTAGCTAATCCTGAAACAGTTGATGCATGACATAGTCTTGCACAATGGTCTACGTTGTTCGTACCTAGAACTGCTCTCATCATCTTCATGAATAGATAATTCTCTTCATTAGAACAACGTGCACTTGCTAAACCACTAAATCCATCAGGATTCTTATCAAGTACTTCTTTGGCTTTTTTAGCGATTAATGCATATGCTTCTTCCCAAGAAGCTTCTCTAAATACACCGTTTTCCTTTATTAAAGGTTCAGTAAGTCTTCCACCGTGATTAATGAAGTTAAAGGCAAATTTACCCTTAACACATAATAAACCATTATTAATTCCATCAATTACAGGTTCAACTTTAACAACCTTACCTTTAGAAACAACTAAATCAATCTGACAACCAACACCACAATAAGGGCAAGTAGTTCTCGTCTTAGTAGTTTCCCAGTTTCTATATTTGATTTTTGAGTTTTCTATTAATGCACCAGTTGGACAAACATTAATACAGTTCCCACAACTAACACATTTAGACTTTTCAAAATCATCTTGACCAAATGTTACAAACGTCTCTTTCCCTCTATTTACATAACCCAATGCACCAATTTGCATTTGTTCATCACACATTCTTACACATTTACCACATAGAACACATTTACGTGGATCAATTGTAAAGAAGTGATTTGTTAAATTAAGAGGTTCTTCTCTTTTATAAGCATTAAATGTCGGTTCAACCGGAACATCATACTCATAATTATATTTTTCTAACTTACAGTTCCCACTCGCTTCACATGTAACACATTCGTTAGGATGTGGTCCCCATAACATTTCTAGATTATGTTTTCTAGCCTCAACTACTCTTTCACTATGTGTTTGAATATCCATATTCTCTTGAACTGGTAAATTACAACTCGTTAATAATTTATCAGCACCATTTACTTCAACAACACATAATCTACACGATGTTTCTTTACTAAGTCTTTCATCATGACACATAGTTGGTATTTCAATACCTAATTCTTTCGTTACTTCTAATACTGTTAATCCTTCTTCAACTTCAACTTGTTTATTGTTTATTTTTAGTTTAATCATTATCTCACCTACTCCGTTATGATTGCATCAAATGGACATCTGCTGAAGCAGTCTCCACACAAGATACAAGCATCATTGTTGATAATATGTTGACCTTTACGTTCACCGTCAATACATGAAACAGGACAATTCGTAGCACAGATTGTACAACCAGTACATTTATCCGTTATTACGTATTTGTTAATAAGGTCTTTACATACACTTGATTCACAAGAATGATTTTCGATATGTTCGATATATTCTTGTTTAAAGTATTTCAAAGTTGAAAGGATTGGGTTCGGAGCTGTTTGCCCTAAACCACATAGTGAAGTATTTACAGTCGAATGAGCAATTCTTTCTAAAAGATCAAGATCTTCTAGTTTCGCTTTCCCGCTTGTAATATTATTTAATATATTGTACATCTGCATAGTACCTTCTCTACAAGGTGTACATTTACCGCATGATTCCTCTACCATGAAGTCTATATAGAACTTCGCGATATCAACCATACATGATTTATCATCTAAAACAATCATTCCTCCAGAACCCATCATACTTCCAAGTTCTTTTAAATGATCAAAATCTACTATTTCATCTAAATGTTCAGTAGATAAACAACCACCCGAGGGTCCACCAGTTAAAACAGCTTTAAATTGGCGGTTCTTAGTCATTCCACCACCGATATCAAAGATGATTTCTCTTAAAGTGATACCCATAGGTACTTCAATAAGTCCAGTATTCTTAACTTTACCACCAAGAGCGAATACTTTAGTACCGCTTGAACGTTCAGTTCCGATTGATTTAAACCATTCAGCACCATTCGTGATAATTTGTGGAATAACAGCATACGTCTCTACATTATTTATGATTGTAGGCGCATCCCATAGACCTTTATTTGCAGGAAACGGTGGTTTCGTTCTCGGCATTCCACGTTCACCTTCAATAGAAGCAATTAATGCAGTTTCTTCACCGCATACAAATGCACCTGCTCCAAGTCTTATTTCCATATCGTAATTGAATCCAGTTCCAAAGATGTTTTCACCTAATAAACCGTATTCTCTTGCTTGATCAATTGCCTTTTGTAACCTTTTAACAGCTGTTGGATATTCCGCTCTTACATATACGTAACCATAACTAGCTCCAATTGCATAAGCTCCGATTGCCATCGCTTCAACAATTGAACCAGCGTCACCTTCTAAGATAGAACGGTCCATGAATGCACCTGGATCTCCCTCATCAGCGTTACAAAGAATATACTTCGTCTCAACATCATTATTCGCTGCGAACTGCCATTTAAGTCCAGTAGGGAATCCTCCTCCACCACGACCGCGAAGTCCTGATTCTTTAATAATGTCAATTACTTCTTGTGAGTCCATAGTTAAAGCTTTATAAAGAGCTTGATATCCACCTGTACCGATGTACTCATCAATACATTCTGCATCAATAAACCCACAGTTTCTCAAAGCGATACGTTCTTGCTTCGCATAGAACGGTATATCGCTCGTTTTTTCTGCTTTTTTCTTCGTTTCAGGATTCGTATAAAGTTTTCTTGTATATACTTCACCTTTAACTAAATGAGACTCAACTATCTTTCTAGCATCATCTACTTTGACTTGAGAATAAAACGTATCGTCAGGCATTATCTTAACGATTGGTCCTTTCTCACAAAAACCAAAACAACCAGCTCCATGAACATTTACATCTAAACCAAATTCACTTACTGCTTCTTTTAAGTTATCAATTATTTTAAGTGACTTAGAACTCATACAACCAGTACCAGCACATACTAATACTTCTTTATGATTAGATTCTATTTCACCTGTTCTCTTTTGAATATTTATCTTCTCAACCTCATAACGGCTCAGTAAATCATTAATATTCTTAATCATTAACATCACCTCTATGATTTCCCAAAGAATCCATTGCTTTTGAAACATTCAGATTCCCGTATACTTCTTCATTAACACTCATTACCGGTGCTAGCCCGCATGCACCAATACATCTCGTTGCCTCTAGAGTAAATTCGCCGTCCTCACTCGTCTCACCACTCTTGATCTTTAAGGTAGATCCCACCTTTTCTAGAATTGCTTGCGCACCCTTAACATAACAAGCAGTTCCTAAACAAACACCTACAACATTCTTCCCTTTAGGTTCACTAGAAAATTGGGCATAAAACGTTACTACACCATTAATTTTCGCGATTGGTATTCTTAATTCATTTGAAATAATTTCTTGAATTTCAAACGGAATACAACCTAAAACAGCTTGAGCATCATGCAAACTAGGCATTAGTGGCCCTGGTTTTTCTTTATGTGCTCTTACTTTTGATAAAAGTTCTTCTATTTGTTCATTACTAATATGAAACTTCTCCAATTCATTCCCCTCCTGTCGTTAATACTATCTAAACTATATTATATCAAAATCTGTAAGCGTTTTTAAGATGTTTTTGAAGTTTTATAGTGATGTCTATTCATAACTGGTTAGTCCTACAACTAAAAAAAAGACCAGTTACCTGGTCCAAGTTCCAAAATAAGTTTCCCACTTACTATGATCCTCATTCATATTAGCTGTTCTCTTTCTAGAAGCGGCTAAGACTGGAAACGTAATCCAAGGGAAAAACAATCCTACAAATGGTAGTACAAGCCCTTTATTAAACTTCTCGCTCAGGATTAAATAAGCCCATAAGTGTACACCAAACTCACCCATTTGGAAGATAAACGCTACTTGCCAAATGACATTATACTCTGAAGGTACTAAATAAACTAAATAGTTAATAATAACTAAGAAAATAAACTGCCATCTCATTTTAACTATTTTTAATAAAACAATTTCAGAATAAACAGGCACAAACGCTGCCCACCATCTAAACCCTAGCTTTCTATAAATAATAGCGAAAGCCACTGTAACTACAACTAATTGAATTAAATATAGTCTACTACCTTCAAATGATTGTTGAACTAACAAATAAAATAATAAATTACTAAATATATTCATACATCCTCCGACACTCTTTATACTATATTCTATCAAAGAATAGAGGAAATTTATACTATACTATTTGGTCTTCTACGTTATTTAAGAATAACTCAATCTGCCAATAACTCATTAAAGCACCCAGTGGTGCTAAACCTAATGTAATGATCGAAATGATAATAAAGAAAACAATATAAGCAGGTTCAACCTCATTATCTGAGTTCATTACAATATTCCATCCTTTTACAAAGAAAAATCTCATTAGGACAATATTAATTAATATACCAATCCATACTAATCCTAAAGTAAAGATAGTCGCTAATAGTAAACTTACTCCTTCAGCAGGACTTGGTTCTTCTGTAAGATATATACCATCAATAATTTTTCTGTAAGCGAATAAAGTTGGACCTAAAATAAAGAAAATACCTACCCAAATTAATCCCAAACTTAGAACTGTACCAACTATAAACCCATATTTCTCAATATCATACTCCTCTTGACTTCCAAACAACATCTTCATCATTAAAGAAATAAATGCATACGCAAACAATGGCGCTCCAAATGAAAGTACTGTTAAAATCACAGACAATGTAGATATACTATATTCTTCATGTCTATAATGCTTTTTAAAAGCTTTTATTAAAAAATCTAATGTAGGTATTACCGATAATGCTGAAACAGCATACGTCAAAATACTACTAATCATCTGACTATCATACATTCTTGAAACATACGATAACTGAACTAAATTAAACCTAAAAGCTATTAAAATGAAAATTGCATAAATAAAAACTGACAACAAACCTAAACCACTTAACTTAAACTTCATAACTTCCTCCTATTAATTAGTAACTGGTAAATACTCAGTACTTCTCACTTCAGTAACCCCATCCTTAAATTCTTCATAAGGTAGTTCAAAATAAAACTGCACAAAATCATAATCATTTAAATCATTAGGGTTATAATATACCCTACATGAGACTACTATGTATTGATAACCATTATACTTCATTACCTTAAAACTACTTACGTAAACTTCTGATTCATCAGTTGACGTAACTATAACATCTTCTCTATAATTATCAACACTTGAATTAATGCTTCCTTTTGATATATCAAATGAAAGTTCAAATGATGAGTTATTCCCATCACTTGAAGCATACCCTCTAACGTCTATAAGTAACTCATATTTAAACATACTAGATGAAGTAGTCAAATACTGAGTACCAACTCTTTCCTCTCTATCTGAATTATGAATTCTACTTACAACGTAAAAAGCTCCATCTTGAATGTGTCTTCCAGTTGCCGCACCATAATCAAGAAAAAACATAATACCCACTACCAGTATAAAACTTGCTGCAAACAACATAAACTTATTAAAGAAAGTATTCTTAGGATTATACGCTTTTACATAGTACCTTCTTCTGCCATCAGCCATTAAATCAAATGTTAAATCAAATAAATAAGCCAACTGATTTAGCTCAGGTATTGTTGGATACCTTTTATTTTCTTCCCACTTTTCAATCATCTTTTCCGTAACATTACTATATCTCGCTAATTCTTTAACGCTATATCCTATTCGTTTTCTGTTACTCGCAATTAATTCACCTAAATTATTCATCTTTGTCACCTGTTAATATTATTAATTTCCCTCTGTCGGTTCTACTTGATTGAGTTAACTTGTTTTCTTCTGATGGAATATCTGGAGTGAATGTTTCATATGAACCAAAACGATTAAATGAAGCATCAGCTAGAGTAAAAGATACTTCTAATACATACGATTTAGAGTCAAGTTTAACAGCTCTTAACTCAAGTGCTAGTACATCTAAATCCTTATTCATTTCAATTGTAACTTCATCTGGATCTACAATAACAATCTCATTGTATGAAATTAATTCTCTAAAAGGTATCTCCCAAGTAATAGTCATATCAACCTCAAGGTCTGTATCTTCTAGTTTGCTTGACGAGTACTTATAAAAGACTTCCATTTTATTCTCTAGATAGGTCGAATTAACGTAATGTTCTTCTACAATCAAATTATTTACTTTGTAATTCTTAATAGCTGTATCAATCGAATGGTATGCAAAAGTATACATAAAGGCACTTACGAATACAACTGCTGCTACACCCATGTATATATGTAACCATTCCTCGAAACCATACTTTGACATTAGTTTAATCCTATAGATTAACCCTTTGGACTTAAATTCTTTCTTGCTAACGTTAAAAAGAACTGAAAGCTTTTCAATGTAATACTTACCAGGTACTCTTGAACCATCTTCCCAGTCATTAAGTACTTTCTCACTAACAAGCATCTTATCAGCCAGTTCAGCTACAGTCATTTGATGTGACTCTCTTAATTCAGTTATTTTGTCTGATATCCTCATAGTCCACCTCTATCTATAAAAATTATAACAAAAAAGTAACCTTTGAAAGGTTACAGTTTTTTCACTTTTTCAAATTTACTCATATACTTCGATTAAAAAGTGCTGTCTGTCAGTATATTTAATACCTTCTTCATAAAAAGTAAACTCTACTGATATAGTATATAAACCTACCTCATACTCTCCATCATCAAAATTTATTGATAAAGAAAACGTATGTTCACCGTTAAACTCTTTCAAAGAATATTCATTAATAAGACTCATAGAAGCATTGTCTAGACTGTAGAAACTATCATAAGCTTCCTGAACACCATAGCTAATTAAATCCTTACTTACGTAAAGACTTCTTTCTCCGTTAACTGTAAATGTTTGATAGATTTCAAGCTCAGTATTAAGTTTCACTGAGTTAATTACGTCATATTCAACATCAAAGTCATTTATAGACCTTACATCAACTGATTTTGTAAGGAAGTTTAACTCACCACCGTATACTTCAGAGTCATCGTTAAAACAATAAAAAAACACAGTATTCCTAGCATACCTCTTCGTCATTTCAGGCTCAGTTCCATACGTAAATAGATATTCATCTCCTACTTCAGTAAAAGAAGCATTATGAAACGTAAACTCTTGATCAGTAAATTCATCCAAATTTATAAGTCGTCTAGTACCAAAACATTCATCATAAACAACTTCCTTAGAACATGCTGATAATAGAATAACAATTAATAGTAATAGTTTTTTCATAATTCACCTCCACAATATTATAACAAAAAAGTAACCCGTAAAGGGTTACATATTTGTAACTATTCAAAATAAGGAGGTTTATTATCTAAGTGATTTTGATAAATTATTCTAAACTCCTCAACTGTTGTTTTAGTACTTAATTCTGGCAAATCATGAAAGTCAAACCAATCAGCCTCTAACACTTCAAAATTAGGGTTATTCTCTCCACCAGTTATTTCAGCTAAGAAGAAAATATTATACGTATCATACATCTTACTTTGGATGTAGTTTCTTCTATCTTGAATTCCTAGTAGTTTCGTTATTTTAACTTCATATCCAGATTCTTCAAACACTTCCTTAACAGCCGCTTCTGCTGGAGATGTATCTATATCACACCAACCACCTGGTAAGCTCCATTTTCCTCTGTCATGCATCTTAGCCTCTTTAACGAATAGAATCTTCTCATCCTTCACAACGATCGTTCTAACACAAGGTTGTGGCGTTGGATAATAATAATCTTGGTAAATATCATAGGGTTTTACATCAAGTCCCATATATTCATGTAACATCTTAGATGACTCTTCTAATAACTCTTTATAATTATCTAAAGCGTAATCATCCTGTGAATAAGCAACACCAGTATGTGCTATCGCATTCACCTTTTTAATAAACTCAAATATTTTATCTTTCTTCATCTTCATCACCCCAGTTATATTTTAACATATTATAATTAACAAAGAGAAAAGAGACATCGTCTCTTTCATTTACTTTATTCTAACTAGTATACCTATAAGTATATAGTTTATCCCTTTTAGCATAATTAATGTCTATAGTATATTCAACCCTAGCCCCATCAATAATGGATGAAAACACTCCACTCTGTTCACTAACTCCACCTAAGTCTATCGACACGTGAATATCTTTTAAGATATGATCAAACTCATTAGGAACTGTAACCCTTGAACTTGATATGTCTGAAGAATCCCTATTATTAGTGATTGTATTTATCACTATCGGTATACAGTACTGACCAAATTCATATACTACATTGATGTTCTCTTGATAAATCACTTCATAAGTCCCATAGTGAAGTTCATTAACAATCACTGAACTATTTGATCCCATACAACTATGCTCATACTCAGCCAAAGAATCCGCAAATGTTAAATAACTGATCACAAACCACCATGAAACAATAATACTTAATACTATACCTATAATAAATAGGCCATTTCTCTTGGTACTTCTTTTCGTTGACTTCACTTCAATTAATAACATTTCATCAACTGAAATAGAAAACAAATTAGCAAGTTGCCTTATAAATTCGATGTCAGGCATCGTTTTACCAGTTTCCCAACTTGATACAGCCTGACGTGTAACGTGTAGCTTAGATGCAAGATCTTCTTGTGTCAGGTTATGTTCTAATCGTTTCTCTTTAATAATTTTTCCTATCCTCATATAAACCACCTCTTCTCAAGTATAGTAACTAAAAGGGCATTGCTTCCAGCAATGAACTGTTGCATATCGATTATTTGAAGATATTTAGTTTCTTAATTCTTCAGGTAACACATATCTAGTCGTTAATACTTCAGTTTCTTCGTATTTAAATACTAACTGAACTTTAACAGTCGTATCATTAATAACTTCAGCGCTTAAAACTCTTTGATTAAATACACGTGAGAATTCAGTTTCAACGTAGTTAGTAACAGAAGTTCCAACTATAAACTCATCTACTGGAATCTTAATCGTTTTTTCCAAAGTAGCACACATTGGATGATTAAAAGTACCAAACTGATGATAATCAGTAGCTGTTATCACATATACATCTTTTTTTAATTCAAATGTATAATCTCTAACTTCTAAACATTCACCCTGCATAGAATTATATTCCATGTCATAAAAAGTAGGTATATCTATAAATAGCAAAACGGTCAATGAAATTAATAGTGCAATATACTTATATCTTTGAACAAAGATTCTTTTCTTATAATTGGATTCAAATCCAACTATAAATTCTTTTGAGCTAACATTATATAGATTTGATAACATGTTAATTTCTACTCTTGTAGGAAGTCTTCTTCCCTTTTCCCATTTATGGACAACTTTCTCTTTAACACCAACAAGTCCAGCTAACTCTTTTTCAGTATATCCAGCTTCTTCTCTTAAGTGGATTAACTTTTTAGTCATATCAAGTTTACTCATCTTAATCCTCCGTTTTTTTCCTACTTATATAATATCAAGTATTATTTATATTTTCTAGGTTTAATAGTTATTCAAAAAGCATCTTAAGCATAAAAAAAATACTGTAAACAGTATTATTTTTTTAACATTTCAGTAAATAACTTTTCGCTATCAGTAGCACACGGAGGACAATCTGTTCCAATCCCTGTATTATCTTGTAATTCTTTAAAAGTTTTTACTCCATTTTTGATTTGATTCTCAACATCTTTCAATGTTACGTTGTGACAACAACATAGTACTTTTTCTTCCATTTATAACTCCTTATATACCTTGATGAGTATATTATATATTGTTCCAATTAAATATACAAGAGAAAAAACAACCGAAGTTGTTTTTAGTTTGTTATAGTAAACACATCTTGTTGGAAGTACTCATAAAATGCATTTGATTCTACTAACGCAAAGTTTAGTTTATACGTTAGAGTATACGTTCCAGGCTCTAATCTCATATCACTAATTGGTATATCAAGATTAAATGTATTGATACCATTATATGTTTCATAAACGATTGGCATAATGGCGTGTAAGTGAGTACTTGAATAAACTAACTCATCAAGTTCATTAGTGATTAGTATTTCAGTAGGGAATCCGTAATGACCCAAAACAATGTCTTTTTGTGTGTTAAACACTGTATTAATCGTCATAGTATCGGTTTGTGCGTAAGAATCATTCGAGATAGAAAACAAAATTTGTAAGTCAGAACGATTCGTGAAGTCATTGTTTATGTACACTAGGTTTTTGTTATCATACATTCCTGTAGAATTACTACAAACAAAGTGTGTTCTTTCAACAGGTAATACTAATTCTCCTTCATTAAAACTAAATACTAACTCATCTTCATTTTCAACTAAAACAGTATCGTTTAGTTGATAGAAGGTAGTAACATATTCTAACCCTCTTAACTCAAGAGTTGAAACTTCACATGAGTCATATTCTAATCTATCCTCTTGGCAACCTGCTAATAAAAGCACTGCCATTAATATTAATAATTTTTTCATAAATACCTCCCGGAATTAATTTCAGTTTATTATAACAAGAAAAGCAGTGTTTTACACTGCTTTAATTTAATAAAGATTAATTTCTTTTACTAACTCAAAAGTAGAAATATCCCAGTACTTAATAACATTCTTAGATATTACTACTAACAAGTCATCTGAAACAAAAGTATTATAAATCATAATGTATTTGTTTCTCGCTTCTTGAGGTAGTGAGAACTGATAAAAGATATCTCCTTCATATAGTTCATATACTTCTAATGAAGTACCATATAAAGTAAAACCATTCTCTTCATATGTATAAGAAATCGGCATAATGAATAAGTCACCTATTACTTCTATAGCATCAGGATACCTTGGAGTTTTTTCGTAATCAATAGAATCACTAACTAATTCATGTTCATAAAACTCTGTCTTAAGTGAAAGAGTAGTTGTATATCTATATGTACCAACTGATTCAACATTTAATGTTACCTCTCCACTATCAAGTGAATAAGTAAATAAGTGTAAATCCTCTTCAATAAAAGTTGAACCATTAAACATTAGTTTATATTGTCTATCGCCTATAAAATAAAATGCGTCTTCCTCTTTATTAAATCCTCTATAGTATCCTTCAATAGAAGTTGAGTCTAGTAGGTTAAAGTCTAAGTCGTAGACATTAACAACACTATTGTCACCATCATAAAAATACTCATAATAGTAATCACTCCTTATAAGGTTAGTGCTTTGTTCAAGATCAATAAAGTCTATTTCATCGTCCAAAATATATATACATTTATTGTCCTCATTTGTCTCTGAAAGAATTCTTACATCACTGACATCTATATATATGTGTTTCTTTGATAAATAGATATCACTTACTACTTCATGAGTTGATAAATCATATTCTTCTACTACAACACCTCTATTAAATTGGTCTATTCCAAGTGAATATATGTTCTCATACTTTTCTTCTTCAATCCCATATAAGTACTCTGTACCAGAAACAATGATTGAGTCGTCATCTATTCTATAATTAGCATTATCTATAGTCGGTCTATATACAGATAGTTTTATTAAGGATTCTTTATCAATAATTGTAAAGTTGAACGTAGAGTGATTAATACTCGCTTCTTCTTTAGCTATCATATAGTCCTCTTCTGCTGGATAAACTTCATTTGCACTTATTACTATATAATGATTACTTGTTTCTTCAATGTCCAAGATTTTACCCGATATATTAATGTGGTAAATCTCAAAATCCTTTATTACGTTTACCTTAGTGCTTAAAGGGTAAGCAGTTAAGAGGTAGTCATCTTTTATAATTGTATATGTTGCATCACTTATAACTGCCTTTACACTAGCAGACTCAGTACTTTGTGAATAACCTATATATAGGTCAGTAATAACTGCAGGCATATCAGATATGTAGTCCCCTACAATCTCATGTGGAATTTTAAATAAGTTTCCTGCTAGTAAAATAGGTTCTACTATAGGCAATTCTATATCAGTGTCCTCATCAGGTTCTGGAAGTGTAGTAACTTCTAAAATCTTAGGAATGAAGTAACTCTGTTCTGGTGTCTCATAAGCTGAGTACTTAATATTATTAATATAAACACTTTCACTACTTGGATAAGCCTTAACAAAGATTTTTGTAATCACATCAGTCTCTATTGTAAGTTCAATCATTTCGTTTATTTCAAAATTGATTTCGTCAATACTTCCGAATATCTCAAAAACTTCTTTTGAAACAATCTTATCATCTTTTTTTACTGTTATTCCAACTCCATCAGCCAGTTCATACACACCATAACTTATGGAGTCCAAAAACGGTAAATTATATGGGTTAGATTCATTAGTTCTATCTACATTACCCGTGTAAATCTCATACACTAATCCATCAAACTCAATAACATGTACCGGTTCATTGGAATAAAGATCGAAATGAAGGATTGATAATGTTTTATAGAAAAACTTATCACTTGATTTAAAGTTTGAAGATTCATCATAATCAGCATAAACCGTTTCATGTCCATCAATAGGAAGAACTTCTGGGAATATCCCGACAAATGCTCCCATGACTAAAACTATTAAAAATAAGATAAAGTATACAACCTTCATGTAAAAGACTCCTTTCTGACTCCCAATATAATTGTAACAAAAAAGTAACCTTTGAAAGGTTACAGTTTAGTTACTATTGGTTACTTCTTAAGTAATTTGGCAATTCCTTTAAATGGTCTTCTATTCATCATTAATAGTAAACCATCAGCTACATTATCAGTAATTGCACCTGCACTGAATGCAACAATATTTCTAAATGGCATTTCTTTAACCATTGCTTCCATCATGTTCTTAGTTGCCTCATCAGCATTTCCAGCCATCGCTCCAAACTGAGCATTAATCTTCTTATACATCATATTACCTACGAATGTAGTTGAGATTTCTTCTAGAGTTGAGTTTAAGTGGAATGGTCTTGCAGTTGGATATGGTTCTATTTCAAATCCAAGTAAGTTTTCAAACTCAGTCTTTGTTGGTTTGAATGAACTGTTAATGTTCATGTAAACTGAATCTTCTTTTTCAACTTTTGCGTTTGATTTCACTTCTATAACTGATTGAAGTCTAATATCTCTACTTGATGCACCTACTAATATAGAATATTCTCCACCTTCAGTAATAAACGCATTGTCTTTTACTGAATAATGAGTAAAGAACTCCTCTTTAATCTCTATTTCAATGGTCTTCTCTTCACCTGGGTTTAAAGATACTTTATTATATGCTTTTAACTCTTTTTCAGGTTTAGAGATAACTGAATTATTATGTTTTACGTATATCTGAGAAATCTCTTGTCCCTCAACTGAACCTATATTCTTAACTTTATAAGTTAATGACTTATCAGTAACTGTTATGTCACTGTATTCAAACTCAGTATATGATAAACCAAATCCAAATGGATACATTGGTTCTACATCGGCTTTATCGTAATAACGGTAACCTACAAACAATCCTTCTCTATATTCAACTTGTTTAGGTTTTCCAGGGAAGTGATCATTCGCTGGGAACTCTGTTAAGTTATTAGGGAATGTTTCTGCTAATTTACCAGATGGATTAACATCTCCGAATAAAACATCTCTTAATGCAGCTCCACTTGCCTGTCCACCTAAGTATTGTTCTAAAATAGCTTTAGCGTTATCCTTCCAAGGCATAATAACTGGAGAACCATTAGATAAACATACTACAACGTTTTTATTAACTTCTAATACTCTTTTAGCAAGTTCTGTATGTGAGTTTGGTAAGTTAAGATGTGTTCTATCAAATCCTTCACTTTCAAACAGGTCAGTTAAACCAATCATCAATACAACAACTTCAGCTTCTTTCGCGGCATTTACAGCTTCAGTTAATACTTCTTCATCTAAAACATCTGTTTTAGAGTCGTATCCTTTAGCGTATGTTAACTTATCTCCTAAAAGTTCACTGAACGAGTCATATGCAGTAGTAATCTTAGTTGGTCTAATCAAACTAGATCCACTACCTTGATATCTTGGTTTAGTAGCAAACTCTCCAATAAGTGCAACACTACTTTTTTTACTAAGTGGTAATAAACCATCATTCTTAAGTAAAACCATTGATTCAGCAGCTGCTTTTCTAGCAAACTCATTATGTTCATCTAAATCACATTTAAAATCATTCTCTAAGTTAGGAATAGAGTTTTTAATGATTGTTAGAATTCTTCTTACTCTTTCATTTAATACTTCCATAGATAGTGTACCGTCTTTTACTGCTTCTACTAACTTCTTATCATTTAAACCACCACTTGATGGCATTTCTAATTCTTGTCCAGCAATTAGACCGTCAACTCTTTTATTACAAGCACCCCAGTCAGTCACAACGAATCCTTCATGACCCCATTCATCTTTTAGTACGTCTTGAAGTAAGTATTTATTCTCACTTAAGTAAGTACCGTTTACTTTATTATATGAACACATTACTGTCCATGGTTGTGCTTCTTTAACAGCTATCTCAAATCCTTTTAAATAAATCTCTCTTAAACTTCTTTCATCTACGAATGTATCTACAACCATTCTGTGACCCTCTTGGTTGTTCGCTACGAAGTGTTTAAGTGATGTACCTACATTCTTACTCTGAATCCCTTTAATTAAGCCAGAAGCTAATTTACCAGAAAGAACTGGGTCTTCACTGAAGTACTCAAAGTTTCTACCACATAGTGGGTGTCTTTTAATATTAATGCCAGGTCCAAGCAAAACAGAAACATCTTCCGTGATACACTCATCCCCTAGTCTCTCACCTACTTCATAAATAAGTGATTCATTCCACGTACTAGCTAAACCTACAGCTGTAGGGAAACAGGTAGCTGGAACTGATTCGTTTAAACCAATGTGATCACTACCTCCACCTTGTTTTCTTAAACCATGTGGCCCATCTGTAACCATAATACTTGGAATATCTAATCTTTCAATCCCTTTTAAGTGCCAGAAATCTTTTCCTGAACAAAGAGATGCTTTTTCCGCTAAAGTTAACTCTTTCAATACTTTATCTACATTGAACATATTATCCTCCTAAAAATACTATTTGTTATGAACTCTTTTCTACATTATAAAAAAAAGCATTGCCAAAAGCAATACTTTTATAGACACAGTGTCTATTTTTTTATTCCGTTTATAAGAATGTTCACATACTCAGGGATAGATTCCTCACCTACACCCGTTTCTTCTTTGATAATATGACCTCTAAATAACATCCTAGAAGTATAGGCGAACATAGAATGAACGATGATAGTAAACACTTTAAATGGATCTCTACCATTTAACTCTATTGAGTTATCATTAATTCCTTGTTCAATACACTTCGTAAACAAAGTAACCTTTTCAGGAGTTAATAGATTTGTAGCAAAAGCTAGCTTCGCCTCTTTTCTAAAATAATAGTCATAATGAACAGTATATATAATATCTTCCTTCATAGACGCCATTTGACTATTATAAACAGTTAAAATCTTTTTAACTTTTTCAAATCCTGTCATATTAGGTTCAAAGTCTATATACTCTAGAAATACGCTCGTTAAATTACTAATAACATCTTTAAAGATGTATTCAGAAATCTCTTCTTTTGTCTTAAAAAACGTATAAAACGTCTTTCTTTCCATATCAGCATTTTCCATAATGTCTTTTATACTAGTGTTAGCAATACCATTATCTAAAAATAAAGTCTTAGCACTATTAACTATCTTCAAGCGACTCTTTCTCTTAGTAGGACTATCAGTCTTCATCTAAATCACCTCAACAGTATTGTAGCAAACATCAAGTAGATTTCAAAGAGTGGTTCGCTAACAGATTTGCGTTATGCATCAATTATTTCCCTTATACAAAACAACTACAATGACTCTCTAGTTATTCTTCTACTTAAATAATGATAATACATATCATCAATTTCCTAGCCTTTAGAAAAATTTTCACAAAATAAGGATCTTGATAACAAAAAAAGAAGTCCATCTAGAACTCCTTTAATATTAGAATCGATTCTTAGGTAATATTGACACAACATCACAAATACCTAAAACTGATAACTTAATACTCGTCTAGGACAAAACCTTCCATTTTAATGTTTTCTAGTATGCCTAAAATAAGCTTAGATTGACTCTCAGATGGAATCCTTCCTGTACTAGTCATTTGTGATGCAATTTTAATAAGACTGTGATCTTTAGAAGTTAATGTCTTATTCCTTTCTCCATAATCAAGAACCTTCTTCCAAAAAGAATCACCTAACTCTACAACCTGAATTTGATTGTTTATTCTTTCTACTTCCCTTATCTTTTTTGAGGCTTTCTTATTTTTCTCCTCAGTCTCAACTTGTGAAATTAAATAGTCATCTAAATATGGACTCAAATCTAGATTTACATTTTGAACTAGTTCTTTCCAACATTCTTCCTTTTTTGCCCACTCAGTGACATTCCTTGTTCTGTGGGTTTCTTCTCTAGTAATCTCTACGAAAACATTAAAAGCAATACTTGAAAGCATTTCTTCAAACTCATTTGAAACACTTTGATACTGCCAAATAATATCGGTATTGAGGGTTTTTCCCGCAACCTCTTTAATATAGTAAAATAAATACGATATAGAGTATGTTACTATGTTGGCCCTAAATGCATTCTGATACCAATCTGCATTAGAAATAATTTTCTCAAGGCATTTGAAAATGATTCTTGTAACAACAATTTTTTTGAAAAACTCGTCGTTAATTTTTGATTCACTTGTTCTCCAAATTTTATCCATTTGAGAAGCAAACTCAATGAAGTTCCTTTGAGCTCCTTTAGATACATGGAATGGTTTAAGACTAAATGAATTGTAATACTTTGCAAGGTCAGTTTTCGTAATTCTTTGATTCTTTGGATGAGTGGCTTTAAAGTGTTCTCTTTTTGCGTTGGATGTTTTGAAGGAAATCAACTTCGCCTCGTATGAACCTCTCGCTCGTTCATAGAACCATTTAGTTCCAAATTGCTGTCCAGCCAAAGTAGGTGATGTCAACAATAAGGATAACTGTTCGATTCTTCTATGAAACCCACTATTAGCAAAGAAGTCAGCCTTATTAACTTTGTTTTGTGTGTTCGCAGTCTCGGCAATAATGGGAATTAATTTTTCAGCTTTCTTCTTGTCCTTCACAACATTAAGTTTCATAGGTACATACACTCCCAATAAATCAGCTTCTTTTCTAACATGCTTTACATTAAAAATTGAAGCAGTAGTCTGCCCACCATTGACTATTTGGAAATCCACAAAACTTTTAATGTACAGTTCACCATTGACAATATGGGATTCTATATCACCCGCTGTGGCAGCAATTCCATTGTTAAATGCAAAAAACATGTGAGGTGTTCCAATTAGAGTAGCCCGAATAGCCTTATTTACATTTCCTCTATAAGAAAGAAATGACCTAACATTTCCCTCTAACAGTTTTGCTCCGTAATCATCGTACAAGTCTGCCAACAAACTTCCTGGCACAACTGCCAAATAGGACTCATAATCTTTCACCTTAGTGTCAGACGCATATAATGCTGGAATTCCGTTATCGGTATATTCCATCAAATTAATCTCTATACTTCCAGAGTTTGCAGGTCGATTAATTAACTCCCTAAATCTTTCAACTCCCCAAAGATTATAATACACGTCTCTTCCATCATGATCAAACTTAATAGTTTTCCTTCTAGTTGATGCCTTCTCTGTTGATAGAATAACCACCCTTATTTTTTTGATAACATCCCACATATACTTTAACCAATCAGCAAATTGAAAAGCTAATGTCGATTCATCTAGGTGATTCAGTAAAAGCTCTCTGTTATCAATAAAAGACATTGCTCCTTGGATCAAACGCCTTATCTGGGGAATACCAATTTTATGTTCTTTGAACTCAGGATCAAAGTCCAAAATAATTAGGTTCAGTTCTTTGGTAAACTTATCAAAATAATATCCATCTAGAACTACATTTGTCTTATTTTCTACTCTACCTTCAAAAAAACAAGCATTATAATCCAAAATCTCTCCAGCCTCCGCAATTAGACTACAACCATACTCAAAAAAGGCTTCTCTATCTGAACACATGTTTGATATTGAATAACTTTTTATTTCATTTATAAAACTATCCCTAAAATCTAATCGGTCCATTTTTAATGTCACCTTTCATTTCTTTGAATCTGAGTTCGTACTGAACACCTTCTATGATAGAGCTAAGTTTACTTCTTCTAATAATCTTTGAGGAGTTGTCAATAGTTATGGTATGTTTCGACTTCACTTCAAAGCTTAAATCCTTGTACTCTTTTCGATGTTCATAACCTATTGCACCTAGTTTCTCAAAAAACAAAATCACTGTTTCTATCGACTCTATGCGGTTGGAAATTTTTTCAACTAGTGTAAATAGATTATTATTTGATTGGCCTGTAAAAGAATAGCTATAAACAATTAGTTCTCCATCATTTACATCATCTAGTTGGCTTACAGAGCTAATACTAATTGTGTTACAACCATACTTTGTCATTTTTACCTCATACCAATGGGCATTTAGTTCAAAATCTTTTTTTCCCCAATAGGGACCATACCAAGATTTGACAGCGGTTTCTCCTCCGTACTGTTTAATCATATGGGTATCAAGGAATAGAAGCTCTCCAAACAAACCAGTGATTTGGTTTTCTGATAGTAACGTACTCTTTTTTGCTGCAAACAAATACATCCACATTAATAACCGTTTAACAAATAACTTAAGAGAAGAGTGTGATTCATTAGAGGTTCTAGAATATTCTATAATGTCCTCGAACATTTCAAGGAACATATCGCTATATTTGTTTTCAGTCAGGTAAAAATAATATTTGATCATTCCATTTTGGATGTCTTTTTCTATTTTGATAACCTTTGTGCTCTTCGGCATAGATATATCATTTTTTGTCTTAACAATAATTAGAGGTTTCTGTTCTATAGTTAATCCCACATATACGTCTAGAATGTGAACATCATCAATTCTTGTCATGGAGTTAATTGATAAATCACGTAGTTTCTCTTTAATCATATAACTCATCCTCCGAACTGTAATCATCGAAGTCAAAAAACATCTGCTCATAATATATCTGGTTCATTTTGTATTCAACAAAGTGTTTATTCTTGTAATCGTCCATTTTTGGAAATGCCAAAGCAATACCAACAGTTACATTAGATTGATCTATTTGTAACTCACTTTCATACTCGTTACCCTCATTGAACAACTTTACAATATAAACCATAAGCAAGGGGTTTCTATTCGGAGCTCCTCTAGTATACATAGTTGCGTTTTCACCGACTGTCTTTTTATTTTGACTCCTTAATTTTTCGTTATGTCTTTTATGTTTTTCTCTAATTCTTTTTATTTCCTCCTCGCTTAATCCAGCTCTAGGAGTAGTAGCAGAACCTAACTTATTTTTCCTTCCAGAAATCTGAATTATGTTTTTTTCTCTAATACTAAATTTTCTGATAGATGGATTAATTCTCAACGACTTAACATTTTTGATTTCTTCACTAGACCCATTAACAAAAACAACATCCCATCTCTCTAACTCACCATTATTTGAATTAATATACTCACAAATTTCTCTTGATTGAAAATGAAGATTTGAGATGTGAGTCTTAAATCCTCCTATGAATTTTATTATGACTTCTTTGTCTATGTTCTTGAACAAAGGATTCTTCTTTGCAAAAAGGGAGTAACTATTTCTATCCAGTAAAGTAGAAGTGAAATCTTCCAATAAGGAAAAGTTATACTTATTTATTTCAGCATTATTATGTAATCTAGGAGTTTCTATCACTTGTTCACTTAATGAAATACTCTTGTAATAAGTAGATGAGTTTTTAAGCTTATTTGGTGCAGTAACTAACAAGGTAGTCGGATGGCTCATTACTTTGAGACCAAATTCCCTAGGTGTTTGATCCATATTATTCATTAGTTTAACTTCTTGTTTTAACTCATCAGTAGCTTCGGAAATATGTCCATACCAGCTCATTGCAGTTTCAGACATATATACCCTGCATAAATCATCATATCCAGGTCTATAGCCAAACCATCTACCCATTTGCATCAAAGTGTCATAATACTTTGAATTTCTATAGAAGTAACTAACATTTAGTCCTTCCAAAGTTAATCCTCTAGAAAGAGTTATTCCACCTACAGCAATCACTCTCAATCCATTTTCTTTGTTCTGTTTGTAGTTCAAGACATTATCTGCTTTATTATTCGTATTAACAGCTGTAACAATAACTTTTTGAGAGCTAACTCTAATACTAGATAGCAGCTCTTTTTCAGAATAGTCAAACGTATTACTGAACTTATCACTATATAATGATAACATCTCCTCATATAGGTCTTTAGCTCTTCCTACAGATGTTTCATAATCATATTGCTTTAGTATTCTTTGCCAGACATATACAATTTCGTTAATTTTTTCGGCTAATCTATCCTGAATAGAAGTGAATCTTGAAACATTCACCAACATAGTTCTATGAGACTTTAAATCTCCTCTCATATCTCTAATTGCATTTGTTATTAGGAATACTAAAATTGCCTCTTTCAATGAACTAGGAATAACACCAAGCTCATGGTCGATTTTATGTTTATGAGGTAGAAATGCATCCATGTCATTTATTTCTTCCAGGAACATACTTTCATTTGAGTTAAAAAAATCATCCGGACCAATATAATTGGTTGGACTATCCAAAACGTAAATATAATTCTCTGGGAATAAATCCTCCGCAAACATTTCCTCAGGGGTGTTTGGATTTATAAACACATTAGCAAAAGGTGTTGCTGTAAATCCAGAGTAGCTTACCTTTGGAAACATGGAGATAATTCTTCTTATCATCTCGTTTGTTTTAGTTGGACTATAATCGTCCTTGGTATTTACAGAAGCATAATCTGCTTCGTCATCAATAATCAATAGAGGCAACTTACTTCTTTGCAACTCATTTGTTGAAGAATCAAACCATTTAATTAAGTTACTAAGCACACTCACATTTTTCTTTATAACAAAAATTGCCGGTTCCTTATAATTATTTAATTGAACTTGCAACTTCTTTGCAGTACCCAAACTAAAATCCGAATCAAGCGTTGTAACAGATAAAGGTCTTCTACCAGAGTCAATATTCCCTACTCCAACATGATACTGTAGTTTTTCCAGTAACTTTGAACTATCCACACCTATGAAGCCTTCATCAATGCGTTCTTGTGTTTGACCTCTAAGCGTATTAAGTGTTCCAGCAAGTAAAATAATAACTTTGTAGCCCGCATCAGCCGCTTTTGCAATAACTGAGATATAATTAGCAGTTTTACCGCTTTGAACATCCCCAACAACTAAGCCTCTCCTGGAAAACATGTTTTCGGAACTCGGATTACCTACTAAATCTACAATTTTATCACTTACATTATCCATTTTCATTATTACATTATCTACGAATCCTTTTTTTGTAAGTAAAGTCCTGTATCTTTCCCAATAATATAGTTGCTTGTCTGCTTTAAAGTTTATAAACCAAGGTTTATGAGAATTGTCAGTTATATAATCTCCCAGTCCCATATCTATATGTATACTTGCCTCAATTCTTCTTCTTGTTAACTCAAGTTGCTCTTTAGAGATATCTGAGTGTAGGTCAGTGATCTTATTCATTACTTCATCAATGTTCTCTTGAGTAGCAATATTCTTTCCAACCATCATTTTTAATAGAGTTTGGGCAAGAACAAATACGTCATCATTTCTTATGTCATTAATTCCCATTTTGGTACTCCTTTCTCAAAATATCAACTTCTTCATTACTAAGATTTAATCCTTCATACTTTGTTGGGTTTTCCAATATTTGTAAGCCCTCATCTTTTGAAAATGTTCCCAATAATTTTCTCGCTTTTTCTAGTGATTGAGTATTACATTCTTTGTTTAATATGTGCAAACTATCGGCATTATCATTATAAATCTGTTGTATAGGTATATAGTCCTCAAGCAACTCTAAAAAGTCATATATTTTCCGTTTTGAGCCAAAGGAATCAATTATGTTAGAAATCAGTGGATGAGATTTATTTATCTTGTAGGAAATTTTATTTCGATCTTCAATTCTATCCCAAACAAACTCCACTTTTGAGTTCACATTTTTTTTTCTTCCTCTATAATGGAATACGTTCTTACCGTCCAGTAACGCCTTATTGATAGTTAAACCAAGAGCTCTTTTAAGAATGAAAGGAAGAACCGCCGTAGACTTTTTAACATCAATTTCCCATAAATAATCTAATGAGTTAGGAATATCAACTCTTATGCGAACAAGTTTTTGGAGTTCATTTTTTGGATACTGTCCGAACCATTTACCCCAAATAATTAGCCGCTTATTTCTATAGATATAATAACCTTGTGTAGCTCTAAGAGTATCTTTCCCTCCAAGCATTGACAACTCTGACCTTGATATCTTATTTATGTGTGGAAGCACATAAGGAACTACAGTTACCTTTTTATTATCTACACTCAAGGATTGAGTGGGTTTTTTTTGTGTTGCCAAATTACTAGTTAAAAATGGATCGGTAGGTAAAATCTCATTATTATTGATAAATATGTTAACTTTACCTTTCCTTCTCGCTATAAACCTGTGAAACACTAGTGAAAGATGTTTCTCTACTACTTCTATTTTCTTCAAAAACTCATTTTCAAATTTCTCTTTTTGGTTTTCAAATCGATCGAAGTTCCTCCATAAAACAATTGTTCCTGATTCCCTCTCATTCAGCAAATCAATTTCTTTAATACTTAAATGTTTTACTTCATCGAGCGAGTATTCTTTTACTGCCCACTCCTGATTATTTATAACGTAATCTAAGTCCCAAGATAGTATTGATAGTTCATTGGCGCACTTCGATATTACTATCAGTTCTCTACATTGACTAAGACTTGCTGATTTTAATCCTAATCCAAATCGTCCCAAGTCGTTTTCATCTCTCTTGTCGTTGGGATTTCTAGCTCCATAAACCATTGCACTTTCAAGGTCTTTTATAGACATTCCAACTCCATCATCCATGATCAACAAATAAGGTTCTTTTGTGAACACATTATGCACAATTCGGATATTCTTGGCTTTGGCAAAAATACTGTTATCTATTATATCTGCTACCGCAGTCTCGAAACTATATCCAATGGATCTCATAGATTCCATTAACATAGCAGCATTGGGTATAAGTATCTTCTTTTCCATTATAAACCTCCCTAATACTATGTAATCTCTAAAATCTTGTTAATTCTTAAAAATATAGCTTCTAGAACATCCACTACTATTGAATTTCCTGCCAAAATATAGTATTTATCTCGCGAGTAAAACTTTGAGCTACTATTTCTATAAAAATTACTGTTTTCTACTCTTTCGTAATCCTCTTCAGTAAATCCCATTAGAAGAAAAACCTCTCGGGCTGACAAAAATCTATACATATTTCTTGGTCCTTTATAATCTATAACTCCTGAATTTGGATGTCTGTCCTGTCTAGTAGTTATTGTTGGACAAAAGTCAGCTTTCAGTCTATCTTTGTCCTCCCCGTATAGATAGTAATTTTTTTGATAAATCATTCTTCTAGATTTAGTATCATTAGGCTGGGCGTCATCAGCTTCTTTTTTGTACTTACCTTTATAATCTACTCTAAGAAATTCCTTCAGTTTTCTGTATTCGTTTTTTTTTTCAAATTCCTTCTTTAATAGCATTTTGACATCGTCAATCTCATCGTTTGCTAAGTCCCTAGTTAGAACGCTTATCATAAATATCCTGCACCTGTTTTGTGGAATACCAAAATCTCTCGAGTTGAGTGTGTAATATTTACTTATATACCCTAATTCGTTCAAACTTGAGATCCAAGAATTGAAGTTATTGGAGTGCCTTGGCGATAACAAAGCAGATACATTCTCCATTAACAATACCTTTGGCAAGCAAAGATTGCTTGCACTTCTTTCTTGAAGTAACCTTTCAACTTCCCACAGTAATCCAGACCTTGATTTTTTGTCTCGATCTATTCCATTAGTATATCCATGGAATGCTCCAACATTAGATAAATCCTGGCATGGAAATGAATAAGTTAAGACATCAATTTCACTTGGTAACTCATTTCCCTTAACTTTATCAATGCTGACCAAGTTCTTAGTTCTCTTATTTGCAATAAATAAATTCCGTATAACGTTCTCGTTCAATCTATTGAAAGCTTGTTTTGTCATAGGCTTCTTGCTATTCATTGAAAAGGTAAATCTACTTAGTGTTGATCTTATTTCCTCTAAAGACAAATTCTGAATTTCAGATAGATCTCTTTCCCCATTATGTATTGAATCATATGCTAAAATCGCAGGAATAAACCATTCCGCGATATTTAGTACTTCGTGCTTAAGACCTAGGTTTCTAAGTGCTTTTTTCTGGCTTCCTACTCCTGCGAATAACTCTACTATCTTCAACATATTCTCTCCAATCTACGTAATAACATTATATAATGTTATCATTTATATTACTCAAAAACCAGTTCTCATGTATGCCTTATTTTTTATTATCTTCACTTAGATTATTAAATACTAAATTAAAGTTGGTAAAAATTCTTCATTTTTTTCTAAAGGAATAACACAATTATGACCTGTTCCAATTATACATTAAAAGTTTCATTTCAAAAGTTACAGTTTTTTAACTTTTAACTATTTTTAGGTGACCAAAATTGGTATTTTACCTAAGAGTGTGAGAGGCTGTCTTTTGCATCTTTAATTGTATTAGGAAAAACGTTGCAATCACACCATCTTCGCGTTACAATATAACGGTAATTGAAAACGTTTTAAATTTTATGAAATTTGAGGTATAAATTGATGGATAATTTAACTATTAATTTGGGTTCAGTGTTTGCTGAGTTACCAAAGAAAAAAGAGTTTATTGAAGGGATTCGTAGAGCTCCTAAACGTGAGTTAACTTTAACTCCTGATGAGATTGAGTTAGCGCTTAAGAATGCTTTACGTTATATCCCTAAGGATTGGCATTCTGAATTAGCTCCTGAGTTTTATAATGAGTTAATGACTATGGGTCGTATTTACGGATACAGATTCAGACCAGAGGGTAATATAAAGGGATTAAGTGTTGAGGAATATGAAGGTTCTACTCTAGAAGGTAGAGCGTTCCAAGTTATGATTGATAATAACTTAGACTTTGATATTGCACTGTATCCATATGAGTTAGTTACTTACGGTGAAACAGGTAGAGTATGTCAAAACTGGATGCAGTATCACTTAATTAGAGAATATTTACGTCTTATGAATGATGAACAAACATTAACTATTCAATCAGGTCATCCATTAGGTTTATTTAAATCTAATAAGAATGCTCCTAGAGTAATGATTAGTAATGGATTAATGATTGGTATGTTTGACGATTTAGATAACTACAATAGAGCTGCTGCTTTAGGTGTAGCGAACTACGGACAAATGACAGCTGGTGGATGGATGTACATCGGACCTCAAGGAATTGTTCATGGTACTTATTCTACTCTTCTTAACGCTGGTCGTGAGAAATTAGGTATTCCTCAAGATGAAGACCTAAAAGGTAAGTTATTCATATCTTCTGGTTTAGGAGGAATGAGTGGTGCTCAAGGTAAAGCATGTAAGATTGCTGGTGGAGTTAGTATTATCGCTGAAGTTGATGAATCACGTGTTGAAACAAGATACTCACAAAACTGGATTGATGTTAAAACTGATAGCTTAGAAGAAACATTCAGTGTTGCTTTAAGAGCTCTAAGTAATAATGAAGCTGTAGCGATTGGGTACATTGGTAATATCGTTGATATCTTAGAGTATGCAGTTGAACAAAACATTCATATTGACCTACTTTCAGACCAAACGAGTTGTCACAATGTATATGAGGGTGGATACACTCCTAATACATTAACGTTTGAAGAAAGAACTGAGTTACTTGCTACTGATAAGAAGAAGTTTATTGAAGAAGTTAACAAGGGATTACAAAACCACTATGCAGTAATTAAAGAGTTAGACAAAAAAGGTACTTACTTCTTCGATTACGGTAATAGCTTTATGAAAGCCATTTATGATAGTGGTGTTCAAGAGATATGTAAAAATGGTAGAAATGATCTAGATGGATTTATTTTCCCAAGTTATGTAGAAGACATTATGGGTCCTGTATTATTTGATTTCGGTTACGGTCCATTTAGATGGGTATGTTTAACTGGATTAGATTCTGACTTAGATAAAACAGATAAAGCAGCTATGGAAGCAATTGATCCTGAAAGACGTTTCCAAGATAGAGATAACTATAACTGGATTAAAGACGCTAAAGTTAATGATTTAGTAGTTGGTACAAAAGCAAGAATCTTATATCAAGATGCTTATGGAAGATTAAAAATCGCACTTAAGTTTAACGAAATGGTTAGAAATGGTGTAGTTGGACCAATCATGTTAGGTAGAGACCATCATGATACAGGTGGAACAGATTCACCATTTAGAGAAACATCAAACATCAAAGATGGTTCTAACATCATGGCAGAGATGGCAACACATATCTATGCAGGTAATGCTGCTAGAGGAATGAGTTTAATCGCACTACACAATGGTGGTGGAGTTGGTATCGGTAAATCTATTAACGGTGGATACGGTATGGTATTAGATGGATCAGTTAGAGTTGACGACATCTTAAACCAAGCAATGCTATGGGACGTTATGGGTGGAGTAGCTAGAAGAAACTGGGCAAGAAATGAAAATGCTGTTTCTACTTGTGAAGAGTTTAATACTTTAGACAATAACTCATATGTAACAATTCCTGAAGTTGCAGATGACGAATTAATTAAGAGGATAGTAAAAGGCTAGTTTAACTAGCCTTTTTTTATGGTTTAATCGGCTTTTCTGATATCTCTGGTAACAAATACAGATTTAACCTTCCAACACCCTCAGGCGTTTCAGCAATATGGTCAGGATCCATAAATTCAGAAGTTTCACCAAAGAAGTAATAATCATCCCAGTATCCATCTTGCCATGTTAATTCGAAATAATAATACTTACTATCTATCTTCGCAATATTCCAAGTGTGGCGTCCACCACCGGGAACTGAACCTGTAACGACAAGATTATCAATGCCAATCATATCTAAAAGATACTTAAAAGCCACTGAATATCCCTCACATACTACATCAAGTTCACTAGCTACACCATCTATATTTCCAGTATAATAGTCAAGTTTTGGCGTTTCTCCATCACTTTCATATGAGTAATCAGTTCTTTCAATAATATAATCATATACAATAGTAACCTTCTCTAAATCACTCATACTTGAATCTATCATTAAAAATACTTCCTCACTCATTTCAGCAATAGCATCTTGAGTTTCAAGTCTATTTTGAAATGATGCGTAATGTACGTTAACATATACTCCAATTTTATTCACTATCTCACCTTCTGAATAATGATAATAAGTCCTTATCCAGTAAAACTCAGGGTGATCGTATTTTAACATCTTAATTACTTCAGATATATCCGAAGTAGTATAGGAATACATTGTAGTATCAAATTCAGCAAATGGGAAATAGCCTGACACAGCATATATATCATCGTTGAAAGATAAAAACGCTTCTGCTTCTTCCACAATCTTTTCATACAAATAAACTGCCTTTTCTGAATCCTCTCTACTTGATAAATACTCATACCCATAATCCGTAACTGCATCTAAGGCAACAGTAACAACAAACATTTCTTCTTGATAGTTACCAGCACCATCTGTTACTTTAACACTCACAATGTATTGACCTACTCTAAAGTAATCAATTGGGTCAAACATTTCTTCAAGAATCAACTCTGAATCACTATTATCGGTAGCATTTTGTATATACGTCGACCAATCAATATCTGAAGACCCAATTTGTATTCTTTGGTTAGGAATATCATCAAATGAAGGTCTAATTGTATCTTTTATATGAACAGTACGAACTACCTCAACCGCATCATTACCAAATGAATCTTTTGCATTATAAGTTACGTAATAAGTTCCAACACTACCAGTATTTACTGATGACTTTACATTTAATTCAACATCAGTATCATAATTATCATCTACTAATCCGCCTAACTCCTCATAAATCTTCCCTGCCTCAAGAATAATCACTCTCTCGCCATTCAATGTAATAACTGGTCCTGTAGTATCTTTTATGTAGACTAATCTCTCCACTCTGTTTGTGTTTCCAAAACTATCAGTAACAGAATAAAAAATACTTGTTCTTCCAACAAAATCAGTTTCGATTACATCCTTACTATACACAGTAACAGTATCATCGTAATTATCTGTAAATACCACTCCAGGATCAACAAACTCAGTACCTACCTCTAAAGTAATTGAATCGTACTCAATCGGTGATGGTGCAGTAGTGTCAACTACCTTTACTTTTTGAATAACACTATGTTTAACCTTTTCATTAATAACTGCATTATAGACTATTTCATACTCACCTAACTCAGTGATATCAACTTCATACTTATCAAATTCAAGAGTACAGTTACTAACATGGCAAGTTCCACCAAGCCCATCATAATCCGAATTAACTTCTAATTCATAATCAAGTCCAGAGAGTAAACTTATGTCTTCATCTGCAACTTTGACACATCCTGAAAGCAGTAATGTGATTCCTAATACTTTTAGTACTTTCATAGTCATCTCTCCTTAATAGTCTTTTTTTCGCCCTATATCTAGGGTTCTATATTTAATCATTCTTAGGTTATTGGTATTGTAACAACGTACATATCAAGTGGTTGTACCCTTTTATCGTACATCGCAATCGCTAGTTCACCATCTGACATAAGAACACTTTGAGTCATTCTATAATTATTCATTTGAACTGAATACGTAGATACGTACTCTCCTTTTGAGTTAAATCTATGATACCCAATACTATGATCATTTAAAATACCAACGACTATGATTCCTCCATCTTCTAGTACATGTATATTTTCGTAATATGACATTCTCTTAGAACCAGTTAGATAAATATCACGGTATTGATAGAAATCACTACCAAAAACAATTATATTATCAACGTCCACATCAGTTAATACTGAATACAGTCTATCATTCTTAACATTACTCATTTTCCAATGTAAGTCATGTAATTCATGCGACTCCATCATTTTACCTTCACTAGAATATTTAGCAATTATAGTATTAGGATTGGTATATAAATCAAGTGCTGAATAAACAACAAAATGTTCATCTTCAACAGTGTAATGTCTCGACATTCTATATCCTTCAGGAACATCAACTTTTTCGATTATATTTCCTGAAAGATTTAAAAAGTGAAGCGTCTGTTTCTCCATTAGTAGAAAAGATCCATTATGGAACAGGTCTGTTTTTACACATAATATACTCTCACTAGTTACCGACATTGAATATACATCAGATGTTCTACTTGATAGTAGTTTACTCCAAAGAAGTTCACCATCAAGACTAAACTTAAATAATGCAGGTCTCCTATCTTCAACTCCACTTGCATCGTATGAGGAGAATGTTCCAGTCATAAGTATGAAATCATCTTCTACTAAAGAAGCTCTAAAGTTAAGTTCAGTACCAAATAACATATCATCTACTACCTTAGATCTATCGTAATCAAATAACTGACTTTGATCATTTCCATTTATAAGTGACGTAAACTCACCTTTATCAGTAATATATATATTCTCACCACTAGGTACTACTATAACATTTGAATCTTTGTCAAAATGTGTTAAATAGTCAGGTATATCGTATAGTACGTAATCAACATACTCTACATTTATAACCTCAGTATCACTATTACCACTTGAATCAGTTGCGGTAAGAGTAAATATTGAGTTTCCTTCCTCATCTGTTCCTTTGATTAATGAAACTTCTACATTCTCATCCTCATCATGAACAGTATATTCTATATTTCGTAACATTGTACCTGTGTACAACGTAACTGAATCATCACTCCATAGTTTTAGTATAGGACTTACTGTATCAACAATTAAAATTTCATATATATATTTATTAACCCTATCCATATCATAAACATCCATATAATAAGTACCTGGAATAATCTCGTTTAAATCTGTTACTATTTCAAGGTCACCAACTAATTCAACAGGCTCATCAATAATAATCTCTTCTCCAAGTTCAAATGTTAACTCTTCACTTCCAACTACTATAGCTTCAGTAATTTCAGCAGGTTCTTTTTCTATTATCTCGCTGTCATCTACTTCTTCATTGTTAACGGTACATCCTGCCATTAATATAACTAGTACTAGTAATATTTTCTTCATACATCCTCCTGTTATACCTTTATGGTAATAACTATAAAAAAATTAATAGAATTATGAGTTTCTTAACTCATTTGCCCATTCAACAAACTCTTGATGAGATTCGTTATCAGATAAATCAAGCGTTAAATCTATATAATCAAATAACATTGCATTCCCGTCACCAATAGTTAAATCAAAACTTAAATATAATAAATTAATATCATAGCCAAAATCTAGAGTCATACTCATAGACGGTTTTCTATATTCTTCTACTTCATAACTGTGTTCAGTAATGTCAAACCTAGGTTTCTGAATTATAATAGTAGCGTTCTCGCCTTGTTTAACAATGAAATCCTCAGGTGTTATAACACCTTGGATATATGTAGGTATACAGTAAGTACCTAACTCGAAAAACTCATACTCTACTAATCCGTCAAGAGTATATGTAAATGATTCTCTATTTCTTTCAATTGTAAGTAAGTCCTGTTCTGTAGGACAACTTCCTTTATACTTTTTAACCATTCTTTCTTCAGGAGTCGTTAACTGGTAATAACTCATAATCAGATTACCAACAGTGAATGAAAGAATTATTAATACAACAGTAATTATCTTCTTCATAATTCCTCCTAATATATTCTAAGTAAATTTCTATGTTCCATACCTACCTTATCGAACAACTTATTAGTGTACAACATCTCACTAATATCGGTTCTATAAGAAGTTTGGTGTACGACACCGTCTTTTTCAAATATCAGACTTACTCTAAGTAGTATTTCATCCGGCTCAAAGATTGTGATTTCAGTTCCTAACCATTGAATGTTTAGATTGATATCGTCTCTGTTTAATTTCATCTTCACAGAATCCTCGTCTATTGCAGATTGCTCAGTTGGCGAAACATCCTTTAAGTAAATCTTAAATGATAATTCCAGTTCAATGTCCTTATCAGGCTCTTCTTTGTATATGTTTTTATAAGTGTAATTCACTTTCAAATACTCACCACCAAAGTCCCAAAAACGTGTGATTTCAACCTCATCTTCACCGTATATATCAGGGTATGAGTTATAATCATTTACATGGTAGACTCCAACAGTTATTAGACTTAAAAGTACAATCAAAGGTATTACCACGCTTCTTAAGAAGTGTTCCTTCATATATTCTAGAACCTTATTATTTCTTGCTTGTTTTTCCTTGTGATTATATTCAAAGTTACCTAGTATTGCTTGTACCGGTACGTCTAATGCATTGGCAATTAACTCTAATTGTTCATATGTAGGATATAGTTTACCTGATTCGATTTCCTCAAAAACACTTAGTTCAATACCAGATATCATCGCAACATCTTCTTGTGACAACTCATTTCTTCTTCTATTATATGAAATGAGGTTATAATATTTAGTTTTTCCCATATTATCCTCCTATGATATAGTCATGTTTAGTAAAAATCGGATTAACAAAATCAATGTGTTCGTCATATTCGTTCATGTCAATAAACACACTATTATATCTCTTAACAATTTCCTCATTCTCCATCACTTCCATTGACAATGACAATCTTAACTCATGTCCATTGTCAGCATAGATGACCTGTCCACTCAATGAAATGTCCTCATAGAAAGAATACTCACTCTCTATTTCAATTGTTAACCATTTAGACCTGTATTGTGTTTCATCTAGGACACTAATGGCAATACCATCTAGTATCCGCTCCTCAGTCATTTCAAACTCAGTAGAAAATGGTATGCAAAAATCTCCAAATGGAAACGTAAGATTAACCGCACTGTCTACTGTATAACTCATAGCGTCCCCTTGAGGTGTTAAAACTACCTCAGACTCAAAGTTTTCACATTGCCCTTTGTACTTGTTCATTGCACGTTCTCTAGGTGTTAAAAGGGCGAAATAGTAAAATAAACTCCCAAGAACAATAATTAATACTGATGTAATCAAAATCATTTTCGTTTTCTTCATATTGCCTCCTTTATTTATCTCTTTAATTATAATATCACAATTTAAGCAGTCAAAAAGTTACAAATTTTTCACTTTTCAAGAATTACATTTTCAAAACAAAAAAAAGAGCGATAAGCTCTTTTGATCAGGTTATACTTTTACTTAATCATAAACTACATTACTAAATCCACTCTCATTAAATGTATCAGTTAGCACTCTAAAATACTCCGCTGTATCAGATGCTGACTTTGAGTTAAAGAATATGTAATGGTTATTATACTTAATTTTGATAAACTTACTTATTTCCGAATCTAAATATAGTAGAACTGTCCCATAACCTTCAATATTATATGAACCAGTCTTCATCGATCCAATCCCAGCTCCATTTACTTTCAGGCCAACTTCTGGGATTGACTCTAAAAGGGTTATTGAAGAAACTTCATGCCATCCTACTTCAGTACCAAATGCACCCACAAACTCAATTCCCTTATCAGTAATAACTACTTCTTTTGTGTTTGAAAAATAAGTAGTTGAAAGAATAATTCCTATTAATGTAATACCTACTATAAATAACGCAAAAATATCGCTCTTAGCCATTTATTCTCCCCCTTGTTAGAAATCTAGTATATCTCATCCTCAATTAAATGTTATCACAGAAAGAGCAAAGAAAAAGTTACAGTTTAGTAACTATTAAAAAGATAACCCCTTAGGATTATCTTAATATCTTTATTTGAAGTTGGTCATAAAAACCGTCAACATCCTTTGGTCCAATTACGAATGTTTCAGCGTGACTATGATAAGGGTAGAGATTCACAATAATACCTTTATGCGAAAATGAGGTCTTAGCTATGAAACTAGAACTACCTTTATGACAACTCTGTATATCAGTATAAGGAACTCTCCTTCTCATTGCTCCTAGTTTAATAAGTAGGTATTCGTCTTCTATCTTATAATATGAGTTTACAGAAGATAAAAGAACCAATCCTAATACAAGTCCAATTAACAGTAATGAGTCTAGTTCAAAAGTCTTTTCTTTAAACCATACTAACAAGATAGTTGTCACTACTGGGATTGTTAATAATACGTACATATACCAGTCAAATTTAGCACGTGATTTCATTTATATTCCCCCAATTAAATCTAAAAATTTTAGTTCGTTCTGTAACTTATTATATCACTATTTATAAGAAGATATGAAACGCTTTCATGAAAGATAGAAATAATGTAATTTACTAGTTACATTAGAGTTAAAATTTGATAATATGTACTTGGTTAAGTTATCTATAAATAGATAGATAACTATTCATTAGAAAGAGGATAATATATGATTTTATTAGACGGACAAACGCTAAACTTAAATAAGTTAGCTCAAATTTTGGATGGTGCTGAAATTGGCATTGCTCCTGAAGCTGAAGAGAGAGTACAAATCTCTCATCACGCGGTTAAAAAAATTGTAAAAGAACATAGAGTAGTTTATGGAATCACAACAGGATTCGGTCTATTCTGCGACAAGTTTATCGATAGAGATTCTACAGATGAACTTCAAATCAACTTGATTAGAAGTCATGCAGTAGGAGTTGGTGAACCATTTGATGCTGATATCACTAAACTGATGTTAGTATTACGTGCAAACGCATTATTAAAGGGTCATTCTGGTGTTAGGTTCAAAGTAGTTGAACAGTTAGTTAACTTTGCTAACTTAGGTATTTTACCTGTAGTTCCTCAAAAAGGTTCATTAGGTGCAAGTGGAGACTTAGCGCCACTAAGTCACTTGGCTCTGCCATTAGTAGGTGAAGGTTTTGTTACTTACGAAGGAAAACAGTACCCAACTATTGAAGTTTTAAACAAACTTAATATCGAGCCATTAACATTACATGCTAAAGAAGGTCTTGGTTTAATAAATGGTACACAAGCAATGACTGCTACAGGAGTAAAAGCTTACTTAGAAGCAGAAAAACTTGGTTTAATAGCTGAACATATTTCAGGACTTACGATGCAAGGTCTTGAATCAATCATTGATGTGTTTGATGAAGAGATTCATATCTCACGTGGATACCAAGAACAAATTGATGTAGCTGCACGTTACAGAGATTTATTAGCTGGTTCAAAATTAATGACTAAACAAGGTGAAAAAAGAGTTCAAGACGCTTACTCAATTCGTTGTGTACCTCAGGTACACGGAGCAATCTGGCAAGCACTTAACTATGTAAAAGAAAAAGTTGAAATTGAAATAAATGCAGCGACTGATAACCCATTAATATTTGATGATGGAAACAAAGTAATCAGTGCAGGTAACTTCCACGGTGAACCAATGGCATTTGCCTTTGACTTCCTTAAGTTACCGATGTGTGAAATCGCAAACATATCTGAAAGACGTATTGAAAGATTAGTAAATCCTGCTCTTAATAACTCATTACCAGCATTCTTAAGTATGAATGCAGGGTTAGAGAGTGGATCTATGATTCTACAGTACAGTGCCGCTTCACTAGTAAGTGAAAACAAAACACTAGCTCATCCAGCAAGTGTTGATAGTATTCCATCAAGCGCTAATCAAGAAGATCACGTATCAATGGGTACTATCGCAGCACGTCATGCATTAGAAATTATTCAAAATTCATATAACGTACTAGCAATTGAGTTATTCTGTAGTGCTCAAGCAGTACATTTAATGGGACCTGAAAAATTAAGTCCTAAATCACGTACATTCTATGATAATTACAGAAAATTCGTACCTCATTACGAGAAAGATAGAATGTTCAGTCTAGATATTAATAATACTTTTAAATTTATGAAAGAAGTTGATCTTAATGAATAAACTTTTTATTAACATTTCAGAATTATTAACGATGGATTACGACCTTGATTTTTTAAGAGGTCAAGAAATGAATCAATTAAATACATTAAACGATGCTTATTTAATTGTTGAAAACGGTAAAGTCAAAGAGTACGGATTAATGAAAGATTTAGAAGCATTAATTGACCACTCTATTACTAAAGTGGTTGATTGTAAAAATCGACTAGTTACTCCTGGACTTGTTGACTCACATACTCACCTTGTATTCGGTGGGTCACGTGAAAAAGAAATCGCTCTAAAATTACAAGGCGCAAGTTACTTGGATATCCTAAAAATGGGATTTGGAATCCATTCAACAGTTGAGGCAACGAGACAAACAAGTGAGTTAGATCTTGCTAAAAAGGCTGAAAAAGTAGTTAGAAGAATGAACTCATTCGGAGTTACTACTATTGAAGCTAAATCTGGTTACGGACTAGATGAGGAAACAGAACTAAAACAACTTAATGCAGTAGATAAGATTAATACAGCCTCTACATTAGTTAAAACATACTTAGGTGCTCACGTAATTCCAAAAGGAATGAAGTCAAGTGAACATTTGGCTAACTGTAAAGAATTCATCCTTAAGCATAAGGACGAGTTTGAGTTTGTAGATATATTTACAGAAGACTCAGTATTTAATTTAGAAGAATCTAAAGACTTTTTAGAGTTTGCTCAAAGCCAAGGTTTGAAATCTAAGATTCATGCTGATGAAATAGTAGCATTAGGTGCCGCTCAAATGGCAGCTGAAATTGGTTCTGCTTCTGCTGACCATTTAATAGCCACAGAAACAGATGGAATCAAAGAACTAGCTAATTCTAATACAGTGTGTAATTTATTACCTGCTACTTCTTTTTACTTAAACAAACCATATGCGAAAGCAAGAGAGATGATTGATACTGGATGTATTGTTAGTTTATCGACCGACTATAACCCCGGTTCTAGTCCTTGTGAAAATATTCAATTCGTTATGAATTTAGGTTTACTGAAGTATAAAATGACTCCAGCTGAAGTCTGGAATGCAGTTACTGTAAATGCTTCATATAATTTAGGTGTAAAAAAAGGAAGTTTAAGTGTTGGAAGTGACGCTGATATCATTATATGGGATTGTGATAATCACGAATACCCACTGTATCATAATGCAGTTAATGATGTTAAAAGCGTATATATAAATGGAATCTTAATTAAGGAGAACTAACATGAAGAAATTAGTACAATGTGTCCCGAACTTCTCTGAAGGTCGTGATACTGCTAAATTAGAAACTATCATTGATAGTTTCAGAGGTAAAGAAGGGGTAAAGCTACTTGATTACTCATACGACAAAGATCATAACAGATGTGTTGTTACAATCGTAGGTGAACCTGAAAAAGTGAAAGAAACACTTGTAGTAGCATTTGGTAAAGCAAAAGAATTAATTGATATGACTAAACATGAAGGTCAACATCCAAGAATGGGTGCTGTAGACGTATGTCCTTTCATCCCTATTAAAAATATGGATATTAAAGAATGTGACGCATTGGCTAAAGATGTTGCGAAGGCAATTCATGAAGCTCATGATATGGGGTTCTTCTTCTATGAAAAATCAGCTAGATCTACTGCTAGACAGAATTTAGCGAAACTTCGTAAAGGTGAATACGAAGGTATGCAAGAGAAAACTAAGGAAGAAGCTTGGAGTCCTGATTTAGGTGAGTTCAAAACTTCTACTGGTATCACAGCTATTGGAGCTAGAATGCCTTTAATCGCATTTAATGTATTATTAAACACTGACAACTTAGAGATAGCTACAAAAATCTCAAGAGCAGTTCGTCATTTAAGTGGTGGTTTAAGATTTGTTAAAGGAATTGGAATCGATATGCCTGAAAGAGGTATTACTCAAGTTTCAATGAACCTTACTGATTATACTAAAACACCAATGTATAGAGTATTTGAACTTATTAAGATTGAAGCGAAAAGATACGGAGTAAATGTAATCGGAAGTGAGCTTATTGGTTTAGCTCCAATGGATGCATTTATTCAAACTACTGAATATTACTTCGGTATTGAGAACTTAGACTACAACCAAGCTTTAGAAAAGCATTTAATGGAATAATGTTTAAAGATAAAACTATTTTAGAGTTCGTAAACCAAGCTGCATCAAACGAACCAACTCCAGGTGGAGGTAGTATTGCCGCTCTTAACGGAGCAATCGCTTACTCATTAGCTCAAATGGTAGCTAATTTATCAATCGGAAAAGAAAAATATGCTGAAGTTGAAGCAGAAATGAAAGCATTAGTGGAAAAAACTGAAAGTTTAAGACAAGACTTATTAAACGACATCGATAAGGATGCATCATCATTTGATGAAGTAATGAGGGCTTTCAAACTTCCAAAATCAACTGACGAAGAGAAAAAAGCTAGAAGTGCTAAAATTCAAGCAGGATATAAATACGCTGCATCAGTTCCATTAAGTGTAGCTAAGAAACAAGTTGAAGCAATGGACTTAATTGAATTTGTTGTTAAACATGGTAATAAAAACGCTGTAACTGATGGATTAGTTGCGATGATGAATGCTAGAACAGGTTGTTTAGGAGCATTATTAAACGTTAAGATAAACTTAGGTTCTATTAAGGACCAGGAGTTTGTAGCTGACTACAAAGTTCAAATCGAAAAACTTGAACAAGAAGCAATTACAAGAGAGTTAGAATTACTAAAAAATACTACTGTATAAAAAAAGGGGACTTAAATTAGTCCCTTTTCAATTACAAACATATAGACTAAGAAAACTACTAAAATACTGTATAGTGTCCCTATAATGTACTTCTTTCCAAAGTCCTTGTCATAATCACTATTTACTGATTCATCAGTTGGTATTAAATTCCCATATCTTGCAAATGACTTAACGGCTAATACAACAGTAAGGAGCAGAGGTTCTTTCGCAACTAACATAATAAACATCACAATTCTCTCGAATGATCCAATAGCTGCTCCTACCTTGTCCCATTCAAACGTTAGTTTTTCTTTAAATAAGTAACTATAGATCAAAGTGTAGATCAGATTAGAGACTATTGTGAGCAACAAAAACAATACTAAGTACATCCACATATATTCATTCACCTTTTAAAGTTTTAATCTAAAATGTTGATATTCAGCAACTTCTTCAGTGCATTTATCGCGTTCACATAGGGGTTATATCCAATTGCGCTTAAATGATTTGAAAGAGTTGAAGGTTTAATTCTCAATTTATCAGCTAATTCATTTTTAGTAAAATCTACTTCTAAACCATAATTCGTTATTATATAACTAAAAATATCCCATTGCCTTGTGGTCCAATTACTCTCAATTTCTGAGAAAAGCTCAAAAAACGAATTAATAGATGAATCTATTTTGCTGTTCATTTTTATTCTTATGTTATATTTATCATCTTTGTACTTATTACTCTCTAACTCTTTAATAGCGTCTCTTGCAAACCACCATGCTTCACCCTCTGACCCAAGTGCACTCATTTTATTGTCATCTGTAAAAGAGATTTCTCCAGCACCTATTCCGAACCTAATAATAACAGGATGCATTCTACTCTTTATGTAGTAGAGAATGTCTAAGATGCAAACTGGTGAATTAAGCAATCCTTGAAATTCATCACCTAGCGTAATTTGAAAATATTTTGAGAGTTCTTGATCAAACTTTTCATTTACTTCATCTAGAACCTTTGATAATTTGCTGTGAACGTCTAATCTATCAACCATATCTCTAGATTTAACTAAGTCACCAATAATAGAAACATTCATATGTATCACCTCGTTAATAGAATATCAAAATTATTAGGTTAAATCAACTAATTCCACACTTATTAGCCATAATAAACTAATTAATGCGTTATTAGTTCAAAAAGACTAAGAAAAAGTGCTAAAAGCACTTATTCTCTCCATCTATATGTATTTATTACAGTATCCATCTTATGAATTAAACCTGTTATATCAAAATAACCTATATTTCTAAGCAAAGTTTTCAACTCTACTGGTGTAAGTTCTATAATTGATAATAATTCCTCTATATTGGGTTTCAATGTAAATCCCTGTTGATTCACTGTCATTCTCATTACTTGATAATCTTCACCAGTCCAACTCTGTTCAATAAAGTATAGGGAGTTCAAAGTCTCATTCACTAAGTCCTTTACTGGATTATCACTAGTATTTAAAATTATAGGAGCTTGTGCTTTAAGTTTTCTCTTTTTACCCTCTAATTTTAAAAACATAACTGCATCTCTCGCTCTAAACCATACTTTCCCAGTAGCTCCATGTTTATCTCCAGAACCCTTTTCATCAACACCAATACCAAATCGTATGTTGATTGGATACATTTTATATCTTAACTTATAGATGATTTCTATTAGATTACTGGCATCTTTTAGTAATCCTTGAAATTCATCACCAATAGTTAATTCAAACGGAGTAACGAATAGTTCCTTGTACTCCTCATTTAAATCAGTTAACACATTTGTTAACTTCTTCATTACGTCATTCATAGTTGTGATGTTTCTTGAACCTTCAATGTTTCCAATAACTGCAAACCTCATAGAATCACCTCTTTTTTATGATAACACATAATTTTTATAAAAAAAAAGACTAGCGAATGCTAGTCTTTACTAAATGGTGTCATTAATACTTCAGGTGGTAAAATAATATCACCAATCTCATTATGTCTTGAGAATGTGAAAATCATACTGAATGAAGTGAAATGAGTTTCTTCAGGCATATCATCAAATAGATTGATTAAATCAAGTTCTACTCTTTCAATTAAATATGTCTCATCAGTATATCCCAAAATAACTGTGATTTCTTTCGCTAACATTTCAGTTACTTCTTCTTCAGTCATATTAGGTGTTGTATAATCTAGACCAAAGATGTTTTCAACGTCTTCAATCGTCATTGTTATTCTCATTTGTTTTAATTCTTCTTCGTTTACAGTTATTGGATCAATGATTTTAAATGAACCGTTCATTGCTTTTAAGAACTCTCCAGCATCAAAGTATAGATTCATTAACTCTGATTCTTCAGCCACTTCTTTTGTCCAAATATCAAAGAAGTTAGTGTAAACTACTCTTTGTCCATTTTCAGATTGTGAATACTGTTCCATAGTGATTCCAAATCCAAACACATTAATAGTAGAATAAGAATGGATAACTCCATTAGATACTTCCATAGTTACATCTAATCCTAGTTGTAATCCTACATCAAATCCAATCTCTTCAGTAATATCAACATCTACTTCTGCATCCGATTCAACTTCCATTTCAATTTGAATCTCAGTTATTTCTTTATTCGCTTTTTGAATCCTAATTAGATCATTTACCTCTTGGCATCCTGCCAATAGGAAAATCGCTACTAATAGTAATAATTTCTTCATCTTGTCCTCCATAAATCTTTTATAAATTTTCTCTAAAACTATTATACCAAAAGTATCAAATATATTTTAATTTTCTTCGATAATAATTTATAATATAACTGGAGGACGTACTTATGAGAAAGCAATATGTAAACTGTACCGTATTTGGTAAGAATTATAATGCATTCGTTGTTAATAACGATACATTTGAATCTTTTGGGTTCATTGATTCATCAATTGAGAAAATTGACCTATTAGGGAAGACTGTGTTTCCAGGTTTTTTTGATTCACACTTACACTTAGTAGGACTTGGGTATAATAAGTCCCTTACCAATCTATCGCGTAAAAATATAGAAGAGATAGTTGAAAGTTTTAAGTCAAACGATAACGACTGGATAATCGGAAGAGGTTGGCATCAAATAAACTTTGAAGGATCTCTAACACGAGATGACTTAGACATGGTAAGTGTAGACAAACCAGTAGTAGCTATAAGAGCTTGTGGACATGTTCTAATCGCCAACTCAAAGGCGATTGAGTTATCAGGCGTTACATCAGAGGATTATAAAGGTGGTACAATAAGTCTTGAGACTGGTGAGTTTACTGAAGACGCATTAGAGTTAATATACAACTTAATTCCTGACAATAAGGTAAATGATATTAAGGAAATGATTCTTCTATCCCAAAAAGATTTATTGTCTCAAGGTATAACCGCTGTCGGTAGTGATGATTTCTCAATGGTCAAAGTAGAATATGAAGACGTCATTCAAGCTTATAAAGAACTATCAGACGAAGGTTTGTTAAAAGTAAGAGTTACACAACAAGTAAACCTTCCTAAAATCGAACTATTCAATGATTTCGTAGATAAGGGTTATCCTAACCAGTGGATAGGATCTAGATTTAAAATGGGTCCAATGAAATTATTATTAGATGGATCACTTGGTGGCCAAACTGCTTATATGAATGAACCATATGAGAACACTACTAATAGAGGGGTCAATACATTTACTCAAGAGGAGTTAAATGAAATGATTCAAGTGTGTGAGGATGCTAATATGGATTTTGCCATTCACGCTATTGGTGATGGAGCAGTAGACTTAATACTTGACGCACCGAAACAGAAAAGAAAACATGGGATAATACATGCTCAGTTTCTTAATAAAAGGCAAATCGAGGAATGTTTAAAACAGAGATTGTCTATTTATTGTCAGCCGATCTTCTTAAACTCTGACATACCTATTATCGAGGAGTTAGTAGGAGATAGAAGTAAAGAATCATACTTGTTCAACACAATGCATAAATCTGGGTTAAGTGTATCTTTTTCTACTGATGCACCTATTGAGAGTATTAATCCATTTGAGAACTTAGAAGTATCAATGAGCCGTGAAATGTTAAAGGGTAGTCAACCGTTTATTATTGAAGAATCATTCAAACTAAATGACGCTGTTCACTGTTACAGTGAAGAAGGACATAAACAGGTTGGAGTTAATAATATAGGAAAACTTGAAGTAGGGTATATTGCTGACTTCATAGTAGTAGATGTGAACAAAGAGATAAGAAACTCGGAAGTAATAAGTACTTATATCGCAGGAGAAAAAGTATATTAATACAATAAAAAGAAATTTCAGAGTAAAATAAGGCTAAAGGAGGGATAATTGTGAAAAAAATCCTAACAATAGCCTTATTATTTTTATTAGTAGGTTGTTCAAGTGACTCAGGGGAAAAAGAAATGAATACTCCTGATACAAGTCCTGAAACAGACACACCAATTACTACAGAACCACTTCCAACTAATCCAGTTGAAATGGTTGAATTAACATTGGAAGAATTATCAATGTACAACGGAACAGACATGGATGAAATGTATGTAGCCGTTGATGGAGTGATATACGACGTAACTTCTTATGAGGAATGGAGTTCAGGTTCTCACCAAGGAGTTGATGCAGGAACTGATGCTACTGACGCTTTTGCTGGTTCACCGCATAAAGATGAATTTCTAGCTGACTTACCAGTAGTAGGCTCAATAATATCAGAAACTGTAATAGAGCCAATCATGCTTGAGTTAACATTAGATGAGTTATCTAAATATAATGGAGTAGATATGGAATATATGTACATTGCCGTTGACGGAAACATATATGACGTAACAGGATACGACGGTTGGAGTACTGGAGTACATAACGGTGTCGAAGCTGGAACTGATGCTTCTATTGCTTTTGCAGGTTCTCCTCACAAGGAAGAGTTCTTAGCTGACTTACCTTTCGTCGGTACTTTAAAACTAATTGAACTTCCTACATTTTCTTTAGAACAGTTAGCTGTGTATAACGGTGTTGACATGACTGAAATCTACGTCGCAGTTGACGGATTCGTTTATGATATGACTGAGTTCGGAGCATGGGAAACAGGTGAACACTACGGTGTTGAAGCTGGAACTGATGCAACTGACGCTTTTGCTGGATCTCCTCATAAAGATGAGTTCTTAGCCGATCTTGAAATAGTCGGTATATTAATAAATTAAAAAAGGCCTAGGCCTTTTTTTTATTCAAACTCATTATCAGTACTCTTAATAAGTACCTCTTCTGTCTTTTTAACTCCAAATAATGCATTTAGTAATCTCATTGTAGCTCTTGGACCATCAAACATATCTGGATAACTTCCACCTGCTGTAATAATTAGTAATGATTCATCAATTGTAAATAAATCAAGTTCTCTGTAATACTTCTGAGAGAAATACGTTTGAAATCTTGTGATAATACCCAAGAGTTCACTAGATAAGGCCCCAAAGTATAGAGGAGATGCTATAACTAATTTGTCACATTTACTTAATAACTCATATATATGATCCATATCATCCCATTTACATCCTGTTTGATACTTACAGTACTTACAGTCATCACATGGTTTAATAACTTCATCATATGCTCTTATTTCAATATACTCTTCTTTTATTTGTTCTTTAATAACTTTCGTTGTATAACCATCCTTATTAGGAGATCCATTTAACACTAATATCATATTCTACCGTATGGGAATCCAGACTCAATCTGAACACCTTCTCTTTTCGCAAATTCAAATACTTTTCCAGGACTTCTAAGTAATTCTCTACCTAACTGGATTAAATCAGCTTTACCTGATTCTATGATCTCTAACGCTTGATCATACTCAGTGATTAGTCCCACAGCTGTTACAGGAATCTCAACTGCTTCTTTAATTTTTCTAGAAAACTCTACTTGGTAACCAGGATATACTTCATATTCAAATGGAACTACTCCACCACTTGATATATCCATTAAGTCTACACCTAAAGCCTCTAATCTTTTAGCTATTTCAACGTGATCATCAATTGATAATCCGCCATCAGCATACTCTTCCGCTGAAACTCTAACGAATACCAAGTTACAAAACTCTTTTCTAACTGCTTGATATATTCTTTTTAAAAACTCAAATCTATTATCAAAACTTCCACCAAATTCGTCAGTTCTTTTATTTGATAAAGGACTTAAGAATTGATTGATTAAATAACCATGTGCTGCATGAATCTCAACTGCATCAAATCCAGCCATTTTTGCACGTCTTGCAGCCTGTCCGAAGTCTGTGATAATTTCTTCAATCTCCTCCACTGTTAATTCATGGGGAACTACACCATCTTCTTTAAATGGAACAGGACTTGCTGATACTAAAGGAAGTGTATGATGTGACTTTCTACCTGCGTGAGCTAGTTGAATACATGAGATAGTCTTATTCTTTCTCAAATAATCAGTCACCATTTCAAAACCATATACTTGATCATCACTCCATAGACCTAAGTCCTCTAATGTAATTCTACCGGCAGGACTAACAGCTGTTGCTTCTACAATAATCATCCCAACACCCATATCACTTCTTATACCGTAATGAGTCATATGGAATTGGTTCACCATACCATCAACTGCGTGAGCAGTAATCATTGCTGGCATAACAATTCTATTTTTGAGTGTTCTAGATTTTATTCTGTATTCTTCTATTAACATATTATTCACCTATTCTCTTTAATACACCTTTTATAATTTTCACAAATCTAATACCCGCTACTTTTGCTTGTTTCACTACTTCTTCATGTGAATGCTTTTTCTTTTGAATTCCCGTAGCCATATTTGTGATACAAGATATTCCAAGTACTTCTAATCCTAGTTGATTCGCTACTATTGTTTCAGGTACAGTGCTCATACCGACTACGTCGACACCCATACCCTTTATCATTCTAACTTCAGCTCTTGTTTCGTAATAAGGTCCTTGGAATCCAGCATACACACCACTTTCAAGCTTTAACCCTAATTCCGAAGCTGAATCAAACGCATACTTCATAAGTCTTTTTGAATATGGTTCAGTCATGTCAGGAAATCTTGGTCCAAAACGTTCATCATTAGCCCCAACTAGTGGATTCGTACCCATTAAATTAATGAAGTCATCAATAACCATCAAAGAACCAGGCTCAAAATCCTCATTTATTCCACCACAGGCATTAGACACAATGATTTGTTCTATACCCATTTGTTTAAACACGTAAACAGGATAAGTGACTTCTTTCATTGAATAACCTTCATAAAAGTGAAATCTTCCAGCCATTGCGACAATTTCAATACCGTCAATACTACCAAACAATAATTCACCTGAATGCCCAACTACTGACACTGTTGGGAAGTTTGGTATATCCTCATACTTTATTGATACTTTGTTTTCAATATCGTTCGCTAAATCACCTAATCCAGAGCCAAGAATAATAGCTATTTTGGGTCTGTTAGGTACTTTATTTATTATATAATCTTTAGATTCATTTACTTTATTAAACATAACACTACCTCCACTCTTAATAATACATTTAAAAGTTATATATTTCCACTCAAACAAGGTGTTAAATAGTCAAATTTTACTAAATAATATGTTATAATATTTCCAGATAAGGAGGATTTATCTATGTTAAAAAATTGGGATTTAACTGTAGTCTATAAAGACTGGAAAGAATGGGATTCTTCATTCGATAATGTAAAGCAAAAAGTAGCTTTATATAAGAATTATCAGGGTAAATTATCAAGCTTTGAATCATTTGAAGATTATTACAAGTTTGATGAAGAAGTATCAAAAGAGATTTACAAGTTAGCAGTATATGCACATATGCAAAATGACCTTAACACAAAAGATGAACACAATGACTCAAAATATAAGCAAGTTATGATGCTTTATTCTGAATTAGTACAAGCAAGTTCATTCGCAATGCCAGAAAAAATATCTGTTGGTGAGGAAGTTATTAATTCATTCATCGCTAAGTCAGATAAATTAAAAGAATACAGATTTTCACTTGAAGACTTATTCAGAACACAAGAACATATACTAGATCAAAAGTCAGAAAGTATTTTAGCTAACTTCACTGAGTTAAGTGGAATTACAGGTACACTTTATTCAGCATTAGCGAATGCAGACAAAACTAGTAAGTTCGTAACATTAAGTGATGGGCGTGAGGTAGAAGTTACTTCAGGTAATTACCGTGCATTTTTAATGGACTTAAAAAGTCAAGAAGATAGATTCATCGTTTTCAAAGCAGTATTTGAAAGATATGCTGAAAACAAAAACACATTCGCAGCATTTTATAATACTGTGGCTGCTAGTGACTGGGCAAATGCTAAGTCAAGAAACTATGCTTCTTCTTTAGAGAGTTACTTATTTAACGACAATGTTCCAGTAGACGTTTACAAAACATTGATCAACACTACTAAAGAAAACACAGAAACTATTAAGAGATATATTGAGTTAAGAAAAAAAGCATTAGGTATAAAAGATTATCATACGTATGATAGATTCTTACCACTTGCTACTTCTAACAAAAAATATACTTACGAAGAAGGACTAGAATTATTCTATAAAGCTACTGAAAAGATTCCTGGTAACTTTACTGAATTAGCTAAATTAGCTCTAAAAGAAGGTCATGTTGATGTTTATGAACAACCTGGTAAAAGAACAGGAGCATATTCAACAAGCATTTATGGGTACAACCCATTCATTCTATTAAACTATAATGATACTTTAGATAATGTATTTACAGTAGCTCATGAAGCAGGACATTCAATTCACACATTATTATCAAGTGAACATCAACCATTTGCTACTTCTAACTACACAATCTTTGTAGCTGAAATAGCATCTACGTTCAATGAACATTTATTATTAGATTACTTAATGGAAAAATCAACTGACAAACAAGAAAAGATTGTTCTTCTACAACAAGCTATTGACGATATATTAGGTACATTCTACCGTCAAAGTTTATTTGCTGATTTTGAGTATCAAGCACATACAATGTTAGAACAAGGACAACCTATTACTCATGATGCCTTAAGCAAAATCATGGTAGATTTATATACTCAGTATTATGGAATTGATATATTAACTGAAGAAGTGAAACAATTCGTATGGGCGTATATCCCTCATATGTACTATTCGCCATTCTATGTATATAAATACGCTACTTCATATGCTGCAAGTTTAAAAATTTATCAAGATGTTAAATCAGGTGATGAATTAGCATTAGATAAATACTTTGGATTACTTAAGTCAGGTGGATCAGAATATCCTGTAGACCAAGTAATTAAAGCAGGAGTAGATTTAACTACGAAAGAGCCATTCAACGCAGTTGTTGAAAGACTTGGAAGTCTAGTGGATCAATTAGAAAAACTATTATAAAAAAGCCTTCGGGCTTTTTTTTATGCCTACTAAATGCTAGAATTAATTAGAATTTAGGGGGTATTATGAAAAAATCTTACATTACAGCCATTACTTATTCATTTTTAATTGGATTTTCGTTCATGGCTACAAAAATTACTGTAACACTATCAGATCCATTTACGGTATTAGCACACCGCTTCTTAATTGGATCAATCATCTTCATTATTTATAGATTATTGACTAAAACAAAGTCATCGATAACGAAAAAGGATCTTAAAACTCTTTTACCACTTTCCTTAAGTTATCCATTAGCTTACTTCTTAGTCCAAGCAATCGCTCTATCAAAAATCTCTTCAGGGGAAGTTGGGATTATTTTTGCAGGAGCACCAGCCTTAACTCTGTTAATTGCATCAATCTTCATTAATGAAAAAAGCTCAACTCTTCAAAAACTTGGGATCTTTGTTTCAGTCTTTGGAGTTATACTTATATTTATATTCCAAGGTACTACATTTAACTCTGGGTCAGTTGAAGGATATATCTGGGCAATTGCCGCTGCGTTAGTATTTGCTATTTATAACACTCATGCTAGAGTTGTTTTAAAAAACTATAAGTTCTTTGATATTACTGAATTTTTACTTCTTACAGGGGCAATAATTTACAACATACTTGTCATCCCTAAAGGAATAAGCTCGTACATAGCACCATTTAGCAGTTTAAACTATGTTATAGCTATTCTATATATTGGAGTGTTCGCATCAGTGTTCGCTTCTCTTACAGCAAATTACACTCTAACAAAACTGAAAGCAAGTCAACTTACAATCTTTACTAACCTAGCAACTTTAATTAGTATTCTAGCTGGAGTAATTATACTTAATGAATCTATATACTGGTATCATTATTTAAGTACAGTTTTGATTATTTTAGGTGTGTTATTAGCAAACAATGTAATCAAAAGAAAAACCGTTTCCTAGGAAACGGTTATTTTTTTAGTACTGACTTATTTTTACCTGAAGTTTTTGCCTCATATAGAGCTTCATCCGCCCTATGAACTATTTTAACTAAGTTCTTCTCATCAAGTTTACTAGAAAGTGTCATTCCAACTGAAACAGTAATAGCACCTGCTTCTTTATGTACGTTTAAATTAATAACTTTTCTCACTCTCTCAGCTGTATCTTTTAGGTTAATTGGGTTAGCATCAGGAATCATAATGATAAATTCTTCTCCGCCCCATCTTGCAAATACATCTGATTTTCTAAGAGTAGAATTAACTGACGAAGCCAATAGTTTTAATACTTCATCACCTATATTATGACCTAATGTATCATTTACATTTTTAAAATCGTCAATATCTAATAGAAGTATTCCAATACTTAATCCATCTCTATCAGCTTTATGAATGTACTTTTCAAAATACTCATTGAAAGCTCTTCTATTGTAGATTTGTGTTAGTTCATCTATTCTGCTTAACTTTATCAATCTTTCCTCTAAAAGAACTCTTCGTTCCATCTCTTGTTCCAAAATTTCCTTACTAGTTGTAGTTCTCGCTAAATTAGATGCCATTCTGTTAAATACCTTAAACAAGTTACCAAACTCATCATTTGAGCTTCGATTAAGGTGAACATCATAATTACCTGTACCAACTCTTTCAAAGTTTTCCGATAACAATTTAAGCGGTTTTGAGAAATAACTTGTAACATAGAAAATAAGAACAGACAAAATGAAAACTGCCAATATACTTACTTGGGCAAATATTGAATTTGCCTCATGAATTGAATGAAATGCAACATTTTCATATACTATGTACATAACAATCCAACCACCAGTTTCATTTCCACCTACTTGATCAATTGACAGTGAGTTTCCTCCAAATTCCAATGTTAACTCACTGTGGGTTATAGTAAGTGGTGCATACCCGTAAATAACCTCGTCATTTCCTAAATCCTTCATATTAACTGTTAACTCATTACTTATTATTAGATCCATATATATCTGATCTAACGACCCCTCAATAGGAGTGTAACCATCTCTCGCAATTATTTCTCCTGATGGCCTTATAATCATATACTCACCCTCTTGAGTAACATGATTAAGGTGTGTTATATGCTCATTTAGTATTCCGCTAAGTAGATAATTAACTTTCAAAACACCTGTAAACTCACCAGAGTCATAAATTGGTATTACTACACCTACAACTGTATCACCAACACTGTAGTCATAGCCTCTGTCATCAATGAAAACTCCATTATCTTCAGCTTCATATGCAGCGTCCCACCAATATTTTCCTTCATGAGTGTAAGTCGTCAATTTACTAGTAGCTCCCACGACAGCACCGTATTTATTAGTAACAAATATCTCGCCGTAAATATCACTATCTCTATTAACAATAGTTTTTAAGTATGTACTCACATCATTACTTAGAATATCAAGAACGAAACTATCATTCAAAGACGAGTCTAACCATAAGTCATTCTTACTACTTAAAACATCTGTTCTTGCTTGTTCTGTAAAAGTACCATAATACTCATTACTTACTTCTAATGCCTCCAAAAGATCAGTATTATCTGAAATGATTTCTGTATAATCAATCATTCTGTCAAACTCACTATCAATCATAGTTGCTAATAATTGAATAGAGTCCTCAGTTTCATGAAAGATATCACGGGTTCTTGAATCATGGTTGATTTTGTCAAAAATCACAAACATAAGTAATACTGTTAAAAGCGAAACAAATCCAAAAGAAAGCATAATCTTTGTTCTATACGACATAATCCATCCCCCCTTATTACATCAATTTTATCAAATATATCATTTGTTCACAAATGCCTTATTTAAAAAAGCACTCAGTTACGAGTGCTTTTTAGAAGTCCTTCTTTTAAAAGAAGTGACTAGATACCTAGTTTGGTCTTTCTTTGTACTGGATCTGGTAAAGGTTATAATACATACCTCTTTGTTTAAGTAAATCTTGATGTGATCCAATCTCTTTGATTTTTCCTTTATGTAAAACAACAATTTTATCAACGTGTTGAATTGTACTTAGTCTATGAGCAACAATCAACATAGTACCAATACTCATCATTTTATTAAGCGAATCCTGAATCAATTGTTCAGTCTCTGTATCAATATTTGCTGTTGCCTCATCTAAGATAATTACAGATGGTTTATGAACTAATGTTCTAGCAAAAGACAATAACTGTCTTTGCCCCTGTGAATAGTTCATTCCTCTTTCATTTACCTCTTCATCATATCTCTTTGGTAATTGGTCAATGAAGTGAGTTGCATTTACATATTTACAAGCTTCTTCCATTTCTTCTTGTGTGATAGATTCATCTTTTAATCTAATATTAGATTCAATCGTACCACTGAACATGAATACATCTTGAAGCATAACTCCAATATGTTTTCTTAAAGAAGGAAGTGCAATATTTTTTACATCAATACCATCAACAAGGATTTGTCCTTTTTGGATATCATAATCTCTTGTGATAAGTTTTAGAATAGTCGTTTTACCCGCTCCAGTTGCACCAACGAACGCAAATGATTGACCTGGTTCTATAGTGAATGAAACATCTCTTAAAATCCATTCATCTTCTAAATAACTAAACCATACATTTTTGAACTCAATTCTACCTTTCATTTCAGGTATTTCTATTGGGTTCTCTGCTTGAGTAATTGTAGATTTAGTATCTAATATACCAAATATTCTTTCACTTGAAGCTAATGCTGATTGTAGTATATTAAATTGCTCAGCAAGCATTTGAATAGGTTCAAACAATCTGTCTACGTAAGTTTTAAATGTGATAATTAATGAAATTGATAATATCCCATCAATCACTTGGAAACCACCATAGAAGAATATAATTGTAATAGCACCTATGTGTAGTAAATAGATGGTTGGTCTATATACTGCGAATGCCAAGATTTGTTGAAGCTGTGTTTTTCTTAAATCTCTATTTATATCTTTAAACTGTTCCATCTTTTCATCTTCTTGATTAAAGATCTGAACAATCTTCATTCCAGATAAATGTTCACTTAAGAATGCATTTGTTCTGGCTAAATTCTTTCTAACTTCTCTATAAATACCTCTACTTACTTTTCTAAAGAAGTATGATGACACTAATAGAACTGGAATTACTCCAATAATCGCGAATGCTAATTTAGCATCTCCTGCTCTTTGGATATTTATTACTATCAATGCACCAATGATACCAACAACAGTTAATAAGTCTCTCGTCATATTAACCATTACTGATGTATACATTTCACTTAAAGTGTTTGTATCATTTGTAATTCTTGTAACTAAAACACCAGTTGGTTGATTATTTAAGTAATCAATTGATTGGTCTTCCATATGATTAAATACTTCTTCTCTAATGTCGTAAATTATACCTTGCCCAGCTTTTTGTAAGATAATCTGCTGGAAGTAACTTGTTACACTTGAGATTAAAGTAATACTGAAATATACAGTTAATAAATATAATACAGTCTTCATAGAGAAACCTGGTTCCTCAAACACTTCAAATATTTCTCCAAATATCCAAGGCTGGAATAACTGTACTCCTACCGCTACTATTACAAGTACAAATGTTAAAATAAATAACCATTTATAAGGAATAGCATATCTCATAAGTCTTTTAATGATGAAGGAATCTTTCATTTCTCGTTTGTTGTTGTTTTCTTCTACATGCATCATATTATATACCCTCGATTTCGTCTTCTAATTCTTGACGTTCGACTATGTCTATATATAGTTCACAACGAGATAATAACTCTTCATGAGTACCAATATCTTTTATCTTACCTTCATCTACTAAGATAATTTTATTAGCGTTTTTAATTGATGAAATTCTATGAGCAATGATAATTGTTGTTTTATCATTTCTAATCTCAGTTAAATTTCCAAGAATTGTTTCTTCTGTTTTAGTGTCTACAGCACTTACTGAATCATCCATAATTAGAATCTCAGGATCCTTAATGATGGCTCTTGCGATTGCGACACGTTGCTTCTGTCCACCTGAAAGTGTAACTCCTCTTTCACCAATAACAGTATCGTACCCCTCAGGGAACTCAATAATGTTTTGGTGAACATCACTCATTTTTGCACTTGAAACTACTTTCTCATAGAAATCACCATCTCTATTGATTCCAAGGGCAATATTATTATATAGTGAGTCACTAAATAAGAATCCATCTTGAGGAACGTATCCTATAGAAGTTCTTATTGTCTTTAAAGGTACTTTCATAATATCTACACCATCTAGTAAAATCTTATCTTCACCTATGTTATAGATTCTTAATAATAAATCAACTAAAGTAGTTTTACCACTACCTGTTCTACCTATTACTCCTACAGTGTCTCCTTTATCAATTTTGAATGATACATTCTCTAATTGATAAATATCACTGTCTGGATATTTAAACGATACATCTTTAAATTCAATTGACCCTTTAATCTCAGCATCAACTACATCTGTATCTTTAATTACTATTTCTTCATTTAAAATTTTATCAATTCTCTCCATAGACGCTTTTGCACTTGAACCAATTTGGATTACTCTAACAACCGCAATCATTGGCCAAATAAGCATAAAGAAGTACGTAATATACTCATATAACATACCTAGAGTAAAATCTGTTGTTGAGATTAAATGAGCACCATACCATAGAATGATAATTGTAATAGTAGTGATTAAGAATCGCATCATTATTTCAACTACAGCTACAAGTTTAATAAAGTGATATGTTTTATCTTTATTCTCTTTATTAGATTTTAAGAACTCTAGTTTTTCAATAGGTTCTTTTACAAAAGCTTTTATTACTTGAATACCACTCATGTTTTCATTAACAAAATCACTCATGTTTTCAAAAGCTTTTTGCCTTGCTTTAAATCTTTTGTTTATTAACTTAGATAAATAACTTCCAAGTAATCCTACAATAATTAATGGAATAACTGCGAAGATAGTCATCATTACATTTATTCTAAGCATTTTTATAAATGACAATGTACCTAAGAACACCGCGTCAACAATCATGATCATACCAAACCCTATAGATTGTCTTACAGCCTCTAAGTCATTGATGAAGTGGGCCATTAATCCACCGATTTTACTTCTACCGTAAAATCCTTGATCCAGCTTCTCACAATGAGCGTACATATTATTTCTAATATCAAATTCGATTCTTCTACTCGCACCTAATATAAACAGTCGCCAGAAAAATCTACCCGCGACAATTATACCTGCGAATCCTAGTATGATCAGTGACAAATCAACCAGTTCAGGTTTTGTCAAAGTTCCATCTCCTAAAGAATCAATCACAGTCCTAATAACTTCAGGAATTTCTAATTGAAACCAGTCTACTAGAATCAAGGCGATTAAACCAAGTAAGAACATATGAATATATTTTAAGTAATATTTATTAATTGTTTTTCCAAATATCATAATTATCCTCCTCTATTCTGCTAGTTCATCGAAAATATTAACTAGTGTTGTTAACGTTTCCTCTTCTAACTTACCTATAACTTTTTCGGTAATACGTTTACTTTCAAGTTCATTCGTAGATGCTAATAAAGATCCCATCTCAGTAAGTTCTATATAGGAAACTCTTCTATCTGACTCATCAACTCTTTTATTAACTAGTTTCATGTTTAAAAATCTATTCAAAATCTCAGTTACTGTTGGTTTACTCAGGTTCGTAACCTCAGCAAATTTAGATGCAGTAATATTTTCTGTTTTATAAATAATTTTTAAATACTTGAACTGTTTTCTCGTAAGTCTTCCGAACCCAATTTCCTCGTATAACTCATGACAACTATCAAAGTATAGTTTGATAAAACTATTAATTGATAATCTTACTTTTTCCTTGTCCATACTTTACCTCCAAAGGTAGTTAGTTAGTGTTTACCTAACTAGTATATACCTATACTATTTTGATTGCAAGAGATAAAAAAAAGTGTAAACGCTTCGTTTACTCTTTTTATATAATATTAATAAGTTATAAAACTAATCCCATGTAAAGAGTATCGATGAATTCCCCATCTATAAACATACTTCTTCTGTTGATTCCCTCTTCAAGAAAACCACATTTTTTATATAATTTTATAGCTGCTTTATTATCAACTCTAACTTCCAAGTTTATCTTCTTAATCTCATTTTCTTTGGCATATTCAATATGATGCTTCATTAGTTCATATCCAATTCCCTTACCCCAGTGAGATTTCTTTACCGTTATTCCGAGTGATACTATATGGGATATCCTAACTCTTCCGAGTCTTCCATGAAGACCAGCTAGTCCTACAATCTCACCTTCATCCAAAGCGACTAATAAGTTTCCTAGTCTTGAGTCAATTTGAGACTGAATGTATTCTTGTTCTTTATCAAGTGGAATATTAAACTCACTTGGTGTCGTTACTATATTTGCAGTCTCTGCTGATGTTAATTTTACATAATCAATAATGGCTTGTGCCATTTCAGGTTTTGCTGTAGTTATTTTCATATTAATCCTCCTTATTAAGATAATGAATGTATCTTTCTCTATTATTTAAAAAATCTTTAATAAAAGATACACTATTTAGACTATTATAGTCAACACTTTCTAAGTCTGAATCTAAATCATATATAACTGAATCATCTATTGAAGAGATGATTGGTGAATGTGTACTAATAATAAACTGAGCACCTTTTTTAACCATATCCTTAATCATTACAAGCAATGCATATTGATTCTCATATGATAGAGGGGTTTCAGGCTCATCTAAAATATATATACCAGGTACAGAGAATCTTGAATTAAAAAATTCCAAAAAACTCTCTCCATGAGAAAGCTTTGTTAACTCCCTACCTTGATTGTTTAACTGATATAAACTACTGACAAATGGTGATAACGCTTGATTAAGGGCGAAAACAGACTTATTAGCATATTCTTCTTTTACACGTTCTATTTCTTGTTGAAGTTGCAACTTCATCATTCTTATACCGTGTTGATACGTTATAAAGTCACTCGCTCTAAAGAAAAAACCTCTCTTAGTCTGTGTTAAGAATCTTAGTTTCATATCTTTCGAGTATTTCAATATATCACTAAATAAATCATCATCCATAATTGATTGATTACTAATATTGATAGAATTAATTGAGGCTGCAATAGCTTCTAATATAGTTGATTTTCCAGAACCATTACTCCCTACAAATAAAGTAATAGGCTTAGTTAGACTAAGCCTTTTATTATCTAGTACTTCAATTGAATAAGGATATTGATCCTTCTTTGTTGGAAAAATTATCTCTTTAAGAAACAATTAACTTACCCAAGAAACACCAAATCCACCTTTACCAAGGTGAACTGCAACTACAGGAGTTATCTCGTTTGAAATAACAACTCTAGCATTTTCAAATGTTTCTAGAATTTTTGCCTTTATCTCTTTTGCAGTTTCAATAGACATGATATGTCCTATTCTAACGTGTAATTTATCTACGTTATCAAGTGAACTGTTAATTCTATCAATCATATAGCTAACAACTCTTTTAGATGTTCTTACCTTATCAATCAATTCTAAGTTCCCTACTTGGTTAACTGTAATAATTGGTTTGATTTTCATTAGAGTTCCAATAAAACTTTGAGTTTTATTCATACGCCCGCCTCTATAAAGTGTGCTTAAATCATCAATTGTTAATAATACATTAGAAACTTCTACTAAAGCATCCATCTTTTCTTTTATTAACGAAACATCCTCATTATTTAAGAACATATCTTTTACTTCAGATACTAATAGTTCTCCACCCATAGCACTTGTTTTCGAGTTTACTAATACAATGTTTAAATCTTCCACTAACTCTTTTGCAAGTTCAGCTGATTGGTATGAACCACTCAATACTCTTGATACTGTCATTACAACAATATCTGTTACTCCTTGTGCCTTTAGATTATCATATGCTGTTTTGTATGCTTCTGGGCTTGGTTGTGAAGTGGTAACTTTTTTACCCGCCTCAGATGCTTCAATAACGTCTTTTAAAGTTATTTCTGTTCCATCAACAAATGATACACCATCTACAATAATATTCATTCTTGCTACTTCTACTATAAGTCCATTTGATACTTCATCAATTAAATCAAATGCACTATCAATCACTAGTCCTACTTTTCTCATCTTGTTCACTCCTATACTCATCTTTGATAATCGAATAAACGATTCTATCTACTATCTCTCCAGTAGACAATTTGTCTTCTTTTCTTAATATACCTTCTTTAACAAATCCTAGTTTTTCTGCAATTCTTATACTAGCTTTGTTAAACGGATAATTACTAATCGCAACTCTGTCCATATTCTTCTCTACGAATAAGTACCTTATTAACTCTTTAGCTGCTTCTGTTAAATACCCTTGATTCCAATATTTTCTCGTTATCTCAAATCCTAGATGTCTTTCTAAAATATCGTTATATGTTAAATTATAAGCGCCAATTGCACCTATCACTTTTTTTTCTTTTTTAAGTTCTATCGCATATATATCATCACGTTTCATATACTTACCCAAAACGACTTTGGCTTCAACTATAGTTGTAATTGCCTTACCACCTGCTGGTATCTGTACTTCTGGGTCAGATAAATATTCATATATATCCAGTAAATCTTTTTCCATAAACCTTCTAATAATTAATCTGTTTGTTTCAAACATCGATCCAAACTCCCTTTGTAAGTTTATCTAACTCAAAAACAGAACTGTCCTTTTTATTCTTAGATAAAGCCCACGTAGACCTTTTTGCGTTTATAACATCAGTATGTTCTGGAAATAGTTCCTCATCATGTGAAATACTCTTATAAGAATCTACATAGTCAAATGTTAACTCAAAATGAGTGTTACTATCTGCATCCTCGTTAAAGAATCCAACTATATATGATATTTCTTCAACTAATTCCTCATCTAATACTTCCCAAGTCATTTCTTCATCAATACTGTTAATCTGAAGGTATAACTCTTCCTTATATCTTATTATATTGAAGTGCTCACCACTTTTAATAATAGTATGCTCACCTAATACTGTTTGTCCTCTTTTTAAATTATATAAAGAATTCTCTAAATATTGAATAAACAATAGCTCTAAATTGTTTACTTTCATTAGTTCTAGTAATTCATTTTCGTCTATAGATACCGACAAAGTTATCGTACCAATTTTCATATAAATCACTCCTTATAAAAAATATAACATAAAACTAAGAAAAAAAGACTTATAAAATAAGCCTTTTAGTCTCCAAATCCAATTCCAATAGCTTTACAAGATAAAACTAAATGTCCATTAGGATCTACAAGTTTAGATCCACCTTTTGAAGTTTCTCCAACTTCTCCTGAACCTACAACGTCTTCTAAATGAATCTCGCTGAATTTTCCACCTTTATAAATAACCATAAATGAATGTTTTCCACTCATTAATAAATCAACAGCTTTAACTCCAAACTGAATACCAAGCGCTCTATCAAATTGTGAAGTAACTCCACCTCTTTGAATATACGCTAGGTTTGTATTTCTAATCTCGTGATTAGGAATTAAATCTTGAAGTTGTTTTGTAACAACTGCACCAAGTCCTCCTAATCGTACTGTGTCAGCACTATCCTCTATTATTTCTCTTACATGAAGTTTCCCATCGGCTTTTTTAGCACCTTCAGATACTACTACAACAGAGAAGTTTTTACCTCTTGAATCTCTATCTTTTATTATTTGAACTACTTTTTCTAAGTCATACGGAATTTCAGGTATTAAGATAACATCAGCAGAACCTGCTAATCCACCTTCAACAGCTAACCAACCAGCATGGCGTCCCATTACTTCAACAACCATAACTCTATCGTGAGAATATGCTGTTGTATGAATCTTATCTAACGCATCTGTAATTGCTTCTAAAGAAGTGTTATACCCAAATGTTACATCAGTAGCTGGTAAATCATTATCAATTGTTTTAGGAATACCTACAACTGGAATACCCATTCTACCGAAGTCTCTAGCTGATGTTAAAGTACCATCTCCTCCTAAAACTACAAGTGCATCTACACCCTCTTTTTTAAGATTCGCTACCGCTACATCAGAAACATTTTTATATTCAACATTTCCTTCTTCATCTACAACTCTATAGTTAAATAAATTATCTTTATTTGATGTTTTTAGAATAGTTCCGCCTTGATGCATAATCCCTGACACTGAATCTAAATTTAACTCCATAAAGTCATTATGATATAAACCACTATAACCACGTTTATATCCTACTACTTCTACTCCATACTTATTTATGGCAGTTTTTGTAACTGCACTAATTACAGCATTTAAACCTGAACAGTCTCCACCACCGGTTAAAATACCAATTTTTTTAATTTTCATCGAACTCACCTCTAATTCCATTTTAGCACAACGTGGGCAAAAACATTTGTGTAAGCCCTTTTCTAAAACGTTTTCTTGCAATATGTTCAGAATTTTATATAATGGTATAGGTGAAAAATTATGAGTATATTAAGTGTAGAAAAATTAACACACGGTTTTGGTGGTAGAGAATTGTTAGAAAACGTATCATTCAGACTACTAAAAGGTGAAAAAATAGGGCTTATCGGACCAAATGGGGAAGGTAAGTCAACTTTCATGAACATAGTGACTAGAAAGTTACTTCCGGATGAAGGAAAAGTTACGTGGGCTAAAAGAGTTAGGGTAGGATACTTAAATCAACATATTGATTTAGGAGAGGTTACTATATACGAGGTCCTTAAGTCAGCATTTACATATTTAGTAGATACACAAACAGAAATTGAACAAGCATACATCCAAATGGGTGCTGAAGATGCTAATATAGATGAATTATTAGAATCAGTTGGAGAATTACAAGATATAATTGATAATTCAGACTTCTATTTAATCGATTCAAAGATTGATCAAATAGCGAATGGTTTAGGTATCAAATCGCTTGGTCTTGAAACACCTGTTACAGAGTTAAGTGGTGGTCAAAAAACAAAAGTATTGCTGGCTAAGTTATTATTAGAAAAACCAGACATTCTTCTTCTTGATGAGCCTACTAACTATTTAGATGAGGAACATATAAATTGGTTAAAGTCTTACTTAATAAATTATGAGAATGCATTTATCATTATCTCTCATGACCTGGAATTCCTTGATCAAGTAATTAATATTATTTACCACGTAGATAATTTACAATTAAATAGATACGTTGGAAACTATTCACACTTCGAACAGGCATATGCTACTAAACAGAAACAACTAGAGTCAGCATTTAAAAAACAACAAGACGAAATCAAAAGACTAAAAGACTTTGTGGCTAGAAACAAGGCCAATGTAGCTACACGTAACATGGCCATGTCTAGACAAAAGAAATTAGACAAAATGGACGTTATTGAATTACAAAAAGAAAAACCAAAACCTGAATTCAGCTTCAAAGTAGCTAGAACTCCTTCAAGAGTTATTTATGAGATAAGTGATTTAGTGATTGGTTATGAAAAACCTTTATCACAAAATATCAACCTTACATTCGAAAAAGGTGATAAAGTAGCCATTACTGGTGCAAATGGTATTGGTAAAACTACTCTACTTAAAAGTTTAATTGGTGAAATTAAACCAATATCAGGATTAGTTACTAAAGGTGAATTCATTGAGATAGGTTACTTTGAACAAGAACAATCAGACTACAACAATCAATCTTGTATAGATTACTTCTGGAGTAAATATCCAGGGCTAACTCAATACGAGGTTAGAAGTTCACTTGCTAAATGTGGTCTTACAACAGAGCACATTGAAAACAAAGTTCACGTTCTTAGTGGTGGGGAAAAGGCAAAAGTTAGATTAGCCGTTGTTTCTAATACAGAAAGTAACGTACTAGTTTTGGATGAGCCGACGAACCATTTAGACCAAGATGCAAAGAATGACTTAAAAAGAGCATTAATAGAATATCCTGGTTCAATACTTCTTATTTCGCATGATCCTATATTCTATGAAGGATTAGCAACGAAAGTATGGAACTTAGAAGAATATAAATTATAAAAAGAGGATTTCCTCTTTTTTTTATTGACTTAAAAGGTTTCTCCCTGTATTATAGTCATATGAACAGTGTTCAAATGAGGTATATATGAGAAAACTTGAAAACCAAAAAGAACTAATCAAAGCTTCCGCGAAAACCATAATTATTGATAAAAACCAATCAATAAGTATGCGAAAAATTGCGAAGGACTGCGAGATTAGTGTTGGTACACTCTACAATTATTATAAAAACAAGTCGGAGATTATTTTAGATTTAATGAGTGATTTTTGGCATGATTTTATTGAAGAAGCTATTGAAGTGATTAAAAAGTCTGATGATTCGTATAAGCAACTTAGACTTTTATATGAGTGTCTTTCTGAAAATGCTGAGAAATTCCGTTTTACACTATTGAGTAGTGAAATGGATAATTCTTTATTATTAGATAAAGGTAGGACGTTACACAGAGAGGCTTTTGGGAAGTTTGTTGGGGTTATACTGATGATTTTTCCAACTATCTCAAAGGATGACGCGTTATTTATTGCTTTCAACTTATTCTCAATTATCAAAACAAAGGGTTATGAATATAATCTATTTGAACAAACAATAAAAAAATACAAAGTGAGGTAATTTATGGGATTATTCGAAAGTGCATTTGATATTTTATATTTAATAAGTGTAATGGTTCTATCTTCTCTTATTCTGATAAGAGGTAGACGTAATAAAGAAAGAGCTGTTATTATATTTGGTTTGATGGGATTACTTCTTGGATTTGGTGATTCATTTCATTTAGTTCCAAGAATAATTGGACATCTAACAACTGGTTTAGAGGACTATCAGTCATATTTAGGATTTGGTAAATTAATTACATCAATCTCGATGACGTTCTTCTATATTCTTCTATTCTTTGTTTATGAAGAAAAAGAAGGCAAAAAACAGAATTTAAGATATACATTATACGGACTAACTCTAATAAGATTCATTATTCTAGCTCTTCCAGGAAATGAATGGATTGCGAACACTAGTCCTTTATCTTATGGAATTTACCGTAATATTCCATTTCTAATAATGGGAGTATTAATTGTAGTTGAATTCTTTAAGTCAGGTAATAAAACGTTTAAAGATATCGCTATATGGATTATAGTATCATTTGTTTGTTACAGTATTGTAGTAGTTGGAGCAGGATTCATTGCCCCATTAGGAGCATTTATGATGCCTAAGACTGTAGCTTATCTAATCATGATTTATATCGGATATAAGCAACTATAAAAGGTCAATTAACTTGACCTTTTTATTTTGAAATAAACTTCAGTTATGTAATCGTCTCTGGAAGGATCTCCTTCAGGGTACATTTCTATCATTACACCATCAAACATATACCCACTTTCATGTATTTGTTTGATTCCTTCAGGTTCAAATCTTCTTACAGAACCTGGAAGACTTCCTTTAACAATAAAAAACGCGTATATTGATGCTTCAAAAGTAACGTCGCCTGATTCAGATTGAATACCAATCAAGTATTTTGAATCAGTTTCAGTGAACTCATAGGATATACCTACAATACCGTAATGATCCATACTTCTATAGAGAGGAGCAAACTGTTCATCTGCAGTTACTTCTCCCCAAAACTCGGGTACTCCAGTACTTCTTTTGTCTAAGTCTATTTTTTCTATGAAACCTCTAAATCTTAAACTAGGTAATTCTTTAATTTCAAACACTTGTATCCCCTCACTTTATTATACCAAAAAAAAGAGAGCCTAAGCTCTCTTTGAATTAAGATAATTTGTGACTGAATAAACCAGATCTTAGTTTAGGTTCAAACCAAGTTGATTTAGCAGGCATAGTTTCTCCGCTATCAGCAACATCCATGATGTCACTCATTTTAACAGGGAATAATGCTACAGCTACAGCATAATCACCACTGTCTACTAATCTTTCAAGTTCTTGTAAACCTCTAATTCCACCTACGAAGTGAATTCTAGTTGATTTTCTAGGATCTTGAATATCTAATACAGGTGCTAACAAGTTACCTTGTACGATTGCTGCATCTAAAGATTCAACAGGATGGTTTGCATCATATGAACCTTCTTTAGCACTTAGTTTATACCAAGAACCACCTACATACATACCATATGTGTATTTAGCTTCTGGATGATAACGATCATCTTTTTTCTCAACAGTAAATGATTTCTCAACCTCAGTAATAAACTCAGATTCAGTTTTACCATTTAAGTCTTGAATTACTCTGTTATAATCCATGATATATAAATGACTTTCAGGGAAAATAACACTCATAAAGAAGTTAAACTCTTCTTCACCTGTGTAAAGTGGGTTATCTTCTCTTCTTTTTAATCCAACTTTTGCACTTGAAGCAGATCTATGATGTCCATCAGCGATGTATAAGAACTCTACTCCTGCAAATAATTCTTGGATTCTTTTATTATCTTCATCATTACTAATTACCCATACGATGTGAGATACACCATCTTCACTTACGAAATCATACTCAGGAGTTTCCTTTGTATACTCATCCATAATTGATTGAAGATCGTCATTATCTCTATAAGTTAAGAAGATAGGTGCAGTGTTTGCATCACAGTAATCAAAGTTATTGATTCTATCTACTTCTTTTTTAGGTAATGTAAACTCATGCTTTTTGATTGTATTGTTTAAATACTCATCAATAGAAGTACAACCAACAAATCCAGTTTGTGGTCTACCATCCATGATTTGACGGTAAATATAAAATTTAGGTTTCTCATCTTGAATTAAAATACCATCTTCTTGGTATTGATCAAAATTTGATCTTGCTTTTTTATATACTTCTTCGTCATACTGACTCATTTCCTTTGGTACGTCCATTTCACTTCTTACTACGTGTAAGAAACTTAATGGATTTCCTTTAGCATATGCTTCAGCTTCTTCTCTATTCATAACATCATATGGTAATGATGCTACTTTATCAGCTACGTCTTTATTTGGACGTACGGCTTTAAACGGTTTTACGATTGCCATAATACCCTCCTATAATAATACTTCTTTACAGATTTCAACTGTTACATCACCAATTCTATCTTGTGCTTCTGCAGTAGCAGCACCGATATGTGGTGTAAGAGAAATCTTTGGATGAGTATAGATTGCTTCATTTGGCGTAGGTTCTTCTTCAAATACATCTAAAGCAGCAGCAGCAACTTTACCACTATCTAATGCTTTTAATAATGCAGCTTCTGAAACTACTTTACCACGTGCAGTATCTACTAAATAAACTCCATCTTTCATTTTAGCGAATTCAGCATCACCTAATACAACTCCAACAGATGGAATGAATGGGATGTGTAAACTAATGAAATCAGATTGAGCTAATACTTCATCAAACTCAACAAATTTAGCAGCAGGAACCTCTTCACTTGCACCAACGATATCTGTATAAATAACGTCCATACCTAAAGCGATTGCTCTTTTAGCTACTTCTTGTGAAATTCTACCGAATCCGATTAAACCTAATGTTTTACCACCTAATTCGATACCTTTGTAAGCTTTTTTGTTCCATTCACCATTTCTCATAGTTACATTTGCAATGTAAATATGTCTAGCTAATGAGAACATATGTGCGATTGCTAACTCAGCTACAGCTGCACTTGATGCAGTTGGAGTGTTTCTTACAACAAACCCTTTTTCAGTAGCATATTTAACATCGATATTATCTAAACCAACACCAGCACGGATCATTAATTTTAATTTTCCACCAACTGCTTTGTCGATTAAGTTTTCTCTAATTTTAGTAGCTGAACGAATAATAATACATTCAACTTCTTGAATTCTTTGATCTAAAGCTTCACCTTCATACTTATCAGTATCAACAGTGAACCCTAATGCTTCTAATTCTGCTTTTGCTCCAGCAGCGATTCCGTCATTTGCTAATATAATCATATTATAATCCCCAAATATCTTCTATTTCGCCAAGTAAAGCTAATAAATCTTCAGTTTTTCTATCAGCCATATGAGCAATTCTGAATACTTTCTCTTTAGTCGCACCATAACCATTACTGATCATGTATCCACGTTTAGCCAATTCTTTGTTTAAATCCGCAACAGAATGACCAACAGTATTTCTAATACAAGTTACTGTTTGAGATAAGTAATCTTCATTTGCATATAATGCAAAGTGTTTTCTCGCCCATGCATGAACAATCTTAGCTTGTTCAGAGTGACGATCAAATCTATTTTGTAATCCTTCTTCATTTAGAATTCTGTTTAATTGGAAGTCTAATCCCCACATATGTGGAGTTGTTGGTGTTGAAGGATATTGGTATGCAGATGCAGCTTTTTTATAAACGCTAACTAAATCTAAGTACCAACCTCTGTTTTCAACAGTTTGAGCTCTCTCAAACGCTTTTTCAGAAATACTTGCAACTGCTAACCCTGGAGGTAGACCAATTGCTTTTTGAGTTGAAGTTAAACAAACGTCAATATTACATTTATCTACTTCTACTTTTGCTCCAGCTAAACTTGATACAGTATCAACTAAATATACTACTTCTGGGTATTTAGCTACAACTTGTCCAATTTCATAAACTGGATTCATAATTCCACTTGAAGTTTCATTATGAGTAACTGTTACAACATCATACTTCCCTGTTTTTAAAGCTTCTTCAACCATTTCTGGTGTAGTTGGTTGTCCTTCTTCAGACTTAAAGTGATCTGCAGGAATTCCATTAACTTCTGCCATTTTGAACCATCTATCACCAAATGCCCCTACGCTAAACACAGCAGCACGTTTTTTCGTACAACTTCTGATAGCCATTTCCATGATTCCACTTCCTGATGAAGTAGATAAAATAATTTGATTTTTCGTAAACATTAATTTTTGCAAATTATCACTGATTCTTTTTTGTAGGTCAGTAGTTTCCTGAATTCTATGTGAAATTTGTGAATGTGAGAATGCTTCTAACACCTCAGGTAACACATCTACTGGACCCGGTATAAATAACTTCTTATACATGTTGTTTCCTCCTCATTATATTATTAATTCAACTTGCCTAAATTATAACATTTGATAATTTAAAACCCAACCCTTTTTTATTATTATTTTTCTATATTTTTCTATAATAATATATAAACCCATTTCGTGTGTACGTATAAATAAAAAATATAGGATTTCTCCTATATTTTACTTACGTTTTTGAAATTATAGTATCCAGCAATTATAATTAATAATCCACCAAAAATCGAGTACATATCAGGTGCATCTGATAAGATGAAATACGTGAATATTAAACTAAAAACAATACTTGAATAATTGTAGATTGATAACTTACTCGCCTCAGCATATTTATAAGCCTTAGTCATCGAAATCTGACCTATTGTAGCACTTGCACCCATTACTAACAATAAAGCCAACTCCTGAATGTTCGGTACTCTATACCCAGTACGAATCATCACTACAAAAGAAATGATCGAAGTAAACAACGAAAAATAGAAAACAACTACAAATGGTTTAACACTACCACTTAAACTTCTAAGAGTCGTATAAGCAGCTCCAGCAAACATTGCACTTACTACAGCTATAATAGACGGTAGCATCTCTGAAGTAAAGCTTGGTTTGATAACAAACAATGCTCCACCAAACGCAATGAATATCGATATTATTTGATATCTCTTAAGTTTTTCTCCTAAGAACAATACCGAAAACAACATTACAAAAAACACATTTAACTTATTAAGCATAGTAGCATCCGATAGAATCATATTCTCTATTGCGTAATAATACGTAATTAAACCAAGTAAGCCAAAAACTGATCTCATTAACAACTTACTTCTTTGGTTCTTATCTAACTTAAAGTCCACTCTCTTAAGTAAGGGAAGTATAATTAAAACTCCCAGTAAGTTTCTAACAAATATTTTCTCATACAATGGAAAATCTAACATTTTAACCAGCAATGCATTCACTGATAAAAACAATGCACTAGCCAGCATCAAAGAAACGCCTTTATAATAACTCTTCATCTTTTACCTTCTCTACTATTCTTTCATATGCCTTAATACCATCAACCGCAGCAGATACTATACCACCAGCATAACCACAACCTTCTCCTATTGGATAAAGATTCTTGATATTACTTTCCATACTAATTTTATCTCTTACAATTCTAATAGGTGAAGAACTTCTAGACTCAACACCAGTTAATACTGCGTCATTAACACCAAATCCTTTTAACTTATTATTAAAAGCCTTCAGTGACTCAATAATTGCCTCATCAATTTCTTTAGAATAAATTCCTCTTAAATTAGCCAAAGAAACTCCAAGAGGATAACTAGGTTTAACATCACCTAACTCAGTAACTTTATTATTAATGAATCCTTCTAACGTCTGAACAGGTGCTTTATAGTCACTTCCACCTAATTTATACGCTAATGATTCAACTTTTTCTTGAAACTCAACTCCTGCAAACACACCTTCACCGTAATCTTTACTTGAAATAGTAACCAATACCGCACTATTTGCGTTCTCAAGCGCTCTTGAATGATAACTCATTCCATTAACCACAACAGTCTCTTCTTCAGACTGAGCAGGAATAACAATCCCTCCGGGACACATACAGAAAGTATATACTCCTCTTGAACTTGTTTGATTCACCAACTTGTACTCAGCACTTCCAAGTCTAGGATTATTGAACTCTTTACCAAACTGCGCTTTATTAATAGCTACTTGTGGATGTTCAATCCTAAACCCTACAGCAAAGTCTTTTTGTGATATCTCGACACCTTGAGAATAAAGTTGTCTAAAAGTATCTCTTGAACTGTGACCAATTGCCAAAATAACGTAATCAAACAGTTCTTCTTTATCAGTATAAACACCTCTTACAACGTTATCTTTAATAATAAGTCTTTCTACTTTAGTATTAAAGTTAATCTTACCGCCATAAGAAATAAAAGTATTTCTTATATTCTTAACAACACCTTTTAATATGTCAGTCCCTACGTGAGGATTATTCACGTATAAAATATCTTCAGGTGCACCGTGCATTACTAATTCATCAAATAACTTAATACTTCTTATGTTCTTACTTCTAGAAGTTAACTTACCATCAGAAAACGTACCAGCTCCACCTTCTCCAAACTGAACATTACTTTCAGTATTTAAAACAGAACTATCAAAAAAGCGATTAACAGTTTTATCTCTATCCTCAACTGCTTCTCCTCGTTCAAACACAGTTACGTTCATACCAGCCTCAGCTAAACAAAGACTCGCAAACATACCAGCAGGACCATATCCTACTACTGCTACTTTTTTACTTGATTCTACTTCATCTATAATATATTCAGGTGCCTCGTATACAGAAACATTCTTAAATTTTCGTTTAAGTATGTCAGCTTCATTTGGTAATGAAACTGCAACATTATAAACAAATAACATATTATCTTTTTTTCTAGCATCTAAGCTTCTTTTAATCACTTCATACGAAAACTTATCATCTATTTTAAGACGCTTCGCGATCGCATTATTTAACTCATCATCAGACGCATTTATCGGTACTTTTAATCCTGTAATTTGTATCATTTTAGTCACCTCGTTTTAAGATTAGCACAAATAATATATTACCACAAAGAATACAATTATATAATAGTGTTTTTTTGTTGACATTGCATATGGAATGATATATGATTAAGTGCAATAAATTATACTCATTAAGAGTTGCTGAGGCGGCCAGCCAAAGATGCAACAGCAACCTATTTAATTAGGTGCTACTGGCAGGGGGAAAACACCCTATCAATGAGAAAAGGTCATACTTTTTCTCGAAAAAGTATTTTTTATTTGTAGAAAAAGGAAAGAGGGAATAAGTATGGAAAAAATTCTATTCACGTCAGAGTCTGTAACTGAAGGGCATCCTGACAAAGTAAGCGATCAAATCTCAGATGCAATTCTTGATGCAATCTTTGAAAAAGATCCAAAAGCAAGAGTAGCTTGTGAAACAACAGTAACAACAGGTTTAGTATTAGTTACAGGAGAAATCACAACTACTGCATATGTACCAATTCAAGAAATCGTTAGAAACACATTAACTGAAATCGGTTATGTAAGAGGTAAATACGGTTTTGATGCAGATAACGTATCTGTATTAGTATCACTAGATTCACAAAGCCCTGACATTGCACAAGGTGTAAATGAAAACGAAGGTGAATACTTAGAACAAGGTGCTGGAGATCAAGGTTTAATGTTTGGTTATGCAACGAATGAAACTGAACAATACTTACCAATCACAGTTGTATTAAGTCATGCATTAACTAAAAAACTTGCGGAAGTAAGAAAAAATGGAACAATACCTTATTTAAGACCAGATGGTAAATCACAAGTTACAGTTGAATTTGATAAAGACGGTAAAGCATTAAGAGTAGATGCAGTAGTTGTATCTAGTCAACATTCAGAAAAAGTAACACATGATGAGATTTACGCTGATATCTTAAAACACGTTATAGAAACAGTAATACCATCAGAGTTAATTGACTCTGACACTAAAATATATATTAACCCTACAGGTAAGTTCGTAATTGGTGGACCAAAAGGTGATGCTGGACTTACAGGTAGAAAAATCATCGTAGATACATACGGTGGAGTAGCTAGACATGGTGGAGGTGCATTCAGTGGTAAAGACCCTTCTAAAGTAGATAGATCTGCTGCATATGCTGCAAGATACGTTGCTAAAAACCTAGTAGCTGCAGGATTCGCTGATAAACTTGAAATTCAGTTATCATACGCAATTGGTGTAGCTGAACCTACAAGTGTTTCAGTTGAAGCATTTGGAACTGAAAAAGTATCAACTGAATTAATTATTAAAGCAATTAGAGAAACATTCGACTTACGTCCTAAAGGAATTATAAACGAGTTAGATTTACTTCGTCCTATTTACAAACAAACAGCTTCATACGGACATTTTGGTAGACCTGAACTTGATCTTCCTTGGGAAAAACTTGATAAAGTTGAACTACTAAAAAAATACTTATAAAAAAAAGGCTTAACGAACAGTTAAGCCTTTTACTAACTTATCAATATTTTCATAGTTAAATTCTTCTTTACTATACTTCGTTTTAGCTACTACTCTTACAATTAACTTCTCTAAAAAATTCATATCACTAATATTGTAAGCTCCTCCAACAAATTCAACTTGCCTCTTTGAAAGAAACTCTTCACTAAAGTTATCTTTAATTTCAGCCTCAGCATTCTCATGCCTCATACCACTAATAAATGCAGAATGAATATGTTCTCCATTCTTTTCAATATACTTCTTCACTACAGGATTTAATCTTCCCGCATAAATGGGTCCACCCACAATAACTTTATCGTATTTGTGAAGTTTTCCGAAGAAGTTACTTATTTTCGCAACTACAGAATTTTCTATTTTTTCTCCTAATAACTCAGCCACTTTTTTTGTAGCTCCATGTTTTGATTCGTAAAGAATTAATGTTCTCATAGTACCTCCCTCAATATGCGGTTCTATTCATATTATAATAGATATCTTGAAATCATACATTGATAATACTTCATTTTTTAAATAACAATCTATAAAATATAACTCTTAAACTCAGAAACTGATGCATATGTAGAGTATAACTCTTTTGCATACTCCATATCTCTTGATAGATCTGATTTTCCATTAAAAGCAATTATAAACAATAAGATATTCTTAGTACCGTCTTTAATCATTGTTCTTTCAGTATCTGACGTACTTGAACCGAATGGACCTACTTGATCTTCGTAAAGAGGTATATTCTCAATATTTAGCTTTCCTCTTCCAATTCCATAGTACTCGTCTTCTTTGGTACCTAATCTGATATGAATATCACCTTTAATAGAATCACTATCTAAAACAGCAATAGACTTTTTAGTATTAACACTCAATATATTACCTAAATCAACAGCATTGTTAATTCTATAAAGAGTGTTCCCTTTACTAAGTCTTCTGAACAAAGATTCAACTGCTAACCTATATCTAGAAGGATCCTTACCAAAAGCCTTATATGCATTTCTACCTGAAAGGATAGTTGGTATTTTAATGACGTCTTCAATATTATATTGATTATTCACTGCTTCTTCCGTTTCTTTAATCAAGTCATCTAAAGAATCACCATTTTTAATCTGGATAGGAAATTCTAAAACACCTACACTAAATTCTGGATTTTTAGTTAATATTTCATCACTAATTGTTATCATAGTCATCCCCCCAAAAGTCCTTTAACTCTATTTCTATATGTTTCAGTTCATTTAATCTATTCAGTCTTCTCCACTCTCTTGGAAATAGATTAATATATCTTCTAGATGAAAATCTGTCATCAATTAAAACAGCTATTCCTCTGTCAGTTTCTGTTCTAATAACTCTACCTACAGCTTGTATTACTTTATTTATCCCTGGATAAGTATAAGCGTAATCAAAGCCTTTGTTAAACTTCTCATCAAAATAACTTTTTAAAAGGTTATTTTCTTTTGATATCATCGGTAGACCTACACCAATAATAATAACTCCTTTGAGCATATCTCCTACGTAGTCAATACCTTCAGAGAATATTCCTCCCATAACAAAGAATCCAATAAGATTGTTTTCTTCTTTAAACATATTGATATACTCAGCTCTTTTTAAGTGAGACATTTCTCTTTCTTGAGCTAGAACGTCTACATCCATTCTTGCCTTAACATCTTCTAAATACTTATATGAAGGGAAGAATACTATATAGTTCCCTTGTTTTTTAGTAGAGGCTTTTATTACATTTACTATATCATCAAGTGTATTCTGTCTGTCTTTATATCTTGTAGATACATTATCAACTACAATTAAGTTTAAATTATCCTTATCAAATGGTGAAGGGATTATCATATGTTCACCCTTTCCTTCTGATAGGAGAGTTTGATAATAATCTAACGGAAACATCGTCGCACTAAAAAGTGTTGTTCCCTTACAGTAGTTCATAGTTTGATGTAAGTACTTAGAAGCATCTAAACAACTAAGAGAAAGCTTCTTACTTGAAATAATCACTCTGAATGATTCATTAAAATATTCTGTTATTCTGTTAAAATCATTTAGTAAAAAATAATATTCTGTAATTAACTTTATATTTTCTAAGTCAGGATTGTCCATCATGTATTTATTTAGTTTTGAATAGAGTGTTAAAAAGTCATTTAAGAGGTCTTCGTTCAATGTAGTAAGAATTAAATCATCCTCATAATAACTGAGTAGTTTGTTAATATGTTTATCAAACTTTCTCGTATGAAGCCTTAATTCCTTTTTTAAGTCGAGTAAATCTTCTGCTAATAAATCTGCTGAGTACATCGATTTACCACGTGATACTAAATTGTGGGCTTCATCGACTAATAACTTAATGTCATATTCAGGAATATCAAAATACCTCTTTAGGTGAGTCTTTGGACAAAACGCATAATTATAATCACATATAACTACGTTCATATAATAAGAAAGCATTAAACTGAACTCAAAAGGACAAATAGTATGTTTCATCGCAAATTCTTCAACTACTTCTTTAGTGAATACATCTTCACTAAAAAAGGCGTCAGTCACAGCGTTATTCAGTCTGTTAAAAAATCCTTTTGCGTAAATACAAGCATCTGGATCACAGTCTCTTTCCTCAAGAAAACATATTGAATCTTTACTCGTAATCTCAATTGACTTACATTTAAGATCTTGTTCATTCAATAGAGAAACTGTCTCAAGGGCCATCTTCTTAAGTGAGTTTTTAGCTGTTAAATACATTATCTTTTCATTGTTCTTATAAGTTTTTAAACTCGAAAACAAAGTAGCTATCGTTTTTCCAGTACCCGTAGGAGCTATCGCATATAAAATATCTTCATCTCTCATCGTTTTATATACTGCACCCATTAAATCACGTTGATTTTTTCTAAACTCATATGGAAACTTTAACTCACCAACGTGCTCCAAAAAGTAATCGTTTTGTTCTAAAAGAGCGATATGCCAATCTAAATACTTCTTAATTGACTTTTGGAAGAACTTATCTAGTTGAGTAAAATTATACTTCTTCTTAAATACTCTTTTCTCATAAGTAGTTGTATTAATATACGTTAAATAGACTTCAATCTGTTTTATATCATGTTCTATCATATAGAAGTAGGCATAATATTTAGCTTGAGCAAGATGTTGAGGTCTCGAATCTACTTCTAATTCCTCTAAATCTCTAGGCGTTGACTTAATTTCTTCTATTACAGTTCCATTATTAAGTAATCCATCTATTCTTCCTTGAAGAGTAACTGAATGACCATTATAGTCAAAAGAATGTTTTACTGTTACTTCCTTTTGATCTTTTTCCGTATATTTTCCTTGTAAAAATTGGTGGGCTTTTGTTCCTTCTAACATATCACTCGTTTGACTGAATTCAGAAGTTAAGTCACCACCACTATATAAAAACTCTACTACTTTTCTTACATTTGCTTTTATTTCCATAAATACCTCTATCAAATTATATCAAAAAAAAAGAGGCCTAAGCCTCTTATTTTACGAATCTTTGTTTAACTTCTAAAAGTGCAGGTATTACTGGAATTGAGACAATCACACTAACCACTAACTTAAGCGAGTCTCCTCCTGCTGATGTTAGAGCTGATGGCACACCAAATCCCATTATATATGCGTTGAAAACAAAATATCCGGAGACAGATATTATAGAACCTACAATCAAGGCTACCACAATTTTAAGGTAACTTGATCCACCATCTGCTATAAACCCTACCACGTATCCTACTATCCCAACAATAATAAATGTTGCTGGTGCCCAAGCAAACCATTGACTTAATACATCAAATAAAGCCATACCGAATGCTCCTGCGATAAGACCATAACGCTTACCAAATACTACGGCAATAGGAAATAATGCTATATATCCTAAATGTAATAATCCCCCTTGTGGAAAGATGGGAATATTAATAAATGTAAATCCTGTCACTATCGCAATGAATAGTGCTCCATATGCTATGTTTCTTGTTTTTATGTTATTCATGAAAACCCCTCCAAAACTTATTTCATATGTAGTATAATAGATATGTGTATACATTTAAATATACAAAATTAATAAAAATGAGGTATACAGATGATACTACTAAATCAAAATTCAAAACTACCATTGTATGTTCAAATCTATGAGGCATATAAATCTGATATAAGTAAGGGAGTACTTGAGTACAAGTTTAAACTTCCATCTATTAGAGTTTTAGCTTCTTCTTTGGATGTGAGCGTTAAGACTGTTCAAAACGCATACGATCAGTTATTGATGGAAGGATATATTGAAAGTTATGAAAGAAGCGGATTCTTCGTATCAAAACTAGATCACGCCATTTTCTCTTCATCTAAATCCAAACCAGTCACTATTTCTGAAACTATGTACATTAACACAGGAATAACCAAAGAGGCCTTTGATGAAAAATTGTGGAGAAAAACAATCAACAAAGTATTATCTGAAATTGATTTATCAACCATATCAGTCACAAACGGTGAAACTGAATTAAAGAGACAAATAATTAGATTCGCTACAGAATATAGAGGAATTGATGCTCACTACAATCAAGTCTTAGTAGGTTCTAGTACGCAAGTACTTCTTTCAAGACTACTAGAACTAATAGACACACCAAAGGTAGCGTTCGAAACTCCTGGATATGAAAAGGCAGAAAAAGTTTTTAGGACTTCTTCAGAACCAATTCCAGTAAGAGCTTCTATAGATGGGCTTACCGCATCTGAATTAAGAGAAGCTAATATGGTATATCTGTCTCCATCACATCAATATCCATTTGGGATGATCATGCCAATTAATGAAAGATTAAAAATGTTAGAATGGGCATCAAATTCGAATAGTTACATTATAGAAGATGACTACAATAGTGTTTTAAGATATACAGGAAACCCAATCCCGGCACTGCAAGGATTGGATAAATCAGACGTTGTAGTATATTTAGGATCTTTTTCAAACATGTTATACCCTTCTATCAATATCAGTTATATGATTCTTCCAGTTAAACTGTTAGCGAATCATGAACAGACAAAGGAAAACTACAATCAAACAGTATCTAAACTAGACCAACTAACACTAGCGAAATACATGGAAGAGGGGCACTTTGAAAAACATTTAAGAAAAATCAAAAAGCAATATGCTAAAAAGTCAGAAATTATTAAAAGGGAATTAGCTAATAGAGGCGTTAAAACTGTTGATTCAAGTGCGGGTACTCATATTGTGTTAGAAGTTAAAAACTCAGCAGAATGTATTAAAAGAGCAAAACAGTTCAACGTCTTACTAGAAGAAATTTCTCAAACATATCTTCTTTTCAGATATAAAGGTTTAAATGATAATGAGATCGAACATATAATTCAAAAGGTATTTTAAAAGAGAGATTAAATCTCTCTTTTTATTTATGAAACTCTAATTCAATTTTCAATTCTCGCGGTACTTTTAATCTATCATCTGTTCTATTTATTCTCTTCACAAATCTTCCCTTCAGTTCATCCGGAAGAATTCTATAGAAGTTAACTAAGTTAGATAATAGTGTGCAAGTATTAAGTCCGTTAATCTCACAATTGGCATATTTAGTAAAATCAAGTAAAAAGTTATGATGAAATACAGCATTCCTTAAATCTTTCACAGCTACTGACCTTCTTATAAACAGTGATTTATCCATATCCATATCCATAAGTTCATCGATTTGATGTTCCTTAAGGTCTTCGTATAATCCGATCAGTTTACCAAAGGTAGATTCCTCTAGTATTTCAAAAAGAGAATCCCCACTAATTAAATCATACTTATTTAAATCAAAATCATCTTTTGTAAAATTATTACTTAACTGTGCTCTTAAGAAAACTTCAAACATAGTTATATAATAATAAATATTTCTTCTCAATCTAAGATCATACTTATAAATATCAGCGATATCCTTATCTGTAACCTTTTTTAAGTGAGGTTTCAAAATCATATATGCCTTTTTGATTCTCTCAATTCCCTTTAATTTAAGGTATTTTTTAAATGTTTCCTCATCTTGAATATAAATTCTTTCTTCAAACCATTTAAAATTATTATCAATATTATTCATATGTTCACCTCTTTAATGTATAATTCTTGTGGTAAATTGATTAATCATTTATGATTATATTATAACATACAAGGAGGTACTATATTGATTACAGAAAAACAGATTAGAGAAGCCTTAGAGCAGTTAATTGATCCGTCAAACAACAAAACTTTGTTAGAAAACAATGCTGTTAGAAAAATTGACTATGATAAGGAATCAAATAAAGTAAACCTAGTGATTGGACTTGCAGATGACAAGACTCCTAAACTAGATGACTTCCAGTTCTCACTTATGAAAAAGATGAAAGTCGAGTTAGGAGTTGGTGGAGTAAAGATTGAATACGTTAAACTATCAACAAGATCTAGCCAAGAAACAAACATCTTAGGAAATGAGTCTGAAGTTAAATTCTTAGCTATCGCTTCTGGTAAGGGTGGAGTTGGTAAATCTACCATAACTGCAAACCTAGCATTAGCATTAACGAGAATGGGTAAAAAAGTAGGATTAATTGATGCTGATATTTACGGATCCAGCATTAACCAAGTAATGGAAATTGATGAACTACCAACACAGAATGGTAATTTAATCACTCCAGTAGTAAAAGAAGGCATTGAAGTTATTACAACAGCGATGTTAGTACAAGGGAATAAACCACTAATGTGGCGTGGACCTATGTTACAGAAACTTCTAAAACATTTCTTAAACGATGTAGACTGGTCAAAAGAACTGGAATACATTCTAATAGATTTACCACCAGGAACTGGTGATGTAGCTATTGATATACAACAACTTATTCCACAAACAAGGCAAATCTTAGTCACAACTCCTCATCCAAGTGCATCATACGTTGCAGTTAGAGCTGGTATTATGGCAAAAGAATTGAAACACCCAATCCTAGGTGTTGTTGAGAATATGAGTTACATTGATATCGACGGAACCAAACATAGAGTATTTGGAAAAGGTGGAGGAGCTAAAGTTGCATTTGAGCTTGATACAGAACTTCTAGCTACACTGCCATTAACTCAACCTGAAAATGGTAAATATCATTCGTTGTTCTTAGAAGATGACCTTCTAACAGATGAATATAACTCTCTTGCTAAAGAGGTAATAAGAGTATTTTAAAAGCACTATTTAATAGTGCTTTTTATATGTATATGGATAATACTCAACATACGGCAATCTATATCCGTTTAGACCATACTTAGAGTGATAACTAATTCTATTAACATAATGCATTAAACTTGCTTCATTATTCATTACGTTAAGAAGTTGATACGTAGCTTTAGCATCATCTAGCGCTCTATGAGAGTTCACTGCATCTAATTGATATGTTTCTATCGCATTTAGTAATCTATGCGGATATGGGTGTCTATCTTTATATACAACCATACAATCAAGTAAAGCATTGTTCTTAAACTTAAAACCAAATCTTTCAAGTAAACTGATAAAGAACCCAATGTCGAACTGAATATTATAAGCAATTAACATAGTTTCCTCAGTAATCAACTCATTAAGCATCTTTGCCAACTCTTCTTCTTTCATTCCATCCTTTAACATATCATCAGTAATATTTGTAATCTCAATGATTTTTTCTGGTAATGGTTCATCACATTGAATGAACTCAGAAATCTCTCTAACGACTTCCATTTTTTCGTTCAATAAGATGCCACCAAACTCTATTATTTGATCCATTTTGTAATCAAGACCAGTTGTTTCTACATCAAATACAAGTACTTGTTTCATTAAATCACCTCATTTTATTATAATACATAACTATTAAAAAGTGTATAAGAGTTGAAAGGGCTCCGTAAAATCTATAAAATTTGTTTATAATGCGAACCAATTGGAGGAAGTATGAGAAAATATTACATATTCATAATTCTGTTGTCCATGTACATTTACTTGGACAATTTAGGATTTCAAAACTACAAAATGTTAATTTCTGCTTTCGGATGGTTTTCTTTCTTACTTACTATGTCTCTTAACTTATTGATAAGTGCTCTCTCAGCAATAACTGTAGATAAAGCATTAACAAGTCAAACAAGTGGCGGTATTGGAGTAGGATTCGGAAATGCAATAGGAGCATTTTTTGCTGGATGTACTTCTTGCGGAGTAAGTCTATTAGCTATTATAGGAGTATCGTTCAGTTTACCAGTAGTTACACCTGGTGCAATTGAATATAAGTTGTTGGCTTTAATACTTGTTCTTATTACGTACTTCTACACAGTCAATAAAATAAATAAAGGATGTAAAATATCATGAAAAAACTTTTAATAGTAGCAATTTCAATAGTATTCCTGTTATCTGGATACTATTTAGTAGATCAATACTTAACCAACTCTCCTAGTGAAGTCGAAATAACTGACTCTACAGACGCATTCAGTGTGTCTTATAACATAGATAACAAGTTATTTACTCCCACTACAGGGGATGAAGTTTACTCAAAGATTGAACAAGGAGATTCATTTATTCTATTTGTAGGGAGAGAAACTTGTCCATATTGTCAACAAGTAGTACCTGAGTTGCATGAGTCAGCATTAGAGTCCAACTATGATTCAATTCTATATATTGATTCACAAAGCGACGATAATAGACAGTTCATGCTAGAACAAGACTTTGAAGGAGTACCTGTAACTATCTTTATTGAGAACGGTTTAGTAGTTTCTTTCATTCCAGGCTATGTAGATAAAGCATATTTTGATTCAATAATTAATGAAATAAAAGAAAGCACAACTTAGTTGTGCTTTTTAAATGCTGACAATATAAACTTCTTCATTACTTTTCTATTCGTTAACCAGTTTATCTTCTTCTTACCTAATTCAATTTTTTTGCATATATAAGTTGTGACAGTATCAACATCATCAGCTAGTATATTAATAACTTTTTTGGCATCATCACTTGTCTCAGACATCAAAAGGTCAGTAAAGACCATTCCAGGACTAACAGTTCCGACACGAACATTTGTTCCTTTTAATTCCTTGTCTGCACCTTGAGAGAAATAACGAAGAAGTCTTTTACTAGAAGCGTAAAGAATAGTTTCAGGAATCATTCTACCATCACTCCCTAGACCTTCCATATTATATACAATACCAACTCCAACTTCCTTCATCTTACTAACAACGAATGAGGTAGCATACATCATTCCTTTCACGTTAATGTCTATTACGTGATCTATATCGGTATAAAGAAGTTCAGATACTTCTCCTCTTCTTTGATTAACTCCCGCATTATTAAACCATACGTCAACGTGACCAAACTGTTCAACGGCTTCAAAATATAGTTTTTCTATATCCTTAGGCTTTGATACGTCACAAATAACCGCATGAAAGTTTCCTTTTACGTCATTTAACGCTTCGTTAATAGATTGTATGCTAGTACCACTAAAAGTGACATTATGGTTATTCATCAAAAAGTACTCAACCATTCCTTTACCTATCCCTCTAGTACCACCTGTAATTACTATATTCATAAGGTCACCTCAATATCAAAAATGTTATTAAAGAAACTGCTGTCGAAACAAACGTTCCCCAAATTAGGTCTACTACTGTAACAATAACAGGCCAATCTTTAAGAGTCGCCATGTTTGTTAAATCATACGTTGAATAAGTAACAATACCAAATAAAGCAGCACTAACTAATAACTTAGATATATCGTTTGCTTCAATTGCCGGATTGATAACAAAGTATACTAAACCTAAAATAAATATTAAGTAGAATACTAATGCCACAATCAAATTCGGTTTATCCGCCATAATATGTCCAAGGTAATTCTTATAGAACTTAGGCGCAACTAAACCTAACCATACAGCGTCTATTACTAGAAATACTATAAATGCTACTAGATATACTTTCATTTTAATCCTCCATGTCTTTCTTAAATATCATTAAATTTTTTATTTTCTGAACTTGGTTATAACCCAAGTGTTCATATAACCCTACATTAAATTGATCAGTCGTCTCTAGCACAACTGCATCATAATCAGAATAATAGTCATCTGCTAGATGAAATAACTCTGACATAAATCCTTTCCCTTTGAATTCAGGTAGCACAGCTGCCTGAAGCAAATGGATGTTCTTACCTTGAATATGCTCCTTTTGGGAATAGTTATTTAAATAGTTGATAATTCTTCTTATATCTCTAAAAGAAACTACTAAGAACTTCATTGTGTCAAAGAATGAGTACTTCATTAATCTAATAAAATTTATGTCCTCTCCATTCTTTGGTTCCATGAATGTTAATACACCAATTATTTCTCCGTCTATTTTCTTTAGAAGTATATCTCCTTCATTGTTAATTACTTTTAAAAAGCACGTAAACAAAATCTCTAGAGACTTACTGTTAGAGAATACTTTCGATAAAACTGGATGCTCTTTAAAAGCTTCAACCATCAAATGTGCTATTTTATTCAACTCATCTTTATTTAACTGCTTCTTGATTTCGTTTTTACTGACAATCATTCATATCACCTTTTATAGGATATCATATATTTTGATATAGAGATAATTCAAAAAAAAGAAGCCAATGGCTTCTTTTATATTAATATTTACCTTGTGCTATCATTGCCTTCGCGACTTTTTCAAATCCAGCGATGTTTGCACCTGCGATTAAATCATATCCTAACTCATATGTAGCACTAGCTTGAACACATGATGCAAAGATGTTTTTCATTATAGAATGAAGTTTTGCATCCACCTCTTCAGAAGTCCATGAATAACGCATTGAGTTTTGACTCATCTCTAGTCCAGATACGGCTACACCACCAGCGTTAGCGGCTTTACCAGGACCAATTATTACATTATTTTTAACTAAGAATTCAACTGCTTCAGTATCTACTGGCATATTTGCTGCCTCAACAACGTATCTTACACCGTTCTTAGCTAATAATTTAGCATCTTCTATATCAATCTCATTTTGGGTAGCACATGGAATTGCGATATCTGCTTTTACACCCCAAGGTTTTTCTCCTGGGTAGAATTTACAGTTAAATGTGTTAGCGTAATCCTCTAAAGTAACTTCATTACTCGATCTAATTTTTAGTAAGAACTCTATTTTCTCATCACTAACAACACCATCTGGGTCATGCACATAACCTCTTGAACCTGATATTGTGATTACTTTACCACCCAAATCTCTTACTTTCTTACAAGTACCCCAAGCAACATTACCATAACCACTAGCGATTACTGTTTTACCATCAAATGTTAATCCATCGTGTTTTAACATTTCATTTGCAAAATATACCGCACCATACCCTGTTGCTTCTGGTCTGATTAAAGAACCCCCGTACTCTAACCCTTTACCAGTTAATACTCCATTTTCAAATCCCCCACGGATTCTTTTATAAGTACCAAACATATAACCTATCTCTCTACCACCAACACCAATGTCTCCTGCTGGAATATCAGTGTGTTGCCCAATATGACGATATAGTTCTGTCATAAAGCTAGTACAGAAACTTAATACTTCATCATCTGTTTTACCTTTAGGATTAAAGTCAGATCCACCTTTACCCCCACCCATCGGAAGAGACGTTAAACTGTTCTTGAATACTTGCTCAAACCCTAAAAACTTAATAATTCCTGCATAAACACTCTTATGGAATCTTAATCCTCCCTTATATGGACCAATTGCACTGTTGAACTGAAATCTAAACCCTTTGTTAACTTGAACGTTACCATCTCTATCAATCCAAGGAACTCTAAATAATATTCCTCTTTCCGGTTCAACAATTCTACTCAATATATTTTCTTTAATATACTGAGGATTATTCTCAAGAACTGGCCCTAGCGTCTGTAACACTTCTTCAACTGCTTGAATAAACTCTAACTCATTAGAGTTCTTTAACTTCACATTTTCAATTACAGAGTTGATGTACTCTTGTGTTTTCTTGCTAATTTTGATCATAATATCCTCCCATTTTTTTGTGCGAATCCATACATTCTCACATCCCCGTAAAAGAATATACTAATTTCATTATATTTCTATATACGTATATTTGTCAAAAAAGCTTCTCTTTTATCTTAGTAGCCATTCTTATAATTTTCTCTTTATTTCCTAAAAAAGAGGTGTATAATACTTGAAAGAGGTGAATTATGTTAGGTACTTATGTAAATGTATTAGCAATAATATTAGGTTCAGCAATTGGGTTAATCTTTAAGTCTGGACTTAAAAAAGAAATTACAAAAACCATTCAAGAAGCTATGGCACTAGCCATTATCGTGATTGGTATCATGTCAGCAATAAAAATGACTCTTCCTCTGTTAGTATTAATCAGTTTAGCTCTTGGAGCTTTAATTGGAGAATTAATAGGCTTAGACAGATTATTGAATAATTTTGCAGACAAAATTGGAAAAAGATTCTCAAGTGGAAACTTTTCAAAAGGTTTTATCACAGCTACTTTAGTTTACTGTGTAGGGGCGATGGCAATATACGGTTCCATTGAATCAGGTCTTACAAATAATCACAACACACTATTTATCAAAAGTACACTGGATGGAGTTACATCAATTGTATTTGCTTCATCTTTAGGAATAGGAGTAGCTTTTAGTGCAGTTCCAGTACTCATATATCAAGGTAGTATTACCCTTTTAGCAAGCAGTGCTTCATCATTTCTTACTGAGGAAGTCATTACTAATATGACAGCTATTGGTGGTATACTTATAATAGGGATTGCATTAAACATCCTTGGAATTACTAAGATCAGATTGGCTAATCTAGTTCCTGCTCTTTTTATTCCAATTATTTACTTTTTATTCTAGGAGGTTTATATGAAATACTTCATTATTTCAGATATACATGGATCATTAACATACTTGTCTAAAGCGATGAATCAATATAAGAAATCAGATGCTGATTATCTAATTATACTTGGCGATATCTTATATCATGGGGCAAGAAATCCATTAGCTGAAGGATATAATCCAAAGGGGTGTATTGAATTATTAAATGAACACGCAAGTAAAATAATAGCTATTCGAGGTAATTGTGACAGTGAAGTGGATCAAATGGTGTTAGACTTTGTTTTACAAGAAACTAATATCTTAATTCACTTAAACAAAAAAGTATTTTTAACACACGGTCACATTTATGAAAAACACACTCAACTAACAGACGGTGATATCTTTATTAATGGTCACACTCACGTTGTGAGAGCGGAAAAAATAGATGGAATCCACTATTTAAACCCAGGATCAATTACTCTTCCAAAAGAGACCTCAGTACGTACTTTTGCTATTTTAGGTGATGATTTTAAAGTGTACAGCTTAGACGGTGAACTAGTGAAGGAGTATAAGTTATGATAAACATATTAAGTAACTCTAACGAAACTACGTTTAACCTAGCAGCTGAGGAATACTTTTTAAAGAATACTCAGAATGAATACTTCATTCTGTACATTAACAAACCATCAGTAGTAATAGGAAGAAACCAGAATCCATATGAAGAAGTTAATATTCCTTTCTTATTAGATAATGATATTCAACTAGTTAGACGAATAACAGGTGGTGGAGCAGTCTATCATGATTTAGGAAACATAAACTACTCATTCATAGTAAATGGACTTGATCACTTAAATGACTATGAATACTTCACAAAAAAAATAACTGAACCATTGAATAAAATAGGTATACCAGTTATGTTTAGAGAAAAATCTCACATATTCTTAGATAATCACAAAGTATCAGGAAATGCACAGACATTCTTCAAAAATAGAGTGTTGCATCACGGAACTCTTCTTTTTTCAACTGATATTGAGTCATTAAAAGGATGCTTAAAACCTAAAGTATACGTTGAATCAAAGAGTATTAAATCAAATCGTTCTCAGGTTAAAAATATTGACGAGTACGTGGGATATAACACACTTCTGCACACTCTGCTTCCAAATTATAGAACTTTCTCTGATGAAGAGATTCATAATATACATAAATTCGAAGATAAGTATTTTAAATGGGAATGGAATTACGGAGAATCCCCTAGATTCACCTATTCTAAATCATTTTCTGGATACGACTTAATCATTTCAGTAAGAAATGGTTTAATCCAGGAAGCTGTTCTTAAGAAGAATATAGAAAAATATCCTTTATCTTCAATTATAAATGAACCATTTAAGATGGAAACTCTTGAATCAAATAGAGGTATTAAAGAAATCGATATAATACTAGAAAATATAAAGACACTTTATTAAAGTGTCTTTTTTTATTATAGATGTATAGGCTTATCTATCGCTCCGTGTGCAACTTCCATTATTACTTCAGAAATAGTAGGGTGAGGATGAATTGTTTTTGCTAATTCAAATACTGTACCTTCTAATTCCATTGTTACTACTGCTTCACTTACTAGTTCGGTTGCATTAGGAGCGATAATATGAACCCCCACTAATTCTCCATATTCAGAATCTGTTATTACTTTGATGAATCCTTCTGTTTCTCCTTCAGATAATGATCTTCCATTAGCTGCTAATGGAAACTTCGTTACTTTATATTCACCTTGTACTTCTTGTTCTGTTAATCCTACTGACGCAATTTCAGGGAAACCATAAATACCGTGAGGTATCTTCGTGTAATCCATCATCTTATTTTTACCCGCAATATTCTCAACTGCAACAATACCTTCTGCTGAGGCAACGTGAGCTAGATTAAATCTACCGTTAACGTCTCCTATTGCGAATACGTTAGGAATACTCGTTTTTAACTCATCGTCTGTTACAACGCCAAATTTATATGTTTCAAGATTTAACTGTTCAAATCCTTTTAGGTTCGGTTTCGTACCTATGCTCATTAATAACGTATCATATTTAATCTCAGTTTCTTCTGTTACTGCATGAGTGTCAGTAACTTTTATTAAACTCATATTTTCAAGAATTGTAATTTTATTCTTCTTTAAAATAGTTCTATAACTATCACGAATATCCTTATCTACGTTTTGTAAGATAATGTCTTTTTCTATAATAGTGACTTTTGAACCTATTGAACTAAATAATGTAGCGAACTCTATTCCAATTACACCTCCACCAACTATCACTAATTCATTTGGCACGTGATCTATTTCAAGCATTTCTTTATATGTTAGTATACTTCCACTTTTGATTCCTTCATCAACACCCTCAATATTCGGAACAAATGCGCTAGCACCTGTTGCGATTATTATGTTTTTAGTCTCATATTCCTTATCGACTTTTACAATGTTTGGTGAAATAACTTCAGCGAATCCCTTTAAAATATCAACTTTATTTTTATTAAGTAACATTTTTACTCCAGTGGTTAATTTCTTAACAGTTAGATCTTTTCTTTTCAACATCTTAGGCCAATCAACTTCTACACTTGATTTATCAAGTTTTACACCAAAAGAAGCAGCCTTAAGTGTTTGTTTATATACTTTAGCACTTTTTAATAAAGTCTTAGTTGGAATACATCCGTGATTCAGACATACTCCTCCTAATTCTTCTTTTTCAACAATAGCCACTTTAAGTCCTAGTTGTGCACCCTTTATAGCAGCAACATAGCCACCTGGCCCTGCACCAATAATAATTACATCATACATATCATCACCTACTCAACTAAGAGCTTCAATGGATTTTGTAGATATCCTTTAAAGTCTTTCATAAATCTTCCTGCATCACCACCATCAATTACACGGTGATCAATTGACATTGATAAAGGTAGTACAAAGGCAGGTACAATTTCACCATTTCTTACAACTGGCTTTTGAATAATTCTACCAATCCCAATAATCGCTACTTCTGGATGTTTAATAACAGGTGCTCCGAATGACGAATCAAATACGCCGTAATTAGTAACTGAAATAGTTCCGTGTTGAAGTTCTTTCAGTGTTAGAGTTCTATTATCTGCTTTTTCTTTTAAGCGAGTTACTTCTTTTGCGATTTCTACAATACTTAAACTGTCAGTATCTTTTATATTCGGTAATATCAGTCCATCAGGAGTATCTACAGCTATACCGATATTATAGTATTTCTTATAAATGATTTCTCCAGCTTCATCGTCGAAACTAGCGTTAAATATAGGATGTTTTTGTACTGCTTTTGTAAGAGCTTTAACGATGAATGGCATATATGTAACTTTTACATCAAACTCATTCTTCACTTTTTCTCTAACATCTACTAAATCATCTACAATCAATTCATCCATCATAGTTGTATGAGGAATAATTGATTTTGATTTAACCATGTTTTCCGCGATTGTTTTTCTTAGTTTAGTAATTTTAACTCTTTCTTCTCTTAAACTACTATTTAATTCTTTTACTGCTGGTGAATGGTTACTATGTGCTTGAATGTCAGATTTTAACACTCTTCCCTGTTCTCCAGTACCTTTAACCGTTTTAATATCAACACCTAAGTCTTTTGCTAATTTTCTAGCGACCGGAGTTGCTAATACTCTTTTTTGAATCGTTTGCGTATTTGACTGTTTATATTCAATTACCTCATCCGATACCTCTATATCACCAACTACACTAGCTGAACTTTTAGTTTCCTCTGGCACTGGTTCAACTTGCTCTTTTACTTCTTCTTTTTTCTCTTCTGGCTTCTCAGTAGAACTAGTTCCGTCGTCAATAACAGCCAAAACTTCTCCAACATTGACTGTATCGCCTTCATCAAACCCTAATGATTTGATTATTCCGTCAACTGGTGACGGTATTTCAGCGTTTACTTTATCTGTTTCGATAATACATAATGTATCACCGTCATTTATCTTATCCCCTACTGCTACTTTCCAACCTAATACTACACCGTCGTGAATTCCTTCACCGATGTCTGCGAATTTAAAATGATACATTAGAAGTTAACCACTTCTAAGATTTTCTTCTTAATTCTATCAGGCGTTATAATAAAGTGATTTTCACCTTTAGGTAGGGGGATAATGATATCGAAACCAGTTAATCTAGTAGGTGGTGCTTCAAGTGACAAGAATGCTTTTTCATTAATAACACTTATTAGTTCTGCACCTGGACCATATGACTTAACTGCTTCATGTACTACTAAGAATCGTCCTGTTTTTTGAACTGATTTAGTCAATGTTTCATAGTCGATAGGTGAGATTGTTCTTAAATCTATTATTTCTACCGAAACATCTAAATCTTTTACTGCTTTTTCTACTTCTCTAACTAAAGCACCCCAAGCAACTACTGTGATATCAGTACCTTCTTGAACTACTCTTGCTTTTCCTATTTCAACTTCATATTCTTCATCTGGAACTTCTTGTTTAAATGCTCTATATATTCTTTTTGGTTCTAAGAAAATTACAGGGTCATTATCGTGAATAGCAGCTGTAAGTAGACCTTTTGTATCATAAGGAGTTGAAGGAATAACAACCTTTAACCCTGGTAGTGATGCAAATAAACTTTCTAAACTTTCACTATGATGTTCCAACGCTCTAATTCCACCACCGTATGGCATTCTAATGACCATCGGTACGTTGTAAACACCTCTTGAACGATTTCTCATTCTAGAGACATGTGTTGCGATCTGATTAAATGCTGGGAACATAAATCCTGAAAACTGTAGTTCCGTAATCGGTCTCAGTCCATTTACTGCCATACCTACTGCTGAACCTATGATTGAACTTTCAGCCAAAGGCGCATCAAACGCTCTTTCTACTCCAAATTCTTTTTGTAAACCTGTAGTGGCTCTAAATACACCACCTTCAAATCCAGCATCTTCACCGTATGAAACTACTGTAGGATCTTTCTTCATTTGCTCATGCAAGGTTTTATTTACTGCTTCTAATATGTTTAAGATAGCCATTATTTAACCTCACTTTCTAAATACTCTTTGTATTCTTTTAATTGTTCTTCTAACTGAGGAGTCATTTTTTCGTAGTTGTATTTAAATATGTCTTCCATGACGTATTCACTTTGTTCTACTTTTTTAAACTCTTCTGTTACGTATTTTGTATATTCTTTTTCTAACTCTTCTATTTTCTCATTCGTTAAAAGACCTTTGTCTATTAAGTATTTCTCATATCTTGGTAATGGATCTTTCTTCTTCCATTCTTCAACCTCTTCATTACTTCTATAAATAGTTGGGTCATCTGCTGTTGTATGAGAACCTAGTCTATAAGTAACTGCTTCAATTAATGTAGGCCCTTCTCCTGCTCTCGCTCTATCAACGGCTTCTTTAGTCGCTATATACATCGCTAAAACGTCGTTTCCATCTACTTGAATCCCTCTCATTCCATACGCTAATGCTTTTTGAGCAAGCGTTTCTGATTTAGTTTGATGAGTTCTAGGTGTAGAGATTGCATATTGATTATTCTGGATGATTGTAACCATTGGAACTTGGAACACTTCAGCAAAGTTCATTGCTTCATGGAATTCACCATGAGAAGTTCCTCCATCACCTACGTAAGTTACAACTACTTGATCTTTCTTTTGAATCTTACTAGCATATGCAACACCTGTCGCATGATTTAATTGAGATGCGATTGGTACTGATACTGGTAACACGTTTTTATCATATCTACTTCCTTCTTCGTTTCCATACCAATAAAGGAAGATCTGTTTAAGGCTAACACCTTTATATAATAAAGCACCCATTTCTCTAAATGCCTGAACCATCCAGTCATTTTCTTCAGTTGGCGCCATTGATCCTACTTGAGCAGCTTCTTGTCCTTGACTAGGAGCATATGTTAACATACGACCTTGTCTTTGAAACTGTAGTGCTTTTATGTCTGCAACTCTAGTTAACTTCATTGTTTCGTACATTTTCATCAGCGTTTCATTTGGAATGTCTACATCAGTTTTCGTCTTTCCATTAACGCCTAACACTTGAAACATCTTAACTTTTTGCATTTTAATTTCTTGTATCATAATATCCCTCCTTCGGAATCTTATTCTTTCAAGTTAATTATAATCTTTTTTTTATTGTTTGACTTAAAGTTTGCTTAACCTAACAAATAAAAAAAGGGCCTAAGCCCCTTAATTAATTTGCAAATTGTGAATGGTATAAATTCGAATAGAATCCTTCTTGATTTAATAGTTCATCATGTGATCCTTGTTCAATGATTTTCCCCTCATTCATTACTAGGATGTTGTGCGCTCCTTTTATTGTAGAAAGTCTATGAGCAATAACGAAATTCGTTCTATTCTTCATTAGTTCTTCCATAGCTCTTTGAATATCCACTTCTGTTTTTGTATCTACACTAGAAGTTGCCTCATCTAGTATTAGTATTTTAGGGTTTTTCAAAATTGCTCTGGCAATTGTGATTAACTGTTTTTGTCCTTGTGAGATATTATTAGCCTCTTCATTTAAAATGGTATCGTACCCAAGGGGTAGTGTTCTAATAAAATGATCAGCTCTTGCAGCTTTAGTTGCCTCGAATATCTCTTCATCAGTTGCATCTAATCTTCCGTAACGAATATTATCCATAATAGTTCCATTAAATAACCACGTATCTTGAAGTACCATACCGAAGTTATCTCTTAAACTACCTCTTGAAACAGATGTTATATCGATTCCATCTACCTTAATTGACCCTTTATTTAGTTCATAGAATCTAAGCAATAAGTTTACCAAAGTAGTTTTTCCTGCTCCAGTTGGTCCTACAATAGCTACAGTAGAACCCGCTTTAACATTAAGTTCTAATGAGTCAATGATTACTTTGTCTTCGTCGTAACCAAACTCTATATTATTAAACTCAACACTCCCAGATTCAACATTTAGTAATGCTTCTTTTTCAAGTTCCATTTCAACTTCATCTAACACTTCGAATACGCGTTCTGCAGCAGCGATTGCTGCTTGTATTACATTTGCGATATTCGCAGTTTGCATAATTGGTCTGTTGAACTGTTGTGAGTACTGGATAAATGCTTGTACATTACCAATCGATAAGTTTCCTCTTAACACCATTGCACTACCTACAACACTGATTATCACATAACCAATATTACTAACAAATGATAGAGCTGGGAAAATGATTCCACTTATAAACTGAGCTTTCCATCCTGCTTCGTATAATCCGTCATTTGATGTTTCGAATGTATCAAGTGATTCATCTTCATAGTTAAACAATTTAACTACTCTATGTGCTGTAATCATTTCTTCGATATGTCCGTTTAAAGCACCCAGTTCTTTTTGTTGTTTCTTAAAATAGAGTTGACTTCTTTTAGCTATTCTCTTAACTATGATCATAGAAGCTGGAAGTGTGATTAACACTACCAAAGTCATTATCCAACTAATACTAAGCATCATAGCTATAACTCCAACTATTGTGATTACAGCTGTAATCATCTGTGTTGTTGACTGTTGAAGAGTATTAGCTATTGTATCAATGTCATTTGTGACTCTTGAAAGGATGTCACCATGTGCGTTTGAATCGTAATATTTAAGAGGAAGTTTTTCTAACTTTTCATTTACTTCTTTTCTTAAATCAAACACTGTATTCTGTGTAACATCGACCATTATATAATTCATTAAGAACATAAATAGTGATGATAGTATATATAGAACTACTAGAATAATAACGATTCTTAATATGAAGTCTAAATCTATTCCTGCTCCTCCATTTGATTTAGATACAAATCCATCAAATATTGAAGTAGTAGCTTGTCCCATTATTTTAGGTGATACTACTTGGAAAAGTGACGCAACTATACCAGTTACAAAAGCTATAACAAGTTTTATTCTTCTTGGTTTTAAGTATGATAATAAACGTCTAAAAGTTCCTTTAAAATCCTTAGCTTTAGCACCTGAAACCATCATTCCATGAGGGCCTCTTCCCGGTCCTCTTCTTTTTTCAGTAACTTTCTTTAAATTTTTATTTTGTTCACTCATTATAGTTCCTCCTCATCTAACTGAGAATATACTATTTTTTGGTAAACAATACAGCTATCTAAAAGTTCAGAATGAGTACCTCTACCTACAATTCTCCCATTATCTATTACTATAATCTTGTCTGCATCTTTAATAGACGAAACTCTTTGTGCTATTATGATACTTATTTTATCTTTTAAATAAGTCTTTAACTCTTTTCTTAAATTACTATCAGTCTTAAAATCAAGTGCACTGAATGAATCATCAAATACGTAACATAGAGTATCTTTCGCTAATGCTCTCGCGATTGATAGCCTTTGTTTTTGACCACCTGATAGGTTTGTTCCACCTTGTGATACTATGTGTTCCACTCCATTTTCTAGTTTGTTTACAAACTCACTAGCTTGAGCTACTCTTAGTACTTCTTCTAACTGGTTGTCATTTAATTCTTTTCCCAATGTAACGTTGTGTTTAATTGTTCCACTAAGTAAAACTGTTTTCTGTGGTACAAACGATATTAATTCTCTAAGGGATTTAAGAGAATAATCCTCCACTAAATGACCACCTATATTAATACTACCCTTTGTTCTATTATAAAGCCTTGGTAATAAATTAACGATTGTGCTTTTCCCACTACCAGTACCACCAATTATCGCTAGTGTCTCTCCTGCTTTTACTTCAAATGAAATATCTTCAATAGCATTCATCTCAGCTCCATTATATGAGAAATTAACACTATCGTATTTAATACTTCTTTCCGTAATCTCTAAGTTCTCATTTTTACCATCTACTATAACAGGCTCCATATCAAGTACCTGATTAATTCTGTTAGCTGATACTTGAGCTCTTGGCAACATAATAAACATCATAGTAAACATGATCAATGAAAACATAATCATAGTTGCATACTGAATAAAGGCCATAAGATCCCCTACTAAGAATGCACCGTTATTAATTCGAATCGCTCCGAAATACAAAATTAAAGCGGTTGTTATATTAAATAAGAATGTCATTGTTGGCATTAGTGTTGCCATTAATTTATTGATTTTAATAGCTGTAGAAGTTAAATCTTTATTCGCTTTTTTAAATCTGTTTTTTTCAACTGTAGTTTTATTAAAAGCTCTTATAACTCTAATCCCAGTTAATCTTTCTCTTAACGTTAAGTTCATCTTATCTATTCTCACTTGTAGCACCTTAAATAAAGGCACTGCTTTTGAAGCGATATAGATAATAATTATTGTCATAATAACAAGCACTACTCCCAGCACTTGTGATAACTGTGTATCTTTTGATAAAGCCATTATAATTCCACCTATGGCCATCATTGGTGCTCTTAAGAACATATTTAGTATTTGAACTATGATAGTTCTTACTTGTGTAACATCGTTCGTTGTTCTAGTGATTAGTGATGAAGTGCTAACCTCATCAAACTCCTTCATACTAAATGACTCTATTTTCTTAAATACATCTCTTCTCACTTCTCTTCCGAATGCACTAGACACTCTTGCAGATAAATATGACTTCCAAACAGTACTCAAAGCACCAAATGCAGTAACTAGAAGCATTAATCCTCCAATTCTTAAGATGTAATTTGTATCGCCTGTGTAAATACCTATGTCAACTATATTTGCTAATAGTGTTGGCAACATAAGTTCTGCTAAAGCTTGTATTAGCACTAAAACCAGAATAAGTGTAACTTTCCACTTATAGGCTCGTAAATATCTAAATAATTTAAGCATATTCTATTCTCCAATTTTATTGAATATTTTTTTAATTACTTCTAAGGAATCATTAAGTACTTTGATTTCTTCATCAGAAATAGGTATAAGTTTTTCCTTAATAGTCTCTTTCATCAACTCTTCGTGAGATCTAAGGACTTTTTTTCCTGTTTCACTCACTTTGATTCTAACTACTCTTCTATCTTTAGGATCATATAACCTTTCAATCAAGGAATCTTCTACCATCCTATCTACCAAAGTAGACATATTAGGCTTAGAAATAAGCAATTTCTGTCCGTAATGTTTCATAGAGTTTTCTCCATCTTTTTCAACAAAATGTAAAAGTCTCACCTGATGTCTCGTATAATCATGTTTCATTCCTTTAAACAATTTACGATGTAACTCAGGCATAAAGTCGAAAATAAAATGAACTGTTTTGTCTCTTTCCATAACACCCTCCTTTTAGTTATACTCTATAACTATTATATATGATAACCATTTATTGTCAAACTAAATACTTTATAATGTACTTAATAAATACTATAATAGATATAGGAGGTGTTTATATGAGGAAAATAATGGTATTATTGGTAATTCTTTTATCCGCTTGCGTAAACACTAATCCAATTATTATCGGATTCAGCAACTCATTGACCGGAGTAAGCTCAAACTATGGTACAGAAATCATGTACGGTGCTGAAATGGCAGTGAGAGAAATCAATGAAAACGGTGGTATAAAGGGAAGACTTGTGGAACTTAATATAAAGGATGACAAAAAGAATCCTTTAGAAGCAGTAAGAGTAGACAACGAGTTAATTGAAGAGGGAGCAGTAGCGGTAATTGGTCACGCATTAAGCAAAGTATCTGACCTAGCTATTAAGAATGCTAATGAAAATGACTTTCTATTAATTAGCCCTACCATTTCAACAAGCCAAGTTACAGGAATTAAAGATAACTTCATTAGAGTAGTAAGTGATACAACTACTGAAGGAGCTAAACTTTGTAGTTTATTAACTGAACAAGGAGTTATGAGTGCAACTATAGTCACTGAGGCTTTAAATATAGCTTATACTGAGAGTGTATATGAAAATCTATCAACTTGTCTTGATGGAATTAGTGGTTTCCAATACGATAAAACTTCATTTAACAGTGGGCAATTAGCTGATTATGAAAAAGTGGTTACATTTATTGCTGAATCAAATAAAGAAGTTATCGTTATGATAGCTCCATCAAATGATATTATCGATATAGATCATTTTATGCAATCAGAAGGAATATCTAAAGATATTTACATATCTCATTGGGGGACTAGTACAGATGTACTCAACCTTTCAATCAGTAAAGACGCTTCTATAAGGGGAGTAAATTATTACTACCTTAACAGTACAAGTCCTTCATTTATTGAACTTGCAGAAAATTATAAGGAAACGTATGGAAAAGATATATCATTTTCTGTATTGTATGGATATGAAGCTGTAATGATGTTAGCAGACGCTTTAAAAAACGCAGAGAGTTTTAATACCTCTGACTTAATAGAATATATAACAAACCGAGAATTCCAAGGTGTAATTGATACATTCTACATCAACGAGTTCGGTGATTCAGAAAGAGAAATTTACGGATTAGATTTAATTGACGGTAAATTTGAGTACATACATTAAGAAAGGTGGTATTATACTTTGAAAAACCTATTTAAGAACAAACCATTAAGCCACTTTTCAATAGTGATAGGTGCAATCATTATAGTTCCTTCAATTATATTTTTAATTGTGTTCGATAAAAACATGCAAAATAACCTCGAACTAGAGGCAATAAACAAAAACAGAGTTACATCACATTTAATATCAAATAGTATTGAACAACTACTCCTTTCAAATGACTACGTCATTAAAGGGGTAGAGTTTTCACTAGATGCACATTCAGAGTTAGACGATAAAACTGTCAGTCATTTAACTGAGATAGTAGAAAATTCTGAATTTCTTTTTAAAATCGACATCATAGACTTTGATGGTACACTTCTTCTTTCATCAGATAAAACTTCTATTCTAGGTATTAACAAAAGTGGTGAAGCTTTTTATACTGAGACAATTATGAATGGTAAAGATTATTACTGGAGTTCGCCGTACATTCCACCACTAGAAGATACTTTAGCCGTAACCATCACTCATAGATCTGACTCATACTTATTTGTAGGATACGTTGATTTATCTGCATTATCACAAATTCAAACTTCTATCTCAACTAGTGAAAGTACACATGATGTTAATATCATTGTTACTGATAACTATGGTTTATTCATTATTAGTGATGATCCTTTGGAGGTAGTTAGAAGATATAGATACTCACACTTTGATGAATTAAAAGAATCATTATTGCAAGGTGAAGACACTACATATATTGAAGACGAAGGATTTGTAGCCTTAGCTACAATTACAGAAACATCAAATGGATGGTACGTTATTAGTTACGAAAACTTAAACAGTATTAACGCATTAGAGATATCAATTAGAAATGACTTTACTTTATTTATAGTAATAGTTATGACTGTTACTGTTAGTTTGGTACTTTATGCGATTAACTTATTAAAATCAAGTTTTGAGACAGTTACAACTAAAATGAAAGAAGTAACTGGCGGAAACCTTAACACTGTAATTCAAGAAGAATCACTTATGGAAATCAATCAGATCACAGATTCCTTCAATAAAATGACCGAGTCCCTAATTGATACCAATGAAGAGTTAACTAGAAAGTCGAACACTGACTCTTTAACAGGTCTTCTAACAAGAAAAGCTTTATTTGAGTACTTTGGATCATTTACTAACGAATTTGACTTAAACTTTGTTCTATTCTATATCGACTTAGAACGATTTGCATCAATAAATGAGTCATACGGTATCGGAATGGCTGACAAATGCTTAGTAGAAGTTTCAGATAGACTTAGAACACTTGATAGTGCACTTACCGCTAGAGCGGAAAGTGATGAATTCTTAGTAGTATATGAATCAGTCCTATCTAAGGCAAAAAGTATAGAAATCGCAAAAAAAATACTTCTTCTTTTCTCTAGACCATTCATAATAGATGGTGTTGAGATAACAATTAACGCTAAAATAGGTATTTCGAGATTTCCAATTGAAGAACAAAATTTATCTCATTTGATAACTTCTTCTACAATTGCTTTAAAACAGGCAAAAGACTACAACAAATCCTTCATGTTCTATGAACCTGAAATGGGAGAAGGTTATCTTAGACAAGTTGACCTTGAATTATCATTAAAAGATGCTTTTAGAAATAACGAATTCTATGCTGAGTTGCAACCTATTGTTGATTGTACCAATAATAAAATTGAGAAATTTGAGCTTCTAGCTAGATGGAATAGTCCATCTATGGGAAATGTCTATCCTGATGACTTTATACCTATTCTAGAAAGAACTAATAATATACATCAACTAGACTTACATATGTTAGAACTAGGTATTCAAGCTCACCAAACAATAAATAATTTGTATGGAAAAAAATACGCAATGTGTATTAACCTAAGTGTGAAGCACATTCATAGAGATGACTTTATTTTCAGAATATCATCACTAGTAGAAAGATATAAAATAGAACCTAAATACATTGAACTTGAAGTAACTGAAACAATATTCATAGAAAACTACGACATTGTTAAAGCTAAGATGGATGAACTGATTAAATTAGGATTCCGCTTCTCTCAAGACGACTTCGGAGATGGTTATAGTTCATTATCTTATTTAGCTAAATTAGATTTATCTACTTTGAAGATATCTAAGTCATTCTTAACCAATTTATCAGATACGAACAATGTAATCATGGTTGAATCAATCGTAAACTTATCTAAGGAATTAGATATCGAAATCATAGTTGAAGGGGTCGAAGACCTTGAGACGTTAGAATTCTTTAAATCACATAACTGTAGATTAATACAAGGTTATTACTACTATAAACCGATGAAGTTTGAAGAAATTATAGAGTTATTAAAAGGAGACGCTTTATAGCATCTCCTTTTCTTCTTCTATTAGTTCATCCAATAACTCAACTGACGTATCAGACTCTTCAGATTTAATCATTAAGTACGTTACTCCAAATATGATAAATGAATTAATAAGAAAACTTATTATTCCACCAATTCCAGGAATGTAACTTGTAATTAGATTAACAATTGTACCACCCCATAGTGATCTCGTTATCATATTAACAACCACTAAAGGTGTTACTGCTAGAATCGTTACTTTATAGTTATGCCAATAATCCTGTTCTACTTTTAATAGATTAGATACTAGTACTTTATTCATAGCTGTTCTAATAAAGTTGAAAAGCATATGACCAACCCAAACCAATAAAGGTAGGAATAACACAATTAAAAAAGTAATTGGTCTAACAAAACTCTTAAATACCGCTAATCCGTCCGTTGATGAAAAGTTCTCACTCTCATGCCCAATAGTGGCAAAGAACTCCTCATACGTCATATTTAGCCCGTTTGTAGCTATTCTATCTCTAGTTAATAGAATACCCTCGGTAATAATAACTCCCTTTGCATCTTGTTCTAAGTCTATTACTACTGAATCAAACATATAATAATCATCCTCACAAACAAGTTCATAACCCGTTACTTCACAACCTATTTCTTTATCGTATTCTGCTATAAACTTATTATAGTTTTCATCATTAAATGACCTTGACCCTACAATCAAAACTGATACTGTAAATAATACACCTAAAAACCAAGTGTGCAATAAGTAATAATTCTTCTTTTTTGCTAGTAAATTCAAACGTTTAAACATATATAAATCCTCCAACAAAATTATACCAAACATTATTTAATTTATCTTCTGATAAAATCAAATAATTCTCCAGCAGCCTCAAGTGGACCTGTTTTTTCTTTACCTTCTATTCCAAGTTTAGTATAAATCTCACCAACAGCTATATTGTTTTCCATCAACTTGTCAAAGAACGTATCGATTATTTCGTCACAGTCATTCTTTTTCTGAATCATTCCAAATGGATTTGCAAAATAACTCTCAACAATACCCGTTTCACTCGTAGTACCTTTAGCTTTTCTTCTACCCATTGTAAATGTTTCTTTCGCCTCATCTGAAGTTTCAAAAAACTCTAACCCATTCTTTTCTAAGTAATTATTAGCGTATAAGAACATATCAACCTTATACCCTTCCATAATCTCCTTAAATGTCGCTACGGGCATTACAAGTCTTGCGTTTATCTTATCTGGATTCATAAATACAGATCTATCCATCTCATTATAAGCATATCCTTCTTCTAAATCATCTAACCTTACGAATGCACCTATTTCTGTACCATACCCAATTACCTGGTTATTTTCAATCTTAAAAACACCCATATCATCGAATATAATTTTTATACTTTTTAAATACTTTTCAGATAACTTTCTAAAAGCCTCTAAACTTTCACTCTTACCAGCTCCTGAATCACCCATAATGACGATATTCGAAGTTGAACCATCCTTCAAAACTACATTTACCATAGCTCCATGTATGGGCAAGTTCCCTTGCTCAATTTGTTTTAAGTTATGTAACGTTAGAAGCATCTTCTTCATATATCCAAAATAATCTATATCGTCACAGTTATTTGCATAACCTACTAATGTATCACCTTCATAATAATACCCTACAGACTTCTCAGTTTTATTCTTCGCACCAAAGATATAAATCATATCAGGATTCATCCCTTCATACTCATCAACCTCAGCTAACTCAAATAAATTACATAAAGTCACTCCATGCACCATGTATTCTCTGTGGAAGTATACGTAAACTAGATATTCTCCTACTTTAGCAGGATAACAGAACCAATGATCTGGATTTATCTTCATATCTTTATACGGTGATTCCTCAAACTCAAAGAATGTACCCGTTCTCGTATACTTTTTAGGATACGTTATAAATGGTGGTCTTAGTATAATCGACTCTATGAATGGAACGTCTTTTAAAAATGAAAACTCAAGAGGAGCTTTCCACGTCGATTCATTCAAAACAATCCCAGCATTCACTCCGGCTGATAACTGTCTATATACATTGTATTTTTTTCCTTCTATTGATTCATTAATTCTTCTGTATATGTTTAAAACAAGGTTTGTAAAGTTATTATTTGCCTCTATAAAATTAACATTCTGCATACCTAGTGATTGTTTACGGTTTCTAATTACAGCATACCTATCAATTTTACGCCAATAATTATATAAAGATTCAACGAACTCAACGATTTCATCTTTATCGTTTAAAACTTTAGCAAACACCGGATTCTGTTTCTTAACATCTTCGATCTCTAACACTAGTAATAACTTGAATAAAACAGTCAACCTCTCAACTAACTCATCTTCACTTATTAACTCATAAAAGTAATCTAAAAGTAATGCATCTCTTTTAGATAATACCTCTATAAAGCTTGATAAAACTGTCTCAAAACCACTCGAAGCAAGAAAGTCTTTTTCATTTTGACAATACTTCGAAGTGAAGTTAAGTAATGCACTATTTCTTCTTAATGAAAACTCTTTTAACATAATATCCCCCTTAATAAAAAAATCCATAGCGAGTGGTTACTCGTTATGGATCCGCGTCTTTTAGCCTTTTCACAACCTAATTTGATTATAAAATAGAATAGACTTCTTTGTCAACTTTACGTAAAAAGTAAACGTTATTTGAAAATAATGAAAACTACCTTTTTATCTTATTTATTCGCATTACACTAATTGAATAAAAGAATAATGAGAACGCCAATAAATACATAACCATTAAAGTGATTGTTATTAAAGTATCGTTCAGTACAATGTCGACACCGTAAAAAGATCTATAATCCTCTAATACATTCACAGGTGCAAACTCGAATACTTTCTGAAGTGGTTCTTTCATTAACACTTGTCTTAAAGCACTCGCTACATGGGATGCAGGATTTAGTTTAATAACGTATTTAATAAAGTTATCAAATATCCCAACTGGCATATAGATCCCAGCAAGGAACCCTATTAATGTACCCACTAATGTGTTAATAACACTAACCGCAGAAATCGTTCTAATAAATGTTAAAGCAAAGAATGATGCAGATGAGAATGCTACTACGCTTAATACAATTATTCCAGACGCACTAATCATCGCAGTAAACGACATTAATTCTCCTCCAGCTAATAAAATGTATATTTGACCGATTAATAGCGTAAATAATGCAATTAATATCCCAACTACCCAAGAAGTGATTAAATATCCCAAAACGATTTGTTTTCTTGAAATAGGTGAAGCTAAAAAGTCATCTATCTTACCTCTTTCAATATCGGATATCATATCAGATAGAATACTTAAGGGAACCGTAATAGAGTTCGCTGTAATAACACCTGCAAGTATCCACGTATCTATGAGCCATCTAATACCATCAATTTCACCTACTAAGTGGGTAATGTTGTCTACTTGAATTTGAGCCAAAAAGGCTGCATATAAAAATATAATAATAAATACACTTAAGAATGAAAAGAAAATGGAAGTCTTATCATATAAGTAATTCAAAGAGTTTCTTTTAACTAGTTTTAATATTACTCTCATACTAAACCTCCAAGTTAAGTCCAGTAATATTTAAGAATACGTCGTCCATATTACCTCTTATGACTTCAAAAGTTTCAATTTTATCTTCTATTTTATTCAATAGTTTTAAAGCTTCAAAACTGTTTATTTTCATCTCTATGACGTTATTTTCATTAGTGAACTCATACTCTTCTAACTCTTTTAATAATGATTCATCTTTATAAAAAATTCTTAGTCTATCATATGAGTATTCATTTCTTAATACCTCTGGACTACCCTCCGCAATTATTACACCATTGTTAATAATAACTATATTCGTAGCTCTAGAAGCTTCTTCCATATAATGAGTTGTTAAAAAGATTGTCATATTCTTCTTTCTTAAATCTTCAATTATATTCCATACTTCTTTTCTTGTTTTTGGATCTAAACCAGTTGTAGGCTCATCTAAAATAAGAAGTTTAGGTTCATTAATTAAAGCTCTTGCGATATCAGCCTTTCTTCTTTGACCACCAGATAGAGTTCCGTACTTCTGGTCTAAGAATGAATCTATGGATAATAGGCCACTTATATGTGTAATTCGTTTATCGAGCTCAGATTGAGATAAAGAATAAAATCCACCTCTAACATCAAGATTCTGTCTTACACTCAGTCTTTCATCTAACATATTGTCTTGGAATACTACTCCGATTCTATCTCTAATAAGAGAATCATCTTTTCCAATTTCTAAATCATCAACAGTAACGAGTCCTGAGTTTTTTTCTACTAATGTACAAATGATATTAATAGTTGTACTCTTTCCTGCTCCATTTGGTCCTAAGAATGCAAAAAAGTCTCCTTTACCAACTTCAAAGGAAATGCCTTTAACTGCAACTAGTCCATCGTATTGTTTCGTTAGGTCTTTTACTTTAATCATATTTACCTCCAGCTATTTCATTATAACAAAAAAAAGGGAGTGACCTCCCTTATTTAATTCGTATGTCAGTTAATACACCGTCACCTCTGTATAACTTGATAACGGAATATGCTTCTCCGTCTCTAATAGCATTCTCTAAATCAAGTCCCGTTCCTTCTGGAACATAGAACCTGTGAAGATTATACGTTAACACTACAGAGTCAGGTTCGTTTGAAACTTCTCCTTCTTTAAATGACCAATGTACGTATTCAAATTCTGCTTCTATATATAGTCCAGTTGGTTTATTAAGTGATACTTTCTCCACTCTATGATAATCACCAACTTTAATGATTGAAACGTATAATACCTTATCGTCTAGTAAACTATCTAATCTGTAAGCATCAGTAAACTGTATTGAATCATCCAACAAATCAAGAGAAACTACTTCTTCTACAAAACCTACTTGTACGTAGTCTCCTCTAAAAGGATCTTTAGGATCATATCCCACTGCTTCTAAATGTATTTCTTCACCAAATGCTAGAATCATTAACGGCTTAAATGTAGGAATAGCTAAAAGAAGCATAAATCCAATAAAGGCAATCAAATACTTACTTTCACGTTTTTTAAGAAAGTCTTTCATCTTCAAATCCTCCTTTTCTGAAACGTTCGATGTAATATCCAAATCCTAATATAATAGCTCCACCTATAATAAAGAACATTGATTTTGGTAAAAAGTCATATAGTTGATCGAAGTAATATCTAATAATCATTACACAAGTCCAAATAAGTGGAACGATTTGTCGTTTTTCGACTAAACTTAATAAATAAATAACAAACAAGATTCCAAATGAAATTGAATAAATATCACCATTGGAAATAAACGGTAATTGTTCCCATAAGTATTTAAAACTCAATGCGAACCCACCAATACCAATCGTAATTAATCCAGTAAACTTAAATACATCTCTATTATAGTTATGTTTTGCATAATAAAGTACAAGTCCAATAACCAAATAAATGAATGAGTTATAAATACCATCCACTTCAAAGAAGTATAGAACATTTAACAAGTACAGTAATGCAAATCCATTTGAAACAAAGATTGTAAATTTATTTAACTTAAAGAACTGGTTCACATAGTAATACCCTATAGTAAGTAATAAACCAAACACAATGATATTGTTCTCAAAGTTCGCAGTAATATAAATCAAACCAAGTCCCTGAGACATAATAAACAACAGTGTTTTTTTAAACAGTAATCCCATTCCAAGTGTACCTACAGCCCATAGTAAGAATGCGATTAAGTTTGGGTCATAAATATTAAACATTTGTTGAATTAAGAAAATACCTGCCCCAAATAACAGTGTTGATAGTAAAATAAACGCTTCACTCGTCTTAGGATAAGTTTTTTCTAACCTGTATGAAGTAAACAGTGACGAAGCGATACCTACTAGTATAATTAGGATTTTAAAGAACCTACTCATATCATCCCAATTACTAGCTAAGAATAAAATAACTCCTAACCCCAGTAACATAGCCCCTACAGAGACTAATACTCTAATGAAACTAAGACCATATCCTTCTTGATAGAAAGTCATCATATCATCTACTTGATTTTGAGATATGATTCCTCTATTCTTTTGAGATTCAAACTCTCTATGCAAGAATCCATATAGTTGCTTATTCAGTTTCTTCTTCATGATCTTTCCCCCTTTTTAACAAAGATTCAAATTCATTGTATATGTATTGTTCATCAAATGAACTTACCCAGCGTTTATCATTTCCATCAATTACTCGGAAATGCCCGGATAAAACATGTTTTTGTAGCCTGAACTGTTTTTCGGATAACAATGTCTTCCAAAACATTCTTCCTCCACCAGTAACATTCTTAGGTGTTGACACTTTATCAAAAGTTATAGCCTCGACTATTTCTAAAGGATCGTCTCCAATAGTCATCTTAATAATCTCACTCTCTCTAAATAAGCCACACACAGCTACCACAACTGTCCAAGAAGCAAGCATTCTATTCTTTTCAATTTGAACAAGAGTCTTTTTACTTAGGCCAAGAATCTCGGCCATCTTATCTTGAGAGAAATTATACTCACTTCTAAGAAGTCTTAACTTACTAGATACAATTTCTTTCAAGTGTTCTTTTGTATTAATAATCATAGAACCACCTCCTAGTGTAATTTTACACCTTTAGTGTACTTATTACAACTAATCGGATAAAGAAAAGAGCGTATTTCTACCCTCTTATCGACTTTATCTCACCAATTGTGTATTCTTTATCATCGTCTGACTCTAATAATAAAGCGTATTTCATTGCTAATTCGTAATCCTCATCATATGGTAAATCTAAATGTGCCTTGGCTCTCGCAATCGCCTCATACGCAAATGCCAAGTCAAATGATCCTAAATCACCAGTTTTACTAAGGTCAAGACATAGTTGTCCGTGCATTAGTGCCGCTTCAAAAAAACCTAACTTTACATATGCTCTTGAGATTTGCCATTCACCTCTCGCTTTATGCATAATAGTCCCAGCTTCGCCCCAATGATATCTTGAAGTATGTACTAAGTGAAGTAACTCAGCTTTTTCCTCCATAGTAAGTTCAGCTTTATCAATATAATTCCACGCTTCATTAAAACATTTTACTGCTAACTCTTTATGTTCCATTTTCTTTTTCCATGATTAAGTAGTCTCTAGCGACCCCTGATGGATCAACCCAACCATTAACCCTTTCTTCAGTTTGTTCAAATCCAAGTCGTTTATATAGTTTTATTGCCTTTTCATTATTCTTTAAAACATCCAATACAAACTTTTTAGCTCCTAGTATTCTTAAATACTTAAAGAACTGTATCAATATCATATAGCCATACCCTTTAGATTGAAAGTCAGGAATTATTTTAATCCCAAACTGCATCACTCCTGATGATATGTCTTTGTGATTCAATTCTCCTATTGGGGTATTGTTCAGCCATATTAAATAAATATTTTTAGATTTAATACTTTCTACTACAGAATCAATTTCAATACCAAGCCCTTCGTCATACCCTACACTCTTCATAAGTTCAGGGTCATTCCACCATGAGTGTAGTAGTATTGAATCTTCTATTTTAGCTCTTCTTATTTCGATCATACGTAAACGCTACTCCTCCCCATTTAGAAATCTTAGTAAACCCATTCTTCTCATAAAAATGATGTTGTTTTGGTTCAGAATCGGTCATTAGAACTATTTGTCTAACACTCTTATATTTTTCAGTTACTTTATTTATCAACTTAGACCCAATCCCTAAATCCTGATGTTTAGGAGATATTAGGATGTCTTGTATATATATAATCGTTCTTCCGTCTCCTACTGTACGTACTAGACCAACTAATTCATCTTCTATGTAATAAGTGAAACAATCTAAAGAAGCTTTAATTCCTTCAATTAAATTATCGAAGTCATTTAAATAAGCGATCCACTCATTCTCTTCATATAGTTTTCTTACTTGTTCTTTATCTAAGTTTTTTATATTCTTTATCATGTCTTCCTCCAGTAAAAACGTATTTAATCATGATTTCATTACTATTAAGTATATTCTCAATTGCCTCTAAATCTACTTCTTCTATTAGAAGAGCTAACCCACAAGGAGCAACTCCATCAAAATATTTAATTTCAATTGAAATAGGTAAATTAATTATAGAAGTTTCAAATTCATCTAAAAAGTCTCGTGCATCAAATACTAATCGTTCCTTATTAAATACGAGTAACATTACGGTTTTAGAACTTTCTCGGAATTCATTTGAATTCCTATTATATTAAACATATTTGATTGGTTCCCTACTTTAGGTTCTATTTCAAAAAACTTAATACACGTCCCACAACTAACTATTTCTACTCCTGAATCCTCCAAAGCAATTAATATAGGTAATACTTCCTCATCGACAGTTAATTGAACACCTTCATTATATAAAAGAATTTTATCGGGCTTCAAAGAAATATCCCTTATATTCATCAAGAATCCTTTTAAAAGAACCTTTCCTAATTTCTTGTTACTCTCACCCATATAATCTTTATCTATCACTACAACTAAGTTACTTCTTTCAGTAATGACCTCAACAAAGTAATCTCCGTCATGTGTTACTTTATATACCAAATCATCCAAATACTTCATAAACTCATTGATGGTTCTATCCGACAAAATGTAAACACCATTAGAAACCGGTTTCTCTACTTCTGTTCTCATATCAAATTTATTCATACATCCTCCTAGAAAGTACAGACTTCTCTTTATTATATTATATTAGAAAACTATCACTAATGGAACAAAAAAAAGCACCACCGGGTAGTGGTGCTTATTGACTAGAATCAAGGTGAGGATACTAATTTGCTATTAACAACACACTTAGGGGATATGTATGAATTAACAATATGAATCTAGTCAGTTATCCAAAGCCTCTGGGTGAGGCGGATAAATTAAGTTTAATTGTCTGTTTCTTATAAAATTAGAAGTTTATAAGGAACTTACCTCATTATGATACTATATAATACTTCAATTTTCTACAAAAACTACTTAAAAAATATATTTTTTTTCTATCTCAAAGCCCATTTGATATTTTGATAAATAAATCTGTTAGTATACAATAATATCAAAGGAGGCCAACAATGAAAAGGAACGACTCGTTGAAATTCATTGCTATGGCGTCAATGTTTATAGATCACGTAGGTGTTCTTTTATTACCTCACCTCAGTGTTCTTAGAACTATAGGAAGAATCGCCTATCCGGTATTTGCTTTCTTAATTGCTAAGGGCTATAAACACACAAGTAGTATTACAAGATATAGAAAAAGATTGTTTCTATTCGCCATCATATCACAATTACCTTATATGTTTTTGAATTATAGTTTACATCCAGAGTATTTACAGTTTAATGTATTATTTTTGTTTGTATATGCAACGTATATTTTAGAAGTTATCGATACTTTTAAAAAAGACTATTCACAAACTCAGTATTTAGGTATATTAGCTATTATGACAGTACTTCCAAAACTTTTAGAAGTGTCTATTAGATCATTTAGTTTGTCATACGGAACGTATGGACTACTTTTAGTTATAATCTTTTACGTATTTGATTCTCATTGGTTGAAGACAATTATTGCGTACTTTATGTTAAGTGTAATTACAACGTATGAAAATGGTGCGATTCACTTAGCTACTTATTCACATATTCTTTTAGGAGAACAGATAACGTACTTCCAAGCTTGGTTAATGTTCAAACAAGTCTGGAAAACAATATCAGGAAACGGTAAATACTTTTACACTCTTCAAGGATACTTCTTTCAAAGCAGGAGTATGCTCTCACTTATTTTAATATATAGTTATAACTATTTACCTACATTAAGAATGAATAAATACGTAGCTTATGTTTTCTATCCTGCACATATGGTAGTACTGATAATACTAAGAATAATAATTGGAGACATTTATGGATAATTTATCAATAAGAATAATAGAAGTGATTAAGGAAATACCATTTGGTATTGTATTGTCCTACAAAGAGGTTGGAGAATTAGCTGGACATCACAATGCAGCTAGACAAGTAGCTAGAATATTAGCTTCCTCAAGTAGCAAATATGATTTACCCTGGTGGAGAGTTGTAAGTAGTAGAATGGAAGTTTCAATTAAGGACCCTGTTGGTCGAGAGAAGCAAATCGCTTTATTAAAAGCAGAGGGTGTTTCATTTAATGGTAATAAAATAATAAGGCAGCCTAATTAGGCCGCCTTTTTTCTTTGAAAATTCTTCGTTACTAACACTGTACCAAGAACAATGAATAATCCTCCTAAAAAGAATGACAATGTTAACATTTCATTTAATATAACATACCCCCAAAATACACCGAATATAGGAAGTAAATACGTTACTGTAAAAGTCTTCAACGGTCCTACTTCTTTCATAAGTGTAAAGTATAGAAGTGATGCAACACCACTTCCAAAGGATCCGAATAATATCAAAATCAGTACTATATTCAAGTCAATTACTCCTGCTACAGGATAAAATATTGCAAATGGTAACAGTAGCACTCCTGCGAACAACTGATTTCCGACTGCTAAGGACTTCGAGTCTATATGTTTAGCTGATCGCTTTACAATAACGCCTGCTACCGCATACATTAACGCCGCCAAAACACATGCTGAAATTCCGATCACACTACTTCTAGAATCAACTAATACTGCCTGTGAAGAAATTATAAACACACCAGTCGTACCCAGTACTAAACCAATTATTTTAACCACACTTATTCTTTCACTAAACAAGATGATAGAAAGCATAAAGCTAAACATCGGTGTTGTTGAATTTAATACAGCGCTAAGCCCTGAAGGTATGTAAAGAGCTGCCAGTGCAAACAGAAAATATGGTATCGCTAAACTGACTGCTCCTAATAATAGAAACAACTTCCACTCACCTAATATGTTCACCTTTTCTTTCCTAAAGAAATAAAAAGAGAGTAGCACAACTCCACCAATTAATAATCTGAAGCTAGCTGTATAAACAGGTCCCAGAACTGGTGAGAGTATTCTCATAAACATAAACGATGCACCCCATATTGCACCAAGTAGTACTAACATTATCACGTGTTTTTTATTCATGTATTTTCCTCATCTGGTATTATCAATTATTATTTTCTAAACTCATTATAACTCTTAGTTGCTTTTTTGATTATATCAGACTCATTCAAAGTAACTACCTCACCGTTTTCTACAACAATTTTCCCATTGATAATTGTATAGTCCACAGGGTGATTCACTCCTACAGTAGTTAGAATAGCCAAAGGGTCTTCTTCAGTACCAACGTAGGCAATATTGTTTGAATCAAACATAAATAAATCTGCTGCCATTCCTTCTTCTAAATATCCAATATCTGTTCTTCCTAATAACTTAGCTCCTCCTTGAGTCGCTAAATCAAAAATTCCTCTTGGACTAATTGAATCGTTTGAGTATTTAAGTCTTTGAAGTAAATAACCAGTACGAAGTTCATGTAATAGATTAGACCCATCATTACTAGCACTACCATCTACTGCTAATCCGACTGGAATACCTAACTCTTGCATTTCACTTACTCTAGCTATCCCACTAGATAACTTCATATTTGAAACAGGACAATGTGCTACTCCTGTTTGTGTTTCTTTTAATCTTTGTAATTCTTCGTCATTAAAGAATATACCATGAGCAAACCAAACGTCATCACCAATCCAACCTAAACTCTCCATATAAGCTAGTGGTCTCTTCCCTACTGATTCTAAACAGTAGTTTTCTTCATCAATTGTTTCACAAAGATGAGTATGAAGTCTTACACCGTACTTTCTAGCTAGTTTTGCCGACTCAATCATTAAGTCATCACTTACACTAAACGGACTACAAGGAGCCAAAACAATTTGGTTCATTGAGTATTTAGTTGTATCGTGGTACTCATTTATTAATCTCTCTGAATCAGATAAAATATCTTCAACAGATTGTACAACACTCATCGGTGGTAATCCTCCGTCGTCAACGCCTAAACTCATAGATCCTCTAGACGCATGAAAACGAACCCCTAAATCTTTACTCGCTTTAAATTGTTCATCTATAAATTTACATTCTGTATCACTTCTAAATACGTAGTGATGGTCAAAAACAGTTGTACAACCGTATTTCACTAACTCCATCATTCCCGTAAGAGAACTGTAATAAATCGTTTCATTTTCAAGATTCTTCCAAATCTCATATAAATATTTAAGCCAAGGGAATAACTCCAAGTTTTGAACTTGTGGTATATTCCTTGTGAATGTTTGATATAAATGATGATGTGTGTTTACTAAACCTGGATACACGTACATGTCAGATGCATCTATCACTCTTTTAGCTTCTTTTACTTCATCACCTATATAGGCAATGTAATTATCCTCTATTAGTATGTTTTTACCATACTCAATAGAATCTTTTAATACTACTGCTTTCGCATTTTTAATCAAGATACTCATTTTCTAACTCCACCCCTAATCCGCTGGCAATTCTATTAACATAATTAAAGTAACTCACTACTTGGTTGATCTCAAAAATTCCTTTATCAGAAAAATACGTCCTTAATAGATCAATATCATCTACCGTTATATTGTAGCTCTCTTTAGTCAACTTCTCTGCATACTGTAACATTGCTAAATGTCTTCCCTCAAAGAAATCCTCATAACTTAGAGTTCTTTTAACAGTTTCACTATCAGTCTCAATACGAAGCGCCGCTCCGTGATGTTGGACTCAGTATACGCATTGATTAACACTAGATACTACTGTGGCGATCATTTCTCTTTCAGCCCTTGAAAGAGTAGATTCACCGAACATTATTGTTCTGTATAACATTAAGTGAGCTTTAAGCGTATCTGGACAAAGAGAATGTATCTTAAGAATATTAGCTACACTATCTTCTTCTAATCCGCCTAATGATGAATAAAGTCTTCTAAGTAATCCTTCTGCTTCTGGTTCTTTAATTACTTTAATGAATGCCATAATTTTCACCTCTACCAAAAGTATAACAACCAATCAATCTTTTTTTATAGTAAACCTTACACAATACTTTATTCTTGACAATAGTGTACACTGTACAGTATACTATAACCAGAGGTGATACATATGACTAAAGATGATATAAGATCAAATCATAAACTAGAATTAAGAAAAGGTACTTTAGTATTAGCAGTTTTATCACAACTAAAAAACAAACATTACGGTTATAGTTTAGTAGAACAACTTAACAAGTTAGGATTATCGATTGACCAAAACACTTTATATCCCTTACTTAGAAGACTAGATAAACATGGTTTACTTGATTCAATTTGGGACGTAGATGAGCCTAGACCGAGAAAGTATTATGTTTTATCAGAACTAGGTGTTGAACTATTTGATGATTTAGTTGCAGAGTGGGAAAACAACACTAAAATTATAAAGTCAATATTGGAGGTATAATATGGATATACTAAAAAGTTACTTAAGTGAACTAAAAAAGTCACTTCCTAGAAGTGAAAGAAACGAAGTAGTAAGAGAACTTGAGTCATCAATACTAGATGAGTTAGATCAAACTGGTAATACAGTTGAAAACCTAGAAAAAATCCTTGTTTCTATGGGTTCTCCTTATAACGTAGCTCAACAATATAATACTAAAAGAGTTGTTCCTTCTATTTCAAAAGGAATAGAGCCTCTTTATAAATTATTAATCAAAGTAGTACCTACAGCAGTAGCATTCGCAGTAATACTTGCTCATACAGTAGGATATATATTTGACACTAACTCACTTTCGATAGCTGAGTTAATCACTTTATTGGCATTAGCTGTTCCTGATATTATTATGGCTATGATTACTTCTATTGGGATGATAACAGTAGTAATCTATATTGTTGACCGAACGTTAACAATTGAGGAAAAAGACTTTAAGATCAGTGATTTACCGACTATTTCAACACCAAAGAGTGTTGTTAATGTCTGGGTAGAAGGAATCAAACTACTTGCTCAAATTGGATTCGTTGTATTTATCAATCTTGATATAGATGCTTCATTCAATGGTCAGCAAATATTCGCAAACTTATCGAACGTTGTGACAATTTTAACAGTACTGATACTCATTGATATCTGCTTCACTGTAGCAAGTATCTTAAAAGGACACCGTAATAAACTCTTCTTAAGAATCATGCAAGTTAAAGAGGTCATAGGTGCATTCTTCTTAATCTATCTTTCAACAATTACTGTATTCAATCCAGAGTTCGAGATGATACCTTCATTTACGAGTAATATTATTAGGATAGTATTCTTCGTAATAGGTATTGTTACATTGTTTGAAGCTTACAAAATAACAAAGGAGGCTTAGCCTCTTTTTTTTGTGATTTTTTATGAATAACAACATCAAATGTTACGTAATAATCTATCAATTAAAGTCTATATTATTGATAGTTAGTACACAGAACTAATGAGTGCCGATTTTTCTTATTCTAATGCGGAAAATCGTCCTTTTCACACTTAGGAAAAAAAAGTAAAAAAACGCTTTTATTTCATCCTCTTACTTGTTATAATGTGTGTGTTGAAAAAGCATTTCAAAAAGGGGAGAAATATATGTTTAATAATATAAAAGAAATGATTGCTTATTGCGAAAAAGAAAGTGTATTAGTAATTGATTTCAAAGTAGTAGATATGAAAGGTAGATGGCATAGACTTTCTATTACATCTAAAAAACTTTCAGAAGACATTATGGTTAAAGGTATTGGGTTTGATGGTTCTAGTTATGGTTTCTTAACTGTAGAAAAATCTGACATGGTTATGATTCCTGATATAACAACATCTTATTTAGATGCATATAAAGATCACAAAACAATCGTTTGTGCTGCGAATATCTACGTAATTGATGGTAACAATTTAAGAAGATTTGAAGATGATCCAAGATATATTGCTGAAAAAGCTGAAAACTTCATGCAAGCAAATGATATTGCTGATACTTGTTTACTTGGTCCTGAATTTGAGTTCTTCGTACTTGATCACGTATCATTCAAGAATACTAATCAACATATGGAAGTGAAACTAGACTCAGTTCAGGCAAACTGGAATATGGGTCACGATAGAGATCAAAATGTAGGATTCAAAGTTCCTCATCACGGTGGATATCATCTAGATAGTCCGTTTGACCATAGTTATGAGTTTAGAACTGAAGTAGCTCTACAAGCTGAAAAAATTAATATCCCAATTAAGTACCATCACTCTGAAAACGGTGGTCCAGGACAAGTTGAAATTGAAGTAAACTTCGCTGGAATCAAAGAAATGGGTGACCGTACTATGAAACTTAAGAACTTGTTAAACTTAGTAGCTAAAACTACTAATAAAACTGTTACTTTCATGCCTAAACCATTTGTAGATGAATGTGGATCAGGTTTACACGTGCATATTCAATTAACTAAGAATGGTGAATACATCATGTATGATGAGAATGGATATAGTGGTTTAAGCGATTTAGCTCTTTACGCTATTGGTGGTATTTTAAAACATGCAAAAGCAATAACAGCTATTACTAATCCTTCTACTAACTCATATAAACGTTTAGTTCCAGGTTACGAAGCTCCGGTAACAGTTGGTTATGCAACTGCAAACCGTAGTGCTGTAATTAGAATACCAGGTTACACTATCACAGCTGATGAGAAAAGATTTGAGTTAAGAAGTCCTGATGCTACTTGTAACCCTTATATGGCATATTCTGCTATCATGATGGCTGCATTTGATGGAATCATTAATAAGATTGATCCAAAAGCTGCTGGACATGGTCCATATGACTTTAACTTATACGCTCTTACTGAAGAGGAGCAAAGTTCTCTAGAAAGTCTTCCAACTTCATTAATGGAAGCTGCTGATGAATTAGAAAAAGATTATGAGTTTTTACTTCAAGGTGGAGTATTTACTGAAAACATTATTAAGAATCACATCGATAGAATTAGAAAAGATTTCTTATTAGTTAATAAGTTACCTCATCCAATTGAATTCGAACTTTATTACAACTTATAAAAAGGGGACTCCCCCTTTTTTTTATTGCATTATTAGTATGAAGTCAAGATGATTTGCTATAATAGGATAAAGAGGTGATAAATATGATTAAAGCTTCACTAATCGCAAATAGTGCGTCGTTAGGATTAAATTGGATTTATAACATGCCTTATTTAAAAAGAATCACTAAAGATAAGGATCCAGTATTTTGGCCAATAGACCCTGTTGTTTATGAAAAATCCCGAAAAGGGTATCTTGCTTATCCAAATCATCAAGTAGGTGATTTAAGTTTTCAAGGGAACCTTCTTCTACTGCTTTATAAAAAGCTTCTTTCAAATCATGATTATTCTCCTAAAGAGTGGAAGAATGATTTATATGATTATATTAAGCCAGGTGGAGAGTATGAAGGTTGGGTAGAAACATATGGACTAGATTTAGTAGTTAAAGTCTTAGCTGAGAAAATGTTTAAAAAAGACAGTGTTCTTGAAACGAGCTATGATGATGATCAATTAGTTGGATTTGTTCCTTATCTTGCATTCAAAGCTCTACACTTAGATTTAAATCACGCTATTGAGTTTGTTAAAATTCTTTCTGTAAATCAAGATTATCAACGCTTATACGATATGATTGATGTAATATATGAAGGAAGTACAGACATTGAGGCGATGAGAAAATCTATCAAGGATGCAATTCACTTAGCTCCTGAGAAATACCACCGTGATCTTGAAAAAGCGATTACGATGGAAGATACTGATAAGTTTATTATTGAGTATTCTGGAACAGCTTGCCATATTAATCACAGTATTCCATTAATTATTAATCTACTGTATTTCGGAAATTCTTATGAAGAAGTAATACGTAAAAACACAGTTATTGGAGGCGCAAGTTCGGATAGAGGACTATTGCTTGGATGTATTATGAGCAAGGTTAGTAAAATTCCAGAGGAGTGGCGTAAAACATTAGCTAAAAGAACTGTGTTATAACAGTTCTTTTCTTTTTTAAAAAATTCGTATATTTTTGTTGAATTTATCGGAAAAAAACATATAATTAATATAGTAAAAATTATGATAACTAGAGGATAATATTATGAGTAATAAATTAGCATTATACGGGTTTAATAACCTTACAAAATCATTGTCTTTTAATATATACGACGTCTGTGTTACTGAGACTGAAGAAGAGAGAAATTCGTATATTGAATATATAGATGAGGTATATAATTCAAAAAGACTAACAGAAATTCTTGAATCAGTAGTTGATAGAATTGGTGCTAGTATTTTAAGTATTTCTAAACAAGATTATGAACCTCAAGGAGCGAGTGTTACAATTCTTATTAGTGAAGAGGAAGTTCCTCTATACGCATTAGATGATTCTTGTAATTCAGGAATTATTACACCGATTAATAAAGCAGTTGTTGCTCACCTTGATAAATCACATATAACAGTCCATTCTTATCCGGAGAGTCATCCGGAGATGGGGATTTCAACATTTAGAGTAGATATTGATGTATCTACTTGTGGAGAAATATCTCCTTTAAAAGCCCTAGACTTCTTAATTGAGAGTTTTGATTCTGACATTATTACAGTTGATTACAGAATCAGAGGGTTCACAAGACTAGAAAATGGACAAAAAGTATTTAAAGATCACAAAATCAATTCAATTCAAGACTATATTAATAAAGAAACAGTTAACCAATACAACATCATAGATGTTAATGTCTATCAAGAAAACATCTTCCATTCAAAGATGATGTTAAAGGATCTTGATATTAACCAGTATTTATTTAACAAAACTAAAGATGATTTAACAAAAGCACATTGTGAGGAAATTGAAAACCAGGTAGAAAATGAGATGAAAGAAATATTCTACGGAAGGAATTTCGATTTATAATGAGCAAAGATCAATCTAAAAAACCTTTGTTTGATGAATTAGTTAAGTACTCAAATCAAGGTACTACTCCATTTGATGTTCCAGGACATAAGATGGGGGCCGGAATTCACAATGAGTTTATAGATGCAGTAGGTGAAAAAATATTCAGAATGGATGTTAACTCATCTAAACAACTTGATTTACTGAGTAATCCTACTTCTGTTATCAAAGAAGCCGAAGACTTAGCTGCTGATTGTTTTGGAGCTGATAATGCTTATTTTATGGTTAATGGAAGTACTGCAGGTATTCAAAATATGATTCTATCCTCAGTAAGACGAGATGAGAAAATCATTCTACCTAGAAACGTACATAAATCAACAATAAATGCATTAGTTTTAAGTGGTGCATTACCAGTATATATTAAGCCTTTTACAGATGAACTTCATGGAATCTCTATGGGGGTTTCATTTCAAGATGTAAAGGAGGTACTTGATGAGCATAGTGATGCAACTGCGTTATTTCTATTATCACCAACTTATTTCGGTGTTACATCTGACTTAAAAAGGATAATAGACTATTCTCATTCATTGAGAATTCCTGTTATTGTAGATGAATCACATGGTTCTCACTTTGGTTTTGACGAGGAACTGCCTATGAATGCGATGAGATTAGGTGCGGATATGTCAACAATCAGTATGCACAAAACAGGTGGTTCTCTTACACAGAGTTCTATTCTATTACATAATGATGGATTAATTCCAAAAGAGAGAGTGAGATCGGTTATAAACCTTTCTCAAACCTCAAGTGCGAGTTACTTATTACTAGCTTCACTTGACATAGCTAGACATAACCTAGTTAATAATGTTGATTTCAAAGAAATCATTAACTTGAGCAAGTACGCGCAAGTGGAGATAAACAAAATACCAGGACTGTTCTGTTTAGATTCTTCTTCTGTTAACAATGATTCTATATATAGAGTTGATCCTACAAAACTTGTGATAAACGTATCTAAACTAGGGTTCACAGGTTTCAAAGTATACGATATGTTAAAAAGTCAATTTAACATACAACTAGAACTTGGCGAAACAAATGTAGTACTCGCAATCATTAGTATTGGTGATACTAAGAAAAACATAGATAAATTAATTACAGCATTAAAATCTATAAGCCAAACGCCAAAGAATATTGATATTAAACCGATTAAATATAAAATTAACTTACCAGAAGTAATATATACACCAAGAGTTGCCTTCTTCTCTGATACTGAAATGATTCCATTGGATGAATGTATTGGAAGGATATCTGGTGATTCAATTATGATTTATCCTCCGGGAATTCCATTAATAGTTCCAGGAGAAGTATTTAGTAGAGAAATATTAGAAGATTACGCATTCTTCAATCAACAAGGAAATGTAGTTGTTGGTTCCGACCTTGATGAAGGTATAATTCAATTGAAAGTAATCAAAGAGGTGAAATAATGAATAATTTAGATTTATGGTATTCAGAAAACTGGACAGATGATTGTAAGTTTTCAATCAAAGTTAAAGAACATTTACACACTGAAGTAACACCTTTTCAAACAATTGACTTCTTTAAGTCAGACACATTTGGAACATTCTTTACTCTAGATGGTTTGATGATGGTTAACGAGAAGGATGAGTTTGTTTATCATGACATGATTTCGCATATCCCGATGGCAGTAAACCCATCTATTAAAAAGGTGCTGATTATTGGTGGAGGAGATGGTGGTACTGCTAGAGAAATCGCTAGATACCCTCATGTGGAAACAATCGACATGGTAGAAATTGACGAAAGGGTAGTTAGAACATGTCAGGAATACCTACCGATTACTGCATCAAAATTAAATGAGGATAAAAGGATTAATCTGTTCTTTGAAGACGGATTAGCATTTGTAAAAAATACTCCCACAGGTACGTATGATCTTATCTTAGTAGATTCAACTGATCCTATTGGTCCTGGAGAAGGATTATTTACATTTGATTTCTACAACAATTGTTACCGTGCACTTAATGAACAAGGAATCCTAATCAATCAACATGAGTCTCCTTATTTTGACTCTTATTCTCATGAAATGAAAAGAGCGCACGATAAGATTACATCTACATTCCCAATAGCGAAAGTGTATCAATTTCACACTCCAACTTACCCATCAGGTCATTGGTTATTTGGATTTGCTTCAAAAAAATTCCATCCAATAAATGATCATGATGCTAAAGCTTGGGAATCACTAGGATTAAAAACTAAGTATTATAATTCAGATTTACATAAAGGTTGCTTCGCCTTACCATCATTCGTATTGGATAAGTTATATGAAAAAGAATAATTTAACATTTATCTCATGCGAAGCAGACTATAATGAATCTGATATTGTTGTATTCGGAGCTCCGTACGATGGGACTACTTCTTTTAGACCAGGTACAAGGTTCGCAACAAACCAAATAAGAATTGACTCAGACGGAATTGAAACATACTCTCCTTACCTAGACATTGATTTAGAGGATAAATCAATCATCGATGTAGGTGATGCAGAATTTCCTTTTGGAAATGTAAGTAAAACAATGGATTCAATTGAAGAAATGAGTCTAAAAATACTAAATGACGGTAAAAAACCATTGATGATTGGTGGAGAACATCTAGTTACTCTTCCACAAGTCAAAGCATTAAGTAAGAAGTATAAAAACTTACACATTCTTCACTTCGATGCACATGCTGACTTAAGAAGTGACTATTTAGACGAAGAGTTATCACACGCTACTGTAATGAGACGTGTACATGACGTTTTAGGAAAAGATTCAATTAGTCAATTCGGTATTCGTTCAGGGACAAAACAGGAGTTTGAATTTGCAAGTAATAATACCTATATTGAAAAGTTTACTGTTTCAACTTTGGCTGAAAGACTATTAGAACTCAAAGATAAAGAAATCTATATCACGATTGACTTAGATGTATTAGATCCTAGTATTTTTGCAGGAACTGGTACACCAGAGCCAGGTGGGATTTCATTTAAAGAGTTAGTTGATGCAATTATTAAGATGAAAGACTTAAACATAGTTGGAGCGGATGTTGTTGAGTTAAGTCCACACTATGATCAAACAGGTGTTTCTACTGCAGTAGCTGTTAAAATAATTAGAGAAATTCTATGTATAATGTAAAAAAAGAGGCTTAGCCTCTTTTTATTCGTTTACAACCAAATAGTAACCTTCCCCATAATGGTTCTTAATGGCTATCTTCTCTGATTTAATTCTTTTCAGTTTATTCCTAATACGGTAAATGTAGACTTTAGTACCTTTCGTACTATCAAATCCATCTGTTTGATAAAGAAGTCTTGTAATTTCATCATTGGTTACTATACCTTTTCCTAATCCATCAGCTAATCTTAACAAAAGTTTAGATTCTGTTGGATTAAGTCTTGCTACGGAATCATTACACTCTAGATACTGTTGAGCGATGTTAAATGAAACATCACCAATTGTTCGTTTATAATTACTAACTTCAAGTCTACGCTTGATTGAGTTAATTCTAGCTATAAAAAGATCAATATCTATTGGTCTAGTAATAACAATGTCTGCTCCTGCTTCATAAATATCAATTTGTTCTTCGTTAGTAGCTTTGTCTAATACAATTATAATTCCTAAACTAGAGTTAACTCTTTTTACTTCTCTCAGCATATCTGCAGTACTCGTAGTTGCCAATCCTTGAGAAAAAATTAAAAGATCATATCTTTCCATATCATAGTTTAAAAAATCAGGTTTATCATTTCCTACAGTATCCACGGAAAAGCCTATTTTTTGAAGTCGATTAGATACTACCCCTCTTAAAACAAATTCTTTTTCAACATATAAAGTCTTGATGCACATACTAACTCCTCCTACCAAATACTTATTTTTATGTTTATTATATTTCAAAAGCACCGCAGTATATTTACCGTATTAAGCAATAAAAACTACGATCCTAATAAATTCCTAAAGTAACCCATTAACGCTAATAAACTTACTACCGATAAACTAATTATTATCATATAACCATAGTACATTGATATAAAACTTATAAATGCCAATACCATTAATACAGCGCCCAGTAATACCACGCTAATTTTTTTGTATCGCTTTCGCTCTACTAAATCCAGCGGTTTATTTTCATCTTCTACTGGGGATAGAAAGATGATTACTAAACAAGAAACGGTAAGTATATAGTATTGGAGTTCAAAGTTCATGAAGTATTTGACGATTACTAACACACTCGATACCAATAGTATTGACGTTAAATAACACAGTAACGCTGTTCTGGAATGATATCCACCAACGAAAGTTCTAAGAGGAATGTAGACCAATAAGAATATTAAAGATTCGACTACCATTCCAAATGCCAGTCCAATCAAAAGAATTGTTATTGTGTTTACGAGTTCTAAGAGTCCCAATCTTAGACCATATTCCACTATTTCTTTATCGCCGGATTCAAATCCATTGTTTTGTTCTAAAAACTCGATTATTCTTGTAATCATTTACACCTTAGAACTTACGTAGTCTATTTGCAGACGTAGGTAGTTTTGGTTGGTAAATAATAAAAGTACACCCTGTGTTTATGCTTTTTTTAGTAATTTTAATTGATAAAGCAGAAACTAGTTTTGCGATTATTTTTAACATGTTTTTCTCTTTCGTCAACATAAAAAAGGTGCTTTCGATATGTTTTTTTAACATATCTAGCACCTTTGTGGATATAGTTTTGTAATAATTAAACAGATTATTGTCAAAACTTACAGTTTTTTCACTTTTCAACATACATGAGAATCGAAACTTTGTACATGTCTTTTTCAACTCCTGTAGTCATTACACCACTATATTTTTCTACAATTCTTCTAACATTCTTTAAGCCTTGTCCGCGGCCTTTTCTGTTCTTCTTATTCTCGTATTCAGCATTAAAATTATTCGCTGAAGTTATGTATAAGACACCTCTATCATATTTAATCGAGAACATCAATTTGTTTGTTTTTTGTGAGTACATAGTAGCCTCAATACCGTTATCTAATACATTACCAATTACTGTAGTTAGGTCAAAAGAATTTACATTCAAGTTAGAAGGAATTTGTACGTCTGCTTCTAACATAACATTATTTGCCTCTGCAATCATCGTTTTATAATTTATTATACTATCTATAGTGTGATTACCCGATTTGAAATTTTCATTCACTTTTATATAATTACTAGTAGTAGCTAAATACTCGGTTAATTCACCATACTCTTTTTCTTCTAAAAGCTTCGCCATTGTATTCATGTGATTCTTCATGTCATGCTTAATAGTTCTAATATTAGAGTTTGACTCTTCTATTAGTTTAATATGACTCTTATATGCATCATTTTGTTGTTGAAGAACACTACTATCAATTATATCTAAATATATATTTGTTTGTCTGTCATAAAGATAAAAAACAAATCCATTTAGAACAAACAAGAAGAATGCACCAAACAGTATAACAATCTCGTCTGGATTTGAAAAGTAAAGTGTTACTGTTAAAATCATAGATCCAATAGGAATAAATGACATCGCTGCCCATATAGTCGCAGGTAATTGTTCTCCCTTTTTTACTACTGTAAATTTTTCTAAGAATAGTACACTAGTAAAATTCAGTATTCTAACCACTATTAGTATAGTAATTAACTCAATATCAACTGTAGTAACTAACTCATTCAAACTCATTGGTGTAATAGCGAAGTATGATAATACTTCAATCAGAGCATAGAACACTATAATCAATAATACTGACAAGAGTCTCTTCTTGAAACCTGACTTATATATATAAGATATCCCAATATATAAAACTAAAGTTCCCAGTAAGTTTACTAATGGTATATTCAAATAAAAATACATTAGTAAAGATATAACGTAGTACGTTAAATAAATTAATAGTTCAATTCTTCTTGTAACTTGTTTCTTTGAAAATAAAACAGATAAAAACCTTGATAAGACGATTAAATCAAATGCCCCTACCATTATAAAAATCATATTTTCTACTGTCATTATTTTTTTCCTCCTCTAGATAATTGTTCAGCTCTTACAACACTTCTATAATTTTGACTAATAACTAATGTAACGTTATTAGACATTTTTACTGATTCATAGGTAATTTCTTTTATATATTTATAATTAATAATATAAGATTTATGAATTGTCATAAAATCAAAGTCGGTCAGTTTCTTCTTAATATCCGACATTTTTCCGTAAAACTCATACACTCCTTTAATAGAAGTAACTTTAACTTTACGTCCTCTACCTTCAAAATATATTATTTCTTTCACTGGTATACGGTGACTCGTGGTTCCAACTTTGAACTCAAAATTTTGAATCCCTTTTTCCCTAAGATTCACTGATTTCTTTAAGGATTCAATTAATTCATCCTCATTTACAGGTTTTACTAAGAAGTTTAATGGCCTTGAATGGAATAAATCCATTGCAAAATCTCTTTCAGAAGATATATAAATAATATCTAAATACTCATTCTTCAGTTTATCTCTCAGTAAGTTTCCTAGACTAACGCCATCCAATTGCTCCATCTGTATATCAAGGATTACAATATCGAAAGTAACTCCACTTAAAAAGTCATTATATAAATCAATCCCATCATGATATACCTTTACATCAGAGTGCTCTAAGGAAGTTTCATTCAAAGTATCTATAACTCCTACTAATTGTTCACATACTTTTAAATCATCATCGCAAACAGCTATTCTCATACAGTACCTCCCTTATAAATAATCAATCTACTAATTATATCAAAGTAAGTGAATCTTAACAATGTATTATAAATACAAAAGAAAAGATCCCAAAGTGGAATCTCCCTTTAAATATAAATATGAGATATAGATGTTTCATCTACGCAAAATAGGTTATCTTTCTGGATAGTACATTTGTGGCCAAAAACCAAAGTATTGTTCTACATTTCTTTTTGGTTCTTCTATTTTATTCCCATATTCCATTTTCTCATAGAATTTATGATCTCTTAGTCTTCTCATCGGGAACTCCTTTCCATCTACTTCACTATACGGATTACCTCGTACTGAGAGGTAGTTAAATTAAAAAAATTATTATCTACTTCGTTATATGAAGTAGTTTACAATTACATAATATACCACTACTTCGTATAATGCAATAGTTATGTTAAATTTTCTATAAAAAGAAAAAAAACAGATTCACATCTGTTTTATCTTCTTCTATCGCTATTTCTGCTGTCTCCACCAGAACGATTTCCTCTATGTTCAGAGTTTCTTCTGTTTCCTCTGTCTCCACCACGGCTTCCTCTGTTGTCTCCACCACGACTTCTTCTTTCACCACGGTTTCCTCTACTGTCTCCTCCGCGATGTCCTCTGTCTCTTCTTCTACCTGAACGGTTTCTAGGTTGTCTTTGAGTGACAGCTGGTTCTTTTGATAACATTGGTAAATCTTTAGGTTTTCTATCAATTAATACTTCAATAGCAGCCGATAAAATCATTTCAGCTCCATATTCTTCTATCAATTTTTTACCCATACCCATATGTCGTTTTAATTGTTTTTTCCCAACTTCAAGACCATCTACTAATTTGTCAACAGCAATTGCTTGTTGTGAAATATGTAACTCTTCTCTTGTTGGAGGCATAACTACTTTGATTGTAGAGTTTGTTTTCTCTTCAATTTGTTTTAAGTGATCCATTTCAACTTCTCTTACGAAACTGAAACTTACTCCCTTAGTATTAGCTCTACCAGTTCTACCAATACGGTGAACATAATATTCTATTTCTTGTGGTAAATCGAAATTATATACGTACATAATATTCGAAATATCAATTCCTCTAGCAGCTACATCAGTAGCAACTAAGTAATCAAATCCACCTTTTTTAAACTCATCAACTACGTGCATTCTTTGTCTTTGGTTTAAATCACCATGTAATGCTCTTGCTGAATACCCTAAAGTATTCAATGCAGTTGTAAGTTCATCAGCTCTTTTCTTCGTTCTACCGAAGATTAAACTTTTTTCACTTCTAACATCTAAAATATCTGTCAATACTTTTAGTTTTTCTTTCTCGTCAACCATAATAGCATATTGATCAATTGTATCAATAGTTTGTAATCCAGAACTTACTAAAACCTCAACAGGTTTATCCATCATCTTATCTGCGATTTTTCTAACTTTTTCGTCAATAGTTGCACTAAACAGTGCAGATTGTTTTTTCTTTGGTAAATAGGAAATGATTTTGTCGATTTCTTCTTTAAATCCAATTTTTAACATCTCATCTGCTTCATCAATACAGAAAAATTTAACTTTATCTAAAGTAAGTTTTTTACTTTCAAGATAATCGATAATTCTTCCAGGCGTAGCTACTACAATATTAGGCTTCTTTCTTAATGAATCTAATTGTCTTGTGTAACTAATCCCACCAATGATGGTAGCTATCTTAAGTCTTTTGATGCTCGAGAAATCTCTCAGTGCATCTACAATTTGTACTGCTAATTCTCTTGTTGGAGCTAGAACCAATGCTTCAATATCATCGTTCTTTTGAGAACACATTTCAACCAATGGTAGTCCAAAGGCAGCGGTTTTCCCTGTCCCTGTTTGTGCTTGACCTATACAGTCTGCACCAGATAACAATACTGGTATAGCTCTCGCCTGAATTTCAGTCGGTTGAGCGAACCCCATTTTAAGTATTGCTTCTTTAATTCTGTTGTCTATTTCTAAATTTTTAAATTCCATATTTACCTCGCATACTTTCAAACTATATCACAAACTATACCTTATGTATAGAAAAAAGAGCATTATTCGCTCTCTTTGTGTATTTTTGACGAATCATCAGTCAGCATATTCAGTTCATTTAACTCTTTTTCCGTTAAATAGCGCCATTTTCCTATAGGAACGTCTAATTGGATATTCATTATTCTAATTCTTTCAAGTTTAACAACTTCATACCCTAAGTAATCACACATACGTCTTATTTGTCTATTTAATCCTTCAGTTAGTATTATTTTAAACTTTCTGCTAGACATTTTAGACACAGTACATTTCTTTGTGATCGTCTCTAGAATTGGAACACCGTCACCCATTTTAAATATGAACTCATCAGTCACAGGCTGATTAACAGTTACAATATACTCTTTCTCATGATTATTTCTAGATCTGAGTATCTTATTCACTATATCACCGTCATTGGTCATTATCATAAGACCTTGTGAAGGTTTATCTAGTCTACCAACGTGAAATATTCTTTCTGGGTAATTGATATAGTCTATTATATTCCCTTTAATAGATTGATCAGTTGTACAAGTGATGCCCGTAGGTTTATTAAATGCTAAATAGACGTAATCTCTTTTAGCCTTAACAAGCTCACCGTTCACCAAAATCTCATCCTCATCTGTAACCTTGACACCCATGGTAGCTAATTCCCCATTGATGTATACTTTACCTGCTTCAACTAATCTATCTGCTTCTCTTCTTGAGCAGTATCCTGCTTCACTTAAATACTTGTTAATACGTATCATATTTATCACCTAATTCATTATAACAAAAAAGCAAAAAAAAACTCGTAGAAATCTACGAGTTTTGAATTAACCGATTACTGTAATGTTTTCAGCTTGTGGTCCTTTGTCTCCATCAACTAAATCGAATGAAACTTTTTGACCTTCTTCTAATGTTTTATATCCATCAGAGTTAATTTTTGAAAAATGAGCGAATACATCGTTACCTTCTGTAGTTGTGATGAACCCGAATCCTTTTTCGCTGTTAAACCATTTTACTGTACCTTCCATATTGAAGTACCTCCTAAATTTATGTCTTAAAAAAATTACTGTACTAACATACTAATAGGAACTTCTATGTGGTACTCAGTTCAAATTATTTTTTTAAGCAACTTATTATAACACTAAAGTTTCTTAATTACAATACATCTAAATTTATTATGTGTCAGAATCGTACTTTTCAGCGTACTGAAGCGATAATTTATCACTTTTAAAATACTTTTCTTCTATAAATAACGTTTATACAACCTAATATAGGTGGTATTTAGTATTTGCAATATGCGTCTAAAACGCTATTTGAGACTATCTTGTATTCCCAAATACATATCCAAAATCTTTACTGCCTTGGAAAGTATACCACAGAAGTTAAATAATCTAGTAGAATATATACTTTTTCAGAAAAATAATATCGATTAAGTTCACATAATAGTTATTATCGATCGTTTAACCACTAATTCGGACTATATTTTTTTGATACTTATTGACCAATCTACACCAGCCTTTAAGTTATACTTATTAGCAAAATCTCCTAGGTTAGTTCCTATAGCTATATTTCCAATTTCATTTATATAAAGTAAGTCCATTCCTTTTTGTACAGATGAAAATGATTTACCATATAATACTTTTTTAGAATAAAGCATAGAGTTCTTATAATAAATATTCACCTCTAAGTAATCATCATGTTTAATGTTTAGAGAACTAAGCATACTTAATGGTATGTTACTCCAAATCATTCCAAAATGGGCATCCACTATATCTAAAGTACCCATCAGAGTGACCTCTTCTATTTTAGGATCAATTAACTTGTGCATCACAACTTCCTCAACATCAAATTCTTTACCTACTTCTTCAAATGAAATTACTCCACTCGCTAACCTAGCAGCTGTATATGCATATATGTCTCTACCGTGGAAAATATGGTATTTCTCACTACCTTTAACTCTATTAATACTTTCATCTATTTCTCTAACCGCAACAAACCCGATATGTTTACTCATATGCGTTAAGGTTCCGTTATCAGGCGTTACAATGTAATGTCCTTCATTGGTTAGCGCTACAACACTTCTTCTGTTAGAGCCAACTCCAGGGTCTATCACACTAACAAATACAGTCCCTTTTGGCCATGCATGGCACGATTGATACAAAGAGTAAGATGCCTGCCATGTATTAAACTTTGAAATATTATGTGTTATATCATACATTCTTAAAGTAGGATCAACTTTTGCTGATATTCCATACATTTGAGAAACTGTTCCTTCTAATAGTCCAAAATCACTTTGAAAAACTAATAATTTGTTCATGTAATCTCCTCCCATGTTTATCTTTGATAAGTTACTTCTATTAATCCAGAAAAATTCTCAACAGAAGTTACTGTATATTTTTGCTCGTTATCAAGTTGTGTGAATAAAGAGACTCCCTTACCAAGTAGCATCGGGATAGTTGTGATAATCATTTTATCAACTAAATTATTCTCAAGGAAGAATCTTAAAAGTAAAGAACCGCCTACTATCCATACTTTTCCTTCAATATCACTAATAGTTTCCAAAAGTTCATCCACATTAACCGATACGATGTTCTCATCCATTATTTTATGTGAAGACAAGACGATTACTTCTTTTCCTTCGTAAGGCCAGACATTCGGGGATAATTCATTTACCACTTGCTCATAAGTTCTTCTACCCATTACACAAACATCAATCGAATCAAAAAAACCACCAAAGTCAAGCTCAGTGTCCTGGTAATCATCTAACCATTTAACAGAACCATTTTCCTTAGCAATATATCCGTCCATACTTTGTGCTATATATAATATAATCTCTCTCATACTCCACCTCCGATTTTATTATAGCATAGCGACTTTTTCTTCCACAAAAGAAAACTCCCCACAAGGGGGAGTTATTTTAATAATGTCGCAATATTTTTAGCAGTTAAATAAAGATTATGTTCCGTATTACTGACAGTCTCTGAATATGAAGCAAGTTTATTTACAACACTGAACATCGCATCAATACCATGATCAAGTACTGCTTCAGCTCCTTCTCCAAATACTGCAGATATACCTACTACTTTTATATCTTGAGCCTTCGCTCTTCTAGCTACACCAATAGGTGCTTTATTCATTATTGTTTGGTAGTCAAATCTACCCTCTCCAGTAATGACTAAATCAGCATTCAAGATTTTTTTATCAAACTCAAGAAAATCTAATACAATATCAATTCCACTCATCAACGTACCGTTCATGAACGCAACTAATCCTGCTCCTAATCCACCAGCAGCTCCAGCTCCTGGAATATCATTCACTTCTTTTCCTAAGTCTCTTCTAATTAACTTTGCCAACTTCGTAAGATTGTTGTCCATACGCTCAACCATAAGTTCATCCGCACCCTTTTGTGGTCCGTAAATGTGTGAAGCGCCGTTTAACCCTGTTAAAGGATTATTAACATCACAAGCTACTATTACTTCAACATGTTTAATTTTCTCATCAACCGATGAATAGTCAATCTCAGATAACGATTCTATTCCTTCATTCGTATGAGAAACTTGTTTCCCATTTGAATCTAAGAACTTTACTCCTAAAGCAGACGCCATACCAATCCCACCATCATTCGTGGCACTACCACCAATTCCAATGATGATTTTCTCAACACCGCGTTCAACAGCGTCTTTAATCATTTGACCAGTTCCATAAGTAGTTGAAATTAATGGATTTCTTTTTTCATATTCAACTAAGTTTAAACCACTAGCAGTTGCCATCTCAATAAATGCTGTTCTTTTATCTCCGCTAAGTCCATACTTAGCAGCTGTAACTTCATGAAGAGGATTTAACACTTCCACCTCGATAAAAGTTCCTTCAGTAGCATCTACTAACGCTTCAACAGTACCTTCTCCACCATCACCAATAGGGATAACAGAAGTTTCTGCATCTATGACTTCATCAAATGCGCGTTTTATTGTTTCTCCGACCTGTTTAGAAGTTAATGATTCTTTATATGAGTCGCTTGCAATAATAATTTTCATAATATCAACACTTTCTATAGAAGAATAAATCCTAAAATTAATGTTACAACAATTGAAGTAATACCCATCAACAATGTAGCAATTGAATGAGTTTTATATGCAGTTTGTGCATCCATACCAGTAGTCTGAGATACTACCCAGAAGTATGAATCATTTGAATGTGAAATTGTCATCGCACCAGCACCAATAGCCATTACAGTTAATACAGCACCAATTTCCGAATCAAGTCCCAAACTTACTAATAAAGGAGCAACTATTGTAGAAGTTACTACTAAAGCAGTAGTTGAAGATCCCTGTGCAGTTTTTAACGCAGCAGCAATTACGAATGGAACTAATAACCCAACACTTAATACTGACAAGTTTTCACCAATGTATGCAGCAATTGTAGTCGCTTTAATCGCACCACCAAATGCTCCACCAGCAGCTGTGATTAATAAAATTGGAGCAGCTAATTTAATACCATCAACAACAACTTCATTGAAAGACACTTTTGAGTCTTTTAATAATGGGATAGCTGTAAACATACCAATTAATAAAGCTGTAGTTGGTTTTCCTAAGAAGTTAAAGAAAGTATAAATTCCTTCAGTTCCAAAAGGCTTAGCAGGTAAGTTTACAATTGTACCAATTGAGATTAAAACGATTGGTAATAAAATTGGTAAGAATGCCATTAAAGTACTAGGTAGAGTACCGTAGTTCTCTTCAACTAACTCATTGTCTAATTCCATTAATACAGAATCATCAATTTTCTTACCTATAAACTTAGCATATAAGTAACCAGCAAATAATGCAAATAATGATACTACAACACCAAATAGAATAACTAAACCTAATGAATCCTCAATACCTAAGTTACCTGCAGCCGCAATTGGCCCTGGAGTTGGTGGTACTAACGTGTGAGATGCGTATAAACCAACTGATAAAGCAACTGTCATTGTAATCATAGAAGATTTAGACATTTTTGCTAAGGATTTCTTTAAAGGCGATAGGATTACAAATCCTGAATCACAGAATACTGGGATAGATACTAACCATCCAACAATACCCATTGCTAATGCAGGGTTCTTTTTCCCTACAGTCTTTAATGCGAAGTTCGCCATGGTAACAGCTCCACCAGATTTTTCTAAAATAACCCCGATGATTGTACCTAAAATAATTACAATACCAATATATGATAATAGACCACCGAAACCTGATCTAATAACTCCATCGATATCCGCTATTTTTACGCCACCAAATATAGCGTAGAAATATGCAGCTAATAAAATAGCTAAAAATGGATGTAGTTTAACTTTGTTGATTAAGAAAATCATTAAAGCAATTGCAACAACCAATAATACTACTAGTCCGAAACCTGAAAACATTGTATTTCCTCCTCAAAATTTTAACTTAACCTAAGTTTATCAAGACAGCCAATTTATCTATATATACAAAAAAGACCAAATTAAATCGCTTACATCAGGTCTTTTTTGTTCTTTAAGGACAATATTGATAATTTCATCTTTAGAATGTCGTCAACACTCTTCAAACTACAACCAGTCATCTCTTCTATTTTTTTAATTCTATACTTTAACGTATTAATATGCACAAACATATACTCACTCGTCTTAACAAGAGATAAATCATTTTTAATCAACGACTCAAACGTTTCAACTAATGTAGCATTTGTAATAATCGGAGTAGCCTCCGTAAACTGTGCATACGATGGATAATCAAGTGAATGCAAGAATGAATCCAACTTATAATCCTTAGTTAAATAAAGTTTAGGCTTAAGCTCAACACGCTGTTCAACAAAGTTAATGATTTTATACTCGTTCTTTAAATTATTAAAATTAACAATCTCAGAAACCATTACTTTCTCATTACTTTCAACTAAGGAGTTAACCAAACTCATTAAAGGTTCCATCTTATCTGAACTAAGTATAAATGTAACTCTATCATTCATATTAGCTTCTAAGTAATGAAGTCCTCTGAACATTTGTTTAAAATTAAGATCTAAATCAGAAAACTTTAACAACAGATTGTAAGTCATCTCTTTATATCCGATTACACTTAATCTTTTTTCTATATCCTCAAACCCTGATAAATCGAATAAGATATCTAAAACTACTTGTTTCTCATATTTTCGAGAACTCATTCTTTTATCCTCAGCTAGTTTTTGTTCAATCAGAGTCTCTAAACTCATTTTAAGAATCTCAGAGAATATAGTAACCTCATTAGGATCCCCAGTAATACCTACAGCTCCAATCACTTTACCATTTGAAAGAATTGGTAAGTTAATACCTGGTCGCACATTTTCTTGTGAAGGATCATACACTGTATACTCTCTAATCTCACCCTTAATTACTGAATGAGCAAAAGCATGATACTCTCCAATTCTAGATAAATCACTAGAACCTACAATCATACCATCCACATCAAATATATTTACATTATGTTTTATCAAAGTACTTAAATTCAACGCCATATCCGTCAGTACTTCTCTTGCTAAACCAACCATGATAATCACCTCTCACATATTCTACCAAAAAAGATGAAACAATTATAGTTTCATCTTTAAGAATAATTCATTTGCATTATTATAAAACACATCTTCTCGGTGTTCAGTAGGAATTAACTCTTCAATGAACTTTTTATACTCCCAAAAGTCTACCAAAGGCCAATCACTTCCAAACATAACTTTCTTATAGTTATCTAAATAAACTAAACCTCTTTTAATGTGGGTTGTAAACTCCTCAACCCTAAAATGGTCAATTTCATTTTTACTTCCAACAATCAGTCCAGATAAATCAACAAACACATTTTTGTTTTTACTAGCAACCTCAGCTGCATCCATTATCCATGGATCACCAAAGTGAGCTATCACAAAATTAACACCTCTAAACTTAACTGCTAACTCATCAACTTCCAAAGGATGTGCAAATTTTAACAAACCTCTATCACTAAAAGTATCTCCTGAATGAATCACAACTGGTAAATGATACTTCTCAGCTAGTTTGTAAACCGGATGATATACTTCATCCCAAACATGATAATGGTAATAACCAGCGTATACTTTCAGTCCAACAACATTCTTAGTTATAGCTTTTTCAAACTCCTCCTCATTAAAGGGAAGTTCAGGATTAAATCCTAAACATGTATAAAGATTACTAGGGTTCACATCTAAGTCTAATCCCATAGGGTTTCTAGAACCTTGGTCAGGGAACCCATACTGAGAAACCTCAGTCAGTCCCATCCCAATAGCTATAACATTTTTAAACTCATTTTTGAAACCTTCAAGTGTATAATCTACTTTCGATTTTTCAGATACATCTTTAAATGACTGAATATTTGAAAAGTGAATGTGTGCATCAATAATTTTCATATTACACCTCTACAACTATATTGGCTAAATCTTTAATTTGCTCCTTATCAAAGTCTTCATCAATTACTAAGAATAAATTACCTAAGACAATTGACTCATCATCTGATAAAGTACTTTTATATATATCCCATGCAACATTAAATCCTTCTTGTGTTTCAGTTAACAATCTATCATTAAATGGTGAATAGACGTGAAGAGAGTCTTTTCTAGTACTTGAGTACTTAATAAAGTCCTCAGCTAACCCTTCAACACTTTTGTTAGAACATTTAAAAGTTTGATTATTTATATGCATTAATGTGTTCGTATCTACTTCATCACCTTTAACAGCTAAAACTCTTTCAAAAGTTCTTTTAACTTGAACCTTACCTGTTTCATTGATTAATTTCGTTACATTCATCAATACATTCACATTAGGAAGTGTTAAGTAATAGTTTTCAATCGTAAAGCCTTTAAGTTTTAATTCCTTCTCTATTCTTAGAGAGGTCTTAATTCCTTTCCAGTTATTACCAAAATTATCAGTAACATCAGCGAACTCTACTCTGTGTTCTTCTTTTTGTTTTACAACATCAGTTAGTCCACTACCCTCATAATTAAGGCCACCTACCCATGAACCCCACCAAACTCTTTCCTTTGGAGTTGGATAGTTTGAATCTAACCACTCTACACCATCTTTTGTTAATGAATAAATTGAATCGGCATATAATTGATCTGCTTTAAACTCTAAAACTCCGTTATTAACAGTATGAACACCATCAACAACTTGAAGATTTACTTCGTTTTTAGTCTTAAACATTTTTTTCTTAACATTCATTACTCTATCTTCTAATTCCATATTCACTAAAAGTTCAGTTTCAGATACTACAGCATCCTCAAATACATCTGTCTCAAAACCATTAATTCTTTTAATTCCTTTTACATCATTTTTTCTAACATTATCTAAAACAACATTATACTCATCCATAAAGAATGGATTCCCGTCGTTTACATTTAATTCAAGGTAACCTCTTTTGTTAACTTTATCAGTATAACCTGCAAATTTTCTGAATGACTCATAATCCTTATGAATACAAGACCATGTAATTACAGGTGAACATAATGACTCACCTTTTTTAAGTAAAGTAAGTTCAGTTTCAAAAGCCATCTTCCAGTTATTAACCTTCATACCTTTTTCCCAAGTAGTACCTATATTAAATCTTCTTTCAAACAACCAGTTCTCATCAACGAAGTCTCCGTGGATATCACTTAACCCACTTCCATCATGTCCATTTATATCAAGAATTTTACCCTTATAAGGTAATACTCCTTGAGCCAGTTGTTGCCAAACATTACATAGTAACTTAAACTCACGCTCATCACCTTCATTAACTAGCTCGTAGTACCCTTTAGCGATACCATTGTAGTTTGAAGCATGTAAAATAACTTTTGTGTTCGGAAATTCTTTTGATACAAATAGAATATCCATTTCATTATCATTTAAGAACGTTACTTCAGGTTCAACATTGTGTAATTCCAAAGTATAAGGTAAACCAATCTCAGGAGGAAGTATAGCACTTGCAGCATCACCAGATAAATCAGCGACTAACACTAATGCTTTTCCGTCCTTTTCAAATATAAGTGAGCTTGTTCCACTTACAATGGCATAAAACTCATCCATTTCAGCTGTAAACGAGTTGGAGTGTCCGTTGAATATAGATTTTAATCTATTCTTAAAAGTTGTACTTCCAACAGAAACAATAACCTCATCATTGTAAAAACCATAATCATTAAGTTTATACGTAACAGGAACAGATTTTTTCTCTTTTGCTTCTAATGTAACTTGTTTAACTTCACCAAACTCAACAAACGAATCACTCAGTTTCAGCGAAATCTCTTTTGATTCATTATAATTATTTTCTAGTTCCAAGTATGCAGTGTACTCTCGATCTAGTACCATTGCATATTCAGGAACGACTAATTTTGTTTTAATAGGGAATTTAGGATTAACTCCTAATCTAAATTCTGCATGTCTCCCATTGATGTAAACATCAGCGTCAACTACTGGATGGGTTTTCCCCTCTTCTTGGTCTTTTTTTACTTCACCAACAAATACAGATCCCTTTATAGTTTCCTTACCCTTAATCTCTCCTTTATAGTTAAGATCAAATGATAAATTTTTATTATTTTTCCCTTTTATTTCAATATCTAGCTGTCTGCCAGACTTATTAATAACGTCATAGTTAACTTCATAACTTTCACCAAAAACTAACTCCTGGTTTTCTAAAGTAACTTCAATACGGTAATCAGGTGTATCAATCATTGTTAACCCTCTACCTCTTCGTTCAAATTCTAAAGATAATGATGTTTCTTCATTTTCAAAATCATAACGATACATATCAAACTCACCACGAAGTTCACCATCTTGATCCATATCTATAACTCTTTTACTATCCTGATACCAATCAATTAAGTTTAGGTATTCTCCCAAAGCTTCTGTTTGGTACATATATGGTATAAAGTTCATTAAATGAACTGTATTATTCTTCTTTTCCCAGAAGAAACCACATTTTTTATATAGTGGCATAGCCTTAATATTTCCACTCCACGTATATAAATCAAATCTCGGCCATCTAGAACTGATAGCATCCTCAATAACTTTTAGAATTAATTTTTTACCAACTTTTTTTCCGTGATAATCTGGTCTTACATTTAAAAGCGGTAAATAACTAGCTCTTTCATCTCCTCTGTATTCACTAAAACTACAATATCCAACAACTAAGTCGTCTTCAATAGCTAAATACAGTTTTATATTTCCACTCGCTGACTCAGATCTAATAACATCCTCAGCAGTTTTTACACTGGCAGAATTCCCCCAGTTCGAATTACTTTTATTCCACATTTCAGCGACCATTTTAGCGTAGCCGTCGCTATACTCTACGATTTTCATAAATTCATCCTCTTCCTTTTGTAGTTAGGCTAGATGATTGCACCTGCCTCATTAGTTGTTTTAATCATTTTCTTTTCTCCTTCCATATATTTATGCAAAAGCATATAAAAAAGGCCAATCATCACATGACTGACCTTAAAAAACATCAATAAACGTGACTCGTTTTAAACTATTCTATTTCCTTCACTCATTAATTTAAACATATTAGTCACCTCTTGCTTTCCTTATTTATAATATCATATTTCTATAAAATCACAAACCTTTATTTCAAGAGAAAAGGAATATCTATTATGTGGTACCATTTATGATATAATCATTTTGAAAGGTAGGTATCATATGGAAGATAAAAAAGTTATAAATAAATACTTAGACGAACAGTCAAAGTGGTTACAAAAAGCAAAGCAGTTTACAAATAAAGATAACTTTAAACAACTTAGTAATAAAGCCTTTAAGAAAATGGAGAACGGTAACGATAAACTTCAAGATGGATTCAAAACAATAAAGAACTTTATAATGATGATTACCGATTTCTTTAAAAACGACTTCTTAATTGATAAAAAAGAGTTATTAATGATGATTGGTGGATTAGTTTACTTCATTTCTCCAATCGATATCGTTCCGGACTTTATTCCTGTTGTTGGTTTACTAGATGATATGGCGGTTATACTATTCATAGCGAAACAACTTACTGGTACAGTAACTCACTATGAAGAATATAAAAGAGATTTTGAAATTAAGGACGACGTCATAGACGTTACAGTGGAGGAAGAATAATGGATTCATTATACGTTATTTTAGACATAGTAATAGTAGTTTTAGGAGCATATTACATTATTGCGATCGGGATATTCCAGTTCGGACTAAAAGGTCCAATCGAAAATAGACTTCAAAAAAGAGTAGGAAACCTATTCGCTAGAATCATTTATGCATTAATTGGTGCTATAGGTATTGCGTTAGTAGTAACTGGTATAATCTAAAAAAAGGTGCCTTGGGCACCTTTTTAAATATACAAATCTCTTTTTCTAAAGAATATAAATGTACTACTGATACCAGCTACAATAATTCCTCCTGACAATAATACAAAGAATAAGTCTATTTTATTGTCTAATAAATCATTTACAGGAAAATACTGGAATGGAGTAATATACTTTAAAAAGTCCAGTTTATCAGTCATCCCCATCAGCATAGATAGCATAAACGCAAACATCATATATCCCAAAGTAACTGACCCTGACTTTTTATATTGTTTTAGAATAGCTGACATAGCCATACCAATACTCATGAATATTAACTCTAAAATAAATACAGCTAATCCCATATACCATATAAAGTCATAAAACGACTCAGTCGCCCCAAATCTACCAAATGAGAAAATCAACCCAACCATTAACAGAACATCCATTAACAACAAATAAATTACACCTACTATAACCTTATTCACTAGAACTTTACTTCTTGAAACAGGTAAAGTAAACAAATACTCAGCCGTCTTAGCTCTTTCTTCTTTTGAGATAATATTGCTACCAAGTAATCCTGCAAAAATAGAAAGAGGCAAGAATATATAAATACTCAATATACTTAAATAGCCTTCTGGTGAAGTAATATTAGTAAGTGATGTACCCATTATTTCAAAAATAAACTCTAAACTTTCCATCGCCTCAAGAATTGTTGGATCAGCAGCAAATATACTGTATTCAGTACTTGCCATAGCGTATATAGCTATTAATGATACTATCCATATTAGAAAGGACTTTAGATTTGCTTTTAATTCTCTTATAATTATATTCATAAAATCCCCTCCTATAGTGAACTTATGTTTCTTTTATTATATAAAAAGTACGTAGCAGTTAGTGATACTACAATGACACTTAACGAAATAATCAATCCAAGTAACTCAATATCACCTGATACTAAAATACTCGTATAATCATAGTATGAGTACGGACTTAAATAACCGAACAAATCACTTGATAATGCATTTTTAAAAGCATTTAATATAAAAGTACCAAACCCTAACGCCATTGAGAAACTTAAAACACTAGGTATTTTTTTTAACATAACTGATACAACCATTCCGATTGAAACAAAAGTTAATTGGAATAATATAACCAAACTCATCAGTGTGTTAACTTTACTAAGTTCAACAATCTCATCACCCTTAAACAAAGTAACAGACAAAGCAGCACTTCCCCAAAGAGCAAAATAAGTAAACGATAGTGCTAATAAGGCAGCTGCAAACTTAGAAATCAATATTTTACTTCTTTTAACAGGCTTCGCCATTAAAAAGTCAGCAGTTAATTCTCTTTCCTCTACACTAAGCATATGGAAGCCATAATTAGATGCCTGAATCGCTACTGGGATAATCATAAAAGAATATGTTAACCCTAAATATCCTAACATCGAAGTAACAGGTAAGTCAGTGTTCATTCCAAATATAGCTAGCATTTCTTTAGGAAAACTAGACATCAGTTCATTAAAAGCATCCGCTTCAGTTTGAATAGCTGGAAAAAACGCCATATAAAGAATGAATCCAGCAGAAATAGATAACGTCCATATTAAGATAGACTTAATATAAGTTTTAAACTCAAATTTAAATATATTCATATCATCACCTACTCGTAATAATGCATGAATATCTCTTCTAGAGTAGGTTCCTCTACAAGAACATCCGTCAATTTTAAGTTCGACATAATCTTAACCATCTCATTAACATCACCTTTAAAGAAGAACGACACTTCCTCATCTGATTCCGTAAGGTTCGTTACACCATCAATTCCGAATCTACCACTATTTAAACCTTCACCTTTAATCGTGAATTTTTTATAGTTATCATGTTTAAGTGCATTAACATCCTGAACACTTACTATTTCACCCTCTTTGATGATAGCTACTCTTTCACATAACTGTTGAACTTCACTTAATATGTGAGAACTAAATAGAACTGTAGCACCCTTCTTATTCTCTTCAGCAACTAAGTTAAAAAACTTCTGTTGCATCAGTGGATCTAATCCACTCGTTGGTTCATCTAAGATTAATAATTTAGGAGAATGTAGTAAACCTTGAACAATTCCAACCTTCTTCTTATTTCCATAAGATAAGTCTTGAATTCTTCTATTTAAATCTAACTCCATTATTTCTGATAACTCATAAATTCTTTCTGTACAGTCTTTATCATAAAAACTTGCAGAGTACTTAAGTAAATCAATAACCTTCATTTTGTCATAATAAAAAATTTCAGAAGGTAAGTACCCAATGTCCTTTCTAATCTCAGGACCAAACTCAATAGCATCCTTACCAAAAACAGTAACAGAACCACTTGTTGGATAAATAAGAGATAACAACGTTCTAATCGTCGTTGACTTCCCCGCACCATTCGGACCAATAAAACCGAATATTTCGCCTTCCTTGACATTAAAGCTTACATCAATAATTCCTCTAGCTTTACCATAGTACTTAGTTAAATTCTTAAACTCAATTGCATTCATGTAATCTCCTCCTGCTCATATTATACCATTTGATGCTTATTTATAAAAAAAGCAGCATAAGAAAAAAGGACTAATTGTCCTTTTTATCCAAATAGATTTAATAACACACCTGCAGCAATCGCAGATCCGATAACACCAGCTACATTCGGTCCCATAGCATGCATTAATAAGAAGTTCGATTTATCCTCTTCCAATCCAAGTCTATGTACTACTCTTGCGGCCATAGGAACTGCAGAAACTCCTGCTGCTCCAATCATTGGGTTAATTTTCCCTTTTGTTAACTTACACATTATTTTACCGAACAATACACCACTCGCAGTACCAACAGCAAACGCCATAAGTCCAAGTGCTATAATACTCATTGTTCTAGGGTTTATAAACGTAGCTGCATCTGCTTTCGCACCTACTGTTAAACCAATTAATATAGTAACAATATACATTAGTGAGTTATTAGCATTCTCAACTAATTTAGGAACTACACCTGATTCTTTTAATAAATTACCAAACATAAACATACCTACCAAAGGCACACTGCTTGGAATAAGTAGAATAACTATGATAGAAACTACTATCGGGAATGTTATTTTTTCTAACTTAGAAACTTTTCTAAGTTGAGTCATTTTAATCTGTCTTTCTTCTTTCGTTGTTAATGCTTTAATAATTGGTGGTTGAATAATTGGCACTAATGCCATGTATGAATATGCAGCCACTGCTATTGGACCAAGTAATTCTGGTGCTAATTTACTTGTTAAATAAATTGCAGTAGGTCCATCTGCTCCACCGATAATACCAATAGATGCAGCTTCCATACCATTAAATCCAAAGATTACTGCTCCGAAGAATGCTGCAAAAATCCCAAACTGAGCAGCAGCTCCAAGTAATAAACTTCTAGGATTAGCAATCAACGGACCAAAGTCAGTTGATGCACCCACTCCTAAAAAGATTAACGGTGGATAAATACCATATTCAATACCTTTATATAAGAATTTTAGTAATCCTCCATCATCCATTAAACCAGTAATTGGTAAATTAACTAGTAACATACCAAATGAAATTGGAATAAGTAAGTACGGCTCATAACTTCTTGATATCGCTAAGTAAATCAATACGATAGCTACAGTAATCATTATTACATTACCCCAAGTTAAGTACATAATACCTGATGACGAGAAAAACTCTGTTATAACATCTAACATATCAAACCCTATTTAATGATAATCAAAGTTTCTTGATTTTCAACATTATCATTTTTATTAACAACCACTTTAACAACAGTACCACTTACAGGAGCAACAATTTCATTTTCCATCTTCATAGCTTCTAAAATCATTAACATTTGACCTTCTTTAACCGCTTGACCTTCAGTTACTTTAACGTCAATTATCTTTCCTTGCATAAACGCTTTTACTTTAGTACCTTCAGCTGCAGCAATACTTACTTCCTCAGTACCTTTTTGTTCTACTTCTTTTTTAGGAGTCGGTTTCTTCGTAAAGGCAATAGAACCCTTTACTTCTTCAATCGCTTCTAACTCAACTTCATAAACCTTACCATTTACTTTTACTCTGTATTTTTTCATTATTATATCCTCTTAATAGATTTCAGTCTGACTTCTTTTTTAATTTCTTCTCTATAATCAATTGTAGCAATCAACGCAGCAACCTGCATATCCTCATCCATCTTGTCAAAATTAACATATGAACGCTTTTTTCTTTTATACTTCTTATTAATACGTTCACTATCAGGTAAGTACTTAAATAGACTTACAAGAAATGACAACAGTATTAAAATAGAAAATACAATTAACATACTAATAAGTGTAATCTGCATTGTCTCAATAAGTGTTATATTATCACTATACATTTTATTACTCCAATTCTAAGCTGAATTCTATTACCTCATCCACTCTCTTAGATAAGAATGGTACTGCAGTTTGAGGGAACAAGGCACATGATAAGATATCTTCATCTGTAAGTGCAATATTCTTATATTCATCTTTAACTTTTTCATACATTGGTTCTAAATCATCAGCTGGTCTATGTGTAATTATTTCAGCATCTCCAATGATTTTCTTCTTAATCTCATCGCTAATTGGCATCGGACTTCGTCCATATAACCCCTTAACGTAATCTTTAATCTCAGTTGGTATAACTTTATATCTTTCCCCAAGTAACACATTCATTACAGCTTGTGTTCCTACCATTTGACTCATTGGAGTTACAAGTGGTGGGTATCCTAAATCAGCTCTAACTCTTGGTACTTCCTTTAAAACATCCTCATACTTATCAGAAGCACCTTGTGCTTCTATTTGACTCATTAAGTTAGATAACATTCCACCTGGTACTTGATACTTCAAGATATTAGGGTTCGTCATCAACGCTTTTGGATTTAAAATCCCCTCAGCCAAATACTTATTTCTAATCCCAATAAAGTATTCAGTTACCTCATCTAGTTCATCTTTATTCAGTCCTAAATCATGTTCTGTACCTTCTAAAGCGTAATAAATAGATTCAGTCGCTGGTTGAGATGTCCCTCCTGATAAAGGAGATATAGCCGTATCAATAATATCTACACCAGCTTCAATTGCCTTCATATACATCATAGAAGCTGTTCCACTTGTCTGATGAGAATGTAATTCAATTGGAATAGATAAAACCTTTTTAAGTCTTGTTACTAACTCATATGCATCATTCGGAAGCATTACTCCTGCCATATCCTTTATACATAGTGAATCAGCACCCATAGCTTCTACTTCTTTCGCTAATTCCTCAAAATAATCAAGAGTGTGAACTTCACTTGTAGTATAAGAAATAGCTATTTGACACTCTCCACCGTATTTCTTTGTAGCATCTACCGCTGTTTTAAGATTTCTCAAATCATTCAATGCATCAAATATACGAATAATATCAATACCATTTTCTATCGCTTTTTTTACAAATAGCTCAACAATATCATCTGGATAATGTTTATACCCTAGTATATTCTGACCTCTAAGTAACATTTGAAGTTTCGTATTCTTCACTCTTCTTCTTATTTCTCTAAGTCTCTTCCAAGGATTCTCATTTAAGAATCTTAAACAAGAATCAAAAGTAGCTCCACCCCATACTTCTAATGCGTGATACCCTACTTGATCCATCTTATCTACAATAGCTAAGATTTCATCTGTTTTAAGTCTAGTCGCCATTAACGACTGATGACCGTCTCTAAGAGCGGTCTCTGTTATTTTTACCATAATATACCCCTAAGAATTGTAATTATTTTTTAAACTAACTTCACTACCCACGTAAGTTAGTATTTTTCCATTATTATTTACTTTTAATCTACCCAGTGAATCAATGTCAATTACTTCAACCTCATCACCTTCGTATAATCTTACAACTTGACCGATTAAAGCACTTTTTTCTCTAACAACAGTCATAAATTCATCTGTCTCATCTTCAAACTGCTTAAACAAAGATTCAAGTTCATCTAATATATTCATTAAAATAATTTTAGAATCATTTTTTTCTTTAGTTTCATTAAAAATTGAAGTGGCTTTAAAACGAAGTTCATCTATAAATATTTCGTTGTTTACATTCAAACCAATACCAAGTATAACACTTACCTTACTCTTATCCAATACTGTTTCAGTAAGAATTCCACAAATTTTTTTCCCACTCACAATTAAATCATTTGGCCACTTAATTGATGCATTTATTCCGTACTTTTTTAAGGCATTTAAAACAGCCACTGCCGCAAATTGTGTAACCAATCCAAGCCTTTCAAGATTTTTGGTTTCTAGTAGAATACTAAAAGACAGATTGTCTTTGTTGTCAAACCAGCTTCGCTTCATTCTCCCATATCCTGAGGTTTGTTGTTCAGCTATTATACAATCAAAAGGACTTAATCTGTCTAAGTTATCTTTAATATATTTATTTGTAGAATCAAGTTCATTAAACTCAATTAGTCGAAACTTATTCATAAGAATCTACACCTCTACATTTCCCGATTACCTACATTATAGACCTTAGAAGATGTAAATGCTATCATTATTTTTTCTTTTATAAATAGATGTGAAAGTTGAAGTACAAACCATTTGTAATATGTATAAATAAAAAAAACAAGCTACCCATGGATAGCCTGTTCTTTTATCGGTTTTTTATTTTTTAAAAAGGAGAAATGCTCTTCGGTTTATAACTAATACTACCAAACAAAACCCCTAATAATATGAAGATTTTGTGAAGGTTATTTGATTTCTTTATATAACCTTTCGATAAACTCTTTCATGTATTTTGTTCTCTCAATAGCGATTTCTTTCCCTATATCAGTATTCATTAATTCCGTTAACTTAAACAACTTGTCATAAAAGTGTGTAACAGAGTCATCCGTTCTATCTGGGTGATAGATATTTCTGTTATTCTTCCCCCCATAAGCAAAGGTCCTTGCGATACCAATTGCTCCAAGTGAATCCAATCTATCTGCATCTTGAACTATTCTTCCTTCTAAACTTGAAGGGACGCTTCCCTTTGAATATGAAATATTATTTATTACTTCTTTTACTTCTTTTATAAATTGACTGCTATAATATTTTGCCAACTCAGTTTCCAATGCTACCCAAGACTTCTCAGGATCACTAGATACTTTTTTATCTATGAGATCGTGTGTTAATGCTGAAACAAAAACTATTTCAGTATTCATTTCATCTGAGATCATTAACTCAGAGTTCTTAAGTACTCTTAAGGCATGCATGTAGTCATGTCCAGTTGATTCATCATCTAAAATGTTTTTTACATATTCTTTCACTTTGTTAATCATTACTATCCTCCATATATAATGGCATATCAGCTCTAAGGCCATCAAAATCACTAATAATCATATCCGCCAACTCTTTAAACATGGGTATATCATCCGGGTAATCTTTATAAGCCCAAACAAATGAATTAAAGATACCCATAATTAAATAAAGTTTTAATATCTTATATTCTTTAAACTCATAACCTTTTAAGAAGCCCTTTGTAAAAGGAAGAGAGAACTGTCTTGTAAAAACAAGAACTCTTTCTAAATCTCTTACGTAATCCGTCTTTTTGTTTCTTTCAAAATCAAATGCACCAAGATATCCTGTTTCATCAAAACTCATATTCTCAACGTGATAATCTCCATGAAGTAAATACGTTCTTCTATCCTTTAATAAGTAGATATGATTATTAATATAATTTATACACAGTTTTTCATGTTCATATTTAATTCCTGTTTGCTTAAACTCTTTATAGACTTTTATTATTTTATCTTTATGCAGTTTATATATATCAACTTGGTCCTCACATTCAAGCGTATGTATTTGTTTTAATTCTTTACCTGCTGAAACACCAATATTATATTGAGTTTCTAAGGAAAGTGAAGTAATCTCGCGTCCAGTCAATCCGTCTATAAATTCTAACAGTTGATAACATTTATCCTCATACTTACCATAACCTATGACTTTTGGTACAGATAAAGACATCTCATTCAACTCTGTAAGTAGGTTCATTCTTTCAATTAACCTGTTGTATTCTTCTAATTTAAACACCTTTAAAACAAAAGCATCAGCTCTGTATTTATCACAGAACGAATACCCACCTTCTAATGGGGATATATTACTTATATTATACTTCTCTTTTATCATGTCTAGCATTATCTTTCCCCCTTGAGTGTTTCTTATAAAAAAGTATAAAAAGCAGCTAGGCTGCCTTGTTATACTTTGTAAAATCCATTGTTAACATTGGTCTATCGTTCAATGTATCTTCTAAATGTAGTTCAAAGAACTTTGTAACAAACTCCGGAGGATTACTCATATCAAATGAACGATGAATCACTAAACACATCGTTAGTCTTCTAAGTTTAAGAAACTCGTCAAACCTTTCAAACCAAGAATCATCTAATTGATATACCTCATTATAACCTTCCATAAAATGAGTCATTAAATAATCAACCTTTTCAGTATTTTTAGGATCTAACCAAATCTGATAAAAGACTACAATCGCAATATCAGATATGAACCATTTATAAGCTGAATCATCAAAATCAAAAATAGTTAACTCATTTTCTCCATGAACAAAGAAATTACCCATATGCATGTCTGTATGTATTAAACCATACGACTCTTCCATTTTGGGATATTTATTAATTCTATCAAACAATAATAAAGTTTGGTCAACTAACCCCATCTGTTCTTTTGGTAAATACTTTGTGGCTGTTGTATATAGAATATCCTCATCCCATGAGTATCTTCTAAACTCCGGTTCAAAATCAGTTGTCAGCTTATGAAGTAATGCAACACTCTTACCGTATTCACGGTAAAAGTCTGGGGAAATATCTTCTCTTTTTACATGACGTCCTTTAGCAAACAGAAAACAAGATGCCATAAACCCGTCTTCCTCAAGCTTTTCTGCTAATAAACCATTTACTGAGGCTATTGGTGTAACTACGTTAGCTCCATTATCAAACAAGTAATTAATAAACTCTAACTCCGCTAAAATATGTTCATATAACTGGTGATCCTTATGTGTAATTCTTAACACATGTTTTACATCATCTTTCATATATGAAAACATAAGGTTTTCAAATCCACCTAATTCCTCAACAGTATTCACATCAAACTCATAGAATTCACTCGCTTTTTTTATGAATGAATCATTAAAACTATCTACTATATGTTTTTCCATTTTTATCCTCTTATAGTTTAATTATTTCTTTTACCCACTCTAGTTCTTCAGTTATGAAAGGTGATAATTTTTCAAGAACTAAGTTATGATACGCTTCTATCCAACTAATCTCATCTTCACTTAACATTTCCTTTAAAACAGCTCTCATATCAATCGGACAATATGAAATAGTTTCAAACTCATAGAACTTTCCAAATTCTGTCTCTTTCAATTCCTTAACTAGTAATGTGTTTTCAATTCTAATACCATGTCTATTCTCTTTATATACTCCAGGTTCATTTGTAATTATCATACCTGGTTTTAAATCTACTTTATTTGGTACTCTACTAAACCCTTGTGGTCCTTCATGAACGTTTAAAAGGTATCCAACACCGTGACCTGTTCCACATTTATAATCAATACCATGCTCCCACATAGGTCTTCTAGCTAGAATGTCTAAGTTAGAACCACTAGTTCCTTCTAAGAATATCGCTTTTGAAAGTGCGATATGTCCTTTTAAAACAAGTGTATAATCTAACTTTTGTTCATCCGTTAACTCACCACATACTAGGGTCCTAGTAATATCAGTCGTTCCATCTATATACTGTCCACCTGAATCTATTAAGTAAAATCCTTTTGGTTCTATTACAGAGTGATTCTCATTAGTGGCTCTATAATGCATCATCGCAGCATTTGGTCCGTACGCGCTGATGGGATCAAAACTCTTTTGAATAAAATCTGGTTGCATTTCTCTAAACTCTAACAGTTTGTCTTCTACTGTTAACTCAGTTTCTTTATTATTTACTGAAGAATCAAACCAGTGTAAAAACTTCGTCATCGCAACTCCATCTTTTATTTGGCAATTCTTTAAATTACTTATTTCACTCGCATTCTTCTGCGCTTTCAATGTAGTAGTAAAATTTAATCCTGTTACTTTCTTAACAGATGACTTAATCCTAGAAACAACGAAGTAATTCAACTTCGCTTCATCATAATAAACTGCTTCATCGATCGCCTCAACATATTCATCTATTACTTCATAAGGTAGAGCGATAATTCCCGCTTCAAATAAGGGTAACCCCTTAACCTTATCTAAATCAGTAAATAAGTATGCTTTATCTATAGTAACAATCGCATAAGAAATCAATACAGGATTATTAACAACATCATAAGCTCTTAAGTTATATAACCAACAGATATCATCTAAAGATCCAATAACGTAATTAGATACTTTTTCATCCTTCATTAACTCTCTCACTTGGCGAAGTTTCTCTTCAACAGTGAAACCAGCGTACTTCAATTCATGAATAAATGCACTTTCTTTAGAAATACTCGGTCTGTCTCTCCACATATCTCCAACTAAATCCACATCGCCTTTTAAAGTGATATGTAAATCTTTTTGAAGTAAGTCAATGTACTTACTTGAAAAAACTTTAGAATCAAATCCTAAAACATTAGTTGAATCCATTTTTTCTTTTAACCAGTCAGTAATAGAAACTGCATTTGGAATACCTGTCTTATACAACTTAATCCCAGTGCCTTCAATTTGTTTCTCAGCTTGAATCCAGTAACGTCCATCAGTCCAAAGACCAGCATCAGATAATGTAACTACCACAGTTCCTGCTGACCCCGTGAAACCTGATATCCATTCTCTTCCTTTATAATAATCAGGAACATACTCACTCATGTGTGCATCAGTTGATGGAATAATATAAGCATCAATTCCGTTTTCCTTCATTAATTCTCTTAATTTATCTATACGTTTTCTTATCATAATCAAACTCTCTTCCCTGAATATCAATCAATCAGTTTTTAATTATATATGGTTCATCAATTACCTAAATTCTACTTAAAGTACTTCTTTAAGTCAATTGTTCTTTCACGCTATAAGTGAATGGTTTGCAACTTACTCTTCATTAGATGCAACTCACGTTTCTATAATTGAATTAATGGGGCTTTATTGATAAAATGTAATTTGAAGTCAGCAATTTATTTTACTGAATAAAGGAGGGTATTATATGAATGATGACAAAAAGAAATTACAGGAAGAATCATTAGACCTAGACTTAGAAAAGTTTGAATTCGAAGATGAAGAAGAATTTGAAGACGAATACGAATTTACACCTAAGAAGAAACCTACGAAACTAATTTTAATGATTGCTATCCCAGTGTTATTAGTATTATCGATTTGGTTCTTCTTTTTTAGAGGATCTACTTTAACACCAGACATGACTGAGTGGAGTAGATATGAAGTGGACAATTGGTCTTCTACTAACGAAGTTGATATTATTTACAATTATGAGTATAGCGAAGTAGCGGAAAACTACGTGTTAACTCAATCAGTTCCTTTTGGAACAAAAGTTAAACCAGGATTACAGATAACAGTCACTCTATCTGAAGGGTATGATCCTAACGAATCAATTGAAGTGATAAATATTCAAGATGCGACTGATAGCGAAATTCAATCTTGGATAGAAGCAAACAACTTAAAAAATATTGAATTAAAGTATACGTACAACCCACTTGTGCCTGAAAACCACGTAGTGAGTTATGAATATGAAACAGGTAGTGAGAACGACTTTACACGTAAAGACTCACTTGTGATTGAAATCTCAAGAGGAGCTGCTTCAAACGAAGACAAAGTCTCTTTACCTGATTTAGTTGAATTATCACTAGGTGGAGCATTAGCCTGGGGAGAAATTAATGGAATTACCGTTAATGTTAATTACGTTTTTAGTCAGTACACAGTTATGGATAAAATAATTAGCCAAGACGTTGAAGAAGGTATTAAAGTTTCGAGTGCTGATATCGTGAACCTAACAGTATCAAAAGGTCCACAAATAATCGTTCCAGACTTTAGTTCTCTTACGAAATCAAGAGCGTTAGCTTGGGCAGTTGAAAACGGCGCTACATTAGTTATTGAAGATGAGTACTCTTCTCAAACAATGAATGGGTATTACATATCACAATCTCTACAGGAAAACGAAATTGTTTCTCAAAAAGATGAGATAACTGTAACTTATTCATTAGGTAAAATAGATATATTCTCATATGTTGGACAACCTGTTCTAACGATGAAGAACGCAATGGATGACCTAAACTTAATGGGTGCTAATATAGTTTATGAAATTGTTTACGTATTTACACCTAGCTTCGCAAACGGAATGATCATTACACATTCATACGAATATGAAGAAATGAGTCCAGGTGCAACTATGACAATCCTTGTATCAAAAGGAGAGAGTGTGTTCGTTCCAGACTTTAGTGGTTTATCAAAAGAGTTAATCTTACAAGAATGTTCTGATTTAGGAATTACGTGCGTATTTACATTTAGACATTATCCTGCATCTGAAGGAACTGTGATTTCTCAGTCTGTAGATGAAGGTGAAGTTATTAGTAAAGATGAACCAGTGACTATAGAGATTAGTTTAGGAAACTCATAAAATGATAACCGTAAAAAACTTACATAAGTATTACAAGATGAAAAAAGGTAAAACGTTCCACGCATTAAAAGGGCTTAACATTAAGTTTCCCAACAAGGGCTTTGTGTTCGTCGCTGGAAAGTCTGGATGCGGGAAATCTACCTTATTAAACGTTATTGGTGGTCTAGATACATATGAAAAAGGTCACTTAATTGTTGGTAAAAGATCAACTAAGCAATTTAGTTCAGAAGATATGGATAATTACCGTAATAGCTATTTAGGATTTATTTTCCAAGACTTTCATCTAATAGATGGAGAAACTATTTACGATAATGTTGCGTTAGCGTTAAAACTACAGGGCTATAAAAAGGAAGATATTCCTAAAAGAGTGGCCCATTACTTAAAAATAGTAGATTTATACGACAAAAAGAACAATAAAATATCAGAGATATCAGGTGGTCAAAAACAACGTGTCGCAATCGCGAGAGCATTGATCAAAAACCCACAAGTTATCATAGCTGATGAACCAACGGGTAACTTAGACTCAAAAACTGGGTTACTAATAATGAAAATACTTAAAAAACTATCACAGTCAAAACTAGTTATTATGGTTACACATGACATTGAATATGCAGATGACTTCGCTGATAGAGTAATTCAATTAAAAGACGGAGAAATCATTAGTGATTACGATAACTCTGAACTTGATTATTCAAGAAACGCAAAACTTAGATTTAAGCGTAGTAAATTCCCACTCAATGTGGCATTGAAAATGGCTTGGACTAGTGTTATTAGAAAGAAAATAAGATTATTCTTTACTGTTCTTCTATTCACTATCTCAATAGGCCTATTCTCTTTTACTACTTCATTTAATTTTTACAATACTGAAGATTTATTCTATCAGTTCATTATGGACACCAACGAGACTAAGATTCAATTCTCTGAAGGTAGAAATGAACTGTATGAGTATAAGAACTCACTTGACCAGGCAAGTGTTGAAATATTAAGTAAAAGGTATCCTGATGTAACCTTTGGTAGAACTGATTATGAAGCTCCATTTAATACTATGGAATGTGGATATGAAGGGGCTATCTGTAACTACAGAGGGCAACCAGTATTCACAGACGATATAGATGGATTAAGATTAGACTTCATATACGGTGGAGACACATTTACAAGTGAATCAATTATTATTAGTGATATCACAGCTGACTTCATCATCAATAGTTCTGACTATAATAAACCTAGTGAACTAATTGGACAAACTGTGTTCAATCTAGAAGATAACGGTGTCACGTCAATTTTAAGAGATGGTGTGATAACCGGAATCTATTCTACAGATAAATTGGATTTACTTAAGAGTTACGACCAAGAAATAAAACTTGGGACATTCCAAGATTATAATCTATTGAGTTCTTTTAGAAACTATTATACTTACATTCATAACGATTTAGACACATACGTCGAAACGTATGACATATATGGTAGTTCAAATTACGCAGAACACTTTTATTTAAATATCGCATCATCCACTAGGGGTGATATCGTTGGAAATCTACCTTCAAATGATAATGAGATTCTTTTAAGCTTTAATCAAGCAATTAGTTTAGCTCAAGATGCGCTAAACAAGTTAGTAGAGTCTGGTGATATATCAGAAATTACTGCTAGTAACTTAGTTGAAGAACATATTGAAGCTAACAATACAGTGTGTAATGTTTATAACGATAACTACTCAAGTGAAAGTTGTGATGCAAAAGCGAATGACTTCCTTATAGACTTTAACAACTTCTTTGATTTAGATGGTGAAGACTTCTTACTAGAACTTACCCCAACAGCTTGGAGTAGAGATACGTTTGAAGAAACAAACCTTAAAACAATTACATTTGATAGAGTATCAGGTATTTCACTTGATAGTAATGCATCTGTAGTTACAGAAAGAGTATTAACAGACTTCTTACAAGAAAGAGAAAACATAGAAGGTTCACAATCAAATAGATCACATAATGTAGTAGCTATTCTAAGTGGTAACGCAACTGATCATCAAGATTTCATTAGAATGATCGGTAGAGACTATACACATAGAACTGATGCTTCTATGGCACTTGGAATCATTGATTCGTTCTTAAACACTACTGTAAAAAGAGTGTTATTAACGATTTCCTTAGTTCTAGGAGGCTTTGCATCTATATTGATGTATTCTTACATAAACCAGTCAATTCGCTTTAAGAGAGCCGATATCGGAACTCTAAGAGCCATTGGAGCTAAAGGGAGTGACGTTGGTAGAATATTTATTACAGAAGCGATGATTATTTCAGCAGTATCCAGTGTTTTTGCAGCTGGTGGATTAATCTACGTTGTAATAGAACTGAACCAAGTTGTTAACGGTTCATTAAATCTATCATTCAACTTCTTCTATATTAACGTACTTGTCTACTTCATCTTATTTGCATTCGCAGCAGTGATTGCATTGTTAAGTTGTATCATACCACTTACAAGATTAATTAGAATGAGTCCGATTGATGTTATTAGAAAAGCAAGAGATTAAAAAAAAGCTACTTTAAGTAGCTTTTTTACTTTAACTAAACTGATCTAGATGTCCTTCTCTAATTACAGAGTAATGACCTGTGTCAGTATTTAAATTGTAAATACTGAAATTAGTGTTATTACTATAACCACCCACTCTAGTAGCTAGATTTAAACTAGCACTTCCCTCTGGGCTTTGAACTCTATGAAATACGCCATCAGGCCATACTAACATAGCTGGTTCATCAGTGATCAACTTGTTGTTATGGTAAATTCTATCAGGAGTTACAACAAAGCTTTCAACTTTGCCGTGTTCTACTGAATAAAGGTCAACGTGTCTTTCACCGGCTAATACAATTAAATTGTCCATTTGGTGAGTATGCATATACCACGGCCTCTCAACATCAGCTATTTCTCCTGGAGAAACAGAATTAGGTCCATGCATTACTCTGTCTATACCGCTTAAATTATTTAACAATTCATCTGGAATGATATCAAAAGCAACTCCCTCAGTAACTCTAAACTTCTTAAGTGCAACGATTTTAAATAATCCTTTCACTTCTAATATAGTTTCCATATAATCCTCCTATTAATTGATTACACATTTAAAATACCATATGTAAACGTTTTTATCAAATTCTTTACTCATAAAAAAAACAAGCATCATAAACGCTTGTCTTTACTTAGATTTAATTTTCATAGGAGTTAAAGATCCTACCGAAATAACAGCCTTAATTCCCTCTTCAACAGTTAAGTCTAATACGTCAAATTGTTCAGGTTTAACATAAATTAAAAATCCATTAGTCGGGTTTGGTGTTGTAGGAATAAATACTGAAACCAATCCTTCTTCTTTATATAGTAAGTTCTCCTTTGTAATAAAACCAATACTCTTAATACCCTTCGTAGGAAACTCAACTAAAACTACCTTTTTAAAACTATTTTCATTTGGTTTTGATAGTGAAACTATCCCTCTTATTGTAGTATACACTTGCTTAATAAACGGTATTTTCATAAACACCCAATCAACCATATGTGTTATCTTAGTCGCAAAGTAAGTATTTGTAATTAAACCAATAAAGATAACTAATATAACTACTACTAAAAACCCTAATCCAGTAATTTCATGTCCGAAGTAATGTTCAATATAAGATTGTAACCACGAATCAACGTAATTAAAACTTCTAACAACTACGTAAATCGTTAAAAACAAAGGCAACATTGCCCCAATACCAGTTATCAAAGCGTGCTTTAATTTATTCATTTTTACACTTCCTTTTCCACAAGAATTATACCAATTATTCACTCATTGTAAACAGTGAACTTTTTAATCAAAAAAAAGAAGATTATTCTTCTTTTTCCATATATGATTTAAACTCTCTTATACCTTTCAAAGTATGTTGTTTAAAAGCTCCCTTAAACAACCACATATATAAATTTCTAATGAATCCAAACTTAAATACAGTAACTATTTGATAGATAGTTTCTTCGCCCTCGGATGAAAACTTATTAATGCATCTATTATAAACGTTCCCAGCGTCATAAGAAGTAACTACTTCATTCAAGGAGTTATCAATAACCTCTTCTACCATAGTACTTGGTCTTCCATTTTGAGAAGTGAAATTCAGTCTAAGTACACGTCCTTTCAAAACAGTAGATTCATTAATTATATCGTAACTAACTAAACCCTTCATCCATAATAGATACTCTTCAGGATTAGTGAAACTAGAAACTACTTCTTCTAGGGGTTTATTAATTTTTACGCTAACAGAATATTTCATATAAGACCTCCACTGAAATTATAACATATGAAAAAGGAGCTTTAGCTCCTTTAATTAAATCGTTTCATATTAGATACTTTGTATATAACCAAATGGAATATAAATACTCCTATTAAGAACAGAATGATATAATAAGGCCATTCAGGAATATTATTAGCTACTAACTCAAGTTTCGGTTTTTTATTAATAAAGATATAATTCATATCAAATGTTTTATTCACCGTATAAACGATTGGTGCTAAAAGTGATAAGAAAATATAAGTCTTAATTGCCGACATCCCATTAACTCTCATTCCATAAGCCTTATAATAATAAAGCGGAATGCTAATAATGAATAAATGAGTAATGATAAAGTGATAATATCTGAAACTATAGTATGTAAATCCACCCATTTCAGGGAATATCAACGCTACTATTCCACCCAAAGGTCCTATGAAGAATAATAATTCAAAGAATCTTTTATCTCTCGTTAATACCAGCAAGATTGATAACATCATACTAAAACTACAAAGATGAAGTGGGACTGAGAACTGACCTCTTAACCAGTTATGTACGTGATAACTAGTCTCTAGCATAATCAGTATAGCTATAATTATTTTTCTCAGTTTTTCTTTGCTTTTTAAGTTATATACCTTATCAGCAACCAATAACGTAATAACCACCGTGACTAATGCCAACAGAATAAATAAATAATGTTGCCATGTAAATACTTGGATCGCTAATTCAGGATCTATATCGTAACCAAAAAATCGTTTTAACATAACATACCTCCGTTCAGAATTATATCAAATGTAAGCATATAAGTATACACCCCATTATACCCCAAAACGCTACAACCACACATATGTAAAAGAAAAGCCCATCACTGGACTTTATTTCTTTTTAATATTTTTTACATACATTGAAGATTTCTCAGTTTTGAACTCAAAATTACCAGACTTAGCTAAAAACTTGTCTAACTTAAGTTCTTTTCCATAGTTTCTAGGATGAAATCCAGGAAACTTCTTCTTAACGCGTTCAACAATAACACCCCAATAAGCCCAACCTTCTTCATCCGCTTCATTCAATACGATTTGGCTGAAGTAATTTAATAAAGCTGCTTGTGGAGTAATACTAGAATCTTCTTCCTTTTTACCATTTTCTGTTGATAAAACAACTTTGTCTAAATAAGTAAAATTCTCACAACTATTAACTAACGCTAATGGTGTTTTACTTTCACCCATACCATAGACTAAGATGTTATTCTCCTTAATTCTAGTAACTAATTTTGTAAAGTCACTGTCACTAGAAACAATAACGAAGGCATCAACTTTTTTCCCATACATAATATCCATTGCGTCAATAACCAATGAGAAGTCAGAAACATTCTTTTTCGTAGTATAACTAAATTGCTGAACTTGACTCAGTCCATATTCAAGACATTGCTTTTTCCAATTGGACATAATATTCTTACTCCAATCACCATATACACGTTTATGGTTGAGTCTTCCGTAATTCAGAGCTTCTTCAATGATTGCTTCTACATATTTAGGAGAAATATTTTCTCCATCAATTAAGATAGCAACCGAATTCTGATTTTCCATAATTCACCTCCCTTTCCTAAAATCAATAATTCAAACTCTTATTTCTTCTTCAAGTTTAACTCACCTGAAGACTAACTAATTATATCACAATCATCAATTAAATAAGACCAGTTAACACTATTCAACCCAGGAAACAACGTATTCTAGACCATCTAAGTCTTCGTTATTCAAGATTACAAAAGTTCCACCCTTACTAAGTTCCTTAATACCCTCATAAAAATGTCTACAAGCTATTCCAATATCAACAACTTGAACATCCCCTTCTTGTTTCGCTTGATCAATACTTCTTTTTAAATAAAAATGTACTCCACTTTCATCAACAAGTATTCTCCATGGTTGAAGGTTTTTAGCGCTTGGAGAAAGTCTTAAATACTCAAACTCTTTGCTATAATCACTACCCGTATACGGGGTATTAAAATCATCTTGGAAAAACAACTCACTCGCTTTTTTCCTTTTTCGAGGTTTGATTACACTTAAAATTATTCTTTCTTTAAAATGGGGTTTTTCCTTCGGATATCCCGCTGCTGAAATAGCAGGAATATATAACCCTTCTTTATTAAGTTTCGAACGGTCAAAAGTACCACCCAACCAACAAGTACCTATTCCAAAAGAAGTTAGTTTTAGTATTAACCCTTCCAACATGAATCCATATTCAAATAAAGAATACTTATCAGTGTCAGAATACCCAACTAAATAAGCTTGGGCATTCTTAATATACCCATATGTTCCAAGTTTTTCCTTTTTATCTAGTTCACTCTCAACTTTGAAATCGACCTCAAATACTGTATTAAAAGGACCCATTCTATTTTCAACAGTTAACATATCATGAATTCTACCTAAATCAGTATTACTTATTGCTCTTTCTTCAAAATTTCTAACACTCACACGTTTATTTATCATTATTATACTCCCTCATTAACATAACAAATCTTTTAACATCTAATGGTTTTGAATAGAAATACCCTTGTATAGCATCCACTTTACCTTTTAAGTATTCAACATGTTCTTTTGTTTCTACACCTTCGCTGACAACTTTTAATCCAAGTTGTTTAGACAGAGACACTAATGCGTCATACACCAATACTTCTTTCGAACTATTTAAGTCAGGCAGAACAGCCATATCAATTTTTACAGTATTAGCATTTAAAATAGGTAGAATCCCTAAAGATGAATTACCCGCAGAGAAATCGTCTATCTCTATGGTCATTCCGAAGTCTTTTATACCTTTCAGTATTTTTGATACTTCTTCTATTTCAATCATAATTGATTCTGTAATCTCGACACTAATGTGTTTAGGGTCTACATCATATTCCTCTAGAATATCTTTTAAGGCCTTGATGTTAATATTCTTCAAAGTAATAGGTGAAAAGTTTGTAGAAACTCTAAACTCATCATCTAATAAATCTTCTTTTTTAAGTTTACGTAATAATCTACATGAATTTCTAAATGACTTAATATCAATGTCTCTAATCATCCCAGAGGCTTCAGCTATCCCAATATAATTAATAGGAGTAATAATTTTCTCACCGTCATCCCATCTAGATAAAGATTCACAACCAATTGGTCTTTCAGTTACAGGGTCTACCTTCATTTGATAGTGATTCGTGATCCAATCATTATCTAACGCTTCTTCTAAATGATTAGAGTAATAAAATGACTCATCTATTTCTCTTAACATTCTTTCATCTATTCTGAACGTTTTTATTTTTCTAACTCTTATTAATCCGTATGCATACTCAAATCTTTTAATAATATCTTCAGGTCTCATTGACTCAATCAGTTCTTCTTTTATTATTAATACTTTCATCTTGAACTGATAACTAGAAAACTCTTCCTTTTCAGAGAAAGATTTATTGAAAATACCCTCAATCAAAGTATTATCCATTGTATGATCAGATAAAATCAAGAAACTATCACTACTAACTTGATATAAACCTTCCTTAAGATAGATGTTTTCCAAAGTCTCTCCAATACGCATGCGTATCATATCTCGGTAATTCACTCCACAAGCTTCTATTACCTGAGTGAGGTTCTCAATAACAATATAGGTCAGATCAAAATCTGATAGTCTTTTCTTATGAAACCTAGTGTACAGTGCATACTTAGTTTTCAGTTTAGTCGCAGGATCATAATAAGCGATATTTAATATAAACTTAGAATTAACAAAAATACTAAGTACCACAATAGATGATATATACATAACAACTAACACAGCTCCAGCAACTTGTTTAAATGACTCAACAAAATCATGAATTGAAGCAATGTTGTAAAAAGTTATGACGTAGTAACCATCATCTACAACTGTAATATAATATACAAACTCTTCCTCATCAAAAAAATCCACGTAATACTTCGTTGGATTCGTTTGTAACTCACTCCACATAATCAAATGCGTTTCAAGTTCAGGATTGATATTCGTAATAAAACCACCGTGAGTTTCTAATGTACTCATTTGGTTCTTATAGATGAATAAATTGTAGTTATCTTCTACTTCAGGTGCATTCAAATGATTCTCAGCTAATTCCTTGATGTTTAATTCCACTTCACTCATTCTGTCATTAAACATAGAATTTGGAAGCAACACAATCAACACAACTGCAATTAAAGAAAACACTGTTGTGATAGCACTAACTAATATGACTCTTTGTTGAAAAAACTTTAATAGTTTCATCTAATCACCTCATTTTATTATATCACTCTTATTTAGAAAGAAGAAAAGGAGATTAAATCTCCTTCAAATTTTATTTATCTCTTCTTAAGTGTCCATTTCCGTCGCCAACGTCATGAGTTAATTCCCCATCTACTATTCTATATGCTCTACCTGGTCCTAAAAACATTACTCCAGATATAGGCGTTGCCTTGAATATGTGAAAATCAAGTTTATCAATTAACATATCAACTAAAGCTCCGTGAACCTCAATCATTTTATCCTTCACTTCATCTACATCAACTTCTTCTACAACTGCCTGATAAGTCAGTCTTTTTCTAAAAAATACATTTGATGTAGCTAATTCATCTTGCAAGAACATTAAACTACATTTAGGCAGATTCTTTAAATTTCTATAATGCTCTGCTGATTCAGAAATGATGAAGTAGTATTCATCATCATACTTAACAAAAGGAGCATAAGACGAATGAGGAAGTTGATCGGAATTGATGGTAGCCAAAACAAATGAGTTATAATTTCTATCAAATACTTCATAAATCGAAATAGCTTCTTCTAAATTATTTTGATTATCCATACGATCGCCTCCTACCCTATTTTAACATATTCTAATTTAGATATTTTTTCTGTTACGTTCTACGACACAATAAGTAATCAAATAGTTTATAGAAAATAACACAACTAACAATATTTCTAACCCAACAATATATTTCGGCCAGTATCCAAATAACTCTTCTAATAAAGGTACTGAAGTATTCACTAGCATCCAATAACTACCATTAACTACCGAATTGAATACTATGATTGGTACTGCAAGAACATGGACTACAACAAATGACTTTATTAAAGAAAGCTTTGAAGGTAGTAACTGATGTACAAATACCATATAAAATATAGATACAACAATTACAATATGAAATAAAAAGAACTCAATGTACCTAAACTGCGTGAAGCTAAACCTTAAATCAGGGTACACCATCGCTACAAAAGCACCACCAATACTAATATAATAAATATAATCCATTATCTTTTGAGATTTAGTTATCATTACTATTTCAATAGCTACTGCAGAAAAACTACATAAGTGAAGTGGTAATGTATGAGTTACGTTATACGTACCTGTAATCCCTCTCCAAAGAGCTATACTTATTTCACTTAAGATCAAAATAGAAATGAACGTATATCTAATATAAACATCGTACTTTGAATTCCTTAGTTTAATCCTATATCTATACACTAAATAAACCAACAATATAGTTAAGATTAATGGTACGATATGTTGCAAACTATAAAGACCCATTACCGGGTCAGGTGTAGTACTAAAAAACTTGTCCATAAAAAACCTCCAAAAAAGGTGTCAAAAAGACACCACTTTATCCACTAACAACAACATCCCAATTAATTCCAAACTTATCTTTTAAGAAGCCAATTTCAGGTCCATAAGACATCTTTCTTATCTCTTGGAATATCTCTCCATCTGCACTCAACTTATGAAAAACTGTCTGTGCTTCATCTTTCGTCGGTACTTCAAACACTAAGTCAAAGGCATCCTTAGACCCTTTAGTCGGATTATCTGTCATATACAAGTAGAAATCACCTATTTGAATTTCAGCATGAAAGACCTTACCAACTAAACTAGCATCATCAGTATCCTTCTCTGTATACACTTGCTTCACCAACTCCCTACATTCAAAAATTCTTGAGTAGAAAGCAATAGCTTCCTCACATCTTCCATCAAAATGTACGTATAGTGCTATTCTCATATAATCACCTCTTATCTCATTATATCAATAATTGCGTTTTTTACATCATTAACTGTGTGGATCTCTGATTTATCAATATAAAGCCTTTTTAGAATAATACTCAGCATATCTCCGCCAAAGTCATGTATTAAAAGGCCATTTAACAAATTAGATATCAAATCAGGAAAGTTATCCTCAAATAGATTTTGAGTCATATCAAGGTCGTAATCAAATAAATCAAAACCGATAGCAGGATACTCATAACACAGTGGTGCAACAGAAGCATCTGCAAAATCTATTACAAAAATATCTCCATCATACAGTATGTTCTCCTTTGTTAAATCACCATGTACTCTATACGTCTCAAACTCAAGATTATTCAAATGAATAATCACATCATCAATAAGTCTTTTTTCATAGGAATCCCATCTTCCATTATTCAACCCCATAAACCTATCAAAAGAGATTTCTTTAGAGATATTAAACTTATTCAAGAAGTCTCTTAACTGATATATCACTCTGTCTTTGTCCTCTTCATATAGTTCGGGCAGTACTTTTCCAAGTTCATCTCCTTCAATATACTCAAACACGATGTAATCCCATGACTGTAATTTATCCAAAGTACCAAAACACACTATGTTAGGTGTTTTTATACCTGAATCGATTGCCTCGCTCACAGAAGTCTTCTCCTGAAGAAAATCATTAGCTTCCCAGATTCTAGTTTCTTTTGGAACAAATATCTTCACAATAAAATCATTTACTCTAAACACCGCGTTAGTACCTAGTGTTACATTATTATGATTTGTGATTCCTCCCAATTGATTTACATCAAAAATTTCATGAACTATATCTTCAAAAAAGGAATAGTCACTAAAAACCTCACACCAATCATCCCAAGATAACACTTTATTCTTCATCGTAAACGTTCTATTGTAATCTTCCATAAGACCCTCCAGCTTCTTCGCTTATTATACTATCTTTTTTAAAAAATTCATATTTTCCAAACATTTCATCTTTTTAGCACTTTACTATTGCAAGTGCTAAAAGAGTTTGTTATTATATAAATGTAGTTAGCAGTCATTTAAGTTGAGTGCTAATATACATTTGACAAGAGACACAATTGCTGTCCATAAACTGATAGATTCTCCCGAAAAATAAAGTTTTAAAAAAGAAGTAGCCATTTGGTTACTTCTTTTGATTTACACTAAATCCGCTACTTCTAGATTAAGATCACTTATATATTTGGTTTCTATCTCCACTTGTAACCCTCTTAGTCCAGCACTAAAGATTATTGAGTTAAATAGTATCACTTCTTCATGAATAAACTTTTTAAACTCCTTCTTCATCCCTAAAGGGGAACATCCACCATGCAAATATCCCGTAGCAGGCAGTAGTTCTTTTAACGGAATCATTTCTACTCTCTTTACACCAGCTGCTTTTGCTGCTTTTTTGAGATTGAGTACTGTATTTACAGGAATCACATAAACAAAGTAGTTCTTATCTGCTTTTGTGACCAATGTCTTAAATACTTCTGATGGGTCTTTTCCTATCATATTAGCTACTGTAGAACCATCTATATGTTTGTCTTCAAACTCATACTCATACAAGTCATAACTAATTCCAAGCAATTCAAGTTTTCTCAGTGCATTTGTTTTTTTCTTTTTTATTTTACTCATATAATCACCTTTTATATTATATCAAATATTATCCTTATTTAGAATTTCATCAGTAAAAGGGTATACTTAAAGGGGGTGAACCAATGAAACGCAAATTTAACAAGCTTAGTAAAATAACGTATATCTATAGTTTATTAGTTATACCAGTAATAATACTAGTATCAAGAACAGGTAGTGACAAACTACTTACTGTATCAATTATTATATTAGTTCATTCAGTTCTTTTAGTTATTAACTTTCTTAACATTTATATAAGACAGATAATTGGTATATTTAAGAAGAAATTATATACATCAATAATAGACACTTTATTAGCACTTGCATTCTTAGCTCTGTACGGATTTCTTTATATAGTAGGATTCTTAGGAACACTAGCTATACTTTTACCACTTTTAGCATAATAAAAAGCCAGTTAACGGCTTTTTTTATACCAACTTTTTAGTTCTTTTTCTACAATGAATCCATTTTTTAAATATAAATCCATAGCCCTTTTATTAGAATCAATCACAATCAACTGTACATCTTCTTTTATAAGTTCAATACACTTAAGTAGAGCTTTTTTACCATATCCTTGCCCTTGAAACTGTGGCAGGATCGCAATTGAATCGATAATGTTCTCCTTTATAATAATAACTCCAACTGCAGAATCATCATAAATGATGTATGCATCGCTTTCATCAATCAATTCAAAAGTCTCTTCTAAAGTCATTGTTCCTCCATTAGGAACCATCAAGAATGACTTGTTATGAATTCTAGCAAACTCAGCAGCGTTATTTTTATCTAAAGCGATTATATCTAGTGGTTGTGTAACTTTACTACCAATGTACTTTAGTCTTAAACTTTTAAACTGATACTCATAATGATCTGGTAGGAGAAATCTTTTTTCTACACCAATTGATATGTTCTTACATCCATATTTTTCCTTAGATAATTTGATTACTTCCTCTACCACTTCAAACTCAGTGTTATTAATCTCTAAAACGAACATTTCATTTCTTGTTTTCACTTCAGCAGTCACAACTCCTACAGTACCAAAAGAGTCACCTGAATCTGTTATATAGAAACTATTACCGTAATCAAAAGTTCTACTCATGTAGAAATCTTCTTTAAACTCCATGCCCTTTTTTTGAAACATACTTATTAAATAGTATTTCTCTACACCGCTTAATTCTGAAAGCGTCTTAATCATAGTAATCCCCCCTATATTATTTTAGTCAATTATACATATAATAAATGAAATATCCAAATGTTAGGAAGAACTCACAAATAGAACGTTTTCATTTTATCTAGATGTCGTATTAATGGCATATACCTTTCAACTCTTATATAATCAAAGAGTAATAAGACTTCTTTAAGGAGGTATATATGAAAAAGAAAGTAGTTCTTATAGGTACTGGATTTGTTGGGATGAGTTACGCATACTCATGCTTAAACCAGGGAACAGTTGATGAACTTGTACTTGTAGACGTAAATAAAGATAAAGCGATTGGTGAGGCAATGGATTTAAACCACGGTTTGGCTTTCGCGAGTAAAAAAATCAAAATATACGCAGGAGATTATTCAGACTGCGAAGATGCTGAATTAGTTGTGATTACGGCTGGTATTGCTCAAAAAGAAGGTGAAACTAGATTAGACCTTTTAAAGAAAAATGCTAGTGTAATGAGATCAATTACTAAATCAGTTATTGCTTCTGGTTTCAATGGTAAATTTTTAGTTGCTACGAATCCAGTTGATATTCTTACTCAAATAGTTTGGGAAGAATCAGGATTCCATCACTCTAAAGTAATTGGATCAGGAACAACTCTTGATACTGGTAGACTTAGATATGAACTTAGTAAATACTTAAAAGTAGACGTTCGTAATGTACATGCATACATATTAGGTGAACATGGAGATAGTGAGTTTGTTTTATGGTCTAAAGCTACAGTTGGTGTAAAACCACTGAAAGAAGTAATCAAAGAACAAAGATTAGCATTCTCTGATTTAGATCGAATTTATAAAGATGTAAGAGATGCAGCGTACCATATCATTCAAAGAAAAAAAGCTACCTATTACGGTATAGGTATGAGTTTAGTTAGAATCACTAACGCTATATTTAATGATGAATGGAGTATACTACCTGTCAGTGCCTATACTCAAGGTGAGTACGATGGTGTTGAAGGTGTATATATAGGGTTGCCAAGTGTTCTTACAAAAGATGGTAATGACCACATTATGAAACTTGAACTTGATATAGACGAAATGCAGAAACTTCATAATTCAGTAGCTATATTAAAAGATGGACTTAACGAACTAAAAGAATAATAAAAGGGGATATCTCCCCTTTTTTTTAGTTTTCAGGATAATAAATTACTTGAGAGAACTTACAATGTTCTTCAGCAAAGTAATTATGTGCAACATCTGCTTTAAACCTAATTGACTCTCCAGCAGATAACCTATAATTCCTGTTATTAGTATTAATGATAAGTACCCCTTCAAACATCGTGATAAACTCTTGCGCCCCAGAGTTATGTCCGTCCGCTTTAACGACACCTTCAGCTTCAATTTCTACGTAAAATGTTTCAAATCTTCTGTCACTATCAAATGAGAATACAGGATGACATTTAACTTTCCCACTATCCTCAAACAATACTTTGTCTTCACTTAGTTTAACTACTTCAACATCCGTATCTTCTTCATTCATTAGTTTAGTAAACGATACTTTAAACCCGTTTGCTAACTTCCACATAATTGAAACAGTTGGATTTACTTCACCCTTTTCAATTTGTGAAATCATACTCTTACTCACCCCAGTAAGTTTTGCCACGCTGTCTAAACTTAGTTTTCGCTCCATACGGAGAGTTTTTAAGTTTCCAGCAATAATCTTTCTAAAATCTTCCATAATATCCCCCACCAAAATTTCTCGTTAGAATAATTATACCACCCTTTTGAGGATATTCACAACGAAACCTACTACTGTTTCTTTTTCATAAGTGATATCACTGAGGTAGCACTATCATACCCATTCTTTTGAATATATTCCTTTATTTCCTCTGCTTTTAAAGCATAGTCATTTTTATTAGCTAACTGATCTGTTCTTGAAAGTAGTCTGTCTACAGTATTCATCATCCATTCAATTTCCTCAGGAGTATTTTCAAGTGATCTTTCTATTTCCATGTCCCAAGAGGTAACATCCATATCAAATCTTGATAATAACTCTTTAATTTTACTCTTTTCATAAGTAAGTTCATGATGCATTCCTAATTCCATATCTATTTCAGCGGCAAAGTGGTGTAACTTCATATGGCTCATTTGTCTTTGGTTTAATCCGTTGGATATCATTTCGTTAACTATAATCATTCCATCATTCTTTAATAACCCAATCATCTCTTTTATCACTTCATCCTTTTTAACTAGATGGTGGAGAGAATTTGATAAACATATGATGTCGAATGATTCTTTTTGAAAGTCATTGTCTAAGATATCCGCCTGGATAAAACGAACTCTTTCTTGGTCAGAAAAGTTCTTCTTCGCAGCTTCTATCGCTTTATCGTATGTGTCTATTCCCACAATACTCGAATAATCGTCATAAACCGATGAAATTAAATGAATAAATGCTCCCCCTCCAGTTCCTACATCTAATATAGATGGTGAAGCGTATTTGCTTAGTTCTTCTGTTAATCTCTTCATAGTGTCTCCTTTTGTACAGTATTTTTTTCAGCTTAAGTCTATTATCTATTAAATCGTTAAATAATTCAATATTCCTTTAGTATCCATTCATTCTATATTATAATTAGTTATCGGAGGATTTTATGGAATATATACTATTAATAATTGTGGGTTATCTATTTGGTAATATTAACCCCGCACATATAATAAGCAGAACTAAAAAAGTCGATATAAGAGCTGTAGGTAGTAAGAATCCTGGAGCATCTAACATCACTATGACATTCGGTTGGAAATTTGGTATATTAACTGCATTAATAGACATGTCAAAAGGATTTATACCAGTGTTGATTTTCTCGCTATTAAATTATACTGACATTCAGTTACTTATAGTTGGTACAGCCGCAATCGTTGGACACATCTATCCAGTCCTTTTAAAGTTTAAAGGTGGAAAAGGAACAGCTACTTTCATTGGTGTTATGTTGGCATTAAATCCATTATTTGGATTCATCTTGGGATGTACTATAGTTATTCTTACAATACTAACTGATTACATAGCCATCGGTACAATAACTATGATGATTTTATGGGGTGTTTTAGCCTTTTTAAACTATGAGATAGGCTTCTTTCTAATAGCGTTAATAATCCCACTTATTTCAATTCATAAACACATTCCAAATGTCATTAAAATAATAAAAAAGCAAGAGAGTGGATTACGAAATACATTCAAAAAATAAGCCTATACAATGTATAGGCTTTTTTTAATATTTAGATTTTATAAAACTTTCCCAGTCAGCAATAATTTCTGACCATTCGCTGCCTGTTATTTCCTTAACACTATTTTCATCTGTTACAGATTGAATATATAACTCTTCTCCGTATGTATTAATAAAATAATGTGTAAACGAAATGTACTGGAAGAATGAGTCTGTTGAATATTCTTGATACACATCGTCAAACTGGTTGTTTGCGTACACGTATATGTTAGAAAATTCATATGTATCATCAACGTATTCAGCGTCTTCACCGTATACTTCTCTGTAAACTCTAACGGCATTAGCTACTTCGTTTTGTAATCCTTCTAATTGATAGATTCGTTTAAAGTACTCATGAATATACTCGTAATCAGTCGAATAATACACAGCCATAGATTCAACTAGCCATCTTGAAGCATAAATGTAGTTACTTTGTAAGTGATGGACATATTCATGACTAAGTGAGAATATAGAACTTAAATACGATACATTTCCGCTATAGTAACCACTACTTCTTGTGTCCACTAGATTAAACTCAACTTTAGGGTAATCAACATTCTCTCGTCCTAGTACTGTTGTAACTCTATCAAGTTCAAACTCTAAATCATTAATCAACTCAATTATATTAAAATAACCATTCCTAAACATATCAGGATGCGATATGAAGAAAAATGTATCAAAAAAACCTTCAGCCAAATTCCAGTCAGCATTTTCTGTTGTCCAACTTAATTCGTAATCCTCAGTATTACGGCTAAAAACTATATAGTGTTCAGGATAATAAGATGGAACCCCTAGTATATCAGTATACTGATTCAATGCTTCATAGTAGAGTTCAGCAAACACTCCTGAATCTTCTTCCTTCAGTAAAGTATCAAGCCATTCAACTCCGTACTCCTCTATAACAAATCCTGCAAACATAGAAGAAAACTCTTTGGAGAAAATCATTACTTCTGGCTCTACGTATTTTAAATCAAATAACGGGTAATCAAGATTCATTACTTCCGGATTATCAGTTATAAATTCTATTACTTCTTCTTCACTGTGCGTGAAAACATAGTTATATTGTTCTCTACCAATAGCAATGTTATCTGCCAATCCAAACATCAACCCATAATTTGCCTTTTCGTGGTATATGAATTTAAAAATAGCGAATATATTATTATAACCATAGTGATTATGAGAGACTCCAATTTCCTCTGTATAGTCATTATAAAAAATAGTCTCATAATTCGTTACATAAAATTTTAACTCTTCTCCATTCATTATCCCTTTGTCTGTTAATTCAATCATCGTTTTTTCGTTCTCAAGAACGAATCGGTCCTGTTCTCTTTCAGTAATCTCAAAAGAGAATGAGTAAGTTCCAGTAATAGGTGTTAAGTAACTACACCCTGATAGAATAACTCCGACAAAAATCATAATGGCAATACTCATCTTTTTCATTTCATCACCAACTTAATAAAAATGCCACCAAGTATTATCACTGTTGTATTATAATTATAGATGGAATTCATATAAGTTGCAAAGATTTAACTATTATAACCCTTCTAAATAGCTAGTTTGTATTATAAACTTTATGATATATAATTATATAAGATGAATAGGAGGTAGATTATGCGCTTTGATTATTTATATCAACCACATCACTCAAATAGATACCCTACTGTAGCTAAAAACGGCATGGTAGCAACTAGCCAGCCAATAGCTGCTGATGCGGGTTTAGAAATATTAAAACTGGGTGGAAACGCAGTTGATGCTGCTGTTGCCACTGCTGCATGTTTAACAGTAGTTGAGCCTACTAGTAATGGTATCGGAGGAGATGCATTCGCAATTTGTTGGATTAACAACGAACTCATCGGAATGAACTCATCAGGGAAATCTCCTGAACTACTAACTCCTGACAAACTACAAGGTAAAGAGAAAATGCCTAAGTTTGGATGGACACCGGTAACTGTTCCAGGTGCTCCAAAAGCATGGGCTGAACTTATAAAAAAATATGGAAAACTAACACTTAAAGAAGTAATGGCTCCAGCTATAAGAGCTGCGAGTGAAGGATATGCAATTACACCTGTTTTAGGACATAACTGGGAGAGATCCTTCAAAGTATTCGGTTCTCTTAAGGGAGATGAGTTTAAGGAATGGGAAAAAACTTTTACTCAAAATGGTAATCCACCTGAAACTGGTAGTGTAATGAAACTTACACATCACGCAAAAACGTTATTAGATATCGCAAATACAGACGCTGACAGTTTCTATAAAGGTGAACTAGCTGACAAAATAGAAGCTTCAAGTATAAAGTGGGGCGGATTTATTAGAAAAAGTGATCTTTCAAAACATACAGTTGAGTGGGTTAAACCCCAATCAATAAACTACAAAGGGTACGACGTATGGGAACTTCCTCCAAACGGTCAAGGAATTATCGCTTTGGAAGCATTAAACATATTTAAAAACTTTGACATAAATCAAATGTCCACTCAAGAAGTGTTACATGCACAAATAGAGTCATTAAAAATTGCATTTAAAGATGGCTTAACACATATTACAGATCCAAATTTCACTGATTTTGATTATAAATCACTATTAACTAGTGATTACTGTAAACAAATGAAAAACAACATAGTAAATAACGCAACTGATTACCAAACAGAAGCCAAAGGTAGCGGTACCGTTTACTTAGCTACCGCAGACAAATACGGAAACATGGTCTCTTTCATACAGAGTAACTATATGGGATTTGGTTCAGGAATTGTTGTAGAAGATACCGGAATTGCTCTTCAAAACAGAGGTGCAGACTTCAGTTTAGATCCAAACAAGAGTAATTACCTTAAGCCATGTAAAAAAACGTATCATACCATTATTCCTGGGTTTATCACAAAAGATAACTCAGCTGTTGGACCATTCGGTGTCATGGGTGGATATATGCAACCACAAGGTCATATGCAAGTTATTTCAAACCTAATAGATAAATCCATGAACCCACAAATGGCGCTTGATGCACCTAGATGGCAATGGATTAAGAATAAACAAGTCTCATTCGAACCGAGTTTCTCATATGAACTTATCAGAAACATGGAAAGATTAGGACATGTAGTAACAATTGCCTCTAACTCAGGATCATTTGGTAGAGGACAAATAATATTAAGAAATAGCAACGGAACTTTAGTTGGTGGTACAGAATCACGAACAGATTCTCATATAGCTGTTTACTAGGAGGATTTATGATTATTTACGATATATTTAAATCTTTCTTCATCGTTGGAGCCACAGGCTACGGTGGAGGAAGTGCACTTGCTCCACTTATTCACCGTGAAGCTGTAGAAAAACATGACTGGATAACAGATAAGGAGTTTATAGACATAGTAGCGATTGCTAATATGTTACCTGGACCTAGTATGGTTGAGATGGCCTCTGCGGTAGGGTATAAAAAGGCTGGAGTATTAGGTGCGACAATTGCTAGTTTCGCTATTACTTTACCTATTATGATTCTATTCACAGTATTCTTAGTAATGTTAAATAATTACATACCAATAGAACTATTAAACGCAATGACTGCACCTGTTTTAGGAACAGTGTCAGCGTTAATGTTAACACTAACAAAAAAGTTATATATCCAAAGCACAAAAGAAATTAGTATACCATTAATTATATTAATAACTACAATTTCCTTAGTATTAATATACTTTTTAAAAGTACATCCTTCTATCGTAATAAGTGGAATGATACTACTTGTTTTCATATCATCCTTAAAGGGAGGTAGAAAATAATGTTATTATTCGTCTTGTCAGTATTAGTAGTAGTATTTTTAACATTCGGTGGTGGGGCTGTATTTATCCCGATGTTTGAAGATATGTTTGTATTTAGAATGGAGATTTTTACAATCGAAGAGTATACTCAGCTTATAGCTGTATTAAACGCTTTTCCAGGTCCAACTGGAGGTAAAATAAGTGCTTATACAGGTTACGTTGAATACGGTATTACAGGAATGATTTTAGCCTCATTAGCATTCGTAGTTCCAGGTATTGTGATGATGCTTATATCATTCAACCTAGTAGAGAAAGTAAAACATTCAAAACTGTTTAAACAATTAAACCTTTATATAAAACCGATTGTTATGGGTATCTTTTTGTCAATAATTATCAAGTTCACTATGACTAGCGTTACAAATATAGGTTATCTTGAAACGATTGTTATAACTGTTGTTTCATTCGTATTATTAGACAGATTCAAGTGGTCTCCACTTAAAGTCATCTCTTTATCACTAACGTATGGACTAATCACATTCTTACTATAATAAAACTCGCCTTAGGCGAGTTTTTTAATTGCTTTAATTCTATCTGAAGTTGGTGGGTGAGAATACGTAAGTTTAACGTATAAAGGATGTGGTGTTAAATTAGAGAAGTTTTCTCTTGATAACTTCTTCAAAACATTTATCATCGACTCAGAACCCGCGTACTTCACTGCATATGCATCTGCTTGATACTCGTACAACCTTGACAAGTAAGATGTTATTAATCCTATCAAAATACTAATAGGCGACATCAATACACCAAATAATATCAGTGCAAAACCAAAGTTAGTATCAGTAAAGCCAAATGCCATAGAGAACTCTTTGTTTAACACCAATAATAAAACAGCCACATAAGCTGAAAGTAATATAATCATCTGGATCATGTTATATAGAATATGTTTCTTTTTGTTGTGACCTATTTCATGCGCAAGAACAGAAACTATTTCTTCTTCTGAACACTTCTCAATTAAAGTATCAAATAGTACAATACGTTTCGACTTACCAAGTCCAGCAAAATAAGCATTTAGTTTTGTTGAACGTTTAGATGCATTCATCACACTTATTTTGTCTAGATTATATCCAGTTGTAAGTGCGAGTGCTTCTATTTTCTCTTTCAACGAACCTTCTTCTAAAGGCGTTAACTTATTAAATAAAGGAACAATTACAGGTACGTATAATATATTCATAAGTAAGATGATACCTACTAGTACTCCCCATGCATATACAAAGAACATGTTACCTGTATTCGTATAAAGAGTGAACAATAATAAAAGAATTCCCCCTCCAAGTAATATTGTTAAAATTAAACCTTTTACTTTATCCAAAATAAAAGTTTTCTTTGTTGATTTATTAAATCCAAACCTTTCCTCTAAAACAAAAGTATCGTAGTAAGATGTAATAATTCCAATCACAAAAGATACTAAATAATATAACCCCATAAAGACAAGTAATTGTGTGCCAGGATTTGAGAAGTTCAAACTTAACTTTTCAAAATACAGGAATACTCCTCCTACTAATAAGCCAATGAACACAATTAAATCTACTACTCTAAGTATATTAGAAAATCTAAATGTTTCCATATTATACTCTAACCACTTCTTATACTCAGTCTCATCATAAACATCTTTTACTTCTTCAGGAATCGGAGCAAACCTATTCTTGTAATTTAAAAAAGATAACCAAGACTTAAACAAGAAAACAAAAATAATTAATACGTATATCAATATATTCATCATTTAACACCTCCTTTTAAATTATACCTAATCTAAACAAGCTGTATACCCCTTAAACAAAAAAAAGGAGCGACAACTCACTCCTTCAGATATAAAATTTAATTTAGAAGTCAATATTATCCGAATCAGGAAATAGTCTTCTTGCATTATTCAGTTTTCTAATCTCAGCCATGTCTTCAGAGTCTAACTCTACATTTAATGACTCAAAGTTAGAAATAATTCTATTTTCATGAACAGATTTTGGTAATGCTATTAAACCACGCTGAAGTAACCACTTGATAGCTACTTGAGGGATTGATGCATTATGTTTTTTGGCAATTGTTTGTAGAACCTCATTACTTAATAGAGTTTCAATTTGATGACTCATTAATGGTGCATAAGCTTCTAGTATAATTCCGTACTGGTCACAGAACTCTTTCAATCTGTGATTCTGTAAACCTATGTGACATTCAACTTGGTTTACAACGGGTATAACTTTAGCTACTTCAAGTAAGTTCTGTAAATCATGAATCTTAAAATTAGATACTCCAATAGCCTTCGCTTTACCTGAAGCATAAATCTCTTCTAATGCTCTCCAAGTTTCTCTTGTTTTCTCATAACTCTTCGGCCAATGTATAAGTAATAAGTCTACATAGTCAAACTCTAATTCATTAAGAGAATGTTCAAACGCTTTTAAAGCAGATTCATACCCTTGTTCCGAATTCCACACCTTAGTAGTAACAAAGATCTCTTCTCTAGGTACAGAACTATCGTTTACAGCCCTACCAACATCTTTTTCGTTTCCATATATAGCAGCTGTATCAATGTGTCTATAACCAGCATTTAATGCGAATTTAACAGCATCATACGCTTCGCCTGGTTTAGAACGAAATGTCCCTAAAGCCAATTGATCTACTTCTACTTCATTGTTTAATTTAATTTTCATATTATCACCTCAATTTATGATAGCACACATATATGTTCCAAATATAAATAGCACTCACTATTTGTAAAACATTTTTATTTGATCAAAAGCTATTATATACTTAAATTAAGGAGGGGTAATTGTGGGAATATTCAAATGGAAGAAAAAAGAAATTCAGGCACCTATTACTGAGGAAACTCATCAAAAGGAAGTCATTGAAGAATCATCTACTGAAAAAACCGAGGAAATTACTCATAAACGAAAACAACAATATCATGTTTCTCATCACAAAGATGGTTGGAAAGTAAAACTTACTAATGGTGAAAAAGCAATTAAGGTATTTCACACTCAATTGGAAGCTATAGAGTATGCAAAACATTTAGCTGAAACACATAATACAAGTTATCAAATCCACAAAAAAGATGGATCAATAAGAAAGAAAAAATATTAAAAACGAACTCTAACTGAGTTCGTTTTACTTTATACCTTCTATACATTTCTTATCTTGGTTAGACGCTTTATTTACATAGTCAGATACCCTGTAGTATTCTAAAGACTCTTCATCATAAGGCTTTATAAGATTCTTTATGTCGATTAAACTACTATCAGGACTAAGCCACTTACCAGCATCTGTATTATCTAAGATAACTGGCATTCTATCATGTATCTCAGATAACTTACTATTAGCTGAAGTGGTAATAATGGTACAAGTATATAAAACAGTCCCATCATCCTTCATACACTTTTCCCATAAACCAGCCATCATAAATAACTCGTTATTCGTTCTTGTGATCCTATATGGAACTTTATCACTCCACTCATAATATCCATCCGCAACTACTAGACATCTTCTATGCGCAAAAGAATTCTTAAAAGATATCTTAGAGTCTACTGTTTCACCTCTAGCGTTTATCATCTTAAAACCAATAGATTCATCCTTCGAAAAACTAGGAACAAATCCCCATTTGATTTCACCAACTTTAAAACCATCTTTCCCTTTGACAACAGATAAAATCTTTTGTCCTGGAGCAATGTTATACTTAGGAAATGAAACTGAATTGTCCATTTTCTTTATTTCAAACTGATCAAACAAGTATTCAAGGATAGTTTCATCCGTTTTAGCAAGAGAAAACCTTCCACACATACGAAATCCCCCTATTTTGATTATCTTTCAATTCTAGTATTTAAGTAAGTTAACATAAACTCATAAAGATTCATATTCAAATCCTTCATAAAGTATTTTTCAAACTTATCAGTATTCTGTTTATTCCCTTGAACTAATAAAGTCATAGCACATCTTGATAATGCATTTTCAAACTCATCAATCTTACCAAGTCGATGAAATGCTAACGCTTTATAATAAGAAAAATATTCTAATAAGTAATGTGAAAATTGATTTTCGCAAATTACTACTCCCATATCACAGTATTTTATTACCTTGGAATAGTCTTTTATTCTTCCGTAATACTTCGCTATATAAAATAGTAGTTGAAGCTTAGCAAGAAAATTCCCTCCGTTAATTTGAAGTAAATCATCTGTGATAAGTTGTTCTAACTTAACTATTATCTGCTCTCTATCTTGTTCAGAGTACTCTTGTATAATTCCTAAAACAAGCGCTTCTCCATCTGTAATTATCTCTTTGTCATTAATTTCTGGATATCCAATTAATGATGCTTGAAATCTGAGCATCTCAGGTAACGAAACTAGTCCTGAGAAAAACCTCTTCAACTCATAAGCACATTTAAAGTCTAGCTCTCTTTCATCATCAAGTATATGATATCCTTTTATAATTTCTTCTAGTTTTTCTGCCTCGTTATATCTTTTGGCAACAACTAGATTATAATACTTTTTGATTTCTACAGATTGTTTGAACTCTTCAGACTCGAATTCTAACAATAGTTTACGGTAAGGTATACCTAGTCTTACTGATAATTTTTCTACTATGTCCAAAGGTACGTAAGTATCATCATTTCTATACCTTTGATACTGACGTCTTGAAATAACCCCGTCTAAAAGAGCCTCTTGAGTCATATTTCTACCATATCTAATATCTTCAATATAGTTCATTAATCCTTTAGTATTCATGAGGTCACCTCCTAAATGGGACATATATGCACTGTTCCTCCAAACTCAGATAAGTTAATATATTAGTGGGAGGACATTAATATGAAAAAACTTTTATTTATATTACTAACAATTTCAGTTGTTATGTTCGGTACTATGAGCAGCAACACTACAAATAATCAATCAAACAAATTCAAAATGGTAACTATGTCTCTTAGAGACTTTGATGACGATGACTTACCACCAAATGTAAGTTTTTAGTCAAATAACAAATTATTGGAGGTAAACTATGAACAGATTAGACTTCTTAGTTGAATTAAATGGAATTACAGGAACAATAGAATCATATACTAGAGATCCATATATCATGGGTTATCTGAAAGTCCTAAATAATGCTGTCGATGCTGGAAACAATGAATTAGAACAAGCAGTTCTAGTTAAATTGATTTCATGGTACGACAATAACATTGAAGAGATCTTAAATGATAAATATGTTTATAATAAGGACTTACACAAAACTACTAAGACTATTCTAAAAGACTACTTAGTAAGTCATACACAGCTTTGCATGGAGTAAGATTATTTCTCACTCATAATATATAAAGAGATCTAAAGGCTACGGGTGTCATGTATTAGGTAGATCCACTTTGAGAGATGCTATATAATTATAGCATTTCAGAGAGCAAATGTGATAGTCTTCTTAACACATAAAATATACACTCAAAAAAACGAGTATCCATCCCCCAAGATGACTACTCTTTTTTTTTGCTAGTTAATCGTCATCATAAGAAATCCACTAAAAGCTGGATTATTATCAGTCAAACTCTTTTTAACTTCTTTTTTCATTAGATTTATATAGTTTCTGTATGAATTATAAAACTTATACGTAGGTGTGGGACTATACGTTAAATCTAACTCCAAATGTTTAATAACCTTCTTAACAGTAGTTGGTTTAACCAATACATCATAATTCATCGATATATATGCTCTAAAAACAGTAATAATGGGCCATTTAGCTAGTTTATACTTTCCTAATAAAGATACTAACCTAGTAAAACCTTCTTCCTCATTACCATATAAGTTCTCATGTATTGAGTCTAAGAATTCGAACTTCTCATCATCACTAAACCCTTTTATCAAATCTTTTAGTTTAACTTTTTCGAACACAGACACCATCGAAGATCTGGTTACCGCCTTAATTACGTCATCTAGAGAGTCTAATCCACTTTCTAAACTATCACTCGAACAAACATCCTTAAAAAAAGTAGATGTTTTTTCTAGTTTATGTTTCTTTTTTATTTCTTCCATTCTTTCTGAGTTAAACCCTTCTGGGTAAACGTGTAAAAATTCTTTTTCCAGTTGCTTTAGTTTAGATAAGTTCATAATACCCTCCCTAGTGTTTAAGTAGTATATAATATTGTACCTAATATAACTCATAAATTAAACAAGTATACACTTAAGAAAAAAAGGTGGAACTAACCACCTTTTATAATTATAATAGTAAATACGTTTCTCTAGCAATTTCTAATTCCTCGTCTGTAGGTATTATAAATACTTTAATTAAAGAATTCTCATCAGATATTAGTCTTTCACTCTTAGGTAATCCATTTAAATCACTACTAATTGATACACCTAAATATTCCAGTCGATCACATACATCTTTTCGTAGTTTAGCGTAATTCTCGCCTACACCAGCTGTGAAGCAAATTGCATCAACACCCTTCATGTAAACAGAATATGCAGCTATATACATAGAAATTTTTCTGGTTTGTATATCAAGGGCAAGTTTACTTCTTTCATCACCCTTTTTGATATATTCATCGATATCGCGCATATCGCTTGAGTGTCCACTAACGCCTAAATAACCTGATTGCTTGTTCAACATACTCAAAACTTCTTTAATACTTCTATTTTCTTTTTCAGCAATATATTCAATAATTGCTGGATCTAAATCTCCACTTCTCGTTCCCATTGACACACCAGCTAATGGAGTGAATCCCATAGTTGTATCAATACTTTTCCCTGCCTGAACAGCACATAACGAAACGCCATTACCAACGTGAACTGTAATTACATTCGTCCCAGATACATCCTTAGACAATAATTCAGCACATCTTCTTGAAACATATTTATGACTAGTTCCGTGGAATCCATATTTCCTTACCCCATATTTTTCATACCACTCATAAGGTGTTGGATATATATAAGATTCTCTTGGCATTGTTTGATGGAATGCTGTATCAAAAACAGCAACTTGTTTTGCATTTTCAACTACTTCAATGAATGAGTTAACCCCCATTAAATTAGCTGGGTTATGTAAAGGAGCTAAAGACGATAGGTCCTTTATTTTTTCCACAACTTCATTGTCTATTAAAACAGCTTTATCAAATTCCTCGCCACCATGTACTACTCTATGCCCAATTCCAGCTATGTCTTCTAGAGAATCTACAACCTTTAGTTCTATTAATTTCTTTATTAGAATCAAAACTGCATCTTGATGATCATTTAAATGTACTTCTTCTGAAATCTTAAACTCATTTGTTTCGATTTCATAGTTAGATTGATCTAGACCAATCCTCTCAAACAACCCCTTCGCAACCACAATTTCTTCAGGCATTTTAAACATTTTGAACTTAAATGAAGAACTTCCTGCGTTTACTGATAATATTATACTCATTATACGTTCTTAACTACCATGGCTGTACCCATACCGCCACCAATACATAATGATGCTAAACCTAGTTTTGTACCACGTTTCTTCATTTCATGAATTAGTGTAACAGTAATTCTTGCTCCACTGGCACCAACTGGGTGTCCTAAAGCAATTGCACCACCATTTACATTAGTTCTTTCAAGGATCCAATCTTTTGATACTCCGTGATCTTCTGTTAATTGTTTAATTACACCTAAACTTTGAGAAGCAAATGCTTCGTTAAGTTCGATTAATTCAATATCACTTAGTTTCATATCAGCTCTTGTTAAAACGTCTTTAATAGCAGGTACAGGTCCTAACCCCATAACACTAGGGTCAACTCCACCTTGTCCTACACTCACAATTTCAACAAGTGGTGTAAGATTGAATTCTTTAACTGCTTTCTCACTAGCAATCATCATGAATGCAGATCCATCATTAATTCCACTAGCATTTCCAGCTGTTACAGTTCCATCTTTTTTGAACACTGCTCTCAAAGTTCCTAACTTTTCAGCATTTGTTCTTCTATTCGGGTACTCATCTTTGTCAAAAGTAATAGTTTCTCTTCTAAGTTTCACTTCGAAAGGTACAATCTCATCATCGAAACGACCTTCATCAACAGCTTTAATTGCTTTCAACTGAGATTCAAATGCAAATGCATCTTGCTCTTCTCTTGAGATACTGTATTTCTCAACAATGTTTTCAGCAGTAACTCCCATATGATAACCTTCATACGCATCAGTTAATGCATCAAATACCATGTGATCAATTGCTTTCATATTTCCAAGTTTTTGTCCAGTTCTTGAATTACTAAGTAAGTGTGGTGCCTGACTCATAGATTCAGTTCCACCAGCAATTACTAAATTACTCCATCCAGACTTAACTTTTAAATAAGCATCCATTACTGCTTTCATACCAGAACCACATACCATACTTACTACGTAACCAGGTACCTCCTCTGGAATTCCCGCTTTAATACTTACTTGACGTCCTACACCCTGAGCTTGCCCAGCTGGTAGAACATTTCCAACAATAACTTCATCAATTTTCATAGGGTCTACTTTTGTTTCTTCTAAGATGTTTTTAACTACAGTAGCTCCCATTTCTGCAGCTGACGCAGTTGATAATGTTCCTAAGAAATTACCAATAGCAGTTCTTTTTGCTGCAACTATATATACTTTTGACATACGTACCTCCAAATTTAATTTATTAGAATATTAATAATCCTGCACTGATGATAATACCAGTGTATAACAATACCATTAAACAATAACCCATGATATTTTTAGCACCTAATTTAGCAATACCTAGAACAGGTAAAGCCCAGAATGGTTGGATCATGTTAGTCCAAGCATCACCCCATGCTATTGACATTGCAGTTTTAGCAGCATCAACACCTAATTCAGCACCAGCAGGCATCATGATTGGAGCTTGTACAGCCCATTGTCCACCACCACTTGGTACGAAGAAGTTTACGATACCAGCACTAATGAATGTAAATAGTGGGAAAGTTCCAGCTGTAGAAATGTTTACAAACATATCAGAAATTGCACCAGCTAATGAAACACCTTCAGGTCCTTTAGCAACCATGATTCCCATGATACCAGCGTAGAATGGGAACTGTAAGATAATTCCACCAACACTTTTCGCAGCACTTGATACAGCTCTAACAACTCTGATTGGAGTTCCATGTAATAAGATAGCTGTAAATAAGAATACGAAGTTTACGATATTAAGATTTAAACTAAATCCATTAGTAATGAAATACTTAACAATATAAGCAAATCCGATTAAACTTAATAAATAGTTAACAATTTTACTGTTTTCTAATTTTTCAGCAGGAGTCATATCTGCTCTATCTTTAATTTCATCAGTGAAATCGTCTTCTAATAATTTAGGATCAATAACTTTTGTATCTTCTTCTTTTGGATGCATAAACGATAATAAGAATGGTAGCGTTAATACAATAATACCGAAGATAATTAAGTTAAATGTTGAGAAGATCGTTAAGTTTGTAGCAATTGGATCAACAATTGCACCATTAGTTGCTGCTTCTAATCCAGCTCCACCAGCTAATTTCAGTGGGATTGAACCAGACATACCAGCATGCCAAACTACGAATCCACTATACGCTGCAGCGATTAATAACGGATAATCTACGTTTTTAACTTGCTTAGCTACTTCTTTTGCATAAACTGCACCGATTACTAAACCGAATCCCCAGTTAATAAAACAAGCGATTAATGCAACAAAGTTTACATAGATGATTGCTTGTAATTTATTTTTAGGTAAAGAAGCTAATTTCTCTAAGATTCTTTTAAAAGCAGGTGCAGTCGCTAAAATTGTACCTGTTACAAGAACCAATGCCATTTGCATTGAGAATGCTAATAAATTCCAAAATCCTCCATACCATGCTTCAACAACACCCATTGGAGTCGTTTTTGTCACGAATATAGAAGCGATTACTACTACGAATGTTAATAATACTGCAAAGATAAACGGATCTGGTAAATACTTTTCAACTAAGTTTACTGACCCTTTAGTCATTTTATTAAATACTTTTTTCATTTTTTTTCTCCCATTATTCCATTGTTTTCAAATTGTTACTAATAATTAATTTTGGTTCTGTTACTTCTTGTATTTCTTCAACTGTTACTCCAGGTGCGATTTCAGTTAATAGAATTCCCTCTTCTGTGATTTCCATTACACCCATTTCAGTAACAATCATATTTACTTGGTTTACAGCAGTAAAAGGTAAATTACATCTTTTAAGAATTTTAATCTTACCTCTAGCAGTATGAGTCATCGCAACAATAACTTTTCTTGCACCAACAAGTAAGTCCATTGCTCCTCCCATACCAGGGACCATCTTACCTGGAATAATCCAGTTAGAAATATTCCCTTCTTGATCCACTTGTAAAGAACCTAAGATAGTTGCATCTACATGTCCTCCACGAATGATTCCAAATGAAGTGGCACTGTCAAAACAAACACCGTCAGCGCTCATTGTAATTGGTTGACCACCAGCATTAGTTAAATCCCAGTCAGCATCTTCTTCAGATGGTGCAGGACCTAAACCTAACATTCCATTTTCTGATTGGAAAGTGATATCCATACCTTCAGGTAAATAGTTAGCTACCATTGTAGGTAAACCAATTCCTAAGTTTACAACATCACCATCATTCAATTCTTTTGCTACTCTTCTAGCAATTATTTCTTTTGGATTCATTATTCTCCTCCTCCTACAATGAAATCTGTAAAAATGTGTGGAGTATGAATCATATCAGGATCTAAATCCCCAATAGAAACAATACTACGTGCTTCTACAACTACTAAGTCAGCTGCAGTAGCCATCAGTGGATTGAAGTTTCTTGTTGTTTTGTTATAAACTGTATTTCCTTTTTCATCTACTAAGTGACCTAGTAATAATGAAACATCAGCTCTTAAAGGTTTTTCTAGCAAGAAATCCTTCCCATCAACAGATATAACTTCTTTTCCTTCTTGAACCAAAGTTCCTAATCCAGTTGGCGTTAAGAATCCACCTAAACCTGAACCTCCAGCTCTAATTTGTTCCGCTAATGTACCTTGAGGAACTAATAGTACTTCCATGCTTCCATCACCCATTCGTTGTCCAGCTTCTGGATTCAAACCAATATGTGATGCAATCAATTTCGATACTTTACCTGCTCCAATTAGTTTCCCAACACCTTTTGTCGGTAATCCTGCATCGTTACAGATAATTGTTAGATTTTTTAAGTCAGAATTCAAAATCTCATCAATAAGATTTTCAGGTGTTCCAACCGCCATAAATCCACCAACCATTATGGTTGCGCCATCATGTAACTTATTAACAAACTCTTGTTTATTAATAATCTTGTTAACCATAAAATCATCTCCTTTAAAATAATGTATGTGTGCGCTTACTTACATTATAGTACTTCTTCACGAAAATGCAAGTGTTCACTATCAATATTTCCGAAAAAAAAACTGATTTCACAGTTTTAATTTACGTACTTATCAATAATGTCTTCAATAAATCTTTTAATCAAATCATCATAAGAATATCCGTCATAGATATTAGATGAAAATACTTCATAAGTAAACATCCCCATAATACTAGTAACTAACAAAGTAGCAACGTAGTTAGGATCCCCATTAAAAATCCCTTCGTCTTTCTTCGCAGTTAAATAATAATAAATGAACTCTTTATAAGTGATAGAGTTAGTAAACCTTGCACCATCCTCATTGATTTCCTTAATCTGAATCTTATACATAACAATATTATTCTTTAAGAACATATAATAATCATCTGCAAAAATAAATAAGTCTTTTCTTATATCATCCGTAATATCATCTGCAACTTTCTCAATAATATTACCTTCAACAGCGAAATCTCTAATCACCGCTTGAAGTAACTTTGCCTTAGTTCCAAAATTCCTAAATATAGTAATTTCATTAACTCCAGCTTCACTTGCTATTTCCTTAGTACTAACTCCGTTATAACCCTTTTCAGAAAACAGTCTTGTTGCTGCTTCTAAAATTCGTTTGTCGCTTTCTTTCAAACTGGTTTCCTCCTTCGATAATCTATGCTAATTATACATCAAATAATAATCAAAAAACATATATTTTATAAACAATACTTATATAGTAATAACTTGTACTTCTGGGTCTTTTTGATTATCAGACAAATATACTCCTGTGTATATAACTTCCACTCCGGAAGCTTCCAATAACTCTGTTGCCCCTATATGGTCAGCACACATCTTACAAGCAACTACCTTGATTCCATCTTTAATAAGTCTTTCAACAGATTTTCTAACTTTCGGATCATCTCTAAACATTTCCTGAGATGCACCCCAAATTAACACTTCTACTTCATCAAACCAACCCTTCAACTTACTATTGTATGCATAAGGTAGTGCGAAATAGTGTACGTCAGCTTCAATATTTGATTTCCATACAACTACTAATTTATCCATATAATCCTCCTCTTTGTTTCTCTAAGTAAACATATCTGAAAATAGTGCCATGTAGATTAATACTAATCCAATTAAGATACTAAATATTCTATACCCTGTTTCTCCTATTATTTTAATCAAAAAAGCATTCTTTCTTCCGTTTACACCTAACTTCAAAATACCACTTATAATAGATAATGCACCTACAACTAATACTATAATTTGTGAACTACTCATAGTCTATCTCCCTTACTTTCCTTATAAAAGGAATAAAAATCCTAAAATCATACCTAAAAACGTTCCAATTGCATACCCCAAAGAACCTGTTATTAACCCTGGAGCTGTTAAGCTATCATTCTTTATCTGTTTTGTTATCGCTGGAACAAATGCAGGCCCGTATAAACCTGCAGTCAGAGTCACCATAGTACACTCTGCATCTACTTTCAAGAAATAACTAATAACTGAATGAAGAATAAACACACCTAAAGTAATTGCACCATACAGAACAATTATACTTCCAAACAGCCCTTCTAGCTGAGTAAAATCAATACTTGAGGCTAAGGCAAAACTAAATACTAATATAAAATACTGCCCTACTACATTCATCCCTTTAGTTTCTCTTATTTTTTTGTTAAAAGAACCAGCAATACCTAATACTGTTACAGTTATCATAAGTGCCGGAACCAATATATCTATCATTGTACCATCAACTGAACCAAGAAGTATCCAAACAATAATTCCGACTACAGCACCTACGGTTGCCATTCCGAATGCTAAAACAATCATTTGAAGTAATCTAGAACTTATTGAAAATGATTCTACATTTATTTCATCAATATTATCAATCTCTATATCACCGTGGATATACTCTTTCTTCGAAGAAGGTTTTAAAAACTTACTTAAAAGAGGCTTACATCCTAATAGTAAGAAAAGATAAAAAACAGCACCAATCAACATATCAGATAGATTAGCGACCCCAATCACTGTCCCATCTAAACCAAATATATTTCCAATTGCATTTAGATTTGGCGTTCCTCCTGTATATAACCCTATTGCCATACCACTTAATTCTGCACCATGTAGCATGTTACGTCCATATACATAAAAAACAATACTACTAACGATCACTGCACTAATAACCAAAGATGCAAATGACTTCAAAACTGTGCTAGATAATTTCTTCATTTCCATCAAATTTGAACTAAAAAGCAGCAATGGTATACCTATAGCTATCGCCACATGTGATCCTATTTCACCTACATCTTTATTTAATGAAAAATCTACCCCTAATAAATTAACAACAAAAACAATCACAGCCAAAATGATTCCTAAAAAATAAGCTGTACCAATCGTTCCAATCCACTTTGTTAAAGACATATTAGAATACTTAATGATTAAAAACGGCACTACCAATACTAAGAATACTTGAGTAATAATTACAATCATCCGTTTGACTCCTCCATATTTACTTACATATATTCTACCATAAGGTAAAACTTAATAAAAAAAAGAAAAAAAGCCTACTAATAGGCTTTTTATAATACTAAAAAAATTTTTTGAAGGTCTATTTTTCCAATCATTAAAAAACAGGTCTTCCGGACAATTAAATTATATCATTAAAACTGCTATTCAAAAGTTACACTTTAGTTACTTTTTGTATAGTATATGCCATATATCATCACCTGTAAATCCACAAGATCTATAAAGTTTTAGGGGAGAACTTTCATTATTTATATCTCCAGAAACAGTTGCAAAATCCGCAATATCACGTGAGTTTAACAATAAATTATTTACTAAATAACTACCTACACCCTTGCCTCTATATGAAGGTATCACCTGAATCCAATCAAGTTCTACTTCTTTAGCATCTATATCGTACTTGCAAATACCTAAAGCAACTTTTTTACCTGATAAATCATCTTTCACAAACAACCAAAGTTTAGAAAAATACAGAGGAGAACTCATCATTTCAAGCACCTTTTCCTCAGTAAAAATACTTTTACCATATGATTCATTTATTACATCCACAACTTCTAACATCTCAGATATATCAACCTTTTGAACAGAATAACCTTTTAAGGTAGTACTTCCAATACCCTTTAAAGAATGTATTATTTTAAAAAACTGCTCATGCTTGATATACTCATTTGATTCAACATAATCCTCATCATGTACCACAATAGGATTATCACTTCTAAAATGTCTTTTATAGTATGCAAGTGCGGAGCACCTACATGGGTTAATTAAATAATCATTCAAACTAATCATTACTCTCACCCCAATCTATTTATAAACACAAATCATAAACGTATCAATTTACTTAATTGATACCTGTCTTTAATATATCACATAAAACTAGGTTAGAAAGTTACAGTTTAGTTACTATTCTTGTATTTTTTGATTTAGAGTACTTGCTTGCTATAATTAAAGATAAGAGGTGATTTATATGAGTATTGCATTATTAATAGTAGACGTTCAAAAAGAATTTGTCGAAAACAAGCTATACCGAGATAAAATCCTATTCGCTACACAGTATATCAATGAAGTAAGTAGATACTTCCGTGAAGCAAAACTTCCAGTAGTGATAGTTAATGATTTAAGTGCTGGAGGAGGTCCAAACTCAGAAGGATTTAAAGTTGCTGATGAAGTGATAACTGATGAATCAGACATTCAAATTCATAAATCAAAAGAAAATGCTTTTTGGGAAACTGACCTAGAACAAATACTTAGAGATAAACAAGTCGAGCACGTAATAGTTTCAGGTTTTGCTGTTCCATACTGTGTTTTATCGACTTACCTAGGAGCAAAAGAAAGAGGATTTGGGGTATCCTTTTTACAGAACGGTATCGCTGGGATTGAAAAAGAGCAAGTCAAACAATTACAGTATGAAAGAGACGTAATTAACTATAAAGCTTTAAGGTTCTTAATAAGCAAAATAAAAGTCCGATAAACGGACTTTTTTTATTTTAAGTTACAAATATCTACGGCAATACTAGCTCCAAGCCTTGCATTATTTAGTACTAATGCAATGTTAGAAACAAGAGACTTACCATCAGTAATTTCTTTAATCTTAGCTAATAAGAATGGAGTACTATCTTTTCCTTTAATACCAAGTTTATTCGCTTCTTCTAACGCTAATTCAATATGTGACTCAATCAATTCTCTTGGAAATTCATCTTCTTTTGGAATTGGATTAGTTACTAATACACCACCATCTAAGTTAAGTATGTTCTTAGCAAATACCATCTCAGCAATTTCTTTACTTGAGTCCATTTTATAATCAACTTCAAAGTCAGATTCTCTTGAATAAAATGCTGGTAAAGTCTTTGTTTTATACCCTATAACAGGTACTCCTTTAGTTTCTAAATATTCCAAAGTTCTTCCTAAGTCAAGAATAGCTTTTGCACCAGCACAAACTACACATACATTTGTTTGAGATAATTCTTCAAGGTCAGCAGACACATCCATAGTTACTTCACCATTTCTGTGAACTCCTCCAACACCACCAGTTACAAATACTTCTATCCCAGCCATTTCAGCAATAATCATAGTTGCAGCTACAGTAGTTGCTCCCATTACTCCTTGTGAAATAACGAATGGTATATCTCTTCTACTTACTTTCATTACTTCTTTAGCTGATCCTAATCTGTCAATTTCCTCTTCAGTTAGCCCAACTTTTAAATGTCCATCCATAATAGCAATTGTTGCTGGAATAGCACCATTTTCTCGAATTACAGCTTCAACTTTTAGAGCTGTTTCTACATTTTGTGGATAAGGCATACCATGTGAGATAATAGTTGATTCTAAAGCAACTACAGGTACATTGTTTTCTAAAGCATTTTTTACTTCTTCATTAATATTTAAATACATTATTTCACCTCTATTAAACTTCTATTCATTTTTTTATTTATTGTTTCTTCACTTTGTAATGCTACCCTACTACAATTACTAGCTGAAATAGCACAATCCTTAATTGAATAATCATTCGAATATCCAAATACTAAACCTGCTACGAAAGCGTCCCCCGCTCCAGTTGCATTAATAACGTCAATCTTCTTTGATTCTATAAATCCGTTTTCTTTTGAATTTGAGTAATAAACTCCCTCTGAGCCAAGTGTTATAAAGACATCTACAACACCTTCTTTATGGAAATACTCAGCTACTTTTTTAATATCATCATTTGAATTAATTGAAATTCCAGATAAGTATTCAGCTTCCATCTTGTTAGGTTTTATCGTATGAAACTTACCAATAATATCCTTCACTTTACTCGCTTTTACCGTTGATACAGTGTCAAGTATAGTTATTACGTCAGAATATCTTGTAACAACGTAATCAATAACTTCACTTGAAAAGTTAGTATCTAAAACTATCATCTTTGCGTGTTTTAGTAAATGATCATACTTATCAATATGTTTCGTACTAAAGGAATCATTAATACCCATATCATTAATGGCTAGTAGCATCTCTTTTCCTACCGATAAATAAACTCCCGTGTTCTCATCAATCGTTAACACATTATTCAAGTCTACATTTGCAGTTTCATTAAGTATCTTCTGACCATATACATCATTACCAACTATTGATATTAACTTAACATCAACTCCTAAAAGACCAATGTTCTCAGCTATATTCCTACCTACTCCCCCTAAGGATGTAGATATGCGACCAATGCTAGAATCGTGCATAATCATATTATCCGAGTCTCCAAAAACATCTACATTACTCGCACCAATTACCACAACGTAATCAGATCCCAAGACGTATCCTTTTCCTTTTATAAGACCCTTTTTCATAAGATTAGCAATATGAACCCCAACACTTGATCTTGTGATTGAAAGAGCTTCAGCAATTTCATTTTGCGAAACCATTGGGTTTAGTTTTACTATTTCTAATATTTCTTGTTCTCTTTTAGTCATATAACCACCTAAATATATATTTATTTCGTTAAACTTATGCTTATATATTACACCTTAAACTAAACATATGCAAGTAAAAAAGGAACTAAAAGTTCCCTTTGGTATTATTTTTTTGATTTATGAGTTAAAGCAAGAATTGATAGCCTGATTCTTAAAATATCATCGACATTGTGTAAACAGCAACCAGTCATTCCTTCAATTCTTTTCAATCTATATTTAAGTGTATTTAAATGAATAAACAGCTTTTCACTCGTATGAATAAGTGACAAGTTGTTTTCAATATAAGCATTAAATGTCTCGATTAAGTATGGATGATTTAGAATATTCTTTGCTTCATAAAAATCATATCTTTCGTAATCAACAGTCTCTAAGAATGCATGTATTTTATAGTTTTTAGTAAAATATATAACTGTATCATCCTTATGATGTTGCTCGATATACTTCATAATTTGGAATTCGTCTTTTAACAGATTAAATCCAACTACCTCAGAAATAATCGAGTGAACTCCTTCTGCAACAAGATTTTGTCGAACTTTTATTAAATCAGCCTCATCTTTCGCTGTAAGAATGAAATACGTTTCATCGTGTTCCTCAGCTTTAATAAAACTAACTCCTGAAAAGATTCTTTTAGCAGCTCTGTAATCGAACTCAATTTTAACTAGTAAGTTAAACTCTTCCTTATGGAATCCAATAACATCTAGTCTTTTATCTACATCCTCAAAAGCCTCAAGATTATACAACACATCCAAAACTACTTCTCTCTCATAGTGTTTAACTGTGCTTTTCTTCGATTCAATTATCTTTTGAGTAATTAGCGACTCTAAACTAACTTTAAGTATAGTACTAAACATTTCAATATTCTCAGGTTGCCCATTTATTTCCGCAACACCGATCATCTTACCACCAGTATATAGTGGGACGTTTATACCTGGTTCCATATTGTCAGCATTATTTCCAAATACTTTAAACTCTGTAACTCCTTCATTAATGATTGAATGAGCATACTTGTGAAAAGTACCTACTTTCTTTGGATCACCTGATCCGACAATTGTACCATCAATATCTACTATATTCACATTATGTTTAAACAGTTTCGTTAAATTAACTGCCATTTCTATAATTACTTCTTTAGTTAGACCAACCATAATTACCTCTTTGATTCATATTAAAATTTATGGTGATCGTAATTATTATCAAATAAAACCACCATATGGCGAGATTTATTGAAGGTTCGACTAGAGTCGAACGGTCAAAAAAAGACGTCATATATTATCACAAATATCTTATAAATAAAAGTGTTTCAGCTATATAACATAGTCAAAAAACACTTTCATCTTATCAATTCACATCTTATTTACGCGTTTACTAAGTAATCAGTTAACGCTCTTTCAAATGCTGCATCTCTATTTAATGCAATTCTACCGTAAGAATCTCTACATTTGTGAGATAAGAAATCTACACTCGTCATTTCATTGATTCTTAATCTGTAATCTAATCTACTATTATGTGTATCTTCATATGAAATAGATACAACGACGTCTTTATCATTCTCGTACTCAAAATCCATTTTAGTTAATGTACCATGTAAGAACTCATCTGTTAATTTCGCTACTTCTCCATATTTTCTCATTTTTATTCTCCCTGATATGCTAAGTCTTCATATTTTTGACTCTTAGTAGGTTCTACTGTCATTTCACCAGTTTTCCAGAATGCAATCTTAACCAAAACTGGTCCTGTTAATGCAAATACTAATACTGATGCTAAGATAATATTTTTAATAACTAATGCATATTCCATATTCACTTGACTAAATGCTGCATATGCAGAAACACTTAATCCAATCGCTACTCCAGATTGAGGTAATAAGCTTAACCCTAAATACTGTCTTACACTTTTACCAGTTTTCATTACTCTCGCACCAATATAAGAACCTAGAACCTTACCAACAGTTCTTGATAACACATAAGCAATTCCAACCATACCTACAGTGAACAATACATCAAACTGTAATTGTGCCCCTGCGATTGTGAAGAAAGCAACCATAATCGGTGGTATGAAGAATCTAATAGTTTCTTCTTCAAACATATATGACTCTTTACTAATCATATTCGTTACCACTGTACCAGCAATCATTGGAGTTAAAATAGGTGATGCTCCAAAGAATAAAGCTGCTCCAGTAGTTAAGAATACTGAAATTGTGATAACTCCTAAGTTTTTCTCATGTCTCTCTGAGTTATTCTCAATTGTTTTAATTGCCCATCCACCGGCAAATCCAATTAAAGCACCTACTAAAACACTAATTCCAATTTCAAGCAACGGTTCTTTAATCATTTCAATAAATCCAATTGCTTCAGCTGTTCCTGATAAACTGATCGCAATCGATAGTAATACACCAAACATGATAACCCCAACAGCATCATCTAACCCTACGACAGGTAAAATTGTGTCAGTAAGTTCACCTTTAGTTTTATATTTTTTAATAATCATCATAATTGGTGCTGGTGCAGTAGCTGCCGCAATTGCTCCTAATACCAACGCAACTGGTAGTTCCACAAACGGTAATAAAGCTAATATAACTATCCCTGTTGTCCCAATCGCCTGAATAATTGTGATGATTACAATTTTCATTCCTGATTTTTTTAATTTACCAAACCATAATTCATTACCAACTTGGAAAGCAATAAACCCTAATGCAATGTCTCCAATATAACGATATGATTCTAATGTTTCTAATGTTACTATCCCAGTAATCGGTCCTAAAATTAGTCCCGCAATTAAATATCCAGTAACAGAAGGAATCTTGAAATGTTCAGCAACATTTCCAAAGATAACCCCAAATAATAATATAAGACCTAAGTCCACTAAAATAACACTAGACAGCCCAGATGCCGCCCCTGATAATACAACTCCCATAATAATCCTCCATACAATTCTTTACAATATTTACGTGTGTTTCCACAACCCGATTAAAATTCTAACACATATTAAATAGGAAAAAAGACTTATTCAATCCTTATATTAAACTTCATCCTATGGGATAAATTAGGCTATATTATCCTTGTCCGTTCGGACAAGACTGGAGATTTAGGGACGTAAAAAAAAAGAGGATAAACTCCTCTTTTTTTAAGTATAGAAAAATATTTATTGGCTTACCTATGCGCAAATTCGTCTTTTCGGACAATATTAACTCTCTACTTTTTTCGTGTGATAACCCTTACATATCTCGAAAGGGCAAAATCACCATCATGAGCTTCCCCACTGTAAACACTAGACATCTCACCACACGGCATGACTCTGTTTACGCCTGCAGCGTAAAACATATCTGATATCGAGTCAAACTCTCGTTCTTCAGTGCTTAGCCCAACAGTTTGTAAATGTCCTTTTTCTTTTCTTAGTAAATCCATCATCTCAGTTCTTTTGACTGGCATTACCCAGATATTTCTAAATAGAGGAGATGGTTTTAAACTAGCCTTATAATCTAACATTACGGAATACTGATTCGTTTCATCAACGAATAATTTCTTTTCACCTATCGCTTCCTCTGTTTTTACGAGTTCTTTTACCCAGGTGATTTGAGATTGTACATCTAATGATATTGGATTAGGAGGAAATCGTTTTGATTCTTCCTTTATCGCCTCAAATAGTTGACTACTAAAATTTTCAACCTCAACATCTGATTCAGTTTCTAAAAACACACATTGTGGTGAACTACAGTACAACTGATCAGTTGAAACTATATCATTAGCTAGTAATCTTAAATCACTCTCAAAATCTTCTTGCTTAGTAAAATATGAAAAACTAAGTCTATGACCCCATTCGATTAGTTTTATTGTTGGTGGTGTTAAACGTCTAATTGCCTGAACTGTTTCATCACCACCCCAGACTAGAACCGCATCTACTTCTTTAATTAGTTTATTAATCATTTCCTCATCCGTTGACGAAACATTTACTACATATATAAAAGGTTTCAGTCTAGGTTCTACCTCAATAAGAGTCTTTAAGATGTCTAATGATATTCCACCTTCATGCGATGGAAGTTTTAATATATTAATATTACCAGTCAACAACCCTTCCATTACACTTATTGCGGATAATCCTAAAGCATTTCCAGCTCCTATATGCATCATTACACCAAGTGGATGTTCTTTCACTTCTATAGAATCTGTGACCTTTCTCCACTCAAATGGCTCTGAACCAAGTTCTCTTTCAACTTTCAAAGTAGGCTCTTCCTTGCTTATGCTTTTTAGAGCTTGATCTATATAATCTTGTATTGCCCACTTAGGCAGACCACTTTCTGATAACTGTGATATAATTTTGTCTTTATCTATTTTCGTTATTAATGAATCAAACGCTTCTATTACTACTTTATAATCTAGTGGTTTTTGAAGGTCACTTTTAATGATATTGATTTCTTTCTCAAATCTATTAAAAAACTCATCCTTAGTGACTAACTCACCTCTGAACATGTTATCCATTAGTTCCCTCCTTCATATACTCATTTGCTGTTACAGCACATGACTTCACTTTAGAAGTACCGGCCCTTCCTAATACTTCAAAATACGGTGTTTTAATTCCACAACCACAATCAGTTCCATCTCTTAGCACACCAATATCACCCATTAATATAGAAGAGATCGGTTGACTAGATACAAGAGGACTTACAAAACTCAAAAACCCTGGCTCATCATATCCTAATGGTTTTAATGTAAGAGTATCTCTTATAATAACCCTACTCCAAATAGGAACGTGCATATGGTGATTCTTACACTCAGGGTAAGCTACACTATGCTCAACTGCACTATAAAAATCTCTGCAGTTTTCCTCTGGGATACCTAAGTATTCCTCTATTAAAGAATAGTACTCATCTTTATCAATCGCGATATCATCAAAATTCTTCCAACCACCACCTGTTAATACGACAGATTTTTTACCTAGTTTGAGAGGTTTCATACCTGACTCTTTCATCGTTTTAATTATCATATATAAATAACTAGGAAACCCCATTATTCGAACAGGAAATACGCTTCTGTCAAACTTTTTCAATCCTTCAATGATTCCAAAGTAATCAATTTGATACTCTCCACCCAGTGCTCTTAACGCATATACTTTCCTCAAAGGAGGTGCGAATCTCGTCATTGCAGATGCAAGTTGAATATTACCAGCATTATTCCCTTTAACAGGTTCATATCCTAATACGAAGTAGTTCGTGGGAGTGATTGAAATCATTCTATGATACTTCATCATCTTAATGACCATTTTGGTCGCTAATTTAATTGTAGGTTTATCCAAGAATACCTGACTCTTTTGCCCTCTTGTACCGGATGATGTAGCGTGTACTTCTACTTCATCCATAGCTACACTTCTTACCTCATGATACTTTAAAAAACTAGCAGGTATAGTAGGTATATTATAAATATCCTCCATAGAAGTAATTGAATCTACGTCAAAGTTTTCTTGATCAATTATACTCTTATAAATTTCACTCTTTTCATAATGACTCTTAACCGATTCACTCATCGCTTTAATAAAAATTTCCTCACTGCCTGAGTGATCATATATATCCTTATACGAAAACAACTTTTCAATCCACATAAACTCATCCTCCTATTTATCCTTAATCTAATTATATCAATTAAAGCGTTCAAAAAGAGTTACAGTTTTTTCACTTTTCAATCCATAAAAAAACATACCTCATTTGAGGTATGTTTAACTTATTTCCGTATAAGTACAAACACCGTGTTGGAACGCAAAATCAAAATAGTCCTCCGCACTCTCATAATCATTCACAGCGTCTTGAACTATATCTACCATCGAGCCATCTTGTTCTTCTCCATTTACATAGAATTCATAAACTTTATCACCACTATAGTGATATTCAAAAGTATCGCCAGCTACACACACAGCCTTCTTCATATCAACAGGTTGTGAACATCCTACTAACAAGACTAAAAGCACCAATAATCTTTTCACAAGAATCCCCTCCATACTTCATTATACTCCTAAAAAAAAGTGACGTAGTCACTTTTTATAATTTAGTATATCTTTCCTCACCAATACCATATACATTTTTAATCTGAATTTCGTTTCCGTTACTATCTATAATAACACCACTAATTTCACCAAAAGCTAATAAATAGTCTATTTTAACAACTAGGAAATTTTTATAAAGATGATACTTATTCTTCACTTTCATTTCAAGATTAACATAACCTTCTTCATCTTGGATTGTCCAAACATCCCCTGCTCTTTTGAAAGTAACAACAGGAAGACTGTAGTAAGTATCATTTAACCAATACCCATTTTCATTATATTTAACTTGATCAATATTCTTATAAAAATACGTTAAGTTCAAAGCAAAATCTACTTCTGTACCATCAACATGTAAACTAGTCATCAAAGTTAACCAATCGTATCCGGACTTTCTTGGATAAAACCCTCTGTGGTCATCAATAATTGCATAATTTTTAACACCTTGCTCTACCTTTTCAATACCATCAACTTTAAAACTTCCCTCTAAACTCATAAAGTCTTTTTCTGTATATAATGGATTGATACTAGTAAGGGGAATAGAAACAATAGAACTTTCAGATAAGTTTTTCAACTTAAGATCAAAAGATAACTGTTTTCTTTTCGAGATAGAATACCCACTACAGTCACACCTACCATCCTCAAAATGATTAATGAACTCTACCTTTGTCTTCTTTGATTCTTTTCTAGTGACTGAACCATTTAATAAATTATTAGCTATAGTAACTCCCCCAAAAAGACTTTCCTTTGAGTTATGGTAAACTTCATTTTTTGCTTGATCATATAACACAAACATATTGAAGTTCATAATACCCATTTTATATACTACACCCAAGAATAAAAACTCATCAAAACTAGCTTCTACAACTTCCCATGAAGTTAATCTGTGCTTTTTTACAAACTTATTGAAACCAGGTCTTTTAAACTGTGGAAAATTAAACTTCTTAAGCGGATTTTTAAACGTACCATAATTAGGTGTACCATCATTATTAATAAGTGACTCTGGTGTTTGATCTGGAACTCTTTTATTGTAATTACCTTTATACATAGATTCACCTTTTCCTTATTTAGTATATTTCATAATAAGTGTACCATTAACATTCCCTCAAATGAATAGATAAACCGACTATCAAATAAAAAGAGACAAATTGTCTCTTTATTCTTTCCACTCTGTATCTACTAACTCAAGAGGTACTTTATATACCATATCTTTTCTTTCAACAATGATTGTTATTTTCTTAGATAGTTCTTTATCCGCCTTAATCGCCTCAATTAAAGATTTTGTAGGGTTAATTGCGTATGGATGACCAACTAGTCCTAACATTGTTAAATCTCCAGTAGTATCCCCATAAGCAAAACAATCATCAAGATTTAGATCATACGTTTCTACTAACTCAAGTATCGCTTTTCTTTTACTAACTCTATCCCACATTGGGATTAGTTCCCCAGTATATCGGTCATCCTCATCTAAGACGTAAGTAGTTCCTCGAAAGTCATCAAACTTATACTTCTTTGCCATTTCAGACACAAGTTCAATAGGAGAACCAGAAACAGCGATTACTAAGTCTCCATTTCCTCTATGTCTTTCTATTTCACTTCTAGTAAACCTATACACTCTATCACCCTTTTGTTCAATAACTCTTTTTGCGATATGAGTGATGTGATTTTGTTTTATCCCTACGATAGAATCAATGTAAATTTCTACCATACGGTCCAAATATTCATCATAGAATCCTTGGCGTTTATCCCATTTCATAAATGCAGGGCGAACACTATCAACCCATACATTATCGGATACCAACTCATGTGTTACTAACTTCTTAAACAACTCAGTTAATAAACCTTCACGGTAAATAGTACCATCAATATCAAAAAATGCAGCTACTTTTCCCATACAAACACCCCTATTCTATTAATTATCATTTTTATTATTATAGCATATCCCCTATCTATCAACAGTTTATTAGATTGAAAAGAAAAAAGGATGTTATCCTTTTTTAACTTTAAACCTTATAGTTGTCTTCATCTTCTCTACTTCTACTCTTCTTGGATCAGAGATATAAATCTCCTTATGCTTTTTCTCAGCTCTCACATAACCATTTTCAGCACAGAACTCTTCCATTCTTTTAAAGCTTTCAGGTTCGTCATCGTAACTACCTATATGCATCATCTGACAACTAAGTCCTTCTGATATTTCTTCAAAAACCACATTCTTTATTAAGGGATCTTTAGATTTTTGCGTAACTATTTTATTAAAAAGTTCTTCATCTACAAAACTAGGTTGTCTAATCATCATTTTAAATTCGAAATAGCCCTTTAAATCAATCGGAAGTACTCCTGACTCATATAAGTCTCGACCCTTTTGATTCAAGTCCCACTCACCTTCAAGTGGATATACTGTATATTCAAAATATCCCTTAGGTACATCATCAGACTTATGTAACATTCTTATTCCATAGCTCATAGAGTATAAAGACTTAACAGCATCTAAAAACTCCTCACCAGCAGGGAATCCACTTCCTGAATAAGTAAAATACTTCATAACAGGTAAGTCAATTATCTCTGGCTTTTGCTTAGGCAAGTAAATAGACTTTTCTTTTTGTCTCCAAACATGTTTCATAATTACCTCCTTTTAATATCTTCAAGTTCAACACCTAAACCACTAGCTACACGGTTCACATACGCAAAATATGCGGTAACTTGATTAATGTCTAATATGTTTTGATCAGTAAATCCTTCACTCTTCATAACTTCAATATCGCTTTTATTGATACCATTACTATTAAGAGTCAATTTCTCGGCATACCACAACATTCTTTTTTCAAAACTAGGTAAATTTGATTTTTTGTAATCTAGAGTACTCTTAACAAACTCAACACTCGTAACTTTACGAAGACCCTCTCCGTGATGTTTAAGTCAGTACTCACATTCATTTAAATAAGATACTACTACACCTATCATTTCTCTTTGAGCAATCGTTAGACTCGAATCTCCAGCCATAACAGCTCTATATAAAACCCAATGTCCCTTTAAAGAATCTGGACTAAGACTATGAATTTTCAAAATGTTATCAAGAGTATTATCACCTTTTGAACCACATCTTTTATAAAGCTTAGCCAATGCACCAACTGCTTTTGATTCTGAAATCATTCTAATAAAAGCCATAACAACCTCCTGCATTATTTATATCTTATTTTACACCTTTTTAATCAAAAAAAAAGAACTCCCAAAGAGTTCTTATAAACTATATTCGTACGTATTAACTTCATTCCCTTGAATAAAGTTCGTTTTACTTAAATATTTCAGATGTGTTTTTTCAGGATTTTTAATAACTACTTTTTTAAATCCTTCTTTAATTAAATTCTCTTTTTCTCTTTCAACAACGAACATAGTCGTTTTAAAATCTCTAAACTGTTTCAGAGCAAAGTCTAATTCAATTTCTAGAACATTTCCATTTGGTTTTAATATCAATGCTCCTGCTGCATTAAGATTTCTTAGTGAAATATAACATAAATGTTCACTTGATAATGAGTCATATGAGAATCCTGGGAAATATTTTTGTACTTCCTCTGTTTGAGTCTTTAATAACTTTCTTAAATATCTACTCTCATTTGGAACAATCAAATAAGTGAAATAGTCCTTTTTCGAATAGATGTTATATAAGTAATAAGCATCAATTACAACAATCCCTAAATTCATGAACCCTGTTGGAACACTTCCAATCATAAATCCATATACAGCAAATAACGACGCTCCAAATAAATTAATCCATCTTAACCTTTTTATTGATGACATAACAAGTGATATTAAAACCACCATTGACGCCACATAACCTAATACTTCTAAATATATATTCATAATAATCCTCCTCATTTAGAGTATATCCTTTTATAGACAACAGATAACATTGTACGCTATAATTATAACCTATTCAACTAATATCCTTCCAGTAATACATTTAAAGCGTTTTCTTATATACACAATAAGGTAAATAATAGTTTATACTACTAATGGTGATAAAAATGATTAAAACAATCTCATACAAAGATACACTTCCAATAAGGCAAGCAGTACTTTGGCCAGATAAACCCATGGAATACTTAAAACTCGATCAAGATGAAACCGGAACACATTTTGGTTACTTCTTAGATGACTCTTTAGTGGCAGTCATTTCATGTTTCATAAAAAATAACGAACTACAGTTCAGAAAATTCGCATGTTTAGATGAGTACCAAGGGCGAGGTATTGGAACTCTACTTCTTAAATATACTATGGAATTCGCAAAAACGAATGACGTAAACTCTATTTGGTGTAACGCAAGAGTAACAGCTACCTCATTGTATAAGAAGTTTGGATTAGTAATTCTAGAAAACTCTACCTTCTTTAAAGGTAGTGTGGAATATGTAATAATGAAAAAAGAGACTAATTAAGTCTCTTTTTATATATATTAAGTACTACGTCAATATTCACTTTAAGCTCATCTAAGGCATATAAATTCTCTTTAGACTCTAATGTAGTTCTCCAGTAATGTGGTGTCATCATTAATAAACTTTTTAAATGTTCTCTTTTAAATATCTCATTTTTTGAGATATCCTTAGATTCCTTCTTATCAAAATGAGTCACTAGTTCATTCTTATCATACTCTCTTGGAAGAACAGTCTCATAACAAGCTTCTTTTAACTCAAATAAATGATTCTCATTCGGTGACACAACAAGCAATGATCCACTTGGTTTTAATACTCTTGAAAACTCTGCTTCATCAATAGGACTAAACACAGAGATAATCAGATCAATTGATTCATCCATAAATGGTAACTTAGAACCTGATCCTACAATCCAGTTCATTTCTTTATCAAGTTTAGAAGCTTCTAGTACACCTTTTTTTGAGATATCTAATCCGTAATAAGTGTTCAAAGGTACATTGTTCTTAACTTCTTTTAAGTAATAGCCAATCCCAGTACCTACGTCTAGTATATTTAAACCACTTTCTTCTTTTGAAATAGTTTTCACTAGTTCATCAGCAATTACACTATAATATCCATTATGAAGAATATCTTTTCTAGCTTGTAACATCTCGGCAGAATCTCCATGATGAAGGTCCTTTTGCTTATTACTTATTAATAGATTTACATACCCCTGTTTAGCAATATCAAAACTATGTTTATTACTACAAAACATTTGTCTGTCTTCTTTTTCTAAGTAGTCCCCACATATCGGACATTTAATAATAGACTTAACCATATTCTTCCCCCACTTATAAATTAGCAATTTATAATACCATAGTTTAGTAACTTTTTATACTCCAATCGCTCAGTACAATGTTATTCTATAGAAATACTGTTAATTCTTCAGGATCTATCATTATAATTATTTAAGTGTTTAAACAAGCAAACGACTTAACCCCATTATCTAACTGCTAAAGAAATAAAAAAGGATTCATTCTGAACCCTTTTTTCTCATCATTTCTTGCATCCATATAGTTAAACCAATCGCTGACAATGCAAAAACTGTCATTCCAATTTTTGTAAAGTTTAAAACATACTCTCTATAGATATCAAAAATCACTAATAAAAATGGTATAGCTATTACTATTATCCATTCAACAGTAAGTATTAGTATCACTCTACTACCATACTTACTAGCTAACTCAACGTCATCAATTTTAGAGTTGAATGACGATAATATATACGTCATCTTCTTAAACCTAACAAGATAATATTGTAAAAACATTACTATAGTAACAAAAACTAAAAATGAAGCAGAAAAAACTTCTATATATGATAGCTCCATACGTCACCTATTATCTGTTTGTTAAAACGTCTAAATAAGCAGTTTTATTCTTCTTTGTTTCAATTAAACTGTCAAAGTTATAAGTATAATTGATTATTTTTTCACAATATATATATGCTCCCATAAACACTATAAATATAAACCCCTTAGTCACAAATGATAATACGACCAACAGAATAATATCAATCACTACTTCTGACTTAGCCATTTTGTCATTTAAACGATACATTAAATACTTTGTTACTCTATACATGCTAGCTCCTATTAAGAATACAACAGGTCCAACACCAAAAGTTACTACTGTTAAAAGTACGATTGAAAAAACATCTAATCCTGACATTAAAGTATTTCTACTTTCCTCACTCGCTAGTTTAATAGAAGCCTTTATCATACCTCTAAGTAATATGTAGAATACCCAGTTAAGACCTAATGTAATGAAACTTACTTTCTTAAATTCATCCCTTATGTCAGCTGATCCATATTTAATACTGTTGTAAATCATCTTTAATACCACGTAGATAAAGTATGGAATACCTAAAGACATAACACACATTACTCTAGCAGTTTTTCCTACATCGTGTGGTAAATCCTTAAGCCCTTCGGAATAAGCCTTCACAGTGAAAGTAATAAACGGGTAAGAAAAAACTATTAAGAATAACAACCAATAAAGTTGTAGTCTTGTCCACGTGTCATACGGTAAAAAATCCCTTCCGAATACTTGTGATCCATATCGAAAAAATACACTTACGTAATTCATAAGTAATACATGTAATACCATTAATACAGTACCTATCATTTTTGTGTTCATAATTTCTCCTTTGTGTAAATAATATAGTTTATTATATCAATAAAAGCTGGTTAGAAAAGTTACAAATTAGTTACTTTTCAAAAAAAAAGACCCTAAGGTCTTATTTATTTAATTGCTTCTTATGAATAGGTAATATCACGTAAGTATACACAACACACCCTACACAGAAATCTAACAATGATTCAAGTAACGCAAACGACATTAATACTAATAGTATTACTAAACTTACATTCACTGACACTGAAAACAATCCTAAAGCTACTATACTGAAAATTAAACCAACTCTCGCTGCAAATAGTTTCGGTGCTTTATCAATCATCTTAGGTTTTAATCTAAAAACATAGGCTATTACACAAGCAGTGAAACTTAAAGGACTAAACCTAAATAGTGAGAATCCTCTTATTGTAAAGTCAACTACAAGTAATACTATAATTAAAGGCTGTAGAGTAACCGCAAATAAAACTACTAAACTAGCTACTAAGAATCCAGTTAATCTTACAATAGTTTTATTTACCTGTTCAGCCGAAATTGGACAAATCAAGTTATTCATATAAACACTTCCCTTCATACAACACATTATAAGTGTTTTACATAGTTCAGTGAATTGATGTACATATTTTTATAAATAAAAACGCAACCATTTAGTGATTCTACTTCAATGCACTATTATTTATAAAATACTTCATGTGATAAATGAATAATTAAAAGTGAAATTTTAGTTACTTTTAAGACTTTTTCTCTATGTTAAAAAACTATGAAAGGGATGTTTAACGTACCAAAAATCAAAAAGACATTTTAAATCATAAAAAACCACTAAGAATAAAAATTCTAAATGATATAATATAGATAATGGAGGTTACATCATGATAATTATATTACCGATAATAGTACTAGGATTTTTATTTATAGTTACTTATAAACAGTATGAGAAAATGGCTGAGGGTACTCATCTTTCAGTAGTGCCACTTTCTATTTACCAAACGATATTTACATTTTCAATTATTATTGCTTTATATCTGAAAGGATATACGGTTTCTACGTTTTTCGTAAAACAGTTTATGTTCGTCATTCTTGTATTTATAGCACTTATATTTTCTTATCTTACATTCACTCTTTCAGACTCTGAAAGAGAATATGAAGACTTAAAACTTGAGATATTAAAGAATACTATAGCGTTATTCACTAAGACAATCTTAACGTTCTTTGTGTTTATGACAATCTTTAGGTTCCATAACGTATTTTTACAAGTAGCTTTATCACTGTTGATAACAATAGGGCTACTGGCTATAGCTCCTTACTTACAAAGAGTTACTAAGCCTATTAGATCAAATATAAAATATTCCTTTAAATATACGACTCCGAAAGTCTGGATATTTACAGTAGGACCGATCATTATACTAGCATTACTTTTAACAGCCTACAGGATACCAACTAATGTACTAGAGGATAAGTTGAACCTTTCTCAAAGTATTAGGATAAGAACCGAGGACCGTGAGGAAATATATTTTAGAAACAACTTCACACAAGAAGAGATATTCAGTATTCAAACAAACCTTAAAGTTCCTAAATCAACATTCGGTAGAACTTTTCACTATGAATATAGTCAAGACGAACTACGAGTTATCATAGAAGGGCAAAACAGTATGATTCACATTCCTCCAACTGAGGAAAACGCTGAGAGAAGTGAAATAGGTTATACACCTGTCACGACCGGTTACATCGTAGGAGAAAGATTATCAATACCCGGTACAGACTTATCCTTCCCTAAAATGGCTGGGAAAGAAGCATATTACGACTCTGTAAATGAGTACATGTACTATACAACACCGTACGATTTTGACAATCAAAGGCTTACTGTTAAAGAATCTACATACCTAAGAATAGACTCTGAGGGTAACCGAGAAGAATTTACGGTTAACTTCGATCATAACATGAGTATGTTAATAGTAGATGGTGACGTTTACTTATATGAAAAAGGATCATTTAATATTGGTCAAGTAGAAATAATGAATGATGAGTTTAGAATAAACGCTATGTTTAGTCACGTATACCCACAATCATTCGCTAGAAAAGATGACAAAAGTGGTTCATTCATTATCGATTACAAAGTAGTTGATGGTAGTGTTGAGTTCTTACAACTTGATTACGATGGAACATTAACACTATATATATTAGTTGAGAATGAAGTGACACTTAATCTACCATTCTATTCTTCTTATAGTATTGGGATATTCTTCTGGATATTTGCATTCCTATTTGTTCCACAAACTAACTATTCAGTTAAGTACACTACAGAGAACTTTAAAAACAAAACAAAAACACTATAAAAATAGTGTTTTTTTCTTGTTGAATAGTTCAACATCCTCATAAATCAAAATGTCTCAAAATGAACTAATTCTCAATACTTCTTTCAAAACTTGTTAATAGATCAAAATAACCACCATCCATGAATCTTTGAAGCTCTGAGTTTATATAGACTGAGTATTTCTTCTTTGATCTATCATATTTAAGTCTTATATTATATTTATGGTTCAATTTCTTCTTTTTACTATCAACAGTACTAATAAACTTGTCAATCATATTAGACATATTCCTTTCTTCATTGAAAGGGTTGTTACTTACAATATAGTTTAAATCAGATTCAACATCTTCAAAAGTAAACTGATTCACTTCAACCTCTAACACTGCTTCATGTTGAGTCTTCTTATCACTTAAGACTTTATAGACAGATTCACTAGCTAAATCAGCTCCAAATCTTATCGCTTTTTTCATGGCTTCACTGTAAGCATCCAAACTCCCTACTCCTAAATTTCTTTTCTTTCGTTCATCAGCGATATATTCCATTAATGTACTTTTAGGACTCTTCAAAGATACAGGTTGCTTTCTTAAACTAATGCTAACGAAGTAAACAACTACCCCTACAAACCAATAAAGACCTATAGCTATCATCAGGTCACTTGTTAGGGCGATATATCCTCTTATGTATATGAAGATTGGCAATAAAGAATACAAAACAAACAGTTCAGTTTTTTCTTTTTTACTGCCCCTTAGTATCTCAGCAGTTTTATCTAACTCCTCTTTCCCTGAGGTAATTAACCTATACTCATTAAAATAAGCTACTGTGTAAAGGGTTAAAGTTTTAAAAAATAACCACAGACCAATACTTATTAAGTATCTCAATTGGACTTGTTGATAAATAAATGGATTAGGCCCATATAAAATCATAACTAAAATAATAACCAGTAATGAGAAATATCTTCCTAAAAAAGTCTTCTCTTTCACACTAGCGGTCATAAACTCATATAAGTAGATTACAGGTAACATTATCCAAATACCTAATTCTAAGTTACTAAAGAATGGACCAAACCTTAGAACTAAAACTATATTACTATACATAACTACAGAGAGACTTAATGTCATAAATGTAGTCCATAAGTATATTAAAGTCTTATTCTCGTCTCTTCTAGATATAACGTAGAACCTTGTTAAAACTAAAACAAGTATCAACGTACCTTCCACAATGTAGAAGTTCGAGTTAACAAAGTAACTATATATCATAGACGGTAATATAAAAAGAATACTTAATGTTACTATATTGCTGAACTTATACATCACTTCTTCAGTAATGCCCTGTATTAACGGTGAATTTGATTTCATTATTAACAACTCCTAGTCTTTAATCAATAAAGTGTTTATGTATTGCCAAATATAAAGCTGAGTCGAGTATGATTCATTAACTTATACCCGATTTCTATCACACTACCTTAATCTATTTTAGTAGATTTTCTGGGGCAGGTACCATGTATTAAAGATGACACAATTACTAACTCCATCAATAATAATTACTCGTTTGTAGTTAAATACAAAACTAATAACATCAGTAACCTCTAAATGTGATATTCCAATCGTTTCAAGTAATGTAGTTTCAGATACATTAGTACCAAAGATAAAAACATCCTATCCTAAAAGGTATTCTTCACTACATTCTTCCCAATAATTATAACACTCATCCTTCAATTAAAAAGTTACAGTTTTTTTACTTTTCATTTACTTGTACGGAGTTTATCTCTTTGCGATAACCTATAACTTTTCAGTTATAGAGCAACCTCTTTCATATAAAAAGATGTAGACAAGTGTGTGCTATAATAAAATTAGTCGAACAATCGGGTATATATACCGATTCCATTCTGTGATTATTAGAGAGATTTTTTATATTAGAAGCTTCAAGAATAAAACGGAATTAAGAAGGAGGGTTATATGAAGTTATTTATCGATACAGCAAACATTGAAGAAATAAAGGAAGTAGCGGCAATGGGAGTCGTGTGTGGAGTTACAACGAACCCAAGTTTAATAGCCAAAGAAGGTAGAGATTTACACAGTGTTATAAAGGAAATCTGTGAACTTGTTGATGGTCCTATTAGTGGAGAAGTAATGAGTGATGATCACCAGGGAATGGTATCCGAAGCAGAGGTAATCTCAAAAGTTCACAAAAACATGGTCATAAAAATTCCAATGACTTCAGAAGGTTTAAAAGCAGTTAACATACTATCTAAAAGAGGTATTAAAACAAATGTAACACTAATCTTCAGCCCAACTCAAGCATTACTAGCAGCTAGAGCAGGTGCTACTTATGTTAGTCCTTTCGTTGGAAGGTTAGATGATATATCTCAAAGAGGTATTGAACTTGTATCTGAGATTGCAGATATCTTCAGCATACATGATATTGAAACTGAAATCATATCAGCAAGCATCAGAAATCCAATCCATTTAACAGAGTCTGCTTTAGCAGGTGCTGATATAGCTACTGTTCCATATAAGATATTAATGCAGTGCTTACATCATCCTCTAACTGATGCTGGGATTAAAAAGTTTAGAGATGATTTCAATAAATCGAAAACATAAAAGTAATCCTCCAGTTATTAAACATGCAAGCTTAATTACAGTTTTGAGCCTTCCTTAAATGGGAAGGTTTTCTTTTGCCTACATTATATATTATTAGAGTTGTGAATATATCAACACCAAAACACCATTAAGCACCTAGATGTGTACTACCTATTATGTTACAATCAAGTTGAAAGAGGCGGCCATTACTATAAGTGGTCGCTTTTTTAATCACTATTTCAAGAAAGGAGTGATGTACAAGAAAGTTATGTTCTATTCTTTCTAACAAGAATTACTAATCAATAAACTCATTCTCAAAAAGAGTTAACATCTATACTACTGCTTAACGTAATATTATGCATATCAAGAATATGTAAAAGGAGAGTCTTGAAAATGAATGCAATATTGAATTCATTTGGGGAAATACTTAACTGTAATACAGCAAGATGTATTAGAGCCAATAAACATACAAAACTTTTTTTACAGAGTGGACTAACTAGTTTCACTGAAAATATATACCCAAAAACAGACAATGATATACATGAATTGGATTATCTGTCAAAATACGATAGATGCAATTCTTGCATTAGCGGGAAACTAAAAAAGCTAATGTAATACACCTACAGTAAAAATAAAAACTTTTAGATTATTATAGAAAAGTGTAGAAAATTCTACACCTTTTTATTTATCTCATCAACAAAGATTAGTCTGTATATTTAAAAGGATTTGGTACTATCTAAAAAAAGAGAACCTATTACGCATTCTCTTTTAGTATAATTGAATATCCTTTACCATAATGACTCTTGATTTCAACGTCTTTGCAGTCTAGTATAGCTAGTTTTCTTCTTAATCTATGTACGTATACTTTCATTAAGTCCCTAAGATCTGTTAATGAGTCAACATGCATTTCTTCTAGGGCTTCCTTGTACGTTACTAAACCACTGGATTTAGACAACAATAAATAGAAAAACTTTGCCTCCATATAATTCAAGTTTATTGACTTCACACCCACTCTTATTTCATTTGTTCTCGTGTTGTAGTTAAGAGAACCAAGTTCTACGTAACCTAATTTATTATTCTCGTCACCATTATAGTCATCATTTACATCAATAGTCAACGCAGCTACATATCCTCTTTGGGGTGAATATGCAAAAGTAGATAAGAACTTATCAATTACACCCGTATAACCTTCAAAATATGCTGATTCACCTGTTACTGCGATGTCACCTAGTCTAGAAATCCATTCCTGTTCCACACCAGGACTTATTTCTCTAATAGATTTCCCAATGATATTTTCTGATCTTCTATCGAACAATTCTTCATATGCAAAATTCACCTCAGTAAAAATAAAGTTAATTGGCTTTCCTCTCTCATCAAACATAAGTTTCACAAGTGAGTAAGCTTGTGGCATTGAAGAGTAGATTTTACTCAATTTTTCAGTTGAATCAGATTTTGAGTACTCATTCATGATTCTTTCGGTAACATTTAGTGAGGTAACTGATACACCTACAACTTTTCCCTCAATGTATACTGGATTATAAAACGTTTCGAAGTACATATCATTGTTTTCCCCATACCTGTCAACGTTGGTGGTAGGTTTCCCTTCTAAAGCAAGATCATAATGAAGTTTTTGAATTTCCTTATCCGATTGGACAGTAATAAAATCGAATATATCACTACCAAGCTTTACTTCAACATCATAAACGTCTCTCATAGTACTTTCGTGAAGTTTGTTAAAATAAGTATACTTATAGTCTCTATCTATGACAAGAATTACTAACTGATTCATATTATCAATACTTGATCTCAGCATAGTATCACTGTGTTCCTTAGATATTGTCTTCATATCATCAATCCCTCCCAGAATATGAATTCTCCTTTTAGCCGTAAATAAATAACAACTAGTCTTTACAATTATATCAGTTATTCTGCCGCTCAAAAGTGGAATTTTCGTTATTTTTAATGGGAGTAATTTTAATCTACCAAATATGTCATTTGATATACTAATGAAATATCAATTAACCATCTGAACCAGTTTCTACATCTCTTTGTAGTAGGTGATAATAGGTCCCTACCTAGATCTTTCTTTACTATTGGAGTCAAAAAAAAGACCTCCTAGTCTCTAAACAGGTATATTCTACCAGTTCTCCAACTTTAGGAAGCCATTTCATTTAATTTTGGTGGAGATGGGGGGAGTCGAACCCCCGTCCTAAGCAAACTTTGAATTGCTTTCTACATGTTTAGTTTACTATTAGGTTTAACCAACAAACTGAGAGTAAACAACCCTATTTGAAGGCGAGTCTTATCAATCTTAGCTACTCCCGTTAAGACGGCACTGAAGTAGCCCAGCTTATATCTTAGTCGAGTGATCTAACACGATAAGCGCGTGTTAGGCTCGATGCATGCGTAGGTCTGTTTACGCGAATGCTAATTGTTGTTTGTTTCCGGTTATAATAACCTCGAATGTTTTTACATGCATAACCATGACATGCTTACAATACTCTATCGACCCAGTCGAATCCGTAACATCCCCATTTAAAGTACTAGTTTACTAGTACTTATATTTTGTTGCTGCAGCCATTTCTCTCTTGGCTTGTTTATCTTTTAGGTCATGACGCTTATCTCTAACGTTCTTACCTTTTGCGATACCTATTTCTAGTTTCGCGAAACCATCTTTTAAATAAATTCTAAGAGGTACTAGTGTAACTCCTTGAAGTTTTACCTTTTGAGCTGCTTTCAAAATCTCTCTTTTGCTCAACAATAACTTCTTATCTCGTAAAGGATCATGATTGTGGATATTTCCTTGATTATAAGGCGATATATGCATCCCAATTGCGAATACTTCTCCGTCTTTAATCCTTACGTATGATTCCTTAAGTTGAACTTGCCCATTTCGGATTGATTTAATCTCAGTTCCTTTTAATACTAAACCACATTCAATAACTTCCTCTATGTGATAATCATGTCTAGCTTTTTTGTTTTGGGCTATAATTTTTCCTGTTCCTTTTGGCATTTTTCTCACCTGCTACCATAAAGTCTACTTTAGCTTCTCTTTTATTAGCGTTAATACACTTAACCCTAATTTGGTCCCCTATAGTATACACTTTTTTCTTTCTTCTTCCAACCAAAACATAGCGGTCTTGAAGGTACTCATAATAGTCATCTTTCATGTCATTTATATGAACTAATCCTTCTACTCCATTTGGTAATTCAACGAACATACCGAATCCAGTTACACTAGATACAACACCATCAAATTCCTCATCTACGTGATCCATCATATACTCTGCCATTTTCATTGAATCAACATCTCTTTCACATGAAACTGCATCACGTTCTCTTCTACTTGTTTGGTTCGCTATTTCAGGCATTATAAGAGTATAATGCTTAATTGTTTGTTCTCTTAAATCTTTTTTTACCGCAAACTCTCTAATTAATCTATGAACCATTAAGTCAGGATATCTTCTAATCGGCGAAGTAAAGTGAGTGTAGTACTTCGTTGCTAATCCGTAATGTCCAGTTGACAGTTCTGAGTATTTAGCTTTAGCCATTGAACGAAGCATAAGTGTGTTAATCGCATGTGCTCCTGGTTTACTTTCTACTTGTTCAAGTAGTTCTTGCAAGATTTGTGGATGAACACCGTTTTGCACTCCTTTTACATCAAACCCTAACATTCTAGTAAGTTTAATTAAACTGTTTAATTTACTTTCATCTGGTTCATCATGAACTCTGTAAATGAATGGTAAATCTAACCAGTGGAAGTGTTCAGCTACTGTCTCATTAGCAATAAGCATCATCTCTTCAATAATCTTCTCAGATTCTTCTCGTTCTCTTATAACGATATCTAATGGTTTACCAGTAGAATCTACTATAATTTTTGGTTCATTAGTCTCGAAGTTAATTGCGCCTCTTCTGACTCTTCTTTTGTTTAAAATACTTCTTAGCTTATTCATCTCATAAAACAGATGAGTAACCTCAGCGTACTCTGTTTGTTTTTCAATATCACCTTTAATAATTAAGTTAACGTCTTTGTAAGTCATTCTATATTTTGAGTTAATAACACTCTCATATATTGAGTGATCAACGACATTCCCTGACTTATCTATATTCATCTCACAAGTTAAAGTTAATCTATCAACGTGTGGATTTAAACTACATATTCCATTAGATAATTTATGTGGAAGCATGGGAACTACACGGTCTACTAAATAGACTGAAGTACTTCTTTTTAATGCTTCTTTATCTAAGGCTGAACCTTCTTCTACATAGTGACTTACATCCGCAATGGAAACATATAGTTTAAAGATGTCTCCGTGTTTTTCTAAACATACAGCGTCATCTAAATCTTTAGCGTCTGCTCCATCTATTGTGATGAACATCTTATCCCTAAGATCAGTTCTTCCTTGAACCTCTTTAGATTCAACTTCTTCTACGTGTTTGATCTCTTCCATTACTTTTTTTGGAAACTCAGGAGTGAACTTATGCTTATAGATAATAGATAAGATATCTATCCCAGGATCATTTCTATGTCCTATTACCTCAACTATTTCTCCTTTTAAAACATCATTATAAAAGTCAGTAATTCTAACTCTTACTTTATGTCCGTTTACTGCATTATGATGTCCTGATATTTTACATTTATTATATAAAGTATCATCCGGTAAAACGTATCCATCTCTAAATAGACCAATAAGCTCAGGGTTATTTCTTTGAATTACTCTTAAGATTTTACCTTCAGCTTTTAATCCATGTACCTTTTGAGTTATTTGAACCAACACTTTGTCTGAATGCATCGCATTGTTAATATCTCTTTTTGGTACGAATATATCTTCTTCTAGTTCAGTTTCAACAAAACCAAACCCTTTTTTATTAATAGTGATTGTACCTACGTACATCTTATGATTCTTCGCTAAATCATATTTGTCTTTTATGTTAACTAGTAATCCTTCATCTTCTAATTCATTTAAAGACTTTATAAGTTCTTTAAAAGAACTAGCATCGGGAGCTAGTTGTTCCTTTAATTCTAATATTGTGGTTAATTTCTTAACCTTGTTTAAAATTTTCTCTTTCATATTACCTCCAAAAAAAAGAACACTTCGTAAGTGTTCTTATCCTAAGAAACCGCGTTCTACTACATTGGATGCGATAAATGCTAATGTTAAGAATGCGAATACTGTACCGTAAGTAATTCTACTTAACAACAGTTCAATTCCTCTTTCTTTCTTATTAGCGAATAGTTCTGATTTTTCCCCAGAAAATGCTCTGGCGATATCATCTTTCGATCCTTGTAAAACAACAAGTGAAATTAGTATAATCCCTACGATAATTAATAAAATATCTGCCCATGTGAAACTCATTGTGCTTCCTCCTATATAAATGAAATAATTAAATAAAATACATAATTAGTAATAATCAACACAGATGGTACCAAATAAAATCCTTTTGATATAATCTTCTTCTTACGCATTAGTGCTAACATTAATATTATAGAGTTTATTAGCCCTAAAATCAATAGTGTTAAGGCATTTTGACTAACGTTTGGATCATTTACGATCAAATTAATAACATTTGTCTTAACAAATACATCAACAACAGCAATAATTGCGAAGTTGAAGATATTAGATCCAACGATACCACCAGCAGCAGCACCGTAGTTATCAAGCTTAATTAATGTGTAACAAGTCGTCAATTCAGGTAATGATGTCGCAACACCTAAGAATAATGCTCCAACGAATGAAGCGTTTAATCCGGTTACTATAGCTATATCATTAGTAGTCCCTGTAATCATATAAGCAGCTACTACTAAAATAGCTGACCATACTAAGAACATAATAGTAACTACTTTTGAACTATATTTACTATACTTACCTTCTACAGAGTCACCTTCGTCATCATCTTCTACTTCAGTTAATGTCTTCGCACTAATAAAGTATAATACAATGATTGCGATACTTAATAAACTAAATCCTACTACCTGTCCTTCTAATAGTATTATAAAGAACGTATTATCAACACCGATAACATTCGTATTCTGTAATATACTTATTACGAAAGGCATTAGAATAATCAAATAAATTACAATTGACAATCTATTAGCTTTTTCAATAGATTTTACATGCGTATAAACAAGCTTTTTAGCAAAGATAATATCCATCACTGCTAGAATAACAAGGTTGAACATATTAGAACCAAATATATTACCAAATGCTAACCCTGGTTCTTGATATACAACAGTCGATGTAATTGATGTGATAAACTCTGGTAAACTCGTTACCGCAGCCAATACTAATCCACCAATTAATGCACCAGATAGATTCGTTCTATTATCAAACTCATCTACAAGATTACCTACTGTATTAGATGCATAAACTACAACCGCAGCTAATGCAAAATATTGTAAAAATAGAATCCCTAAACTCATGCTCGTCATCTTCTTTCAGTTTATTTTTACGCTTAAATATTATATATCATTAGACTTTAATAGTCAATTTATCAGTTGCCTCACAAAATGAAAAAAAGCTAACAAAATTGTTAGCTTATATCATCTAAATTATTTACAAACTCCAAGAACTCTTTGTAACTTCCTGTATAGTCAACATCGACGTCTCCACCTCTATTAATTAAACAGTCAGTTATCAAATAAGTTTTCATTCCAACATCTTTAGCTACCATGTCTTCTTGTACGTCATTACCTACCATAATCGATTTTGAAGCCTCTATCTCAGCGTTAGCGATTACTTCATTGTAAAACGATAACTTTGGCTTACAGACAGTATTTCCTTCTAGAGAACTTATATATTCAAAGTCTTCTATATCAAGTCCTGCCCAATTTAGTCTGTGATAATTTGCTTTTAAAGGAAACATTGGATTAGTAGCTACTACTAATCTATATCCTTTTTTCTTTAAAATACTAATCGCCTCTACTATTTCATCAGAAACATAAGTAGATGCTTTTACATTTTGAAACCCTTCATCGTATAACCTATCAAAAACTTCCATATATGACTGAACATCACCATCTACTCTTTTAGAAAAGTCATCAAAAAATGTTTTATAGTTACTCGTTCTTTCATCACTAACAATTGTATGTTTAGTAGAAGCCCATAACTTCCCAACCATTTCTTCAGGGTTTTCTAAATCACTAAAAGCTGACATAATCTCTTTATTATATAACTCTATAAACTTATTAATATCCATTGGTAACAAAGTACCATCTAAATCAAAAACAAATGTGTTCATTTCAAGTCCTCCTAAATACGTTCCATATCATTCTATCAAAGATTTCTTTGAAAGGCGAACTATTTAATTGAGTCGATAAACTCCATAATTGATTCAATATCAGTTAACTCCACTTCATAATCAGGAATAACACCATTAATATAATTACTTCCATCAGCTCTAGCGAATAATACTCCACCGACTTCTACATCAATAGTAGAGCCATCTGGAAGTAAAAACTCTTTTGAATAGAATCCTAATCCCTTAGTAGGTGTACCTATAATGGTAGCTGAGTGGTTATCCTGCATCAATCCAGCGAACAATGCTCCTGCTTCACCTACTGTATTATCAGTGATTAAGTATATATTCTTATTTAACGCTTCACCTTCACGGTTATACGTAACCTCTAAAGGTATATCTGCTTCGTAGAATACACTGAAGCTTGGGTCAATTTTAGAATAAAAATTCAACATATCATAGAAGCTACTAGTCACAACATTCCTTATATCAATCACTATTTCTTCTTGAGCTGTACTCGTTATTTCATTCAGTACCCCATAATCAAAAAAACTAAAACCTAGTAAAGTAATATATAACTTATCATCGATTTCCTTTTGAACCTGTTCTAATGGTCTGTAATCTTTACTCTCACCCTTGATAGTAATTGAAGAATGATCAGTTGTCGCATTTGAAAAGGATGTCTTTAAGTCTTTAGTAAAACTGTCATTCATCAAAGGTACCTTCTCAGTGATTATCTGATTAATCCCATCTTCATAATAACTTGAAGAGGATGAGTATTCTCTTAGCACAAACTGCACAAATCCTTGTGTGTACTGTTTAACTTCTTTCGTTAACTCATCACCCATTACAAGGTCTTTCCCTACAAACTCAAACATTCCTTTTTCTTCATCTATATTAAAGGTCATATCTTTATATGAGTTTAATACAAAAGATACTGTATGTAGAGGGTAGAATAGTCCATCAATATCAAATATTTCAGTATTTGATTGATTTAAATCAAAACTATACTCATAGTTCTTTTCTTCAATCTCACCATCATAAAGGAAATCTATCTCAAAAACCGTAAAAAAACCATATGAATTTGACCCAAGTTGTTTGAAATCTAACACATCACCACTTACTCGGTTAAATCCTTCATACATTTTTTTATCAGTTGTATATACCGAAAAATCAATTACCCCGTTTGGCTTAAACAAAACTTCTGTATTATCATTAAAGACCTTTACACCCTCATTTGAACTTTCATAATCAAATGAATACCTAATATTTTGTGCGTAAATTGCATCCTCAAGATTCATTAACACATCTTCAACATTTACATAGGTCACTCCTTTATACTCAAAGTACCTTAAAGGAGTCTCAATGTCTTTATCTTTATAGTTATAAACAATTCTGTTCATTTCTTTAATATCTTTTAACTCAACTGTATTACTACATCCAGTTAATAGTATTGCCAACACTATCATTATTTTTTTCATGTAATCCTCCTATACTCTTCTTTATTATATCAATTATACTTCCCCTCAAAAGTTACAGTTTTGTTACTTTTCAGCATAAAAAAAAGGCTACTTCATGAGTAGCCTAATTAATTATTTTAAGTTATAGAAAGTTTTTCTACCTTTATAAACTGCAGTAGCACCTAATTCATCTTCAATTCTTAATAATTGATTGTATTTAGCGATTCTGTCAGTTCTAGATAATGAACCTGTTTTGATTTGACCACAGTTAGTCGCAACAGCGATGTCAGCAATAGTTGAATCTTCAGTTTCACCTGATCTATGAGAAGAGATTGAAGTATATCCAGCTCTCTTAGCCATTTCAATAGCTTCAATAGTTTCAGTTAAAGTACCAATTTGGTTAACTTTGATTAAGATAGAGTTAGCAATACCTTCTTCAATTCCTTTAGCTAATCTTTCAGTGTTAGTTACGAATAAATCGTCTCCAACTAATTGAATTTTATCTCCAAGAACTTTAGTTAAATAAGCCCATCCTTCCCAATCATTTTCATCTAAACCATCTTCAATTGAGATGATTGGGTATTTATCTGCTAATTCTACATAGAAGTCAGATAATTCTTTTGGTGATAATTCTTTTCCACCTTCACCAGCTAATACATAAACGTTTTTCTCTTTGTTGTAGAATTCACTTGATGCAACGTCCATAGCTAACATAATGTCAGATCCAGCTTTGTAACCAGCTGCTTCAATAGCTTCTAAGATTACTGTGATTGCTTCTTCGTTTGAACCTAAGTTCGGAGCGAATCCACCTTCATCACCAACTGCAGTGTTGTATCCTTTACCACCTAATACTTTTTTAAGGGCATGGAATACTTCAGCACCATATCTTAATGCTTCTCTGAATGTTGGAGCTCCAACAGGCATAATCATAAACTCTTGGAAGTCTACATTGTTGTCTGCATGTGATCCACCATTGATGATGTTCATCATTGGTACTGGTAATTCTCTTGCATTGAATCCACCTAAGTACATGTAAAGAGGTAATCCAACATAGTCAGCAGCAGCTCTAGCTACAGCCATAGAAACACCTAAAATTGCGTTTGCTCCTAATTTTGCTTTGTTTTTAGTTCCGTCTAATTCAATCATTAATTGGTCAATTGCTACTTGTTGTGTAATATCATAACCAATGATTTCTGGTGCGATAATTTCGTTAACATTGTCAACTGCTTTTAAAACACCTTTTCCTAAATATCTTGCTTTGTCTCCATCTCTAAGTTCAACTGCTTCATGTTCCCCAGTTGATGCTCCTGATGGTACTAGTGCTCTACCAAAAGCACCTGACTCTGTGTAAACTTCAACTTCTACTGAAGGGTTACCACGTGAGTCTAAAATTTCTCTAGCGTATACATCCGTAATAAATGGCATAATACTAATCTCCTTTATTTTTTAATTAAACTTTTTCCAGTCATTTCTGCTGGTTGTTCTATATTAAGTAATTCTAACATTGTAGGTGCAATATCACCTAAGTTACCACTGCTTAATTGATAATTTTTATCTGTTATGATAAATGGTACTGGGTTCGTTGTATGAGCCGTAAATGTTGCACCATTTTCATCAATTAACTTATCTGCATTACCATGGTCAGCTGTTAATAAACAGATCCCACCTTTTTCGTGGATCGCATCCACTAACTTACCAACACATTCATCCACTACTTCTACTGCTTTGATTGTAGCATCCATATCACCAGTATGTCCAACCATATCGCAGTTAGCGTAGTTCAAGATAATTGTATCATATCCATTCTCTAATTCTGAAATTGCTTTTTCAGTTACTTCATAAGCACTCATCTCAGGCATCATATCAAATGTGTCAATTTTAGGAGAGTCAATCAATACTCTCTTAGAACCTTCAATTTCCTTATCAAGTCCTCCGTCAAAGAAGAATGTTACATGTGCATATTTCTGTGTTTCAGCAATTCTCATCTGAGTCATTCCATTTTGGCTAATTACTTCTCCAAAAGTATTACTTAAGTTCTGTAATCCAAATGCAACTTTCCCTTTTACCTTTTCAGAATAATGCATCATACATGTGTAATTTAATTCAAGTTGTTTTCTATCCATAGGAGTTTCTTCTATATTTGTTAACATAGTTGATAACTGGATTGCTCTATCCGGTCTAAAGTTAACAAACACAACAGCGTCCTTATCAGAAATAAGTCCTGACTCATCAATAACTGTTGGTTCAATGAACTCATCAGTAATACCAGCTTCATAAGATGCTTTAACAGCGTCTAACACATTGTCAGCTTTATTACCAACTCCCTCAACTAAACAGTCATATGCTTTCGCAGTTCTTTCAAAGATATTATCTCTGTCCATTGCGAAGAATCTTCCTGTTACGGTTGCGATACTACCATGATTTAATTCTTTTAAAAAACCATCAAACTCTTCTAAATACTTAATTGCACTTGTAGGTGCAGTATCTCTACCATCACCGAATGCATGTAAATAAGCATCTACACCATTTTGTTTAGCTAATTCAAACAATGCTTTATAGTGATTCACATGAGAGTGAACACCTCCATCGCTGAATAAACCTAAGAAATGGATTTTAGAATTATTTTTTTTAGCGTAATCTAATGCATCTACAAATGCTTCGTTCTTAAAGAACTCACCATTCTCAATCGATACATTAATTCTTGTAAGTGACTGATATACAATTCTACCGGCACCAATATTTAAGTGTCCTACTTCAGAGTTACCCATTTGTCCAACAGGAAGTCCAACATCTAATCCAGATGCTGCTAATGTTGAATTTGGATATTCACTGAAGAAACGATCCATATTGGGCGTATTTGCTTTTATAATTGCGTTTCCTTCGTAGTTTTCACCTAGACCAAATCCGTCTAAAATGATTAACGATACGGGCTTCTTCATATTATCCCCTCCATCATATTAATTATACTCTAAATAGACTATAAAAACTTGAAATATGTAATGAAAACGTTTCACTTTTCTTTATAAAGAATTAAATAACTACAATTAAAAAGATGATGAATTAATATTCATCATCTATAGTGTAAAACTATTTAGCCACAGTAAACTTTAGCGGTAATAAAACTCTTGCGTAAATGGCTTTTAAAGCAATTACTTGAACAGGCCATTTAACAACCATTGTAATAAGTCTTGCAGGTAACATAGCTAATACAGCACTACCTTGTAACTGATACAATGCAAATGTGTTTAATGAAAATGCAATAAATGATGTTATTATAACGATTAATATAATATTTAATATACTAACCTTTTTAAGAACTAACATCATTAAACCTGGAATAAGTCCCCACGCAATACTAGATAAGGTAAATAAACCAATAGGCCACCCATGGAGCGTTGCATAGATCCAGTCTGTAACGAATCCTGCAATTCCACCAACAAATGGTCCAAAAGCAATACCAGCAATCATCAATGGGATATCATAGAACGTTAAACGATATTCCATAGTAGTAATTGAAGTGTACTTAAGTGTGATAGCCAATGCAGCTAAAACTGCACCTCCTACCAAAGCTTTCGTTGTTAATTTCATTATTCAATTCTCCTCTCAATAGATTATGAGAGCATCCACAAAAAAAACGAGCGGACGCGCTAGCAAACCGCCCAACTAAAAAGTTAGTTCGTACATACCCAACATCCCATGGTACGCCACTTAACGCTTGCCAACTACTCTGCTCATTCATTATCCTAAATTTGGTTAAATAAGTCAATGTTTTTTATCGCCCAGTTAATAGGATTTTTACCGTTTTTAACTAAATATTCATTAGTTTGTGAAAACGGTTTACTTTTAAAGAAACCTCTTCTAGCTGATAGAGGTGAAGGGTGTACTGATTCTAAGACCAAATGGTCCCCATTAATCATTTCCTTCTTACTTCTAGCATTCGCTCCCCAAAGAATAAAAACTACATTCATACATGAATCATTTATTTCCTGAATTACACTATCCGTAAACCTTTCCCATCCTTTATTCTTATGTGAGTTAGGTTCATTCTCTCTTACAGTTAAAACAGTATTAAGTAAAAACACTCCTTCATTAGCCCAAGCTGTTAAATCCCCGTGATCTGGAGTTTCAAGTTTTAAATCGTCTCTTAACTCAAGAAAGATATTTCTTAAACTCGGAGGTATTTTCTTTGAAGAGAAAGCTAACCCATTTGCCTGATTCGGATTATGATAAGGATCTTGACCCAATATAACAACCTTTATATCTTCAAGCTCTGTTTGAAAGACATTATAAATATCAGACCTTTTTGGAAAAACTGTCTGATATTCATACTCATTCTCTAAGAATGTATTAAGTTTTATAAAGTAATCCTTAGATTGCTCTTTTAATAAAAATTCTTTCCACATATTTTCACCAGTTACGTCTTCTTCATTTCAATTACTAATACATGAGATGTACTAAGGGGCTTGAATGATAAATCTTCATCCGCCATTAATGCATCACCTGTTTCAAGTGCAACTCCATTTACCGTAGTTTCTCCTTCAATATTTACAACATATACTTGTCTGCCATGTAAACACTTAAACTCAAACGGTTCATTACTCTCAGTTACATAGAAGTTAACATCTTGATTAAGTTTAACTTCTGCATTCTGTCCTACGAAGTGAAGCCACTTGTTTTCTCTATCAACTTTTTTAAACAAGAAGTCCCCATAATTAGGTAATCCTCCCATTACTCTTGGGATAATCCAAATTTGAAGAAGCCTAAGTGTTTCTTCTTCTTTATTATGTTCAGAATGGAAGATTCCAGTTCCAGCACTCATATACTGAACTTGTCCTCTTGTCACTTTTCTTTCATTTTGAAGTGAATCTTGATGAGTCAGAGTCCCATTTATGACGTACGTTACAATTTCCATATCACGGTGTGGATGCATATCGAATCCAGTTTCACCGTGGATATAGTCATCATTCAATACTCTTAAAGGACCGTAACCCATTTTTTTAGGATCAAAGAAGTTCGCAAAGCTAAAGTGATGATAAGTATCTAACCAACCGTGGTTAATATTTCCATGCTCAGCTTTCCTTCTAACTTTAATCACTGTCTAACCCTTTTCCAAGTTTCGTTAATAAATGTCCCAGAGTTTTCTTTTCCTCTTCATTTAAAACACCTGATATCATTTTATCAACGTATTCTAAATGTTTATTACTCATATCGTCGTAATATTGTTTTCCATAATCGGTTAGATTAACGTAAAATATTCTCTTATCCTCAGTAGACTGTTCTCTTTCTACATAACCCTTTTTAATTAATTTATTCACTAAATAGGTCATAGTTCCACTTGTTAAGTCTAAGAATGAAGTCATCACCTGAATAGGTTGACGTCCATATGTATCCAAATAACCTAAAAACGTATATTCACTTCTATTTAATCCGTACTGCTTTAAATCTTCTTCTAGTTTTCTAGCAAGTACTTTTCCTGATTTAATATGTTTTAATACTAAGATGTGTGCTTTTTCCATAATGCACCCCCTTCTCCTATAGTGTACTAGACTCTTATCTTTGCATCAAGATAAATACAATAAAAGGCAAAAAAAAATGGGGTAAATTACCCCATTAAGTGTTTGATAGTTCTAACCATTTGAGCAGTATAACTCATTTCGTTATCATACCAAGTTAAGATTTTAACCATTTGTTTTCCATCAACTTCCATTACTCTAGTCATTTGAGCATCGAATAATGAACCGAATCTAGTACCAATAATATCAGTAGATACGATTGGATCTTCAGTGTAACCTAATGTTTCGTTCGCTGCTGCTTTCATAGCTGCATTGATTTCTTCAACAGTTACATTTTTTTCTAACTCTAATACTAAGTCTACACATGAACCAGTGATAGTTGGAACTCTTAATGCCATACCATCTAATTTACCTAATAAACTAGGTAATACTTTACCAACTGCTACTGCTGCACCTGTTGATGTAGGTACGATGTTAGCTGCTGCTGCTCTACCACGACGTGCATTGATATCTTTTGCATGTGGAGCGTCTAAAGTGTTTTGGTCATTTGTATAAGCATGAACTGTAGTCATGAATCCTTTTACAAGTCCAAAGTTATCATCTAATACTTTTGCTACTGGAGCTAAACAGTTAGTTGTACATGACGCACCACTGATTACTGTTTCAGAACCATCTAAGATTTCATGGTTTACATTGTAAACAACTGTTTTTAAATCACCTTTTGCTGGAGCAGAAATAACTACTTTTTTAGCTCCTGCTTTAATGTGTTTTTCAGCTGCTTCTTTAGATGCGAAGAATCCAGTACATTCTAATACTACATCAACATCTAATTCACCCCAAGGTAAATTTTCAGGGTCTCTTTCTGCGTTGATTTTAATTTTTTGACCTGCAACGATAATTGAATCACCCTCATATGAGATTTCATCAGACATATATCTACCTTGCGCTGAGTCATATTTAAGTAAATAAGCTAGTGTTTTTGCATCAGTTAAGTCATTGATTGCTACTACATCATAATTTGCATCTTCATTCATTAATCTGAATGCTAGTCTACCGATTCTACCGAATCCGTTAATTGCTACTTTTACTGCCATTGTTTTCACTCTCCTAAGATTTAATTTCTTACAAAGTAATTTTACACCATTTTTGAAAAAGAAAAAAGAATACTGGCCTAGTAAACGTTATCAAACGTGTAAATGAAAACGATTATATTCCAAAATATCCACAAATACCAAAAAAAAATACCTTTAGTATCCCAAAGGTATTATAAAAATGCTTTTCTAACTCTCTCAAAGAATGGATTATCTTTGATATAAGCGATTTTAATCTTTTTGTTGGATAGTTTTACTGTTACATCCGTAACGTCCCTGAAAGACTCAATTAAGTGGTCGTAACAGAATTCTAAGTCAATGGGTGAATGTGTTTTCAACCTTAACTTACGACCCTTACTCAAAATCATCGGAGAACCTATAGTTCTATATGCGTTTGAGTTTATACTTGCTAACTCAGTTACTTGAATTGCTTCTAATAAAGGATCAACAATTGCGCCTCCAAGTGACTTGTTCATGCCAGTTGAACCACCAGGTGTTGAAAAACACAGTCCGTTCCCACGGAATGTTTCGAATAATCTGTCGCCAATGTAGACATCGAAACCAACAACTCTGTGTGATTTTACTAATTGAAACTCATTTAACGCTACGAAGTTATGTTTACACTTTTCGGTATAAACTGTAGCTTCTGCTAGACTAAACGTATGAACATTATACGTCTTATTTATTATTGCATCTAACATCTGATCAATCATATCTTCTTTGAAGTCCATGAAAAAGCCTAAGTGACCAGTCATCACTCCAAATATTGTAATATCATCAACATAATCTAAGTTTTCGTGAATAGAACGTAGTATCGTTCCATCCCCTCCTACTGATATAACTATCTTTACCTCATCAGGTTCTTGATAGTTTAACTTTTCTTTGATTTTATTAGCGATACTAATACTTACATCATCATCTTTATGAACTACTTTGATAGTGTTATGCATCATTGGTACCTAGAAGCATCTTACGCTCTTCTTCAGTTAAATCAAAGACTACATCACATTCTTCGTTATTTTTACAATCCATACAGATCATTAATCTTCTTATTTCTTTAGGGATAAATACTCGGATATCATCTTCGTTATACCCGATTTGTAAATTCTCATCACTTACTATGAGTGGTCTTCTTAATACACTAGGGTTCTCAATTATGAATTCATACAATTCGTTCATTGTCATTGAGTCAATATCAATATCATTCTCCATAAATACTTTACTGCGAGTAGAAATAATATCGTGCACACCATTCTCAGTATGGCTTAGAATTGATTGAATATCGTTTCTTGTTAACTTAACACTAAAAATATTTTTCTCCGTAAAAGGAATTTCTCTGTCTTTAAACCATTTCTTTGCTTTTCTACAAGATCCACAAGATGGCGTTGTATACATTTGAATCATAATCATCCCTCCTTCCACTTATATTTTACTAGACTTGTCAACCTTTATCAATGACATTCATACTTGACGGGTAATATACTTTTTTGGTACAATACCCTCATATAAAACTTTGATTGAGAATAGTAGGTATATATTTAGTGAAAGAGAGCTTGTGTTTGGTGTAAACAAGTACTAAATTATATTGAATGGACTCATGAGTGGATCTAATACATCCCGTCGCTCTCGTTACGAGTACATAAGGGTTATTTATTAACTAAACCTGAGGTGGCACCACGTTATAGTACGTCCTCTTTGCAAAACGCAAAGAGGCTTTTTTTATAGGAGGAATTATGAAAAGAATGGTATCTGGGATAAAACCCACAGGAGAATTAACACTAGGAAATTACTTAGGAGCAATCCAAAACTTTGTTAAGTTTCAAGATGAGTATGAATTATTCGTGTTTATAGCGGACTTGCACGCTCTTACTGTGCAACAAGATAGAGCGAAGTTAAGAAAAAGAATTAAAGATGTAGCTGCATTCTACTTAGCATGTGGTTTAGATAAAGATAAATGTACTATATACATTCAAAGTGAGATACCTGCTCACTCGCAACTAGGTTATTTACTAGAGTGTACTAGTTATATGGGTGAGTTATCTAGAATGACACAGTTCAAAGATAAAGCCAAAAACGACAGTCAAAGTATTCATGCATCTATGTTTACTTATCCAGTTCTGATGGCTGCTGATATTATATTGTATGATGCTGACTACGTTCCAGTAGGAGACGATCAAAAACAACACGTTGAACTTACTAGAAATATTGCGGAAAGATTTAACTCAAGACATGGGGACTTCTTCACAGTTCCTGAGCCTGTTATTCCAAAATCAGGTGCTAGAATAATGGACCTACAAGACCCAACTAGAAAAATGAGTAAGTCAGACACTAGTGATAAAGGTTATATTCTTCTTCAAGATGATCCTGCTAGAATTAGAAATAAAATAAAATCTGCGGTTACAGATTCAGATGCAAACGTAAAGTATGATAAAGAAAATAAACCAGGGATTTCAAACCTACTTACGATATACTCAGTAATTAGTGGCAAATCAATTGAAGAACTTGAGTCTATGTACGAAGGAAAAGGATACGGTGATTTTAAATCAGACTTAGCAGATGTGGTTGCTGATCATATTAAAGCAATCCAAGACCGATATAATGAAATCATTAAAACGAGTGAATTAGATGATATACTAGATGCTGGTAGAGAGAAAGCTGGAAGAATTGCATTTAAGAAGATTATGAAGGCAAATCATAAATTAGGATTAGGAAGAAAAAGGTAAGACAAATGTCTTACCTTTTATTCTACTACTTCTACGTCTTCAATTTTAGTTCTTCTATAATTCCAGAACTTCTTACCAGAAGCTAGGTAATAAAGAATAACAGTCTGTAAAGCAACTATCACAGTTAAGTTAAAATCTTTTACAAAGTATAGGATATTAAATACTACATCCAGATCCTCAGGGAAAGGTCCAAAGAATCCAATGATGTTTCTTTCTGTATACGTTACGTAAATAGTATAGAACACATAGTTATTAACAGCTATAACCATAAGTAATCTTGAAACAAACTTCATATATTCCTCACTTAAAGCAATCCAGAAAGCAACGAATAACGAACCAACTGATGAATAAAATGTTAATGGAATGATAAATCCTAAAACAATTCCCATTAAGTTATCAGCGAAATATGCGTTATACATGTGATAACCTAAAACATTAATAGTTGATAAGAATGCATATAATAATAGTTTTCTATGCTTTCTATAAACTGTCATTATAATCACATTAAATAACATTGTTACTAATACAAAGAATAAATCAAAAAATGAAGCAGTATCATTTGTATTAATATAGAATCGACTCACTATAAATACAATAAAAGTTACTATAGTCAATGCGATATAGAATATGTTTATTTTACTTTTCATAGTAATCACCTCAATATATTTTAGCATATCCTAATACCAAATGAAAAGAATATATGGAATGATTATAAGTAAAAAAAAGGGATAGTCTCAAATTGACTATCCCTAATTATATTAAGTAATTTCTATTATGTAATTATTAGTGCTACGACTATAAAGGCAATACCAAAAACCATAATAGCAATTGACACTTCCTTCGACATTCTAGCAACCTTCTGTTGGCTATCTTCAAAATAAGATTTAGCCACAGTTCTTCGCTTAAATACACTTTTGAAAGTATAAGAGAACCCTCTAAATATCGATCCTGCACCAGTTGTCCCTATAAGCCCGATAAAGAACATGAATATTCCGACTACAAAGAACGAATCAGATATTTGTCTAAGTTCTAGTGAACCATCGAACGCAGCTTGATTTACCATAAATACACTGGCTAACGCAAGCAACATTACAATAAGAAAACTTTTCATTACTTTAACTCAGTTTTATATTGAGCAATCTCTGCATCATTGGCTAATATCCAGTGATTCGGACTGATTTCAACTAACTCTGGTAACTGTTCTGAATAATCATGAACAGTTGGGTTGTATCTAATTCTTTTTCTAGCTTTTTCAATATCCGGATCCGGAATTGGAACAGCTGATAATAAACTCTTTGTATATGGGTGTAATGGGTTTTTGAATAATTCTTCTGAACTAGCTAGTTCAACTAAATTACCATAATACATTACCGCGATACGATTACAGAAGTATTTTACAACACTCAAGTCATGCGCGATGAACATAATAGTTAAACCTAATTTTTCCCTTAAATCGTTTAATAGATTGATAACTTGGGCTTGGATTGAAACGTCTAATGCTGAGATAGGCTCATCTGCAATAATAAACTCTGGATTTACAACCAATGCTCTTGCGATACCAATTCTTTGACGTTGTCCACCTGAGAACTCATGTGGGTAACGCCCAGCATGTTCAGGTACTAAACCAACGATTTCTAATACTTCTTCAACTTTTTCTTGGATAAGTTCAGCGTCTTTGATACCAGCAATTCTTAACCCTTCAGCAATAATTTCTTTTACTGTCATTCTTGGGTTTAAACTTGCGATTGGATCCTGGAAGATCATTTGCATTTTCTTCATAAGATCAGCATCTACGTTGATATTATCTTTTTTACGTTGTTTCATTTCTTCTTTAATTTCTTCTATTCTACCAGCATCTCCATCAGCTTTCGCTTGTTTCAACTCTAGTTTTAAAGAATCATTTCCTGCTCCGATTCTTTCTCCATAGAAGAATACTTCACCATCTGTAGGGTTATGTAATTTAATAATTGTACGACCAGTTGTAGTTTTCCCACATCCAGACTCTCCTACTAATCCAAATACTTCACCTTTTTGAATATCGAAACTTACACCATCAACAGCTTTTACAACTAATTTGTTTTTACCATGTCCACTTTTAAAGTGTTGTTTAAGGTTTCTTACACTTAAGATAGGTTGATTATCCATTTGCTTTCTCCTTTAAACGTCTAGCTCTTAAATCTTTACGAGCTTGAATAGTAGCTGGTAATTCTACTGCAGGTGCATCTTCATGAAGCATCCAAGTAGCAGCTGAGTGAGTTTCACTTACTTTGAACATCGGAGGTTGTGCCTCGAAGTCAACTTTCATTGCGTATTTATTACGCTCTGCAAACGCATCCCCTTTTGGAGGGAATAACATGTTAGGTGGTGTACCTGGGATAGTGCTTAATCTTTCAGATGTTGTAAGGTCAGGCATTGAACTTAATAACGCCCATGTGTATGGATGTCTTGGGTCATAGAAGATATCTTCTGATGTACCTAACTCTACAATTTTACCAGCATACATTACAGCGATTCTGTCAGCTACGTTAGCAACTACACCTAAATCATGTGTAATGAAGATTACTGATAATTGTCTTTCAGATTGAATTCTTTGGATTAATTCCAAGATTTGCGCTTGGATTGTAACGTCTAATGCAGTTGTAGGCTCATCACAGATTAATACATCTGGGTCAGCTGTTAACGCAATAGCGATTACTATTCTTTGTCTCATCCCTCCAGAGAACTGGAATGGATATTGTTTAATTCTTTTTTCAGGTTCAGGGATACCTACTTCGCTCATTACTTGAATTGCTTTTTCATAAGCTTCTTTTTTAGTAACTTTAGCGTATCTTTTTAAACCTTCTTTTAAGTCAGCGATTTTTTCTTCAAGTAATTTAGATTCTTCACCAGTTGTATGAGCTAATTGCTCTTTTACTTTAGCGATTTCAGCAGCTACTCTTACTTTTTCTGCTTTATAATCTTCTTTAACTTTAGCAGTAGCTTCTTTCTTGCTTTTGTGAATCTCTGCCTTCATTTTATGCATTTCATCTTTAATCACTTTAACCTGAGCTGTGTAATCTTCTTTAGTAATTGCTTCAGTATGAAGAAGTGTTTTAAGATTTTGAATTTTTAAGTTTAATCCTGCATAAACTGCTTTTTGCTCACGAATTGCTTCATGTACACGGTTCTTTAAATGATTACCATTTAATAATAAACCTTCTGTTATTTGTTTTCCGATACGCATGATTGGATTTAAACTTGATAATGGATCCTGGAAGATCATACCAATTTTATTACCACGTACTGCGTGGAACTCTTCTTCTGTTACTTTTGTTAAGTCTTGCCCTTCATAGATAATAGCTCCCTTGTCGATAACACCGTTACCTGCAAGAATACCCATTATTGCTCTACTTGATACTGATTTACCTGAACCTGATTCACCAACGATTGCTAGTGTTTCACCTTCATTTAAATCAAATGATACTCCACGTACAGCTCTAACCATACCATTAACTGTTTTAAATGATACCGTAAGGTCTTCTACTAAGATTTTTTTATCAGCCATTATTCAGACCCCCTTAAAGCTGGATTGAATGCATCTCTAAGTGCATTACCAAACATGTTGAATGTAATCATTAAGATTGAAATAATGATCGCAGGGAATAATACTAAGTGAGGGTTGTTTAATAACTCTGTTCTACCATCTGCTAAAAGAACCCCGATAGATACTCCACTGAATTCAACACCGAAAATGTTAAATGTTTGCCCATGTCCAATACCATAACCTAAATAAGAGATAGTTGACTCTGTAAAGATTACACCTGGAATCATAAGAACACTTGCTGTAATAATTGTACCAATACCGTTTGGTAAGATATGTCTAAAGATTAAACGACCATCTTTTGCACCTAACGTTCTTGATGCTAATACGTATTCTCTACCTTTATATCTATAGAACTGAGTTCTAGTAGTATTGGCTATACCAATCCAACCGTTTAAGATTAAGATAAAGATTAAAGTTGTAATACCCGGACCAATTAATGAGATGAATATACTCAATGTAACTAACCAAGGAATACGACCTAAAATTTCTGCGATACGTTGTAGGATTAAATCCACTAATCCACCATAGTAACCAGAGATTGCACCATAAACAACACCGATTGCGATGTTAATAAATGCTACTGTAAATCCGATTAATAATGATGTTCTTAATGCTACCCAAATAAGAGTAAATAAGTCACGACCAGCATCTGTAGTTCCGAATAGGAAGAAAGGTGTTGAATCGTATCCATTAAATAAAGCATAATCTAAATATAACTCGTAAGAGAAATAATTAATTCCTGCAACAACGATACCAGAGTTTACTTTTACAACTTTTGTAATAGGACACCCTTCACCGAATAACCAACCACCATCATTTTCAGGATCTGGTTGTTGAACACATACGTCTGCGAAATCAATCATGATTTGGTCGTATTGTTCTGCCGAGAAACTACGCTCTAATTTTTCTGCAAATGCTACTTGATACTCATCTAAAACGAACTTAGTTAATAAAAACTCTCCGTTTTGTCTTACGTATAAACCAGCACCATCTGAGATAGTATAATTAGCTAGATCATATCCAGTGTTGTATAATATCGGTTCTTCCGAAGAAGAATCTGTCAATTTCACACCTTCAATTGCAACTGTTTTTGTATTATCTGTTGAGTTAAACTCTAAAATTACTTGAGAAGTAATAATAGCTTCTTCCACTTCATCAAATACATTGAATGTATGTACACCAGCATCAGTCATAGTTCCAATCCACTCTTGACCGTTAACTGTATTTAAGTAAACCTTTACATTTGAACCTGCATCCATACTAAATAATTCTACTTCTAATACTGGATTGTTATCAGGGAAGAATGCAAAGTAATCTACTGAAGAAACTGAAACACTTAATGCAGCTGGATCTAGTCTCATAACTGATTGACCACCAGTACATCTTTCATCTTTAATAGTACAAGACTCAGTGTAGTTCTCTAATGTACCTTCAATAATTGCATCATGAGGGAATCCTTCTGGATAACCAATTCCTGTTACAGGATCGATAGTATCCAAGTCAATAATTTGACCCTCATATTCTTTCGTACCGTTAAATGCCCCAGTTTTCTCAATTAATGGAATTCTAGGTGGTAAGAAAGATAATTGTTCTTCGATAGCTACTACGTTTTTCTTACTAAACACCGGAATTAAAATACTACATAAAATTAATGTGAATAGAATTGTAGTTGCGATTACGTTTGTTTTGTTTTTACCGAATCGAATCATAGCATCTTTGAAATAACCAATCGGTTTTGTTTCGAATTTGCTATCGTAAATCTTGTCTGATTTTTGAACGAATTCAAAATCTTGAGGACTTAAATGTTTAAAGTTCTTGTCTGCCATTATTTTCTAGCCCCCATTCTAATTCTTGGATCAACTAAACCATAAGACAAGTCAACTAGTAATACTGCAAACAACCCAATTGTTGTATAGAATGCAGTACTTGCTAATAACATATTATAATCTAATGAACCTGGTGTTAATGCCGAAATGAATAGTCTTCCTGTTCCAGGAATACCGTATATTTGTTCTACGATAACCGAACCAGATAATAAACCTACAAATGAGAAGATAATAGTTGGTACTAATGGTACCATTGAGTTTCTCATTGCATGTCTTACTACTGCTTGGCTACGTTTTAATCCTTTTGTTCTTGCTAGTAATAAGAATTCTGAAGTTAATACCTCAGTTAATTCTGCTCTAGTAAATCTTGTTAACCCTGCAATTGCTCCAAATGATAAACCTAACGTTGGAATAATATAAGCTTTCCATACGATAGACCCTACTTGGTCACTTGCTGGCCACTGCGTTGGTAGTACCTCCCATTGGAACCCTAAGTACATAACAAGCAACGTCATAATAACGAAACTTGGAACCGATATAAATACCATAACAAAGAATGATATTGTATTATCTAACCAACTGTCTTTCCATAATGCTGCTACAATCCCCAAGCCAAATCCAATTGGAATGTAGAAGAATAATGATACTAGGTTCAATCTTAATGTTGTAGGAATTTTAGCCTTCAACAGATCGAATACTGGTATATTTGGCTGAACCCTAGTTGATAATCCCCAGTCCCATCTAGTAACAATATTTTTAACCCAGTTAAAATATTGATTTGCTAGTGGTACAGGTGAGTATAAACGGATTGAGTCATCTTTGACATCTGCATAACACTTATCACACAATTCAACTTCTTGATTAACAATAGCGTCGATTCTTGCGTTGTCAGTGATTACTTCGACTGTCATGTATCCATCTTTCAACTGTTTAGCATAATAAATTCCTCTTGCTTCCTCAGTTGTTGGAGGATATTCTGGTGCCAATTTAAGTAGTGTAAAGTTTAATGATAAAATCGTAAACAATACAATGAACACCCAAATTGTTCTTACTATAATGTATCTAGTCATAACACACATGCATAACTAATTTAGTCACGCTCTCCTTTCAAAAATAAAAATTTATTTATGTAAATAAATAACTAAATAAATTATACCAAAATATAAAGAAATTACTAGGGTAGAATGGCGAAAAAGTGAAATAAAATGAAACTAATGAAAGTAGTGAAAAGATGAATGAAAACCTTTACAAATTGGTTGAAGCACAAACAAAAAAAGTTGCCCTTAGCGCTAACTAGGGCAACTTGATTATTTAGTTACTTGTTTATAAATCTCTAATTAGAAATTATGATAACCAAGCAGCGTCTGATGCTTCACCAACTTTAGATTCGTCAGCCGCATACGTCCAGTTAAGAACGATTTGGTAATCAGAACCTGGGTTTTCATCAGTGATACCAAAGTCTAAGTAGAACTCAGCTTCAGTAACAGGAATGTCTTGGAATTCAGGCATATCTACATATGTGTTTCCAATCCATTGTTGCATAGAGTAAGTGAAATCAAAGAAATCAGGGTTATCGAATAATGTGATAACAACGTCGAATCCTTCACCAGTGTGGTTTTCGATTGTGATCTTAGGAACGTCTGCTTCAGCACCTTCTGATAAGTAAACCTCACCAACTAATGCAGATGCAATCGCATCAAATGACCATACTTCGTAACGCATTTCACCAGAGTTGTCAGCATATGCAACTTCTACTTCAGCTACAGAAGTGTCAAATCCCCAGTTTAATGTAAATCCACCACGGTTATCAGATGAATAAACATCTAAGAATGATGCAGCATCTAATGTAGAACCTGAGATACCACCATCAGCTAAGTCGAACTCACCGATCATTTGGTAATCATAGTAGTTACGAGGGAAATCAGTCATGATTTTTTCCATCTTAACTTGTACATGATTTTCTTCATCAACGAATGCAGTTTCGAATGTAGAGATAATGTAATCAGATAATAATTTAGAAGTTTCAGAACCAGTAGTTGAAACGTAAGTCATTTCAATTAATGTAGGTTCAGCTTCAGTACCTGCTTCGTAAGTTCCGTCAGCGATTAATTCGTCAACAGCTAACTCGAAGTAAGCTTTTGCAGCATCTAAGTTATAACCAAATGTTTCAGGTGATAACATTGTACCAACTGTTTTACCTTGGTCTGTATTTCTGTAAGGAACACCTAATTCAGCATCTACTAAGTAAGCTTCACTGAATAAGTACATTACAGGAACTTGTGTTTTGATAATATCTAAAGCAAGTTTTTCTCTGTCAATAACATGGAACATTGCCATCTTGAAGTTTTGGTTAGCTAAGATTGGCTCTGGAACATAATCACTATCAGGGAATACTTCTCTTTGAGCTTCAACAGTACCTAAACCATTATAGTTTAATCTTCTTACTGATGAACCAGTGATTTTTTTCAATCTTGGGTCATTTAAGTAAGTAGTAACTTTAGATGAAGGAACAGCGATAGCTTCTAATTTACCGTCTAAGAATTCTTGGAATCTAATCTCTTGATCAATAATGATAGAGAATGTTCTTCCTGTGTAGAAATATCTTTCAGGTGTATGGAAGTTAGGGTTTTCTTCTAAACGTAATACTTTATCTTGTTCATAATAAGTGATCATATAAGCACCATGATATGCAATTGATTCTGGAGTAGTACCATAAGCAACTGGATCAACGTTATATAAATCTTCATGAACTGGAGTCATTACGAATGAACTTAACCAATACTTAACATTCCATTCAGATTGTTCATTTAAGAATTCAAATTCTAATGTGTTATCATCAACTTTTCTTAAACCAACTTCACTGAATTCAGCAGTTCCATCAACGAATTCTTGAGCATTAACGATAGCTTGAGCTTCAGTTAAGAAGTCTCCACCACCAGAAATAGCACGGAACCAACCTTCAGCTAAACCAGTTTCGAATGTGAATAAGAAGTCATCAGCATTGATTTCTTCATGGTTTGCAGAGAAACCAGAAGTATCAGTACCAGCGAAGTATGACCATTCTAAGTCATCTCTTAATTCAACTTGCCACGTTCTTGAAACGTCTTTACCACTTTCAGTAACTCTACCGTCTATTGGAGTAGGGAAACTTGTAGCCATTGATGGTAATACTTCATAACCAGTTTTATCGGCATTGAAAGCATAATAGTAAAGTGCATCAAAGAAGTGAGTCATCATATCACTATCAGTAGATGAATCGTATAGCCATTGGTTGAATGTACCAGGGCTAGTTGTAGTTACATCTCTGTAAGTGTATTTACCAGCTTCACCTGGTAAACCATTTTCCATTAAGATAGTGCTGTCGTCACCACTCATAGTACCGAACTCAGAACCGAATCCCATTACTGGAATAGTTTGTTCGATAGGAAGTTGTAATCTTTCACTATATAATGCGAATGAACTAGATACATATAGAGGAACTCCACCCCACATGCGGTTAAGCATGTAATCTTCGGCAGCAGCCATAAATGTATGTCTTAATTCAGTGTTTGCAAATTTAAAGTTATAGAATCCTGTAGGTTTAAACATTGCTACAGTTAATAATCTAGTTTCAGAAGTGCTTTCACCAGCGCTGTCTTTAACTGTGTATGTAACCTCGTAAGTACCTGGTACACTAACGTCGTAGTTTCCTGATACTGTAATGCTTGAAGTGATGTCTCCATCCTCTTCATCTGTTGCAGTTACACCAGCTAATGGGTCAAATTCTTCACCAGCTTGAATACTTACAGCAGATAACCCTTCGATAACAGCAGCTTCATTAACAACTTCTGGAGTGTCAACTTCTTCTTCTCCACAAGCTACTAATCCTAACGTTAACGCAAAGGCAAGTAAAATCATTAGTAATCTTTTCAAAATATAATTCTCCTCTCATATTTATTGCGTACACAAAAGGCCTTAACCATTTGTATATTCATATAAAATATCATACCATAATAGAACCATTAAGTAAACATAATATCGTTATTGAGAATCTATTTTTTTACGATTGCATATTTCTTTTTACCTTTTCGAATTACCGCAAAAGTATCTTCAATAAAATCAGTTGATGTAAGATTATAGTCTGCATCAGAAATTTTGTCTCCATTTAATGAAACCGCATTCCCTTTAAATAATCTTCTCGCTTCTGATTTACTTGAGGCAAGCCCAGTCTCAACAAGCGCGTCAACTAAAGCGATTTCATTAGCTTGAATAGTTGGAACATCTTTAAACCCAGCAGCAATTTCAGATGCTTTTAATTCTTTTATGTTTCCACTGAACAATGCTTTTGAAATTCTAATAGCATCATCATATGCTTCAGGTGAATGTACTAAAACAGTCATTTCTTTACCTAATGCTTTTTGTGCACTTCTTAAGTGAGGTGCGTCAATCATTTCTTTTTCTAGTGCTTCAATCTCTTCTTTTGTTAAGAATGTGAATTTTCTTAAGTATGTAATTGCATCTGCATCTGATTGGTTAACCCAGAACTGATAGAACTCATAAGGTGTAGTTCTTTCAGGATCTAACCATACAGCTCCTCCTGCAGTTTTACCAAACTTCGACCCATCGCTTTTAGTAATCAATGGCCAGTTCAATCCATATACTTTAGATTCATGTCCCATTTGTTTTCTGATTAAATCCATACCAGCTATGATATTACCCCATTGTTCTGTTCCACCTACTTGTAATGTACAATTTTCATCTCTATATAAGTGAAGGTAATCAAGACCTTGCATTACTTGGTAAGTGAACTCAGTAAATGAGATTCCTGCATCTAATCTGGACTTAACAGATTCTTTCGATAACATATTGTTAATATTAAAGTGTTTTCCTATATCTCTTAGGAAAGTAATAACATCGTATTTTTTAGTCCAATCATAGTTGTTAACCATTTTGGCTGTGATGATTTTTTTAATTTGGTTACTTAAACCTTCTACGTTCTTATTAATAGCATTCTCATCTAAAAGGTTTCTTTCAGCAGACTTACCACTAGGGTCACCAATCATCCCAGTTGCTCCACCTACTAAGATAATAGGGTTATGTCCTGCGTCTTGTAGTCTTCTACAATTAATAAGACCAAACAAATGTCCAACGTGCATACTATCTGCTGTTGGATCAATACCTAAGTAAAATGTTAAAGACTCATTGTTTAATACATTCTCTAATTCTGGATCTGTGACTTGAGCAATACACTCTCTCCACATTAACTCATCATATAATTTCATAATTCCTCCTAATAAGCATTTTTGCTTAAATAAAAAATCGTCCTTATTTCTAAGGACGAAATTGATTTCGTGGTACCACCTTAGTTCATAGTCAAACTATGCACTCAGCGCTCATTCTATGAGCTTGCCTTTAACGCAGGCGTACGTCGTTAGAAGCTCCTGAGTGTATTTCAGTATAAATCAATCCCAGTTCACAGCACCACAGGGTCTCTTTAATTGATTCTTTATACGTACTCTTCTCAATCAACACTTTATTTTGTAGTTCCTCTTTCTAAGATATTATAAGGAACTAGCACTTTCATGTCTTTTACATTACCATCTTCCATCATCACTGTCAATATTTCCATTGCTACTTTACCTATTTGATAAATAGGAGTATCTACAGTAGATAATTGAGGTCTTGATAATAAACTCGTTCTAGTATTTTGGAATCCATAAACTTCTAAGTCTTTTGGAACATCATATCCGTTTTCAATTGCGATATTCATAAATGAAACAGCAATTGAATCTCTTACAGCTACAACTCCATCAACCTTGTTATTGTTTAAGAACTCCTTGATAGCTTTACGGTTAACATCTGGTTTACCTGATGTATGTAATACTCTCGGAGTTAATCCTGCTTCTTTAATCGCAGCAGTATATCCTTTTTCTTTTTCTTCATTCATAGAATAATATCTATTAGTGTTAGCTAATACGACATTTCTTCTACCTTTTTGAATTAAAGATTTTGTAATTTTGTATGCAGCTTCATAATAGTCAATATTTACGCAAGCAATATCTGGATCAGTAATTACACTGTTCGCTACTACAATTGGAATTCTCATTGATTTTAAATACTCATACTCTGATTCGCTTAGTAAGTCGTTTAAGTATAAAACACCATCAACTTGACTAGCTACTACATCAGCCCAAACATCTTTGGACTTTCTATCTTCGTTCTCAGCTGGGAATACCATGATTTGATATCCATAAGAATTTGCTAGATTACAAATCCCATTTACAGCCTCTGCTACGGATGCTCTTGAAAAGTCAGGTACAACGATCCCAATGAATGTAGATTTTCTAGAAGCTAATCCTCTAGCAATCGCATTTGGACGATACCCTAATTCTTCAATTACAGCTAATACTCTTTCTCTTGTGTTTGGCTTAACCTTCTCAGGATAATTCAAAACTCTTGATACTGTAGCTAATGAAACATTTGCTTTACCAGCTACTTCATAAATCGTTACTTTGTTCTTATTCATACGTTCACTTCCTTTTATGGTTATTAAAAAGCGTTTCCAATTATAACATACTACATTTTAATTATATGAAAATTTTTCATAAATTTCATTAAAAAAGAATGTTTTTTTTGAAAAAGCCTCATTTTTATAAGAAAAAGACAGGATTAACTGTCTTTTTTGTTATATTCACACTCTTTTTGAGAACAAACTATTCCATTTTCAGTCTCTAACAGTAAGTTAGAGCACTCTGGACAATGTTCTTTTATAGGTTTTTCATTCACTATATGCTTACATTTAGGGAAATTATTACATGCATAGAACTTCTTACCTTTGTTTCTACCTCTAGTAGCAGTTCTTTCTACCATTTCACCCGTTTCACATACAGGACATTTAACACCTGTTGAGATTACTTCTTTTTTCTGTTTTTCAATATACTTACATTCAGGGAAGTTTTCACAAGCAACGAACTCTCCGTAGCGACCATTTCTTTTAACAAGTTCATGACCACATTCAGGACAAGGTCTTCCTACCTTCTCAGGAGCAAGCTTTTCCATTTTCTCATACGCTTCTTCGACCATTGGGATAAACTCATAATAGAAATCCCCAACAGTGTTCTTACCGTGTTCTTCTCCACCAGCAATCTTATCTAAGTTCTCTTCCATCTTAACTGTATAATCAACATTGATTACTTGATTAAAGAACTCATCTAATTTCTTAGTAGTTAAAATTCCTTGTTTAGTAGGTGTAAATTTCTTTTCTTCTATACCTACATAGTTTCTTTTCTTTAAAGTATCCATTGTTTGAGCATACGTACTCGGTCTACCAATTCCTAGTTCTTCCATCTTTTTAATTAAAGACGCCTCAGTAAATCTTTTAGGAGGTTTAGTGAATTTCTGTAATGGGTCTAATTTACCTTTAACAGTTTCACCTTCATTATATACTGGTAACTGTTTTTCTAGTGTTTCTTCAAATTTATATACTTTAGTGTAACCATCAAATTTCAATGTTTTTCCACTCATTGTAAATAAATAGTCATTATTAACTAACTCAACCTTAGTTTCATCGTACTTCGCATCACTCATTAATGAAGCTACTGCTCTTGAATAAATTAAGTTATATAGTTTAAATTCATCTTTAGATAAATAGTTCTGAATTGACTCAGGTGTAAATCTAGCTCTTGTAGGTCTAATTGCCTCATGTGCGTCTTGAGCATTTTTTCCTTTTTTATATGAGTACCCTTTGTAGTACTCTTTTCCAAACTCTACTTCTATGTGTGATTTTGAATCAGATACAAACTCATCACTTAGTCTTGTTGAGTCAGTTCTCATATAAGTAATTAAACCGATGATCTCTCCACCAACTTCGATTCCTTCATATAACTTCTGTGCTACCATCATTGTCTTTTTGGCACCGAAGTTTAATTTGTTTGAAGCATCTTGTTGTAGAGTTGATGTGATGAATGGTGGTCTTGATGATTTTGCCTTAAGAGTTGTTTTAACAGAGTTCACTGTAAACTCTTCCTCTAAAGCATTCAATACTACATTCATTTCATCTTCATTTGTTATATTAACTTTTTTACCTTTGTATTTTACTAATTTAGCTCTTTCCTCAAAATCAACGAATAAATCCCAATACTCCTCGGGAATAAACGCTTGAATTCTGTCCTCTAAATCAACAATTAATTTCAGAGCTACTGATTGAACTCGTCCAGCTGACTTAGAACTGATTTTTCTTTGAAGAAGGTTTGATAACTTAAATCCTATAATTCTGTCAAGAATTCTTCTTGTCTCTTGAGACTCAACTAAATCCATGTTGATTTTTCTAGGATTTTGAATTGCTTCTAAAACTGCTTTTTTAGTAATCTCATTGAAGACAACTCTTTCAGTTCTATCTTCCGTTAGACCTAGTGCATCATAAATGTGCCAAGAAATTGCTTCTCCTTCACGGTCTGGATCGGTTGCTAGATAAACGATATCAGCATCCTTACATGCTTTCTTCAATTCTTTGATTACTTTATCTTTACCTTTTATGTTTGAATATTTGGGTTGAAATCCATTTTCAATATCTAGTCCTAGACCACCTACACCAGAGATCGCTAAATCCCTAATATGTCCAACACTTGATAACACTCTGAAGTTCTCACCTAAATATTTTTCTATTGTATTCGCCTTTGATGGCGATTCCACTATAACTATATTCATATATTTACCTCGCTTGCATTATTAGTTATAAAGGTTATTTTACTACTTGTCAACCAATAAAAACTATAAAAATAAAAAAGTAGTATATAAATACTACTTAAAAATCAAACGATATCTGGTTTAGTTTTTGAATAGGAGCAAAGCTAACTCTATGAACACCCACCACAAATCCATGCTTTTCTAAGGCTTCCATATGCTTCTTTGTTCCGTATCCTTTATTATGTATAAAGTCATACTCGGGATGCTCATTGTGCAACTCATCCATAAATCTATCTCTCGTTACTTTAGCTATGATTGAAGCAGCTGCGATAGAAGCTGAGTTGGCATCTCCTTTAATAATACTTTTTGATTCCTTAATCTTTAAATCAACTGCATCTATTAATATGAAGTCGTGATGACTTCTTTCAATAATCATTCTCATCGCTTTTTTAGTAGCTTCTAAAACATTGATCTTATCTATTTCAGCTACACTTATAAATTGAACATCTACGTGAAATGCCTTTTCAACAATTTCATCATATAAAAGTTCTCTTTTTTTAGCAGTTAATTTTTTAGAATCATCCAGCCCCTTAATTCTTTTTTTCTTATCCAATATAACACCAGCCACGACTAAAGGACCCGCCAAGGGACCTCTTCCTACTTCATCTAGGCCTAAGATATCCTTATAACCTCTTTTGTATAAATCTTTTTCGTAGTTATACATCAAAAGTTACCCTTCCTAAAAGTCCTCCACGAAGATCATTTAAGAATATTGTAAATACTCTATCATAATCTGTTTCTCCACCTCTTCTAGCTCCTCTAATCTTTCCGATGTGATCTAGAATTTCGATTGGATCTGTAGATTCTGTTTTATATCTTTCTATTAAACGACTTGGATGGTGTTCCAAGAAGAACTTAATTCCATATATTACAACGTCATCAACTGGTAATATCTCATCTTTGATTGCTCCGGTTAATGCAAGTCTTAAACCTATTTCTTGGTTCTCAAACTTATTCCATAAAACACCAGGAGTATCTAGTAACTCTAACTCGTTACCAACCTTAATCCATTGTTGTACTTTCGTAATACCAGGTCTATCACCGATAACAGTTGCTTTACGGTTAGCTAGTCTATTAATCAATGTTGATTTACCTACATTAGGAATTCCAACAATCAAAGCTCTAATAGCTCTCTCTTTTAAACCATTTGCTCTATCTTTTTCAATTTTCTCTTTTAATACCTCTTTTGCAGCCCCTACAATTCTATTAACACCCTCACCATTAAGTGCATTAACAGGTACTGCCACTATTCCTTGTTCCTTATAATGCTTAATCCACTCTTTTGTTCTTTGTGGATCTGCTTTATCCATTTTATTCAATAAGATTACTTTGGGTTTGCCTTGAATCATTTCCGTTACGAAAGGATTCGAACTTGAAATAGGGACTCTTGCGTCAACCAATTCGAATACAACCTCAATTAATCCTAATTTTTCTTTCATTTGCCTTAGGGCTTTTGACATATGCCCCGGGAACCATTGAACTACCATATTTTAAACCTCATCACATCAAATATTACTTTTCCATATAAATCATCTTCATGTACTAATCCTATAATTCTTGAATCAACACTATTGTTTCTGTTATCACCTAACACAAAATAGTACCCTTCAGGAATAGAACCAACACAATCATCATCCTTTATAAAACACACATCTTCAAAACTAAAGTCTCTTGTAACAGTATCAATATAATCTTCTTTTACTTCAATACCATTAATAAATAACTTATTATTTGTATAGTGTACAGTATCACCAGGAGTACCGATTACTCTTTTTAAAAAATAGTCATCGCTACCATACTTCGTTCTCTCTTCAGTCACGTTTACAAAGACAACATTACCAAACTCAAACTCATCCTTTAATTTCCAAACAACAATTATATCGTTGTGTTCAAAATTAGGAGTCATACTCGTTCCGTTCACTCTAGCTGGGAAAAGAATAAAGCTTACTAAAGTGTAAAATACTAAGAAGAACACCCAAATGATACTAATCGTATCTACAAAGACGTAAAACTTCTCTAATTCGTACTTCTTTTTAACCGCAATCGAGATCACAACTCCAAGAATCAATCCTGAAAAAGTAACACCGAAAACCACTGGTTGGTAAAAATCTGTTATACCATTAACACTGAATATATTAACAACTGAAATTAATACAGTATATATCAATATTCTATTTCTGTGTTTTATTAGTTTACCTTCCATTATTTATACCTAGCAGCAAACTGCTCCATATCAATTAAGACTTTTCTAGGAGTCTTAGATTGTGGACTTGAAACAATTCCTGCAGAAGTCAATTGATTAAACAAATCACTTGCTCTGTTATACCCTATATTGAAATTCCTTTGAATCTTATTAATAGATGCATAATTTGTAGTAATTACGTATTCAGCAACTTCTAAAAATAAATCATCATACCCACTTACTTCATCATTCTTACCTACTTCTTCAACCAACGATTCAGTACTAAATAAGTATTCTTTTTTAAACTTAGATAAATAACCAGTCACTTCATCTATTTCATCCTCAGATACATAAGCACCTTGAAGCCTTTGTAGTGGCATGCCAGCTATTGAATATAACATATCTCCATTACCAAGTAAACTCTCAGCTCCACCGTAATCTATAATTGTCATCGAATCTGTGTTAGATGAAACCTTTAAAGCTATCCTAGTTGGGATATTTGACTTAATACTTCCTTTAATAACATCTACACTAGGTCTTTGAGTTGCTACGATCAAATAAATACCTGCTGCTCTCGCTTTTTGAGCAATTCTGGCCACACTTAACTCAACCTCACTTGCAGCTTGAGCCATTAAATCAGCCATCTCCTCTATAACAATTACAATATTCGGTATATGTGTGAACCCTTCATCAAGTCTTGATTGAATTTTTTTATTATAAGACTTAATATCTCTCGCTTCAACACTAAACATCAAATCATATCTTCTTTCCATTTCATTCACAGCCCATTTTAATGATTCACTAGCTACCTTAGCGTCGTGAATGATTGGAGTAGCTAAATGAGGTACTTTACTATAAGCAGCAAGTCCAACTCTCTTAGGGTCTATTAGAATCAATTTTAAGTCCTTAGGAGTAGACTTTAATAATAAACTCATTAAAATCGTATCTATACATACAGACTTACCAGAACCAGTAGCCCCAGCAATAAGTCCATGAGGCATCTTCTCTATATTTCCATAAACAACTTCACCACTTAAATTAACACCTAAAGCAACATCCAGTGGCTTAGAATTTTTAATAAAATCAGCATCAATAATATTACCAAAGTTTACTAATTTTCTAACCTTATTAGGTACTTCAATCCCAATAGTAGATTTACCAGGAATTGGAGCTTCAATACGAATATCAACTGCAGCTAAATTCATTTTAATATTGTTAGCTATATTCGTTAACTTATTAATCATTACACCGTCTTCAAGTTTCACTTCAAACTGGGTAACAGTTGGTCCAGCAGTATAGTTAACAACTTTCCCACCGACTTTAAACTGTGCTAACGTATCATCTATTAATGCTCTCTCTTCATTAATATCATCTTCATTAACTTCATCAGCATCATCAATCTTATTAAGTAGATCAAGTGGAGGTAATACTACTTCCTCAGTTATCTTACTAGGAGTAATCTCCTCAAACACATCAATTTCTTCTTCAACTTCAGGCTCATCATCCATCATATCAAATAGATTCAATACTTCCTTAGCCTTATCATCTAACTCAAACGACTCTTCTTTCAACTCTTCCTTAGTCTCTTCTTCCTGTGGTAATTCAACTTCAGGAACTAACACCTCGTCAGTTTCTTCAGTATAATCTCCAATAATATCATTTAACTCATCGTCAGTTATTGGTGACTCTTCTATCTTATTAACACCAAACGGAATTTGAATATCAGACTTTTCAACTTTAACCTCTTCTTGCTTCTCTACTTTAATGTAGTTTTGGTCTTCTGGTCTAACTTCAGCATCAGTCACTTGAACAGGTTTTCTATTTGAAATCAAATCCTTCACTTGTTCTGAACCTAATATATTAAACTCTTTTTGTAACTCGTCCTTAGCTCTTTCTTGTTTACCTTTTCTAAAATCCTTAAATCTGTCATTAATATTCCCCTCCATAGTACTCTTAGGAATAATAATTTCATCTTTTACTTTCGTTCCAAAAAATGGACTAACAAAGTGGTCTCTTTTCTTTTCTGTTGTTTCAATCTGTGGAATCTCAAACGCATTCTTATTCTTCTTCGCCATTTTCTTCCACTCCTTCCGTAAGTAATTCTTCAGTATCTGTCATCTTGAATAGTTCTTTACTATACAGTTTATATACTTCTTCACCAATAATATTTAATACAACCAAGCAAAGGACGTCAACACTCATATTAATAGTAGTATTCACAACCGTCCTTCTAATTAAATATGTTGGGTTAATAACACCCATAACACTCTTTGCAGTTTTCATAACTGCAGAGTTATTTACTTTGACTACATTCTTTAAAGCTTTGTTGTCACTCATTCTATCTTTCAACTCAAACATAGATAATATCTGAACACCACTTAGTCCTTTTAGTTTATTAAGTGGTTTCCTATCTAATATACTTTCAATCCTTAAAATAATATACTTAGACGATTCCAAAACCTCATAAGTAGATATCTCAAGAAACGGTTGTCTAGACTCAGGGAAATGATACCTGGCTATTTCATAAGCCAATCTCTCTCCTAAATCCCTCGTTAGCATAAACCTACCTGAAGGACCGTATTTTCTTTTTCTCTTCTTATAATCTGTCTTAGCCTGTTGAACCATATCAAAACATTCGTTCTGATTTGTTCTTCTTGGCATTTTTAAGTTATTCGATTTTCTGATCGCTCTTAGTACTAATAACATATAAAAGAACCCTGCTATTAAAAGACCTAGAACGATCCCCAAAACGAAGGCGCTTAAATTAAAAATATTAAATATGTTTTCCCAAGCAAAATTTTCCATGTAATCACTCCATTTAAATTATACAATATTTACATTTTATAAACAATAAAACTTACAAGTTGTGTTATTATGTGTAAGGAGGTAGCATATGAGATATTTAATCGGATTTGACATCGATGGAACCTTAGTAAATGATAACTCAGAACTGTCTACTGAAACTATTAATTATATTAAGGAATTAACAGCGGAAGGGCATATCGTATCACTTATTACAGGAAGACCATTCAGAACAACAAAGCATCTATATGAGCAATTAGAGTTAAAAACACCACTAGGTAATTACAGCGGTTCATCAATTCATAACCCAAATGATGATTCATTTGAAACAATTGAATTTAAAATGAATCCTAAAGTAATTATAGACCTAATGGAGAAGTACTCAGAATATGTATTAAACGGATTCTGTGAGATTGAAGAAAAAGTATATTTATTTAATGAAGACGAAGGGCTAGCAAAATGGCTAAGCATCCCTGGAGGAGAGTTAATCGTTGGTACATATGATATCAAAGAAAACATCTCTGGTTCAGTATTATTCGTAAGGGCTGAAAAAGCACAAGAAATCGAAGACTTCTGTTTATCTTATCCAAATCTTGGATGTAGATACTGGAGAAGTTTAAAAGCTGACGAACATTCAGTAATGGAAATATACACTACACTTTCATCAAAAGCGAAAGCTATGGAAGTTATAAGAGAGTACTACAACATCCCTCACGAAAACACAATCACTGTGGGTGATGGTACAAATGATATTGAAATGTTAGAATATGCAAACTATTCAGCTTCAATGTTAAATGCTCCTGAAAGAGTTCAAAATGCAGCGAAGTATCAAGCTGAATCAAATAACGAAGATGGCGCAATTAAATTTGTTCAAAAAGTATTAAACAATAAACTATAAAAAAAGGATTATTCATCCTTTTTTTTATATGATTCAATTTCCTCTTTGACCATTCTTAAGTACTCTTCAATATATGGTTCCCAAAGCTCAATCAAATTACCAAACGGATCCTCAAACGTCGCAAATTTCCCATAAGGGTACTCAGTAACTTCTTTAGTAATATTTATTCCTTTTAATACAAAACGATTAATAATCTCCTCTATATCATCCACTCTTAAGTTTAAATAAGGATTTTTTGACTTTCCTCTTTTAAAAGACAATAGAACGAGTTGTTCACCTGACGAGAAACCTGTACCGTATTCAGTCATCTCAAACCCTAAATTCTCTTCATACCACTTCATAACTTTTGCTTCTTCTCCTTCAAAATGAAGGAACACTCCACCTATACCTACTGCTTTACCCATTTTGTTCACCTCTAATTAATAGTATCAAAAAAAGCCCCGAAGGGCTTTAATTAGATGTTTTTGGGTTTTTAAGTACGATCCCTACCGCTAAGAATATACAAACTACTATAAGGAAGTATAAAAACATTTTAGGATCACTCATAAACGCTCCGTATAATAAATAACAAGATCCAAGTCCTGCTAAACTAGGCACAACGAATCTGTTAAACTTATTTAAGTCTTTAAACTCTTTAATAATATGAACATAAACCATTAAGTACGATCCACTTAAGAATACTATTGATAATATACTAGTATCCATGAATCCTCCCCAGTATCCCCTAAAATTACCAAACCATACAAACAACCAAAATAATGAGAACACAATACTTATTAACCCAGATCTCAGTGTTGCTCCTGTTTTTGATAACTCTTTAAAAAGAGCTGGACGTGGTCCTAAATTTCTAATTGAAATAGAATGTAACCCTCTTGTCGCTGCCATCACAACCCCATTCACAGTTCCAAGAACTGATACAAGAATTAATACTGAAACAACATTTCCTAAAGAACCGAATAATCTATTAGCTGCTAGTTTAGACGTTTCTAAACTTCCAGCTAACTCAATAGCTTCCTGATTCGTTATAACTCCACTTAATCCTATAAAGAATAGTATATAAGCTACTACAATGACCAATGTTCCAACAACCAACGCCTTTGGAAGAGTCTTTTTTGAGTCTTTAAGCTCAGAATTAATTGTGGTTGCTAAAATCCATCCATCATATGCAAATGCTGTAACTGCTACAGCACTGGCAAGACCACCAGATACACCAATTGCGTTCACTGAAAAACTTGTTTGAACATTGCCATTAATAAGTCCACTAATTAACCCCACAATTGCGATTAATCCAAGTGGAATTAATTTAATTGATGTAGCAGATATTTGCCACTTACCTGATAAAACAGGTGATATAAATCCTAAAACGTATGTAGCAATCATGTAAACAACAGCTATTACCCAAGTGTAAACACCTGTAATAGGATTATCCAACCCTAATAAACTAGCTGATATTGTAGCCGCTAACCAAGAAAGAATTCCGGTTAATGTTGGATAATACACAAAGTTTAAAAACCAAGCAACCAGATAGCCTGCCATTTCCCCTAACGCATCTTCTACGTAATCAACAATTCCGCTACTTCTTTCGACTTTCATCGCTACTAAACTGAATGCATAAGCACTCACAACCATAATTAGTCCCCCAATTAACCATGCAAGCACAGCCATAGGTAAACTTCCACCACTCGCTTTTAACACATCTCCAGCACTCTTAAATACACCAGAACCAATAACGATCCCAATCACCATAGCTGTAGCTGTAAAAAAACCGTATTTCTTTGACGGTATTTCCATAAAAACCATCTCCTTTCAAAAGTATTAAAGATACTATATCACAATAAATCTTGATATGAAGATGAAAACGCTAACTTAATGAATAATTATAATTAAGAATGTTCCAAGGTAAAAAAAAAGCCCATAAGGGCTTTTAGCTTAATTCTTTTAATCTACTTCCAACTGTTTTTTCAATCACTAAGTATACAGTCATTACAGCTGATCCTATAATTATGTTAAATGGAACATACGCGAATAGCACAGCCATAAAATATCCGTTACTAGCGTCAAATGATCCCCCAGTATCCCAGTTTAAGAAACCAGTAAACATCCCTTTAACTTCTGCTAAGCTAACCGTTGGCCAACCGAAGTATGCCGGAGTCAACACAAAGTAGTTTGCTGCAGTCAATATAATAGTAAATGCTACGACCACAAATATAGATGACATTAAGTTATTCAATTTAAATTTATCTCTAGCTAGCCAAAGAGCTAGTACTATAGTAATTGATGCAAAAATGGCAATCATAGTTCCTAAGTATGGAATTGCACTATATGTATCTGGACCTTTAATTAAAACATTGATGAAAGCCTTCAATACACCTACTGTCAATGCACCTTTAAATCCGTAGATCGCAAATGCTACCAATACAACAACATTACTCAACTCTAACTTTAAGAATGGAGCAATTGGATTTGGTATTTGAATAAACATAATAATTGATGCCATTGCCGTCAGAATAGCTAGTGTTACTAATTCTTTTGTTTTCATAATAAATTCTCCCTTTAAATAAAAAATATCCGCAAGAATATACTATTCTCCGCGGACCTCTTCTTTAAAAAAAGGTAGTTTCTTCTCTCATCCAGACTGTACTGTCGGTTTAGGAATTACACCTAATCAGCTTTCGCTCGCGGACTATCACCGCCGGTCGGGAATTTCACCCTGCCCCAAAGAATATTCACTTACAGAAACTATTGTAAATGAATGAAAGGACATTGTCAACTATTTAGTCGATAACGTCCTTTATTTTCCCGTAATTATAACCTTTTTGCATTAATTTAGATATCACTTTATCTCTACTAAAGTGTTTCACTTTATTATAGTCTTTTAGTAACGCCTCTTCTTCATTACAGTGTTCTCTTAAATAGTCTGACTGATTGGATAACATCTCATTAATGACCCCTATTTTGAATCCAGACCTGATAAACTTGTCCATTAATTGTCTCTTATACTTATTATAAGAAACAGATTTGTTTTTCACTGTCTTCATAAATAACTGATGCAAAGTATCGTATTCTACCTCAAAAGTAAACTTAACAAGTACTTCATCAATAATGTCAAACTTAACTCGTTTCTTTTTAAGTTCCATTTCAAAGTACTTGGAACCTTTTAAGTTATTAATCGTATAACTGTAAAAATGTTCAGCGTATAATGAATCATTTAACAAACCTTTATCAAGTAACTTATTCATTACATTTTCAGTATCTATAAGTCCTTTTGTTAATAAGTACTCATTCATCTCATAAATAGTTCTTTCCTTAAAAGAAAGATAATTTAGAGCCTTTAAGTAATACTTACTCTCATCATTAAAGTCTAATATCTTATCAAATTCATCATTTGAAAACTCTTTACCCTTTGTAATAAAGAACTCCACAATAACTTCTTCATTAAACGTGTACTCACCAATATCAGTTGTAACTACAAATCCCTTCTTAGTACTAGATACCTTAAGAACTTTTGGCAAAGCCTTCTCCTAATACCTCAGATGAGTTATTTACAAATACAAATGCGTCATGATCAATTTCATTAACTACCTTGATCACTTGGTAATACTCTCTATTTCTAACAACACATAACAACATCGTTTTAGAATCTTTTGAATATCCACCTACAATAGGAACTTCAGTTACTCCACGTTCAATTCTATTAAATATCTCCTGTTTCATTTCATCAGGCTTTTTTGTAATGATATATACAGACTTCGTATTGTTACCACCCAATATAACTAAATCTACAAACTTACCAATAAGTAACATCGATAATACTGAATAAAGCCCAATTTCAAGCCCAAAGTATATAGCCCCTATTAACACAATTGTTCCATCAATAATGTACATCGATACCGAAAACGGAATCTTAAATCTTTCGTGAACAATCTTCTGAGGGATATCAATCCCACCTGTTGTACCACCAAATCTAAATACAATACCAAACCCAAGACCAATCATTAACCCAGCGAATATCACATTTAACAGTAAATCATTCGATATAGGTAAAATTGTGTATCTTGCGTCAACTACTTCTGCGATGAAAATAGTCGCAGGAAACAATAGTGAACCATATACAGTTTTAAGGAAGAAACTCTTCCCGTAATATGCCAATCCTAAGATTAACATAATAACATTCATAATTAAGATTAATAACGCAACATCTAACCCCAAAGCCTCTGTTAAGATAACCCCAAGTCCTGATACTCCACCTATTATAAGATTATTAGGCATACTGAAGAAGTAAAACCCAAATCCCATTAGGAATACCCCGAATGTTATTAATACTAACTCTAAAAATCTTCTTTTACTCATATTACTCAGCTCTTTTCTTTAAATACTCACTAATAAAGTCGTCAATATGTCCTGAGAATACTTTATCAGGCTGACTCACTTCATAGTTTGTTCTATGGTCTTTTACCATACTATATGGATGAAGAACGTAACTTCTGATTTGAGATCCAAATCCAATATCCATCTTATTTCCAGATATATTTTTCAGTTCTTGTTCCTTTTTTTCTTCTTCTAACTTAAATAGTTTTGCTTTTAAAACTTCCATTGCTCTTTTTCTATTAGCAATTTGACTTCTTTCATTTTGGCAACTTACAACAATACCACTCGGTAGATGGGTAATCCTAACTGCTGAATCAGTAGTATTAACTGATTGTCCACCTGCACCACTCGATCTAAAAGTGTCAATTCTTAAATCCTCTTCATTAATAACTAACTCAATAGAGTCATCAAGTTCAGGAGTAACATCTACTGATGCAAATGAAGTATGTCTTCTAGAATTTGAATCAAACGGACTTATTCTAACCAATCTGTGAACACCAGTTTCAGACTTAAGGTATCCATACGCATTCGTCCCTTTAATAAGTAAACTAACGCTTTTAAGACCCGCTTCTTCTCCGTTGATGTAATCAATAAGTTCTACCTTAAAACCTTTTAAAGAGGCATATTTTAAATACATATCATATAACATATGCGCCCAATCTTGAGACTCAGTTCCTCCAGCACCTGGATGGATGTCTATGATTGCGTTATGATAATCATATTTACCACTTAATAAAACTTCTAATTCAATTTTACCCATTTCTGATTCAAGAGAATGTATTGATGTTTCAATTTCATCAGCGAACGAATCATCATCAATTTCAACGTATTCTATTATTTCATCTCTTGCTTCAATCAGGGCAGTTAGAGCACTTGTTAGATGTTTAAGTAAATTAAGTTCATTTACTACAGCTTGTGCTTTGTTTGCATCATTCCAAAAATCTGATGCAAGCATCAGATTTTGTAATTCAGCTATTTGATTTTGTTTTGCTTCGAGGTCAATAATTTGTTTCAAATCATTAATCCTAGATTCAAAACCCTCTAAATGTTTATTAATCTCGTATTTTTCCATAGTTACCTACCATGACATTGCTTATATTTTTTTCCACTTCCACAAGGACAAGGATCGTTTCTTCCTACCTTATCGCTTTTTACTGGTTGTTTCTTAGTATCTTGTTCTTTACCAGATATTTCTCTAGTACCTTTAGCTACTTGTTCTCTTTGTAAGTTGTTTCTAATTTCAGCTCTAATTGTGAACTTAGTAACCTCTTTACTAACACCCGCTATCAAATCCTCAAACATTTGGAATCCAATGTCTTGATATTCTCTTAGTGGGTTTACCTGAGCGTATGCTTGAAGTGCAATTGATTGTCTAAGCCCACTCATTTGATCAATGTGTTCCGTCCAATAAGTGTCGACTACTCTTAAAGTTACAACCTTTAAGAACTCTTGTCTCACTTCATCAGGGAACTTAGATGTCTTTTCTGCAACTACATCTTTAACAACATCTACTAATAACTCGATCATTTCATCTTCAGGTTTATCTTGTAAGTCTTCAACACTGATTTTTCCTTGGAAGTAATTAGTATTCAAGAAATGTACAAGTTCCTCATAGTTATACTCTTCATCTCTATATGAACTTACAGCCTCAGTCATAGCATTTGTAAACATACTATAAACTAAATCAGTTATGTCTTCATTCAATAATAATTGTTCTCTTTGAGAATATATTACTTCTCTTTGTTTTCTAACTACATCATCATATTGTAATATCGATTTACGTGAATCAAAGTTATTACCTTCAATACGTTTTTGAGCTGACTCAACAGTTTTTGAAATCATTTTTGATTCAATTGGTTTTTCGTCACCAACACCAGCAACTTTTTCAACCATCATTCTAAATCGTTCTCCACCAAATCGACGCATTAGATCATCTTCAGCAGATAAATAGAATCTAGTAAATCCTGGGTCTCCTTGACGTCCTGAACGTCCACGTAACTGATTATCAATACGACGTGATTCGTGTCTTTCAGTACCGATTACAGCTAATCCACCCAGTTCTACAACCCCTTCACCTAACTTGATATCCGTACCACGTCCGGCCATATTAGTCGCAATTGTTACTGCTCCCTTTTGACCAGCGTTTAACACGATTTCAGCTTCTCTTTCATGTTGTTTCGCATTTAACACATCATGCTTAACACCGTGACGTTTCAATAAACCACTTAATAATTCACTTGATTCAATCGACACAGTACCGACTAGTAACGGTTGACCTTTACGATGTCTTTCAGTGATCTCAGCAGCTATTGCTTTATATTTTGCTTCCATTGTTGTAAATAATAAGTCAGGAGAATCATCACGAATAATAGGTTTATTCGTAGGCACTTCTACAACGTACATGTTGTAAATGTTTCTGAACTCTTCTTCCTCTGTTTTAGCTGTACCTGTCATACCTGATAATTTCTTATACATTCTAAAGAAGTTCTGGTATGTGATTGTAGCCATAGTTGTCGTTTCTTTTTTTACTTCAACACTCTCTTTTGCTTCTAAAGCTTGGTGTAAACCTTCAGAGAACTGACGTCCTTTCATTAAACGACCAGTAAATTGGTCAACAATAACTACTTGGTTTTCTTGTACAACGTAATCAACATCTTTACTCATAACAAAATTTGCTCGTAACGCCTGATTTACTCTATGTAATAAACTTACATATTTCAAATCATACAAGTTATCAATCCCAAATTTACGCTCTACTTTTGTCATTCCTTCAGGAGTTAATTGAATACCTTTGTGTTTAATTTCAATCTCAAAATCATCATCTTCGCGAAGTGATTTAACAGCCATATCAGCTTGTTTATATAAACTCTGTGTTCTTTTTTGTCCACCAGAAATAATAAGTGGAGTTCTTGCCTCATCTACTAAAATAGAATCGACCTCATCAATAATAGTAAAGTTTAATGGTCTTTGAACCATTTCTTCTTTATGAACTACCATGTGATCTCTTAAATAGTCAAATCCCACTTCAGAGTTTGTTGAATACATAATGTCACAGTTATAAGCTTCCTTCTTTTCGGGTTTAGTTAATGCTCTAACATTTAACCCTAATGTTAATCCTAAAAATGTATAAACTTTACCGTACTGCCCTTCTGTTTCACGAGCAGCTAAGTATTCATTTACAGTGATAATATGTACACCATCACCACTTAATGCATTCAAGTAAGCAACTAAAACACCTGTCAATGTTTTACCCTCACCTGTCTTCATTTCCGCAATGTTCCCACCATTTAAAATGTAGGCACCCATTACCTGTACTTTATAAGCTAACTCACCAGTAACACGGTAAGCTGCTTCTCTACAAACAGCAAAAGCTTCGACTAAAATGTCGTCAAGCGTTTTTCCGTTCTGTACTTGATTTTTAAACTCTATCGTTTTTTCTTTTAACGCTTCATCAGAAAAGTCTCTATACTTTGATTCCAAAGCCAATACTTGCTCTGCAACCTTTTCAGATTCTTTTAATTCTTTCAATGAAGGATCAAACAATTTTTTTAACATAGTCTACCTCCTAGTAGTAATTAAATCTACCATTTCCGCAGTTTAAATCATATCATTTTAAAGCCTATTTTTCAAGTTTAGCTCACCAAAGAAAAAAAGGCTGTTTCCAGCCTTATTGAGTTTCGATTAACGCGTAATCTCCGTCCTCACGGATGTATAGTACATTGACTTTATTTGAATTTTCTTCTAAGAAGATAAAGAAGTCATGTCCAACCATTTCAATTTGGTCAATTGCTTCTTCTACAGTCATAGGAACTAAGTCTACGACTTTACTTCTAACGATGTTTTTAGCGATAAACTCCTTCTCTAATTCTTGTTCAGAATTGATTTCTGTGAAGAACTCTTGAATTCCTTCTCGCTCTTTTAAAATGCGATTTACTTTCGTTTTAAATTTTCTAATTTGTCTTTCAAGTTTGTCTACCGAAGAATCAATAGCTGCATATACATTTTGATCAGCAACTTCAGTTCTAAGTGTAAAGTGTTTCGATGGGATAGTTACTTCAACTTTGTGATGATCCTTATAAACTTTACACAATACTCTCACGTGCAAATCATCACGATTCTTGAAGAATTTTTCTAGTTTTGCCATCTTTTCAAAAGCGTAATTTTCAATAGCTTTAGTAATCTCCAAACCATTTTTTCCTACTACATCTACTAACATTTAACCACTCCTATCTTTACATAAATTATATATGAAATTTACTTATATGTAAACTCAAACAGAAACAACTGTCATTATTTAACGAGAGTCATACCATCACAATTTATGTATGTATTTCCAATTATTATAACAGTTCCTAACTCAGAAACAAGCTCTAATACTTCGAAATCAAGACTTTCTACTATAAAAAGGTCGTAAATGCGGCATATATCGACTAAATTGATGTAATTCTCCTCATGTACAATAAAGTGCTTGTCATACCCTATGACAACTTCTTGTAAGGTAAAACAAATCGTGCAAATTTGGTTTTCATCCCAAATATTAAACGTATTTCTAGTTGTAATACTGAAACAAAACATCTAAATCACCCTTAGAAATAATTAATATTTGACGTCAAAATACTAAAAAAAAAGCATACTATTGTATGCTTTTAGTCTATCGACGTTCTTTAATACGTGCTGCTTTAGTAGATAAGCTACGAATATAATGTAATCTAGCTCTTCTAACTTTACCGCGACGCATAACTTGAATACTTTCGATTGATGGTGTGTGTACAGGGAATGTTCTCTCTACTCCTACACCGTAAGAAATTTTTCTAACTGTGAATGTTTCTGAAATTCCACCATTTTGACGTTTAATAACTAAACCTTCAAAAATCTGAATTCTTTCACGGTTACCCTCTTTAATACGTACACTTACTTTAACAGTATCCCCAGATCTAAATTCTGGTAAGTCTGTTTTCATGTACTCACTTGTAATTTCACTAATCAGTTGTTGACTCATAAGTTTCACGCTCCTTTATCTTCAGCATTCATAGAACTAGTCCATCGGAACACTTGCTTAACTGCCTAAAAATAATACCATAATTACTTATTCAAATCAAGAGATTTTTTAACCCTTTTTAAGATTACTTCTTCCTCAATACTTAATTCATTCAAAAGTTCAGGCCTACGTAACAATGTACGCTTAATAGACTCGAATTTTCTATAATCTTCAATATTTTTATGATGTCCACTCGTTAATACTTCAGGGACTTTCATTCCATTAAACTCTACAGGCCTAGTGTACTGAGGTCCTTCTAATAATCCGTTAGAAAATGAATCCTCCATGTGAGACATTTCATTCCCTAAAACATCTCCCAATAATCTTGCCACACTATCAATTAAGACCATGGAACCAAGTTCACCACCTGTTAACACATAGTCCCCAATACTAACTTCAATATCTACTAAAGACCTAATTCTTTCATCAAACCCTTCATAATGACCACAGAATATAATCATATGCTCAACCTTAGATAATTCCTCAGCTTTAGCTTGCTTGTACGGTTCTCCTTGAGGACTCATCATAACTTTTAAAGCACTCTCATACCCTTCAATAGATTGTAGAGCATTAAAAATTGGTTCTACTCTTAAAACCATTCCTTGTCCCCCACCGTAAGGGTAATCATCTACCTTATGGTGTTTATTATTTGAGAACTCTCTAAAATCAATTAAATTAACTTCTAATGAACCTTTTTCTATCGCTCTTTTAATGATGGACTCAGTTAAAAATCCTGAAAACATTTGAGGAAAGATAGTTAAAACATCTATTCTCATAATAATCCCTCAATCGCTTCAATGATAATCTTATTACCGTCGATATCTACTTCTTTAATAAACTCATCTACAAAAGGAACATAGATTGACTTCTCTTTCCCTTTAATAACTAATAACTCCTTACTTGGCATATCTCTTACTTCAGTGACTACACCAACTAATTCAGTCCCATTAAAGACTTGCATCCCCTCTAATTGATGATAATAAAACTCATCCTCAACAAGTTCTTTCAAATCCTTTTTATCAATAAAAAGGTCAGACCCTTTATATTTTTCAACGTCATTTATATTATTAAACTCTTCAAAGACAACTAAATCAAAATTTTTATGTACTCTGTGAGATTTTACTGTAACTTCTAAATCACCAATAAAAATCTTACTTCCCTTTTTAAAACGTTCATCTTTAAAGTCAGAATCAGAGATAATTTTCACTTCTCCTCTTAATCCATGTGTATTAACCAATTTCCCAAATACTACTTTTTCCATACTTTCACCTCACAGAAAAATTATAACATAAAAAGAGAGGTTTCCCTCTCTTTTGATTTATCTAAACGATGGAGTCTTAATAGTACAATCAACTTCAAAAAAAGGATCTAAAGGCTAACTAGAAAGATGATTCAAAATTGTGTAGTGACTCCATCTGAAATCGACTTAATTTATTTTACCACAAAATTAATAATAGAATGTGAGAAAATCAAAATTCTATAAAATTATTCATTCTATATGAATTTATATAACTTCAACTATAGAATATTTCTTTCTTTCCCTATCTCTTCTTTGCTGCTGACTTCCAACTTCTTATATATATTTTTAGTATGCGTTTTTAAAGTATTAATAGATATATCTAAGTCCTCGCTTATTTCGTTATAAGTAAAATCATGTACTAAGAAAAGTGCAATTTGTCTTTCTCTTGGTGTTAAATTACTATCGTTTAATACTCTTTTTCTTTTTAAAAGCCTATCAACGTAAATATCACTATCAAACAAACCAGACACTCCTACTATGAATAGTGCTATAAATAATGGAAGCAAAGTTAACAGAGCGTGTTCTAGTGTAAAACTAACTAATATACTTCCTCCAACAAACTCTGCCAAAACACTACCAATCGTAGTTCCAAGTAGGAATGAAGCTATAAATAAAGCTTGTACTCTAGGGTTGTTATGACTGAGAGCAAATCTAGCTCCAGCAACCCACGCAAATAAATCCAGTAGTGCCCAAGATATCTGAATAGAAGTCTGAAGAGCAAAGAACTGCATCACTCCGTAAGGAATAAATATCGATATCACCGCAAGCCCTAAAAAGATAATCCCAACATACATCAAATTCAATGTGTGTTTTCCTACTAAAATACCCGCAATAATTGCGACAGGTATAAATGGAAGTACATTATAAAACTGATCTATGTCTGAATATATTATCATAGCTGGATATAAAGAATTATAAGTAGTCCCAGCAGCAACGTAAATAATAAGTATCGTAACTAAAAGGGTTGGTAAGTGACGGTCTCTTCTTATAGTAATTGATGATTCCTTTATTGTTCCACTCTCCCAGTTAACAAGCGTCGTTAAACTAAAAAGAATTACTATTACATAAACTGCATTAGATGATAGCATTGGCAAAAAGACATTAGCTAGATATAGTGTCCCATATGAGAGTGCTAATGAAAGTCCAAAGAAATGACCTATCTGGACTTTATTTAAGTCCGTAAAACTATAATAAATCCAATCCAATATTAATCTCGCTAATAATACACCCATGATAGCCAGTTCAACCATCTGGAACAAACTATTAGACCAATAAAAAAGAACAGTCAACCCGATTATTCCAATTTCGTACAGGCGACTTTCTTTCACTATTCTCCTATATCTAATTACTAGTGACAATGATAAAAACAATAAAAACACCGCACTCATGATCCCAATAGGTTCTGAGTTAGAAAAAACTTTCAATGCGGGTCCAAATGCAGGAAAAATCAATATAAAACTATACAAAGATACTAGCCTCAATATTGATTTATGGTGATTCTTCAATAAGGATATCAACGCCATCCCCCCTTTTGGGTAGTATAACATAAAAAAAAAGGAAGATTAAACTTCCTTTTTGTAATTAGCTAATTGAACAAAAGAATTTGCATCTAAACTTGCTCCACCTACTAATGCTCCATCAATGTGCTCTTGGCTCATTAATTCAACAATATTACCAGGTTTTACAGATCCACCGTACTGAATTCTAACTTTATCAGCTACTTCAGCCCCGTATAATCCTTCTATAACTTTTCTAATGTCTCCACAAGTTTCATTTGCCATTTCTGCAGTAGCAGTTTTCCCAGTACCAATTGCCCAAACAGGCTCATATGCAACAACTACTTCACTAACTTGTTCAGCAGATAATCCAGCTAATGCACCCTTAGTTTGTCTTTCAACAACCTCGAATGTTTTACCAGTTTCTCTTTCTTCTAATACTTCTCCAACACAAATGATTGGTTTTAAATTATATTTAAATGATGCATGAGCTTTTTTATTTACAGTCTCATCAGTTTCATTATAATATGCTCTTCTTTCAGAGTGCCCAATTAAGATATACTTAACACCTAATGACTGAACAACTACAGGTGAGATTTCACCAGTAAATGCTCCTGTTTCAGCATAATGCATGTTTTGCGCTCCAATTCTTAAGAAGTCCCCTTGACGCTTAACTAAACTTCTTAAATGTGGTGCTTGAGCGAAAATCGCTGTTTCCACTTCTGAAGTTTTAGGTAATACTCTGTTTACTGCATACATGAACTCTAAAGCTTCATCTCTAGTTTTGTTCATTTTCCAGTTTCCTGCGATAAATGGTATTCTCATAACTATTCTCCTTTATTTTGAATGCTTTCTAATCCTGGAAGTGGTTTACCTTCTAAATACTGTAAACTTGCTCCTCCACCAGTAGAAATGTGACTTACTTTATCTTCATACCCTAACTTGATTGCTGCAGCAGCACTATCTCCACCACCAACAATAGTTAATGCATCACTATTAGCTAATGCTTCACAAACAGCGATCGTACCTGATGCGAACTGATCCCATTCTGAAACTCCCATAGGTCCGTTCCATACAACTGTTTTAGCATTTAATAATTCTTTAGAGAAAATCTCTTGAGTTTCAGGACCAATATCTAATCCTAACTCTCCTTCTGTAACTGAATCAGACTTACCTACTCTTGCAGTAGCGTCTTCTCCGAAATGAGAACCATATACTGAATCTACAGGTAAAAGAATCTTACCTTCAGCTTTATTTAACATCTCATAAGCGTAATCTAATTTTTCTGCTTCAAGTAATGATGAACCGATTTCTTCTCCTAATGCTTTTAAGAATGTATAAGCCATTCCCCCACCAATAATAATCTTATCGGCAACATCAATTAGTCTTTCAATAACATCAATCTTATCAGATACTTTTGCTCCACCTAATACCGCAACGAACGGTCTAGCAGGATTATCAACTGCATCTCCTAAGAACTTAACTTCCTTTTCAAGTAAGAACCCAATTCCAGATTCAGAAATGTTTGATGCAATTCCTACATTCGAAGCATGTGCTCTGTGAGCAGTACCGAATGCGTCATTAATAAACACGTCTCCTAATGAAGCCCAATATTTACCTAAATCCTCATTATTCTTACTTTCAGCTTTTCCATTTAAGTCTTCAAATCTTGTGTTTTCAAACATTAAAATTTCTCCAGCTTTTAATTCATTAATTGCACTTTCAAGGGCTTCCCCTCTTGTTTCATTAACAAACTTAACTTCACCTTTAAGTAACTCTGCAAGTCTTTCTGCTACAGGCGCTAGTGATTTAGATAAATCCTTTTCTTCTTTTACTCTACCTAAGTGAGAGAATAGAACAACCTTAGCTCCTGCATCTACTGCGTACTGAATAGTTGGAATTGCTTGTACAATTCTATTTTCATCAGTGATTAAACCATCCTTCATTGGAACGTTAAAATCAACACGCATCAATACCTTTTTGTCTTTTAAATTAATATCTTTTATAGTTTTTTTAGCCATTATAACGACCTCCTAATCCATACATATTATACCATATTTCAAAAACTGATTTATGAGAAAGCGATTTCGAAACAGTTTTTCAGTTGCTTCTTCACTATTTTTGTTTCACATTGCAAAATTTCACCATTATTCATAGTGATTTTATCATTCTTTGTAGAAGCTATTTCATGATAGTTTACCCATAATGAATCGTAATGTCTTGATGAAATAGTAGGAAACAACAGAATCTCATCATTTACATAGATTGGCGTCAAAGACTTTATATTGAACTTCTTCTTTATCGCGTCTTTTCTTCCCCTTAGAGTTGAGTTGTTTTCTATACAAAGTAGATTTATATACTTTTGAGGAGTCATCGCGGAGTTAACCACCACTTTATCGTATCTGATACTTATGCCTTCAGCATTTCTCTGTATATATTGCAATTTCATAAAATCATTTCCTTTCTCTAATAAAATAAAAAGGAGAAAATCTCCCTTTATTTTAAAATCTTTATTCTGTTTTCAGTATTCACATCGAAGAAGTGGCACATTTTCATATTGAAACTAAAGTTTACTTTATCACCAATTCTTAAATCTGTGTTAACACCTGTTTTAGATACCAATTTTTTATCTCCAATTGATGCAAAGATAATTGATTCAGAACCAATCAACTCAACTAAATCTATAGTTGCTTGAACTGATCCTTCTCCTTCTTTGACATGTTCAGGTCTAATTCCAAGAATTACATCTGACTTTTCTTTATACCCAAGTCTGTCTAGTTCAGAAAGTTTTTCTTCTGGAACTTCTATCACTGTATCTTCTGACACAAATGTTGTTCCTTGAATTTTACCTTTTAGGAAGTTCATAGGTGGTGTTCCAATAAATGAACCTACGAACACATTTTCAGGATAATCGTATATTTCTTTTGGTGCTCCTACTTGTTGAACATATCCATCTTTCATAACAACAATTCTTGAAGCCATTGTCATCGCTTCAATCTGGTCATGTGTTACGTAAATAGTAGTTGTTTCTAACTCATTGTGTAACTTTCCAATTTCAGCACGCATCTGTACACGAAGTTTTGCGTCTAAGTTTGATAAAGGCTCATCCATTAAGAATACTTTTGCATCCCTAACGATAGCTCTACCTAACGCAACACGTTGTCTTTGTCCACCTGATAAAGCTTTAGGTTTTCTGTCTAAGTATTCAACTAACCCTAACTTCTCAGCTGCAGCATTTACTTTTTGTTTAATAATCTCTTTATCCATTTTTCTAAGCTTTAATCCAAATGCCATATTATCAAATACAGTCATATGAGGATATAATGCATAGTTTTGGAATACCATTGCGATATCTCTATCTTTAGGTGCAACGTTATTAATTAATCTGTCATCAATGAATAACTCACCTTTTGTTATTTCTTCTAAACCAGCAATCATTCTAAGAGTTGTTGATTTACCACATCCTGATGGTCCAACGAATACGATGAATTCTTTATCTTCAACTTCTAAATTGAAATCAAAAACAGCTTGAACTCCATTAGGATATACCTTATCTAAGTTTTTAAATTTTAATGTAGCCATTATCTCACTTCCTTCTGTAAAAATATTACCAAAATCACAATAAGTTATCTATTGGTTATTTGCACAAACTTGAGCAAATAAAACACGAATGCACCCTTAAAACTTTTTAAATCTAGGCCTGTAATCTTCTTGATTCTATCTAGCCTGTAATTTAAAGTGTTTCGGTGCAGGTATAATACTTCTGATGTTTTGTTAATTGATTTGTCATACTTCAAAAATGTATTAGCAGTCAGTTCTAACTCTTGATCCAACTGAACTTCATGAACATACCCAGAATTATATAAATCTAACAAAAAGTCAGGATATGAATAGTATCCTTTTGGAATCGTTTTAATCTTATCTAAAACAAAATCCACTCCATCAAATACAACTGTCATAGTAATTCCAAAATCATTTTCAATTAACTGACATTCACTCTTTGATAACTCATTAAATATGAATACATCTTCCTTTAGTTCAAAGTCGAAAAGACTTTTTAATAAAAGTCGATCTCTTTGAGTAACATTTTCGATGTAAACATAACTTTTCACTACTCCACCTCAAGCACAATACTTTCATATGGTCTTAGTTTGTATTTATTACTTAATTGATTCTTATAATTACTTATTAGTAATTTTTTCGGAACAAAGCTGTGTTCAAAATCAGTTTCCGTTTTACTAAAATTATTTATTACTAATAATTTTGTTTTACCTTTTCTTAGATAACTAAATGTATCTGTGTCTAAAAACTCAAATGTACCATTTAGTATAGTATCAGAGTATTCTTTTCTCACCTTTATAACATCTTTATAATAGTTAAGAATTGAGTCTGGATCCTTCATTTGAGATTCAACATTTATATCTTTATAGTTCTCATTCACTTTTATCCAAGGTGTTCCACTTGTAAAACCAGCTTCAGAGGTGTTATCCCACTGAATTGGAGTTCTTGAGTGATCTCTTGACGTTGTGTTTAAGAAAGTCATCACGTGTTTCTTTGGATGTTCTAATAACATACTATCATAATTATTAATAGTCGCTACATCTCTAAACTCATTTATCGAGTTAAATGTAGCATTTGTCATACCAATCTCTTCTCCATTATAAATGAAAGGAGTCCCCCACATGAAGTAAAGAATAGTAGCCAACATCTTCCCTGATTCCTTATGAAAATCTACATTACCATATTGGCTCATCACCCTTGGATGATCGTGATTCAACCAATAAAGCGCGTGCCATGACTTTTGATAAAGACCCGTTTGAAATCTTCCAAAATCCTCTTTTAAGGACTTCATATCAATTTCTTGTTTAAACTCATCCATGAATGAGTTAAACCCATCATTTCGCCAGTTATGGTCGAATGTGAAAACCATATCTAGTCTTTTATTCTCGTAAGCTACGTAGTCTAGGCAGTCATCTAGTAATGCTCCTCCACCTACTTCACCTACAGTAAACATATTCGGTTTAATTCTTTTTTTAAGTTCTTCTAAATATTTATATACTTTAGGTAGATTTGAAAACTTCTTCCAATCAGGTGCGTATTTAGGCATATCAGAGTCTATGAACTCTGCTTTCTCTAAATGAGCAACTGCATCAACTCTAAAACCGTCAACTCCAAGGTCACACCAAAAGTCCACCATCTTATATAAATCTGCTTTCATATTTTCTGATTCCCAGTTTAAATCAGGCATTTTCTTAGAAAAGATTTTCATGTAATACTCTTCTCCATCTTTTTCCCAACAACTTCCACCAAAAAACGAAGCCCAGTTCGTAGGTTCTACTTCTTTTCCATCTACGATTTTTCCTTTTTGCCAAATGTAATAATCTCTGTAAGGATTGTCTAAAGACTTTCTAGATTCAACGAACCAAGGATGTTCGTCTGAAGTATGATTTAATACTAAATCCATTGTTATTTTAATTCCTCTAGAATGTGCTTTTTCAACAAGTTCTTTAAAATCATTTAAGTCTCCAAATATAGGATCAATCTGATAAAAATCAGATACATCGTATCCGTTGTCATCCATTGGAGATTTGTATATTGGACCTAACCATAGCAAGTCCACTCCTATATAAGTAAAGTAATCTAATTTGTCTATAATACCTCTTAAATCACCGATTCCATCACCATTTGTATCATTAAAACTTTTGGGATATATTTGATATCCAATTGCCTCTTTGTACCACATATAATCACTCCTAAACTAATTGTATCACATTTGTGCATAACTTGTGCAAATATGGTATAATTTGTTGAGGTGATATAATGAAAAAACTACTTATTTCATTGTTCTTAATCATATCATTAAGCGTTCTAATTAACGTTCAAGCAGAAGGAAACACATTAGTGGTTCACTACTATAGATATGATGACAACTATGAAGACTGGAACTTATGGCTATGGCCAAATAAACCAACTCCAGGAAGTGCTGAGGGACCACATGATGGTGGTGCTTATCAGTTCAATGGTACTGATGAATTTGGGAAGGTATTAACACTTGATTTATCAACTACCAATATGGACGGAGCAACAGAATTAGGGCTAATCGTAAGACAAGATGATTGGGCCCAAAAAGATGTAGCGATGGATAGATTCTTTGAATTGACATTCGATGAATCAGGTGAGATGCATATTTATCTAGTTCAAGCTACTGAAGAAATTTTTTATTCAAGAGATTCAGTTGATATAACTAAAAAGATATTCAGCGCAAGATTTATGGATGACAACACAGTAGAGTTTGTTACTACGTCTGCTGTAGATGAAGGTGACATTAGTATATTAGAAGATGGACTACCATTTGAGATTGCTCAAGTGTACGCTGGAGGAACTAAAAGACGATTCGATGTCCTTAATCCACTTGATTTATCAAAACAATACACTTTAGTTATTGATTTTGGAACTTATACAAAAGAAGCAAGAGTAGACATGTCCGGATTATACAATACTGACTTATTTAATGAACAGTTCGTATATGATGGAGAACTTGGAGCAATCTACTCAGAGGAATCAACGACGTTTAGATTATGGGCTCCTGTTTCTGAAGAGGCTACATTAAACTTATACAACTACGGACACCCGTCTACTATCGAGGATTACGATGGTGTAGTAGGTGATGATACTCCTTATGAAACATACGATTTAGTTAAAACTGTTAACGGTGTTCTAGAGGTTACCGTTGATGGTAATTTACACGGAAAATACTATACATTCACAGTAAATGGATTCGAAGTAATTGATCCATACGCAAAAGCTGTAGGAGTGAATGGTGACAGAGGAATGGTACTTGATTTTTCTCAAACTGATCCAGTTGGTTGGGAATTAGATGAAAGACCTCCTTTGGATAATTATATGGATTCAGTTCTTTATGAGCTACATGTTAGAGATTTAACAACTCACGAAGCATGGAATGGTCCAGATGAACTTAGAGGTACATTCTTAGGATTAGTATACGAAGGTACTGAGTTCGAATCAGTATCAACAGGAATTGATCACTTAAAAGACCTAGGAATCACTACAGTACATCTTCTACCAGTCTTTGATTATGAGATTGTAGATGAAACCAGACTAGATGACCCTACTTATAAGGATATAAATGACGGTATATTCAACTGGGGATATATGCCTGATAACTTTAATGCAGTAGAGGGTAGTTATTCAACTAACCCATATGATGGTCAGGTAAGAGTCGAAGAATTTAAATTAATGGTTCAGGCATTCCATAATGCAGGAATTAGAGTAGTAATGGACGTAGTATATAATCATACCGGTACCAGTGCTGACTCAAACTTCCATCAAATTTTCCCAGGTTACTACCATAGAATGGACGGAGATGACTTTTCAAACGGTTCAGGTACAGGAAATGAAACTGCTTCTGAAAGAGATATGGTTAGAAACTTCATTGTAGATTCAGTTGAGTTTTGGGCAAATGAATATCACATAGATGGATTTAGATTTGACCTAATGAAGTTACATGATGTTGAGACAATGAACGCTGTAGTTGAGGTATTACATAATATCGATGACTCAATCATTGTATACGGTGAACCTTGGGACGCTGGAGGTTCAGCATTAGACGGTTCAATCGCAGCAAGCAAGGACACAGTATTCAAAATGCCTGGTGTAGCTATATTTAACGATAAAACAAGAGATGGTGTAAAGGGTAGTGTATTTGATGAAGAGGCAATTGGGTTCGTTCAAGGTTCAAGCGCATATGAAAAAGACATAATGCTAGGGATTACCGCTGGAGTTTCACACAGTCAAATTCAAGCGCTACAGTCATTCGCAGTTCAACCAAACCAAATAATCAACTATGTTACAGCACATGATAATAATACCCTGTTCGATAAGTTATCATTATCAACTGACGTGTCGGCATTAGAACTTGAATTAATGTTAAGACAGGCAAACGCTATCGTGTTAACATCACAAGGAACACCATTCTTACATGCAGGTGTAGAAATGATGCGTACAAAACCATGTGTGGATGGTGAATGTGATGCGAACAACGAGTTTGATCATAATAGTTACAAATCACCAGATGAAACAAATCAAATTGATTGGCAGTTAAAGATAGATAACTTAGATACATTCAACTATTACCAAGGATTAATTGAGTTAAGAAAAGCTCATCCAGCATTTAGAATGGATACGGCTAGTGAGATTGCCGAAAAGTTATTATTCGCAACCGAAGAAGTTGTTAATGGTAATTACATTCAATACGTACTAACAGACAATGCAAATGGTGATGAATGGAAACATATAATGGTTATACATAACTCCGGAAGTGAAGTCGAAGTACCTCTGTTTGGTGCTGAGTGGAATGTTGTAGCTAATATTGAAAGTGCTGGTACAGAGATCATTGAAACAGTTCAATCAATAACAGTTCAAAAAAATGAAACATTAGTTCTTTATACTAATGAGGATTTAATAGCCCTTATTACAGATGGTTTAATAGCTCCTGTAATCGAGGTTGAAGAGCCTGAAGTGGTTGATCCCGTAGTCCCAGAGACTCCTGAAACACCAGAGACTCCTGAAACTCCAACAGATGAACCAAATTACACTTGGGTTTACGCTGTAGGTGCCGCTTTATTAGTGGGATCAATTATAATATACATAAAACGAAAGAGATAGCATAAGCTATCCCTTTTTTTTAGTATAAAAACTCCACTTCTACTTCATCAACTTCAACTACCACTGATGCAAATGGTGGTAGTATAATATCTCCAGTTACATCAACATCATAACCCATATCGTACACAAGTTCATACTCTTGATTTAACAATACAGTTTGTTCAACTGCACTTAAACTGTGGATTACAAGGTAATGTGTATCCTCATAAGTTCTCACATAGGCTAATAACTTTCTTTGTGACTTAGTCACTTCAGTAATATCACCGTACTTAAGTACATCATCTTCTTTCATTGAAATCAGTAGCTTATAATGGTCATACATTTCATTAAATGGAAGGATACTAAGATTATTCCCACTTAACTCTTCTGTTTTTGCGCCACTTGTTTGGTACTCATTATTGAATATCATTGGTTGACGTATATTCTCATGTGGGTTTACTCCCCACATTCCAATCTCTTCACCGTAATATATCCATGAAATACCAGGTAGAGTGAACATTATATTTGCAGCCAACTTCGCTTTTTCAGTTGAAGCTACCTGACTCATAATTCTTTCTTGATCGTGATTTGTTAAAAAAACACTGTCAACAAAGTCAGATCTAGTTTCAGAAATAGTATTTCTAATTTCGATTAAATTCCCAACTAAATCAATAGCTGAACTATCACTTCCTTGGTTAATCGTTTCAATTATCATATCCGAAAGTTCGAAATTAAAAGATGAGTCTGTTCCCGCATAATACTTCGCAACAACAGAAGCATCACTCCAAACTTCTGTTAAAAGAATAGCGTTTGGATCAACTTGTTTAACACGCATATTTAACTCTTTTAAGAATATGATATTCTGATTACTAACAGGTGTGTTAATCGGATACTCATTTGCATCGAAATAATGTTTTGCAGCATCAAGTCTAAATCCGTCAACTCCTTGATTTATCCAGTATTCAGCGATAGTAAATATTTCCTCTCTAACATCTGGATTGTCTAAATTTAAATCAGGCATTTGATCCCAGAAAGATCCATAATAATAAAGGTCTCCCTGTCTATGCCAATCCGTATATTTATAATGAGGAATATCTGGTTCAATAAAGCGGTAATACTCAGGCTTTTCTGTAAACCAAGGATGTTGTTTTGAAGTGTGATTTACAACTAAATCCATTAACAGTTTAATCCCTCTATTCTCAGTCTCTATAAGTAATCTCTCGAAGTCCTCATTCGTTCCAAACAATGGGTCTATTTTATAATAATCAACTACGTCATACTTATGATAACTAGGTGATTCAGTAACGGGCGTCAACCATAAACAACTAATCCCTAAATCTGTAAAGTAATCTAAGTTCTCAGTGATACCATTAATATCACCATGACCATCTCCATCACTATCTGCAAAACTTATTGGGAAAATCTCATAACAAGTTCCAAAGTCCTTAATAGTGTTACTAGTCGGCATTGTCCCTACATCTTCATGATTCATATTATTAACAGGCTCGTTATAAGTGATTTCAGGGAGAACTTCAAGAACTTCTAAAACTTCTAAAGCAGTACCTTGGTAAGGATAACTTTCTTTAAGTACTCCATCATATGTTAAGTAAATCTCAGAACCAAGTGCTAATAAATCAATATCAAAGTCCTCAGGTAATGAGAACCAAATAAGTCCTAACTCGTCATTCTCTATTAAAACTGAGTTAGTTCCTACTTCTACAACACTTCCATTAATCTCTACATCTTGAACTATGGTACAAGCTGTCAGAAATAGTAAAATAATAACTAAAAGTTTTTTCATACTCTACCTCCAAAGAACCATCTTATAATCATTGGTAACCTTACTGCCCATTCTTGTTCATTATGAACAGCACCTGGAATCTTAATATATAAAGAATCCTCATTCATCAATAACCCATATGCTTGATCATTTAATGATACATATTCATCGTTACCTTCATTAGTACCAACATCTAAATACATTTTAACATTATTAATTAAAGGTATTTCATTTAGAATCCTTTTATCATACCAATAAGCATTAGATAAACAGGCAAAGTTCTTAAAATAATCAGTATAATGAGCCGCAGCATACGTCGTTATATGTCCTCCTAAACTACTTCCAAGCAGCAATCTATTTCTTGCATCGGCTAAGGTAGAATACGTTTCATCAATATAACGAACTACATCAATAACAAAGTCCAAGTACTTAATACCAAGCCCTAAAGAGTTCTCATTCGGATATGGATTAAGTTCATCTCTTCTTCTTTTATCTTGAGGAGATGAAATACCTACTATAATAACTTCTTTAACCTTGTAGTTCATCATATCTTCAACTTGCCAAGTATGTCCATACTCTGTCAAAGAAGGATCATTTAAGTTCTGTCCATCATGCATATATACTACTGGATATTGTAACTCTTTATTATAATTCTTTGGTAAGTAGACGTAGATATCTACTTCTCTATTTAACTCAATACTTTTTATTGTTTTCTGAATCATAGTATCACCAACTTCCAATTCTTTTCTTTTACTAAAAAAAGGCTAGCAAGCTAGCCTTTTATATACTAGTTATTTTCAGCAATCCACGCGTTAGCCGCAGAAACAATAGCAGCCTGTGCTTCAGCTGGAGTCATAGTTCCATCCCAAACAGCTTTATAATAATCTGTGATAGCGATTGAATAATAAACATTCATAGCTCTCATATTAGAATTATTTGGTAATGTACCTGCAACTTCCATTTGGTTATGTACAAATGCTAAACCAAACTCAGCTTTATTATCATCACTTACTAATGGATACATAGATCCAGATTCTTGTAATGCTGGTAAGTAAGATGAATTTGCAACCATTGAAGTCATTGTTGATGGAGTATATAACCATCTTAATACTTCTGATGCAGCAGATGGATACTCAGTGAATCCGTTAATTGCGAATCCTTTAGTTTTCATTAATGGTCTTAAATTATTACCTTCAAATGTTGGCATTGGACCAAATCTGAAGTCTGCAGCGTTATCTTCTTCTGCAGATGCTACATCCATCCAAGTTCCTACTAAACCGAATAAATAAGCTTCATCATTTAAGAACGCATCCCAGCGCCATCCCATTGAAGATGCTGCTTTTTTAGAACCAGTTTCATCAATGTTGATTCCTTGTTCACTAAACGTTTTGATAAATTCTAATCCACCTAAGAATTCTGGTGTATCGAATCCAGGCATTGATAAGTCACCACTACCGAATAATACGAATCCTTGAGATGAAAGTGAAGAATATCCAGACCAAGGCTCATCTAATGAAATAGGGAATACTTCTAAGATGTCATTACCTTTATAAGATAAATTTTGAACATCAATTGCAAAAATTTCTTCCCAAGTATCATATGCATCTGGTAAGTTATCGCCATTTGCATCTGTAGTATCTAAACCTAATTCTTCAAACATAGTTTCATTCCAACTGAACGCCATTCCATCATAGAATGCAGTTTGATATACAACTTGTCTAGAGTTGATAATATCAGTAACAGCTGTCATTGAGTTATCTTCAATTAAATCAACGAAATACTCATGTAATGGTAAGAAAGTAACTTCATTACCAACTACTTCGTTGTCAATTACTAAAACAACGTCAGGAGCTTCACCTTGTGCAGCAACAACACCAGCAACACCTGAAGCATCACCATTAGCAGAACCGTAGTTTCTGAATGTAAGTTTTCCAGCTAACTCAGGGAAATCTCTATCCCATTTAGCAACTAAAGCTTCACCAATTTTATCACTATCTACACCAATTTCAATTACTGCACCAGATTCCCAACGGAATTGCCAGTCATCTTGAGACCAACATGCATCGTTTCCATTTGTAGCATCACATGTATCATATCCTACTTTTACTTCTTCTACTTCTACCGCTTCAACTTTATCGAACTCAGTTGGAACGTACTCAGCACCATCTCTTGAACACCCTGCGATAAATAAGACTGTTAAGAAAACCAGTACAAGACCTAAACTTTTTTTCATTTTCTTCCTCCTAATATATATCTTTTTATTTTTTGTTTACACAAATTTGGTTATAAAATCAGACGATTCATCTAACTTTATAAAATATTATCTCCTACACTAATTCTTTAAGACATTGAAATAAATGTTCATCATTCTGATTGAATAAATTGTCATAAAGATTATTGTAGAAAACTGTACTAAGAAAGCACCAATTACTGACGCGATTAATGCTGGTCCAAGCATCGCCATCACTGTTACTTTTATGCATTGACTATACGTAATTTTTTTCAGTGGTTGCTTATAATTAGCTACCATTATAAGTGCTCCAACAGCTAAAACGTATAACAAGTTTTGTACGAATTGCCCTACGAACAGAAAGTAGTAATCTCTTCCTACAGTACTTGCGCTCATCGCATAAAGTATCGCCTCGGTATTTTCTCTATAATTGCTAGGATTCAAATTAATACCATTTAAGAACTCATACGTTCCTGAGATATTAAATTCATCCTTTATTACCAATTCTTCTGCGAACCATATATACTTTTCAGTCTCTGGTTCACCCTTTGTTACTATTTCATACCCATTAGCACTAGCTGGTAGGTCACAAACCATATCGGCTTGAATATCACAGTCTAATCCTAAATCGTAGATTTCAGCAAATGCCTCATCTAAACCATCTAGTCTATCAACTAAGTCACTAGCTCCTATTTGAGCTCTTGCGACAAATAGAGGGCTTGTTACTAATGTTGTATTAATAATAAAGAGTATAAAGATTACAAACATCGTTATATTCTTATATTTCATTACTGCTTTATTACTGAATATTATCTTCCCAAAATTTATCATTATCCTTTATCAGCTCCCGCTGTTAGCCCGTATACGATGAACTTTTGCATGTACATCTGAACTAACATAATTGGTACTGCCACAACAAACGCTCCAGCCATAAATGCTAACGGAGAATAAGTTGCTGCTTTTGGATCTGATAACCTAAATAACCATACTGCTAATGTTTGCTCCTGAGGCATCATGATTGATGGAAGAATGTAATCCATCCAAGGTCCCATGAATGCTGTTACCGCAACAAACCCCATGATTGGCAATGCTAGCGGAATGATAATTTTAGTCATAATTTGTAAATTATTCGCACCATCTATTGCTGCTGCTTCATCTAAGGATTTAGGAATGTTTTTCATAAATCCTCTAATTATAAATGTATTGTAAGGTATTGACCCTGCAACGTATATCAATGTCAACGCAGAAGGATTATTCAATAATCCAAACTGACGGAACATCATGAATAGTGCGATCATACCCATGAATGCTGGGAACATTTGAAGTCCCATTAGAGTTAATAAGATTTTCTTTTTACCAATGAATCTGTAACGGCTAAATGCGAATCCAACTAAACTCGATAATATAACAACCAACACAGTGTTAAGTACAGCTATGTAAAGAGTTGTACTAAACGCTTGCCAATAATCTGGTAAGACTTGTTCTGTTGTTGCTTTATATGTAAATAAATATTCATATTGCTCAAGTGATAATGTAGCAGTCCATTCACTGAACCTAACTGACATTTCACTAAACTGACCCGAGAAGAATGCTTTAACAGCATCTATAGGAAGTTCAACTGAAGACAGAAGATTTCCTTTACTAAAACTAGCAATGATCATCCATGTAATTGGTGTTAACACAATTAATAGATTAAGTAGTAATAGTGTGTGAGTAATTATCCACATTAATATTTTTTTAATATCCATATGTTAATCCTCCCAGAAAGACTTAACTTTGCTTAAGTTATATATCGCAAACAGTCCTACAATTACAAATATAATGATTGAATAAACACTTGCTAAGTTATAACGTTCAGGGTCATTTGCGAACGCTATCTTATATATCCAACTGATTAAAATATCAGTCTGTCCTGGAGTTGCTCCAGTAATACGCATTGATTCAGGTATCTGATCTATCGAATACCCTGGTCCCCCTGCGGTTAAGAAGTATATTGCTCCGAAGTTATTAAAGTTGAACGTAAACGTTGTTATAATAACTGGAATAGTTGCCCTCAATACCCACGGGAATGTTATAAACTTAAACTTTTGGAGTGATGTAGCACCATCTATATCTGCTGCTTCATATAGTGTTAAAGGAATAGTTCCCAAAACTCCTACAATCAGTAACATGAAGTAAGGTGATCCCAACCAAAGGTTTGATAATATAATAATAAACTTACTAAGTCCACCATTTAATGGATCTGTGTACCAAAGAATAACTCCTGGGTGTTCTTGTCCTAAGAGACCAAGAGCTCGTAAGAAGTTCTTAACATTCTCTAATTGGCCAAACTCTACTAACAATACGTTAGCTAATCCACCATTTTCACTAAATACATTTCTAAATACCATTAGTGAAATCAATGCAGGAATTGCCCACGGTAGAATCATAAAGATTCTCCATACCTTTTTATGCTTTACATACTTACTTTCAACAATAATAGCTTGAATAAATCCAACGACATAAACTGTAATAGACGCCGTAATTGCATAAATGATCGTCCATAAGAATACTTTGTTAAAGAATTTAAGCCATTCTGCTTTAAACAAATAAGTTCCGAAGTTCTCAAATCCAACCCATTCGATGAGTGATCCACCCAAGTTTATTTTCGAAGTATAATTCGTAAACGCTATCAAGAATGAATATAGGAATGGTACTAGTGTTATAAATAAAATTAATACAGCTGCAGGAATAATAATGATATAAGCAAAGAAATCATCAAACATTCTTTTCTTATAATTACTCCATTTTTCAGCCGGTTTACCTTGTTCAATAGATTTAGCTATTTTATACGCATCTCTGACTTGAACAAACCAGATAACAAGTAACATTACTAATAAGACAAGAACTAATATCCCTTCTCCTAATAATACTGTTGAGATATCTGCTGATTTCCAAGGTAGAACATTATCGTGTAATCTAATTGGTTGTCCACGATAAGTATCAAATGTAACGATTCTACCTAATGTAAAGAATCCCCACATTCCTGAAGTGAACAGCCCTCCATAATCTCTAAAGAAGTAAAGAGGTCCGTCTCCTGCTGGAAACCACGTTAACTCACTTGATGCATACCAATAACCACTTGTCGCAATTTCTACAATCAAGTAGATTAAAAATATTGCTAACAATGGAAATGCCTTAAACTTTTGCTTGTTCTTAAACTGACCCCATCCCATAAGGAAGAATGACCTCAGCATAACCCTGAATGCCTTAGGGTGTTCCTTAAAGTCTTTTATCAACTTCTTAAAAGGCATTGTTACGTCCTCCATTTCTTCTCAACCTTAAGAATAACTACTTCTTTCGGTTTTAATATATTATTCGTTGAGAAGAGAATGTCTCCCTCAACTTCTATTGTTTCTTCTCCAAAGTTCGCTAGAACTACTAACTTATCAGATAGCGTGTACTCAAATCCTAATAAGTTATCATCATGTATGACTTTATATTTTCCAGATTCTATGTATCTGAAGTTATCTTTTCTTACTTTGCTTACCTTATTTAAAATATCTACTAAGTCAGTATCATCCAAATAATGGAATTGGTACTTATCAAATAAAGCTAACTTCTTATAGAAAGGATCATTAATAGGTAAGTTCTCATCTTCATCAGGTTTACAATCAACACCTAAGTTCATAGGCTGAGTTTCATATAACTCTTGCCCTGAATTAATGAAAGGCACTGAATTAGGAGCGAACATATTTAGAATCGTTAACATTCTAGATAATGATTTCCCGCCTTGTTCTCTTGCTGCTAACCTTTGAGTGTCATGAGTTTCCCCACAAGCAAACACTGGGAGTTTATGTTTTTTAATGTCTTTATAAAACTCTTCAGTATGACCTTCTGAATATCTAGGTAACATCCAGAATCCGTTCCCAATAATCATGTCGTATCCAGCTTCTTTAGCTGTTTCAGCATTTTCAGGATCCATCTCTTCAGCGATAAAAACGAAGTTAGAATCATTTTTCTTTGCCTTAGAGATAATCATTTCTGTTAACTCTTTTGGAAGAGCATGTCCCATATCTATTCTCGCTCCGTCTACTCCAAATGATTGATAGAACGGAATTATCTCTGATAACAAGTCCCAAAGAGCTTCATTCTTAATCTCTCCTTGGAATAAATTACCTTTAATTGTGTCAAATAATATATATGGAGGATATTCCCTATTTAAATATTTCTTACTCTCATTCGGGTGATCCATATATAATCTAAAGAATGTTACATCTGACCAAGGAGGTTGTGGATCATTTATATGATCACTGAATGCAGGTGCAATTCGTACTCCTAAGTGCTTTCTAACAAGTTCTAAATCGTGTTTGTATTTAGTCCAATCCGGATGATTCATCGGATTATCAACGAACATATCTAAATGTCTTTTTGTCTTTTCAGACTGATAGACGTATTTTAAGTTTTTAGCATTTGGTTTTGTTGAATGCGAAATTTCTAATATCTTTGGCGGCTTGTAATTACCGTATTCAGAATCTTTAATCCAGTAAAACCAATCTGGATGTTCCTTAATTAGATCTGAATCTACAGAATTAGTTCTAGGGATAATATCTATCACTACTCTGATTCCATTCATATGAGCAGCTTCTACTAAACAGGCAAACTCTTCTTCTAACGTTAATGAAGTATCTGCTTTCAAGCTAGGATCAAACTCAAAGAAATTACTAACTCCATATACTGAACCTAAATCTCCTTTTTTGTCCCTCATAGAATATTTTGAGATTGGTAACAAATAAAGCATTGTTACACCCATTCTCTTTAAATAAGGAAGAATCATTATAGTTCTTATAAATGAACCAGTTTCGTCATCCGATATTTTTCCATCGTTATCGTAGTCAAATGTCGTAGATGAACGGATCATCATAGAATAAGCAACACTCCCCTCAATCCAAGCTTCCTCATTATAGAAACTAAGTGAGTGCGAGTAATCTCCTTCTTTATAGAAACTTCTAATCGTGTCTAGCAAAAAAGTGCTTCCTTTAACCTTAATTAAGTTTTGGTTTAATTCATCATGATTTAAATTAAGACAATTCCATACTTTAGGTATGGTTATATGATTAAAACTACCACCTTGATAGTCTTCTAAATCTGTTATTAACTTATCTAGCATCGTATACACCTCTGAAATAATTATACCACGTTTGTGCAATTTTTTAACCCAAAAACCCTTTCATTTTGCACAAATTGTGAAAAAAAATAGTTTTTTTCATATTTTAAAAACCCTTTCAGTGTTAAAATAGGATATAATACGATAAAATAGAGTAGAAAAGGAGGTTCTTATGGAAAAATTTATGCGTCGCTATAAGGATGATTTCAAAGATGATTTTATAAAGCGAATAGAAAAAACATATTCTCGCTCAATCGAATATACGTCAGATGTAGAAAAATATAGCGTATTAGGAGAAATGATACGTGAAGAAGCTATGCTTGACTGGAAACAAGTTAAGAAAGATGTAAAAGATAACAAGAAGCAAGTTTACTACTTCTCAATGGAATTTCTACTTGGGAGAATGATGTTAAACAACTTAATAAATTTAAATGTCTATGAACCAGTAAAGGAAGCACTTAAGGAATTAGACATTGATCTAAATGAACTATTAGAAGTTGAAAATGATGCAGGACTTGGAAATGGAGGGCTAGGAAGATTAGCTGCTTGTTTCATGGATTCTATTGCATCACTAGGTTATGTAGGACATGGTAACTGTATTAGATACAATTATGGGTTCTTTAAACAAAAATTTGAAAATGGGTATCAAAAAGAATATCCACAGCCGTGGTTATTAAACACTTCAAATGCTTGGGAAGTAAGAAAACCAAATGACAGAGTAACTGTAAAGTTTGGTGGTAGACTAGAAAAAGATGAGAACGGTAGAACTCAATTAGTTGACTATATCCCAGTTGATGCCGTTGCTTATGATATGCCATTAATCGGATACCATAACAATGTAACAAACAAACTAAGACTTTGGTCTGCTGAACCTAGTATGGAAGTATCATACGATGGTTTCCAAAAGTATGAAGCGGATGTTAGAGATATCTCTAACGTACTATACCCAGATGATTCAACAAGAGACGGTAAGAAACTAAGATTAAAACAACAGTACTTCTTCAGTGCTGCTGGGTTAGCTTATATATTACGTAAAGAGTTAAGTCATTATGGAAATCTAGATAACTTACATAAACATGTAGTTATCCAAATTAATGATACTCATCCATCTATATTAGTAGCTGAACTTATGCGTTCATTAATGGATGAATATGGTTATTTCTGGGATCAAGCTTGGTCAATCACTACACAGACTCTTGCTTATACAAACCATACTATCTTAGCTGAGGCACTTGAGACTTGGGAAGTAAGCATTATGAAAGAATTATTACCTAGAAACTATCAAATAATAGAAGGTATTAACGAAAGGTTCTTGTTAGAACTGAGTAAGAATAATGTTGATGCACAAGATGTTGAAGCAATGACTATTATTAAGAATGACAAAGTACACATGGCTAACTTAGCTATCGTAGGATCATTCAGTGTAAACGGGGTAGCTGCCTTACATACAGAAATATTAAAAGCAGATACACTTAACCCATTCCACAGATACTTTAAAGGTAAACTTAACAATAAAACAAATGGTGTTACTCATAGAAGATGGTTATTGAACTGTAATAAAGAGCTATCTGAAGCAATAACTGAGAGTATTGGTGATGGCTGGATTACGAACCTAGACAAACTGAAGAAACTAGAAAACACTAATATTGAGTTTAAGTTAAATAAAATCAAAAAACATAACAAAAGAGCATTAGCTGCATATATTATGGAAAAAGAAAATATTAAGATTAGTCCGGATTCAATCTTCGATATTCAGATCAAAAGATTACATGCATATAAGAGACAATTAATGAATGCATTCCATATTATGTACTTATACAACAGATTATCAACAGATCATGAGTTCTATACAAACTTCTATCCTCAGACATTTATCTTTGGAGCTAAAGCTGCACCAAGTTACGTGTTTGCTAAAAAGGTAATTAAATACGTTAACTCAATAGCTAACGTAGTTAATAATGATCCTTTAGTTAGTAAAAAAATGAAAGTAGTATTTGTTGAGAACTATAACGTTACATATGCTGAAATGTTAATTCCTGCATGTGATGTAAGTGAACAAATATCATTAGCCGGTAAGGAAGCGAGTGGAACTGGTAACATGAAACTTCAAATGAACGGTGCAATCACTATCGGAACGATGGATGGTGCAAACGTTGAAATTAATGATTTAGTAGGTTCTGACAACATTGAGATTTTCGGAATGGAAATCGATGAAGTTAAAGAAGCTAGAAAAACATATGATCCAACTGAGTATTACAACTCAAATCCTTATTTAAAAGAAGTCATAGATCAACTTCAAAATGGTTTCTTCAAGGATGCAACAAAAGATGACTTTATCCCTATTGTTGAAGATGTACTAGGAAGAGATGAGTACTTCGTATTGAAGGACTTTGAAAGTTATAGACTAGCACAAGAAAACATCAACAGTAAATTTAGAGATCGTCAATTATGGGCAAAAATGGCATTAGCAAATATCGCGAATTCAGGATTCTTCTCTACAGACCGTACAATTCAAAATTATATTGACGATATTTGGAAGCTAGATAAAATAGCTTAGAAAAGGACTCTTTACGAGTCCTTTTTTATTACCAATTTCCATCACTACTAAATAGTGACATTGTGATTCCTTCAAATAGTTCATTAATTATATACGCATCAATATAATATTGTGAAAAATCCATATCAGAATATAAATCACCATTATGTATTAAATTATAGTTATACGTATTAATGTTATATACAAACGCTCCGTCATCTCTAGCGAAGAAAGGTATGTAATCCACTGAGTCAAACACTACTTCCCCACTTCTATCAATAACACCATACGTGTCACCTAGATAGAATGCATAACCTCTTTCTAGCATAGATAATTCCTCGTATGGACTTGATAAAACAGTTCCTAACTCATCCATAATGTAATAGTCATTCCCCATTCTCACTCTGAAATGGTCATTACTATAAGATATCTCATCATAAATCATTTCAGTAACTAATCCGTCCATATTCGCAATAGCATATGTATTAGACCCGTCAGAAACTACCATTTGTTCACCGTACATATCAGAACATGACCAGTACTCACATGTGTATACACTATTGAATTGATCATCATAATAAACTCCATCTACGAGAAGGTATCCATCATGGAAATCATTATAGATTTGAAAGTCTAATCTATTTACTTCTACTCCTTCTGAATTAAAGATAATAGATTCAACAAACCACATATCATCATATATATCCGCAATATAAAGATCAACCTCACTCAAGTACTCAATATACCTATATTCAACTGGGATAATTACATTCCCATCAAAACCATATACTCCGTATAAATCATTATTTGATACAATAACCGATTCAAATGTTATATCGTCATTAATAGCTAAATGTTCATCTTCTACATAGTACATATCTTGCATCACACTATGTCCGATTGATGTATTAATTGCTTTAATCCAAAAACTATCACTTATCTTCTCATTAAATTTATTTACAAAATATGTTTCGAAAGGATCACTATATACTAAATAGACATCCTCAACTATACTAGGGAATACAAACTCGTACTGAAAATCTATCACAATACCAAATTCATCAACTACTCCCCATAAAGAATTCATTTTTGCAGGAACAGTACCAAAACTCATAGGACGTACTCTCTCATATTCCATTGGGATTAACTCATTAAAATCTTCATCTAATATTCCGTATAGATTATCCTTAACTCCTATGTATGAACCATCTCCTACTGGAATGACTAATGAAGCACCAGTATTCACTTCAGTTCCATTCATAATAACTGTATAAACATTATCAAAATCGTGATCAAATATAATCAGTTCATCTGGGTTTACTCCACTAAGCTTTAATTCCCGATGTGGGAAAACTATTTCGTCTTCCGTATCAGTAATTGGAGTGCTTTCAGGAGTTTTTTCGACATCCGAATCCTTCGGTGTTTCGTCAGACGTACAAGCTGTCAAAATTAGTGTTAAAAGCAACATCATTTTTTTCATCCTAATTCCCCCTTAACTCTATTATACAAAAAAAGGTGAATTTCTTCACCTTTTACTTTTATCCTATTGAATCTTCCATCTCTAGTTTGATTAATTGATTTAACTCAACTGCATACTCCATTGGAAGTTCTTTAGCGAACGGTTCAATGAATCCCATAACAATCATTTCTAAAGCTTCTTGTTCAGTTAAACCTCTACTCATTAAGTAGAATAACTGTTCATCACTTACTCTAGATACGGTTGCTTCATGTTGAATCATTACTTGATCGTTCTCTGCTATATTAAGCGGAATAGTATCACTAGATGAAATATCATCTAGAATAATCGTATCACATTCTACATTACTCTTAGCTCCAATAGCATTTCGTCCATGACGAACCCAACCACGGTAGTTTACTTTTCCTCCACCACGAGATAGTGATTTAGAAATAATAGTACTAGATGTGTTTGGTGCTAAATGAATCATTTTAGCTCCAGTATCTTGATACTGATCTTTACCAGCAAATGCAATAGAGATTGTAGTCCCTTTTGCTCCTTCACCTGCTAAAATACATGCTGGATACTTCATATTTCTACCTGAACCAATGTTCCCATCAATCCATTCCATATGTCCACCAGCTTCAACGAATGCTCTTTTTGTTACTAAGTTAATAATATTACTTGACCAGTTTTGTACTGTTGAATATCTACAATATCCATCTTTTTTGACGAATATCTCTACTACAGCAGCATGTAAACTTTCATTTGAATAAAGTGGAGCTGTACAACCTTCTACGTAATGAACACTCGCACCTTCATCAACAATAATTAAAGTTCTTTCAAACTGTCCCATTTGTTCTGAATTAATACGGAAATATGATTGTAGAGGTTTTTCTACTTTTACTCCTTTAGGAACATAAATAAATGATCCCCCACTCCAAACAGCTGTGTTTAATGCAGCGTATTTGTTATCTCCATACGGAATTACTTTTGCCCAGTATTCTTTCACTAACTCTGGATACTCTCTTAAAGCAGTATCAGTGTCACAGAAAATAACACCCTGGTCTTCTAATTCTTTTATTGTATTATGGTATACTACCTCAGATTCAAACTGAGTAGATACACCTGCAAGATATTTTTGTTCTGCTTCAGGAATCCCAAGTTTATCAAATGTTTCTTTGATTTCTTCAGGAACATCATCCCAAGACTTTTCAGTTTTCTCACTTGATTTAATATAGTATGTGTAATCCTGGAAATCGATATCACTTAAGTCAGGTCCGAAGTTTGGATTTTTAAGTTCTAAGAAACTATTGTAAGCTTTTAGTCTTAAATCTAACATCCATTCTGGTTCATTTTTATAACCTGAAATCTGAGCAACGATTTCTGGTGAAATACCTTTTCCAGTAGTTATAACAGATTTAGTATCTGTTTTAAACCCATATTTATAATCAGTCAGTAAATTGTCTAGTTTATCTTTAGTTTTTACCATCTTTTAACGCCTCCTCTGCGGCTTGCCAAGCTACAGTTGCACATTTTGTTCTAGCAGGAAACTTCGCCACGCCAGAATATACGATCGCGTCTCCCATATCAACTTCTTCATCGAATTCATTACCTTTAATCATTTCAAAGTAGTTCTGAATTACTTCTTCAGCATCATCTACCTTTTTACCAATTAAAGTCTCACTCATTACAGAAGCACTTGAACAACAAATACTACATCCAGTCCCATCGTGACGGATATCTTTGATTTCATTGTCTTCTACTTTTGTTTGAACTGTAATATCATCACCACATGAAGGGTTTTTGATATGAAATTTACGATATTCTTGGTCCTCTTTTAAACCTTTATTTCTAGGTCTTTTATAGTGGTCCATGATTACTTGTCTATATAAATTATTTAAATCACTCATAATTTAACCTCCTAAAACTGCATAAAGAAATCTCGTGCGTCGATAACAGACTTAATGAATTTATCAACGTCACTTCTATCATTGTAAATATAAAATGTAGCTCTTAATGTAGCGTGTTGTCCCAGCCACTTAGTAATTAATTGAGCACAGTGATGTCCAGCTCTTAAGCAAACACCATTTTGATCAAATACACTCGCTGCATCATGTGGGTGAACTCCATCGATATTGAATGATATAATCCCTGTTTCAGCAGTAGGATTATAGATAGTAACACCCTCTATATGTTTCATTTTCTCAATTGCGTAACTTCTTAACTCTTGTTCATGTTCCATTATGTCAAAGTCAATGCTTCTCAAATAGTTCACAGCTTCACTTAAACCTATTACTTCAGCGATAGGCATTGTCCCTGTTTCGAATCTATACGGTGTATCTTTAAATGATGCGTCATACAAGTCAACATTATCATTCATGTCCCCACCAAACTCTATTGGATCCATACTATTTAACAAGTCTTTCTTACCATAAAGAACTCCAATTCCAGTTGGACCTAACATCTTATGTCCACTGAAGCTTAAGAAATCGCAATCAAGATCTTTTACGTCTATTTTTTTATGTGGAATTGCTTGAGCTGCATCTACTGTAACTACTATGTCACGTTCATGCGCTAACTCAATTATTTCCTTTAGTGGAGTAATATATCCCATAACGTTAGAAACGTACGTGATAGCTACCACCTTTGTTTTATCAGATAAAACATTTTTAAAAGCTTCTACTGTAATTCTTCCTTCAGTATCTAATGGAACATACACTAGTTTTGCTTTTTTAATCTTGGCAACATTTTGCCATGGTAATACACTTGAGTGATGTTCAAGTTCAGAAACAATGATTTCATCGCCTTCTTCAACATTTGCTAAACCATAACTAGACGCAACTAAATTAAGAGCACTTGATGCTCCTCTTGTAAACACGACTTCTTCAAATAACGCATTGATATAATCAGCAATATTTTTTCTTGATTCCTCGTATTTATCAGTTGCTTGATAACTTAAAGCATAAACACCTCTATGAATATTCACACCATAATCATTATAATATGCATCCATTGCCTCAATAACTGAGGCAGGCTTCAAGCTCGAAGCTCCACTATCTAAATATGTAATACCATCTTTTAAGGTTGGGAAATCACTCTTTTTCACTATTATTCACCTAGTTTTCTGTCGATAATTATTTTTAGTTGTTCTTTCAAGGCTTCATTATCAATTCCGTCTAGAATTGGATTAATGAACCCATTAACTATTAATTTTTCTGCATCTGCTTTTGATAACCCTCTACTCATTAAGTAGAATAAACTATCATCATCAAACTTACCAATTGTTGCTCCGTGACCGGCTTCAACATCAAACTCGTCAATTAACAAGAATGGGTTAGCTTGAATTGAGGCATATCTATCTAAGATAACTCCTCTAGTTGATTGGAATGCTTTTGATTCACTCATTCCTTGTTCAATCTTACCGAAGTTATTAAAGTATAGTTTTGCCTTTTCCTTCGCTACACCTTGGTTCACAATATTACTAGAACTCATCTTAGCATTATGGAATGTAGCTGTGTTTACGTTCTGTCTTTGAGTAGCATCAGCAACAGCAATTGTTTTAACTTCAGTGTTTGAGAACTCACCTACTAAACTAATTAAAGTATCAGAAATAATATTTCCATTACTTAAGATCCCTTTAGTAGTAAATAAATCTGAGTTAGCCTCTAATCTACTTCTAAGAGCAGAATATCCAACTGAATCTTTTCCAAAATTGTCTACTGCGAAGTACTCTACTTTAGAGTTTTCACTCAAGAATAAGTCAGACACAATATTTACGTAACACTCAGTAGTGTTTGAGAAGTATTCAACAAACTTAACTGAACTGTTAGCTCCAACATTCACTAAAGTACGGTGAATGAAATCTGCATTTTCTTGGACGTAGTATAATTTCACTTCGTCTTTTAATTCAACATTCTTCGGTATATCAATTAAGATACCGCTATTCATATAACCGCTGTTCATCGCAGTCATTTTATTATGTTTTAACTCTTCTTTTTCTTTATTAAAGAATTCAATAATAACTTCAGGTCTTTCTTCGAAAGCCGAATTAAAGTCATTAATATAAATATCCTGGTAATTTCCAGTTAGGTTCTCATAAATGATGTTTCCATCTTTAATAATAATTACATTGTCATTATCTCGACTAACTAAATAGTCCATTTCACTTGGAACGTGAGATTGCTTATTTAAAAATACATTCTGTAAATTTAATTCTTCTTTTAAGAAGTCTTCAATCTTAAGTTTCCCCATATTAGGAAGTTTTAATGAATCAATACTTCCAATCGAATCTTTTCTAAACTTTAGAATAGATTTAGGATTATGTGAGAATACTTTATCGATATCGTAATTAAACATTACTTTTCAATTGCCTCTCTTACTGCACAGTTCCCTAAGACAACTTTGTTATCTAGATCAAATAGATCTTCCTCTAAATCAATTCCAAGTTCCGCTTTAACCCAATCATAACCATCTTCATCAATTTTCTTAATTAATTCTTGTCCACCAGTTTTAACGATTTGACCGTTAATCATAATATGTACAAAATCTGGTTTAATATACTCTAATAGTCTTTGATAATGAGTAATCAATAAACAACCAAAGTTGTCGTTTACCATAGAACTTACATTTTCTCCTACTATTCTTAATGCATCAACGTCTAAACCTGAATCAATCTCATCTAAAATCGCAATTTTAGGCTCTAAGACCTTCATCTGTAATATTTCATTACGTTTCTTTTCTCCACCACTAAATCCTTCATTTAAGTATCTATGTGGTAAATCTTCTCTCATTTTAAGTTCTTTAACAGCTTTTTCAAATTTTTGGAAAAATCTAACAAAACTCATTTCAGAACCTTCATGACGTTTATTCAGTGCAGTTCTAACAAAATCAGCGTTTGTAATACCACTAACTTCTTTCGGATACTGCATAGCTAAAAACAATCCGTTTCGACTTCTTTCATCAACGCTCATCTCTAAAACGTCTTTTCCATCTAAAAGAACTGTTCCTTCAGTTATTTTATAGTTGGGATGTCCCATAACTGCCATAGATAAAGTAGACTTTCCGGTACCGTTCGGTCCCATGATAGCATGTACTTCTCCACCTTTAATTTCTAAGTCAACACCCTTTAAGATTTCTTTACCTTCTACCTGTGCTTTTAAGCCTTTGATAGTTAATGTTGGTTTCATAATATCACCTCATATTAATTATATAATCTAAACCCTATTTAGTCTAACAATACACAACCCTTTACGCAAGGAAAACACCTATTTTTTCAAGGTGTCCTGTGTATTATTTTATTGTGTATTCTTCACTATAAACTGTGAATGTTCCAAAGCCTGAACTAAAGAATACTTCTTTGTCATATGTAACAAATAATGCTTCCATTTCGTCAGTTGATTCAACGTACTCCATAGCTGCATCTAACCCCATTACGTAAAGCATAGTACTAATCGCATCTATCCCAATAATGTCTGTTGATTTAACTTGAATTAAGATAAGTTCATTATCTGCAGGATACCCTGTTTCAGTATCGAAGATATGATGATATCTTTCTTCTTCAAACATGAAGTATCTTTGACTTGATCCTGATGAACTTAGTGCCATATCTTGAAGTGGAAATGCACCTACTGGAGCACTAAATCCAAACAGGTCATATGGATCACTAGTACCTATTCTCCACGCTTCCTCTGTGATTTCATATATCACTTCTTCTTCATTTGCCTCTTTTTCAGCACTTCTAGTACCTATTGGTAATTGGGAAGACTGACCAACATTGATAATTGCACTTTCAATTCCATTTTCTATTATGTAATCTCTTAATAAAAGGGTAATGTACCCTTTAGAAATACCACCTAAATCTAGTGTAATTCCTTCTTTAGTGAAGAACACTGATTTGTCACTATCATTAAGTTCAACTTTTGTATAATCAACAAACTCTAATGCAGCACTGATTTCCTCATCCGTAGGAATGCTTACTCTCGTACTCCACTTCGAATCATCATCAATAGCCCATAGAGTTGTTAATGGAGTAATCGTAGGATCATACGCCCCATTAGACTCCTCAGCAACTTCAATCGCTCTTTTTACTACCGCATAAAGTTCATCGCTTGCCATGAACGGTTCTATGTGAGCAGTGTCATTTAGATTTGATAATTCAGTTCCCGGTGTATGAGAATCGTATATCTGATGAGTCTCTTCCAAGATACTTAATATACCTTCTTCTAAACCTTCAACGTCATATCCTTTTTCATGATAAATAAGTACTTTTGTTACAGTATCTAAGTACTGATCAGAAATAAATTCATATCTATATAGGTCACCATTACTACTGGTACACCCTGTTAATATTAACAATAAAACAATCAATAATTTTTTCATAATCTACCACCTTTTCCAAAGATAATTATAACATATAATAACCCTTTCAATTCAAATTGTTTTGCATTTAAGCCTAGTAAGTGCAACAATATATGTAACAAAACATTCAAAGGAGGAAACTTATGATTATCAAAAAAACGCAACTAGAAGCATTTTACCAAGGAAGTTCTAGTGATTCTTTCAAATTCTTAGGAGCACATCCAAAGAAGTACGGTAAAACCACGGGAGTACGTTTTACAGTCTACGCACCTAATGCTAAAGAGGTAGAACTAATTGGAGACTTCAATGATTGGAATGGTTCAAATCATAAAATGTCCTCTGTACATAATGATTTCTTTACAATATTTGTTGCAGGTATCAATGATTATGCGAAGTATAAGTACCATATAAGAACAAAGAATAACGAATGGATTGATAAGGCAGACCCATACGGTTTCTTTGCAGAACTTAGACCAAACACCTCTTCAAAAGTGTTCGATGTAAGTGGATTTGAATGGACTGATACCTCTTTTATTGAAAACAGAAGTAAAAACATTAATAAACCTGTTCTTATATATGAAGTACATGCAGGTTCATGGAAGATAAAATGGGATGGAACAGTTCAAAGCTATGATGAGCTAGCTGAACATTTAATACCTTACGTAGTTGAACAAGGATTCACCCATATTGAACTTATGCCACTTCTAGAAAACCCACTTGATATGTCCTGGGGGTATCTATGTACTGGTTACTTCTCAGCTACATCAAGGTATGGTAATCCAAAACAACTAATGAACTTCATAAATAAATGTCATGAAAGTGGAATTGGTGTAATCATGGACTTCGTACCAGTTCACTTCATAAAAGATAATCACGGGCTACATATGTTCGATGGTACACCTCTATATGAATACGGTGATGAACACCGTCGTTATTCACAGTGGGGTAGTGTTAACTTTAACCTTTATTCTGAAACTGTTAGAAGTTTTTTACTTAGTTCAGTGAACTTTTGGATTGAGTACTTCCACATAGACGGTGTTAGGTATGATGCTGTTAGTAATCTAATTTACTGGGACGGTGTAACTGAGAATGGAGTGAATGAAGGAGCGAATGATTACATCACAAGAAATAACCATATACTTTCAAAACTTCATCCAGATGTTATGTTGATCGCAGAAGATTCGAGTGCCTATCAAGGAGTAACAAAACCTACTTTTGAAGGTGGCTTAGGGTTTGATTATAAATGGGATTTAGGATGGATGAACGATACTCTAAAATATTACGAACAAGATCCTATATTCAGAAAACATAACCACGATATGTTAACTTTCTCTATGCATTATTTTTATTCAGAAAACTTTTTACTCCCTCTTTCACATGATGAAGTAGTTCATGGAAAAGGTTCTATTATTAACAAAATGTGGGGATCATTCAGTGATAAGTTCGCACAAGTAAGAAATCTTTATTCATATATGTATACTCATCCAGGGAAGAAGCTACTGTTTATGGGTAATGAGCTAGGTACCTTTGATGAATGGTCTGAAACAGAACAATTGAATTGGAGATTACTAGAATATCCAGTTCACAGTGGATTACAAAAGATGATAGCTGATTTAAACAAAGTAGTGAAAGAGCAACCAGCACTTCACGCAAATGATTATGAAGAGAATGCCTTTAAGTGGTTAATAAAGAATCAAGATGACAGTGTATTCGCTTACTCAAGAGAATTTTATGATAACAAGGTAATCATAGTTTTAAACATGACTCCTACTAATCACCATAATTATAGAATTGGTATCCCTTGGCATGGTAAATATGATGAAGTATTCAATTCTGACAGTAAAGAATACGGTGGCATAGGTGGTAATAACTATGACCAAAGATTTACTCAACAAGAGGAAGCATTTGGATTTAACGATTCTTTAGATATAAAAATAGCACCGTTTTCGGTAAGTATATTTGTAAAAAGATAAAAAGACACGTAATGTGTCTTTTTTATATCTAAATTACTGGTAAAAGAAAAGAGCTTTTTACAGCTCTTTTAAATTTAATTATAGACTAAAGTCCATTGCAGCGTAACGTTTGTACATAGACCAACGTTTTTGAGCTTCAACTTTGTTAGTATCTAATAAGATTTCTGCTTTCTCTGGGTTAACCATAGTTAATGCAGCATATCTATTTTGAGTCATTAAGAAGTCTCTATATTTATCCCATAAAGGTTCTTTTGAATCAATTTGGAATGGATTTTTACCTTCTTCAGCCAATCTTGGATCGTATCTGAATATTGGCCAGTAACCACACTCAGTAGCTAATTTTGCTTGGTTGAATGTATTTACTAATCCACCTTTAACACCATGTGCAATACATGGAGAATAAGCGATTACAATTGATGGTCCATCGTAAGCTTCTGCTTCTCTCATAGCTTTAATTACTTGAGCTTGGTTAGCACCGTGAGAAATTTGAGCAACATATACATGTCCATAAGTCATAGCGATTGCAGCTAAGTCTTTTTTCTTACCTGGTTTACCAGCAGCTGTAAATTTAGCGATTGATCCTGTTTGAGATGCTTTAGATGATTGTCCACCTGTATTTGAATATACTTCAGTATCTACAACTAAGATGTTAACGTCATCTTGGTTTGCGATAACGTGGTCTACTCCACCGTAACCGATGTCATAAGCCCAACCGTCTCCACCGAAGATCCAGTTAGATTGTTTAATTAAGAAATCAGATAATTCTAAGATATCTTTTTGGTCTGCAGCTTCTAATTTAGCAATTAATTTAGGAGCAACTTCTTTAGTGATATCTCCAGAGTTTCTGTTTTCTACCCAAGTATCAACTAATGTACCAAACTCAGCATCCATATCAGCTTTAGCAGCTAACATTTTGATTTGTAATTGATCTCTTAGAGTTTCGTTTGATAAATGCATACCGTAACCGAATTCTGCATTATCTTCGAATAATGAGTTTGCCCATGCTGGTCCGTGACCATCTTTATCAGTAGTATAAGGAGTTGCAGGGAAACTTGCACCATAGATTGAAGAACATCCTGTTGCATTTGCGATTGTCATTCTATCTCCGAATAATTGAGTTACTAACTTAACATAAGGAGTTTCTCCACAACCAGCACATGCTCCAGAGAATTCAAATAATGGTTTCTCGAATTGTGAGTTTTTGATTGATTTAGATTTTTCAACTAAATCTGATTTATATCCTACTTCATTGAAGAAGTAATCTGCTTTATCTTGTTGACCAGCATCTAAGTTTTCATGGATAGGGTTCATTTCTAATGCTTTAACACCTTTTTTACCAGGACATACTTCAGCACATAATCCACAACCAGTACAATCTAATGTACTAATTTGAATTGAGTACTGTAATTTAGCAAAGTCTTTACCTGTAGCTTTTAATGTTTTAGTTCCTTCAGGAGCATTAGCAGTCTCATCAGCAGTTGATAAGAATGGTCTAATTACACCATGAGGACATGCGAATGAACATTGGTTACATTGAATACAGTTATCATCTAACCATACTGGAGTATTAACTGCTACACCACGTTTTTCGTATGCAGTTGATCCGTTGATCATTCTACCATCTACGATTTCTTCAAATGCAGATACTGGTAAGTCATAACCTTTGATTAAACTTACAGGGTCAGCAATGTTTTTAACGTAATCAGGTCTGTTAGCGTCAACAACTTTAGCTTCAACTTCTAAGTTAGCCCATTCAGGGTTAACAGTTACTTCAACGATTCCTTCAGCACCATGGGCAACAGCTTCGTTATTCATCTTAACGATTTCTTCACCTTTTCTTGCATAAGTTTTTTCGTTGTATTTATTCATTAAGTCTTGCGCTTTATCGAAGTCAATGATTTGCTCATTTAACTTGAAGAACGCAGCTTGCATAATTGTATTAATACGTTTACCTAAACCGATTTTGTTAGCTAAGTGAACTGCATCAATGATGTAGAACTTAGCACCTTTTTCAGCTAAAGCTTTCTTAACGTTATTTGGTAAGATGCTTTCAACAGTTTCAGCACTTTCAATTGTATTTAATAAGAAAGTTCCGTTTTGTCTTAATCCACCAACCATATCGTATTTGTCTAAGTATGAATCTTGAGAACATGATACGAAGTGAGGAGTGTTTACTAAGTAAGTACTTCTGATTGGTTTTTTACCGAATCTTAAGTGCATACGAGTTACACCACCTGATTTTTTAGAGTCATAACTTGAATAAGATTGACCGTATAAATCAGTGTTTTCCCCGATGATTTTAATTGTGTTTTTAGATGCACCTACAGTACCATCTGAACCTAAACCAAAGAATAATAATTCTGTAGTTGATTCATCAATTACTTCTAAGTGTTCTTCTGGTAACTCTAATGAAAGGTTAGTAACATCATCGTTAATACCAACAGTGAACCCATCTTTTTGTTCACCTTTTAAGTTGTTGAAGATTGCAACGATTTGATCAGGAGCAACATCTCTTGATGAAAGACCATAACGTCCACCAATAACAACTGGAGCATTTTCTTGACCATAATATAAAGAACGAACGTCTAAGTATAATGGTTCACCTAATGCACCTTTTTCTTTAGTTCTGTCAATTACAGCAATTCTTTCTACTGAAGCAGGCATTGCTTTGAAGAAATATTTTGAACTGAATGGACGGTATAAGTGAACTGTTAACATACCCACTTTTCCACCATTTGCGTTTAAGAAGTCAATAACTTCTTCTGCAGCTTCTGTAACAGAACCCATAGCGATCATTACGTCAGTAGCATCTTCTGCACCATAATATACGAATGGAGCATAATCTCTACCAGTAACTTTTGAAATTTCTGCCATATATTCAGCAGCAATATCAGGAACAGCTTCCCAATATTTGTTTTGTGCTTCTGCAGCTTGGAAATATACATCATCATTTTGTGCAGATCCACGAGTGATAGGTCTATTAGGATTAAGTGAATTTTGTCTAAACTTAGAAACCATATCTCTATCTAATAATCTTTCATACACATCGTAATCCATAACTTCTACTTTTTGAATCTCATGTGAAGTTCTGAATCCATCGAAGAAATGCATGAATGGAACTTTAGATTTGATTGCAGCTAGATGCGCAACCCCAGCTAAGTCCATAACTTCTTGTACTGATCCACTTGCAAGCATAGCGAATCCAGTTTGTCTAGCAGCCATAACATCTTGGTGATCCCCGAAGATTGATAATGATTGTGCAGCTAAACTTCTTGCAGCAACATGAATTACACCTGGTAATAATTGTCCAGCAATTTTATACATGTTTGGTAATTTTAGTAATAGCCCTTGTGATGCAGTGAATGTTGTTGTTAACGCTCCACCTTGTAATGAACCATGAACAGCACCAGCAGCACCAGCTTCTGATTGCATCTCAACAACTTTTACAGGAACACCAAATAAATTTTTCTTACCTTGTGACGCCCATAAGTCTACCCACTCTGCCATCGGAGATGACGGAGTAATTGGATAAATACCCGCAACTTCTGTAAATGCATATGATGCATAAGCAGCAGCTTGGTTACCATCCATTGATTGGAATACTTTTGCCATTTTTTAATAGCCTCCTTAAAAATTTCATTTTTAGCACATTGATTATAACGCATATAGGATAAATAAACAATTTTATACAGGAACTATTACAAATGAAAGCGTTAACATCTGTACACAATGTAACATATGTTAAAAACTACATAATTGAACACGTTTTCATAACCATAAAAAAATAAACACCCCTAAGGGGGTGTTTTTATAAAACTCTATTCAAGAACTCTCTTGTTCTAGGTTTTCTTGGGTTTCCGAATATTTCAGCAGGTGTTCCACTTTCATAGATAACTCCCTCATCCATAAACACAACTCTGTCAGCTACTTCTTTAGCAAAAGCCATTTCATGAGTAACTACAATCATAGTCATTCCTTGATCAGCTAACTCCCTCATAACTTCTAGCACATCTCCAACAACTTCAGGGTCTAGTGCACTAGTAGGTTCATCAAATAGCATAATATCTGGATCCATCATCAATGTTCTGGCAATAGCTATTCTTTGTTTTTGTCCTCCTGACAAAGTTGAGACTCTCTTATCCGCAAACTCATCTAGTCCAACTCTATTTAATAAGTTAAATGCTCTTTCTTGAGCTAGTTCTTTTTTCTCATTTAATACAGTTACTGGAGCTAATGTTAAATTGTCTAAAACATCTAAATTGTCAAAAAGATTAAATGACTGGAATACCATCCCCATTTTTCTTCTTAATAAGTTTAAATCGATGTTTATATCCATCAACTCATTTCCTTCAAATTGGATTGACCCACTCGTTGGTTCGCCAAGTAGATTTAAACATCTAAGAAACGTCGATTTTCCGCTTCCTGATGCGCCAATTACACATACAACTTCACCTTTATTTACTTCTATATCAATACCCTTCAACACTTCAAAGTCACCAAAGGATTTTCTCAAATCATTTACAGATAATATTACCATTTTGCCCCCCTAGTAAAACTTTGACTTGTCGGAATACTCACCAACGCATTTCTTTTTCTTCGAACCGAATTTGGTCTATCTGGCCTATTCGGGTTGTTCGTTCTATTCAGTATAAATTCCAAAATCCTAGTAGCACTCATAGTTAAAATCAAGTACATAACTGCAGCTACCATAGCCGATTCAACATGTAGGAAAAACTGACTTGCAGCAGCTCGAGATTGATACATCAACTCGATTACACCTATAACACTTAATACTGATGAGTCTTTAATATTTATAACAAGTTCATTCCCTATTGCTGGTACAGAGTTCTTCAACGCCTGAGGTAGAACTACTTTCATCATAGCTTGTTTATTACTCAGTCCTAAACTTCTTGCAGCTTCCATCTGTCCTACATCAATTGCTTGTATAGAACCTCTCAAAACTTCTGTCGCATATGCAGCAGTATTCAGTGAAACGATGAATAATCCTGCAGGTAAGAATCCTAGTTTAAACACAGGATATAAGAAACCGTAATACAGAATGATTGCCTGAATCATCATAGGAGTCCCTCTTACTACATCAACGTATGCTGTTGAAATCCATACACTAAGTTTCTTAAAAATAGCTACTATTAAACTGTCTCGTTCTGTTACTTTCTGTAATTTCATAGTAACTAAGACCATTCCAACTAACACACCAAATAGTGTACCTAACAGTGAAATGATTAACGTATATTTTAAACCTTCTAAGAACATAGGTCGGTAATTCTCAACTATGAACCACATTCTTGGTAATAACCCATTAGGTACAATTAACTCTTCCATTTTTTATCCTTCTGCTCTTACTGAAGCCTCTTCCATCCAATTACTTCTATCAGCCTCAGAGATATTCTCTAATGCTTCATTAATAGAATTTAATAGTTCAGTATCTTCTTTTCTTAATGCTACTGCTACTGTGTTATAAGCTGGATCTAATGTAAATCCATCTGATAAACGTAGTAATACTAAATCTGAATTATTTGCCACTTGTGCTTGGGCAACTACTAACTCAGCTACATAACCATCAGCTGTTCCAGCAAGCACTGCGTTTATAACTGAAGGATAATCTTGTAAATGAGTCCCCTCTTCTACATCGTTTAACTGTGATATTAAATCAACTTGGAACGTCCCTAGTTGCGCAATAATAGTTGCTCCACCAAAATCACTCAATGATGATGCTTGTGCAAATTGACTATCTGTTCTCACAACTACAACTTGCTCAGACTCCTCTGTGAAGTATGCATTTGTAAAGTTCATTGTTTGCTTTCTATCCGAAGTAGGGCTCATACCTGCAATAATCGCATCAATTTGTCCTGCTTGTAATGCTGATGGTAATCCATCCCATGATATTTTATTTATAACTAGCTCTAAACCTAAATCATCAGCAATTGCCTGAGCCACTTGTACATCATAACCATCACAATACTGATTTGAACCTTCTATTTGGACTTTGTAGTCACTCTCAAAATCTTCAGTAACTGTCCAGTTGTAAGGAGTGTAATCACACTCAAGACCAACTACAAAGGTGTTCTCCTCTGTTTCACACCCGACTAAAAACAAAATTCCTACTAACATCAATAATTTTCTCATAATACTCTCCTTTGTTTTCTTTCTATAAAATAAAAAAATACGCCTGTCGGGCGCTTTAGCATAATTTATCAATTACAAGCCCCTCTACATTTAAGTAGGAGTATTATAGGTATTCCCTATAATCCCATATACTGTTTATGCCTAAACATTACATTCGGCGATGGTTACCTTTCACTCGTTTCATTGCTTGCCAGCTCCACGAACTACTCTGATACACCGCTACCTCTATATTTTTTAATTTTGTGTAGAATAGCATTAATAGTTATCTTCGTCAAGCCTTTTGAAAAAAGAAAACGTTAACAGACAAACTAAAAGGGGAAACTATTCCCCTTTTTTCACAACTACTAATGCATCTACTGCACAAGATCCTTCTCCTGCCTCGTACAAGAAAATTGGATTAATATCAATTTCTTTAACTGTATCAATATTTCTAAACACATATCTACTCAAAGATAATATATCATTGACCAATTGGTCTACGTCCAACTTTTTAGCACCACGGTATCCGTTTAGTATTGGATAAATTCTCAAACTTTCAACCATACGTCTAGCTTCTTGTTCACTAACTGGAACTGGAGCGTAAGCAACGTCTTTGAATATCTCTGTAGTAACTCCTCCGTCACCACACATGATTACAGGTCCATAAACATCGTGATTATAAGACCCTAATATAATCTCATATCCTCTTGGAGCCATCTCAGATATCATAACACCCTCTAAATGAGCTTCAGGACAGTTTCTAGTAACATCATCCATCATCTTCTTATACGCTACTTCTAAAGAAGGTCTATCTTTAACACCGACAACTACTCCACCAACATCAGATTTATGAGGTATATCTAGTGAATTAATCTTCATAACTACTGGATACCCAATTCTGTCAGCCGTTTCTAATAACTCCTCAAGTGTTAATGCAAACTCATTCTTACTTATTCTTATATCTGAGTCACTTAGTTTAGCCCTACTATCAATTTCAGATAAAACTTCCCTAGGACCAAAGTGACTATTAGTTGTTAAACTCATATTCGAGAAATCAAATTTCTTAGTCAATCTATTTATACAAGCGTTCAATATTTTAAAGAATACTCTTGTATTTGGAACAATTAAAGAATCCCCAAAACAACTCTCACTCGTGTCTATAATTGCATTTGAAAGCATCTCGTCAACTACGAAAGTTACTTTTCCATACTGAATACAATTTCCTATATTGTCCTTACTAGTTATCTTTATATCTGACTCTTCTATTGGTACTAATTCTTTTCTTACAACTTTCTCAATATCATCATTAATATGTATCAACTCTACCTGATCTGCATTCCTATGGAATGACTCAAACCCTAAAATCATTGAAGAATAACTCAACTCTTCAAATGTATAACAGTTAATTACACCGTATTTCTCCATTAGAGAATTAAAGATGAAATTATCTTTAATCATTTTCCCACTATGAGTTACAGGTTCACTTTCTTTCACTACTTTTCTATTGAACAATACTACTGGAATCCCCTTCTTCAGTAATTGTTCAAACACCCTAATTGCTAAATCAAAATTCTCAACATGACTAGTCGCAACCGCCACGTATAACGCATCTTCTAGGTCATACCCATCGACCGCTGAAAACACTTCATCAACAAATACTTTTTGCTGACCCTCTACTTTAAAATCATGAAACTTCTCTTCGTTATAAAACAAATATCCTTTCATTTTTCCACCACCTTATAAAAAATATATCACAATACGTGGTAAATGAAAACGTTTTTATTTGAGATATAAAGGAAAATCGAACCTATATAGGTTCTCTTTTGTCAAAATAAACTAGCGTTTGTATTATAGTTACGATCTTAAAAACAAAAAAAGAGTGGCGCAAACCACTCCTACTTTAGTTCCATTGTTGTTAAACAAGTTAAATCATCATCGAAAGTTCCGATCTCTTCAGTAGCAGATAAACCATTTATACTAATAGTTAAAATACCTTCTACGTCCCTAGGTAACCATAACTCTATAAATCCATTTTTAAGAGATGTTATTACCTCATTCACCAAATACTCTCCATCTACTTCAAATGTAACTAAGAACTCTTCTTCAACCATTTCAGCGCGACACCCTGTCACACTATGGAATGTTCAGGTATGAGTAAAAGTCTGGTAAGGCGCAACTGCTAAGTAGAACTCTTCCCCGATATCATATACTAATGACTCTGAATCCTTAGTAACAGTTAGTTCAGTACCATTAATAGAAGCTGAAACAGTACTTCTTAATACATCATCTTCATTTAACATTTGAATGATTTCTTTAATGTCCTTATTATTAAATCCTAATTCTTTTTCTAGTGAGTTACTAGAACATCCCGCCAATAAAAAAAGCGAAACTATTATCATTAATTTCTTCATACTACCTCCATTACTTCTTCTATATTACCAAATAGGTATATAAACATCAAGTATATCATTAGCAATTCTTTTTAGTGTATAATTTTTATAAAAAAAACGCTTCATAAGAAGCGTTCTATTTATGATTTCTTCCGTGTGCCAAAGCTTGAGCATTTACATCAATTAAATGAGCTTTGTCCTCACCGAACATTTTTCTTAATACTTTTAAGATGTCTTCATCAGCAAAGTTTTGAGCTACATTCAAGTAAGCACCTAACATAACCATATTAGCTACTTTTGAAATTCCTAACTCAATTGCAATCTTGTTAACAGGAATTTTGTAAACTTCCACATCTGTTCTTTCTACTTCTCTAGTAACTAAGTCAGAGTTAACGAAGATTTTTCCACCAGGGATAACTTTATCTTCAAATTTATCTAATGACGGACCATTCATTACAATAACAGTTTCACATTCACTGAATACTGGTGAATAAATTTCACCATCAGAGATGATAACTTGACAGTTTGCAGTTCCACCACGTGTTTCTGGACCATATGATGGGAACCAGATTGTATTTAAATCTTTATTTGTTGCTGCATATGCAAGAAGTTGACCCATAAGCATAACTCCTTGACCACCGAAACCAGCAATAATCATTCTTTCTGTTTTCATTATTCTGCGTCACCATCCTTAATTACACCTAATGGATAATATGGAAGCATTGTTTCTTCCAACCATTCAGTTGCTTGAACTGGAGTTTGTTTCCATCCTACAGGACAAGTTGAAATGAACTCGATAATACTGAATCCTTTTCCATCAATTTGGTTTTGGAATGCTTTTTTAACAGCTTTTTTAGCTTTTAATACATGTTTTGGAGTATGTACTGAAACTCTTTCAACATAGTAAGCACCTGGGATTTGACCCATGATTTCAGACATTTTTAATGGCATTCCAACTTCTTGTGGGTTACGACCACTTTGTGAAGTTGTTGTTTTTTGACCAACCATAGTAGTTGGTGCCATTTGACCACCAGTCATACCGTAAATTGCGTTATTTACGAAGATTGTAGTGATGTTTTCAGATCTATGAGCAACGTGAATTGCTTCTGCAGTACCAATAGATGCTAAATCTCCATCACCTTGGTAAGTAAATACGATTTTTTCAGGTAATACTCTTTTCACACCAGTAGCTACAGCCGGAGCTCTACCATGTGAAGCTTGTTGCATGTCTACATCGAAGTAATCATAGTTAACTACACTACAACCTACTGATGCGATACCGATAGTATCTTCTAATACTCCTAGTTCAACTAGTACTTCTGCTACTAATCTGTGAATAATACCATGAGTACAACCAGGACAATAATGTGTTTCTTTTGGCGTAAAACCTTCTGTTCTACTAAATACTAACTTATCCATTTAAACCTCCCATAAAATCCTTAACAGCTTTTACGATTTCGTTTGGTTCAGGAATAACTCCACCAACTCTACCGTAGAATCCGATTGGAAGTCTACCTTCATTTGCAATTTTAACATCATCAATCATTTGACCCATACTCATTTCAACAACAAGTAATCCTTTAACACTCTCAGGTAATTCTTTGAAAGCTTTATCAGGGAATGGCCAGATAAAGATTGGTCTAATAATACCAACATTGATACCTTCTGCTTTTAATTCTTGAATAGCAGAACGACAAATTCTTGAACTAGTACCATAAGCTACGATAGCAATCTCTGCATTTTCCATGTTGATCATTTCGTATCTTTGATGATTTTCTTTCATATGATCAAATTTAGTTTGTAAGTGATGATTCATTTGTTCTAACGTTTCAGCCACTAAACTTAAACTATTGATAATATTTCTTTGACCATTTGCTCTACCTTTTGTACCAGTAGTTGCCCAATCTTTAGGTTCTAAAACATAATCAGGTGTTGGATGATCGAAATCAACTGGAGCCATCATTTGTCCAATTAATCCATCAGCAACTAACATTACTGGATTTCTATAATAGTCTGCTAAATCAAATGATTCTTTCATTAAATCAACAGATTCTTGTACATCTTCAGGTGCCATAACGATACAGTTGTAGTCACCGTTACCTCCACCACGTGTCATTTGGTTGTAGTCAGCTTGAGATGGTTGAATACCACCTAAACCTGGTCCACCACGCATAACATTCACAATTACAGCTGGTAAGTTCGCACCAACTAAGTAAGTAATACCTTCTTGTTTTAAAGCAATACCTGGAGAACTTGACGATGTCATAACTCTAGCACCGGCACCTGCAGCACCGTAAACCATGTTAATTGCTGAAACTTCACTTTCAGCTTGCACGAATACTTTTCCACGTGCTGGCATCTCTCTAGATAAATACTCAGGAATTTCATTCTGCGGTGTAATTGGATACCCAAAAAATGCATCCATACCACCTTTAATTGCTGCTAAAGCAATCGCTTCGTTACCCTTCATTAAGACCTTAGCCATTTGCTTTTACCTCCTTAATTCTATATACCGTAATACAAGTGTCTGGACACATCAATGCACAGAATGTACAACCAGTACATTTTTCAGGATTTAAATCCAAAGCAGGTAAGTACCCCTTAACATTAACTTCTTTTCCAAAGTCTAAAACACCCTGAGGACACGCATTAATACATAATCCGCAACCTTTACAAGTATCTACACTTATTTCGACTCTTCCTCTTGCCATTATTTCACTCCTTTAACTTGAGAAATAGATTTGATATTCATCATATCACCTCGTCTATTCTAACATATTATGAAACCGTTTTACATCATTTTTGTAAATTTCTTACATTATCTTGTGAACAAGAAAAAAGTAGGCAAAAAGCCTACCCTTTAACGTTGTGCCAAACTTTTTGAACATCATCACAATCTTCAAGCATGTCTAACATTTTTTGGAATTTTTTGTCTGTCTCTTCGTCAGTAATCTCTACATGTAATTGAGGCACCATTGACTGTTCATCAACAGTAAATTCAACGCCAGGTCTTTCTGCTTCTATAGCCGTTTTGATATTAAATAACTCATTAGCAGCTGCATAAACAATTACTTCTTCACCATCTGCTTCAATGTCATTAACATCAACATCAGCCATTATTAAAATTTCTAATAACTCATCTTCAGTAAATCCTTTTACCCCAACAATACTTAGGTGATCAAATCCATGAATTACTGATCCATTAACACCAAGTTTACCATCGGTTTTAGTAAAACAATTTCTAACTTCTGTAACAGTTCTATTTACGTTATCACTTAAACAATCAACCATTACAGCACAACCTCCAGGACCATATCCTTCATAGCGGTAAAAAGAATAGTTTTCTCCACCACTTTGGTTTGCTTTCTCAATATTCCTTTTAATAACATCAGCAGGCACTTGTGCCTTCTTTGCCTTGTCAATTAAATGTTTTAAACTTAAGTTTGCATCAGGATTGGTTCCACCGTTTTTAGCACAAATATAAAGTTCTTTCCCAAACTTAGAATATACTTTAGTCTTTGCCGCACCAGTTTTCGCCATAGATGCTTTTCTTACTTCAAATTTTCTACCCATTTCTTACACCTCACTAATAACAATTATATCAAATTACTATTTTTCTTCAACACTCTTAAAGACAATTACACTCTGTCCTCTGTTAAGTGTTGGATTAATATGTTTGATTCTTGAACTCTTCAAATTCTGCTTCGTTATAATACTTTTTAATGTAGTACCACCAATGTATCCGTGTATTACATAAATACTCTTTACACATTTAGGAGCATGTTTTACTATTTTACGAATTGAAGAGAGTGCTTGATCAGAAAATAAATCATGTAAGTCCACCTCAAAATGTTCATGTCTTATCTCTTTGATATCCTCAACAGCTATATCATAATCAATTCTTGGTAAACTGAAATAATCAAACATACGTTCCTCCTAAAGAATAATGTCTTTTAAAAAATTGTCTTTTCTATCTATATAATGACTCGATTTAATCCTTCTAATAGTTCTCGATCTACCTCTTACTAATAGAGATTCTGTTTCGGCAATACCTTTTTTGATTTGAACCCCTTCAAGTAAGTCACCTTTCGTAATTCCAGTTGCTGAAAAAACAACATTATCACTAGAACATAAATCATCCATTTCTAATTTTTTATTTACTTCAACACCCATTTCCCTACAACGTTCAATCTCAATTTGTGTAATCTCTTCACAAGATTCCTTTACTTGGTTTCTTGGTAAAAGCTTACCTTGCATATCCCCGTTTAATGCACGAATTACTCCTGCTGAAACAACACCTTCTGGTGCTCCTCCAATACAGTACATAAAATCAACATCACTATGAGGCATACAAGTTAAGATACTAGCGGCCACGTCCCCATCAGGTATTGCGAACACTTTGACACCTAGTGCTTGTACTTCTTTGATTAATTTTATATGTCTTGGTTTACTTAATGTGATCATCGTCAACTCATGAACAGGTTTACTCATTGCTGATGATATTCTTTTAATGTTTACAGCTAATGGTAAATCTAAATCAATGCAACCCTTAGCCTCAGGACTTACAACTAGCTTCTCCATATACATATCTGGAGCTTCTAATAACGATCCTCGTTCAGCACCTAAAATTACTGCTAATGCGTTACTTTGTCCCATCGCAACCATTCTAGTTCCTTCAATTGGATCAACTGCGATATCAATAGGATCTCCACCTAGTCCTACTTCTTCACCAATAAACAACATTGGTGCTTCATCTATCTCACCTTCACCGATAACAATCTTACCATCGATGTTCGTATTGTTTAACATATAACGCATAGCCTCAACAGCTGCGTCATCAGCAAGGTTTTTATCACCTCTACCTAAATGCTTATATGCTGCAAGTGCTGCAGCTTCAGTTATTCTAGAAAACTCTAGTGCTATTTCTCTTCTCATATTTTTCTCCCACAGAAAGATTTCATACATTTCATTTTATCAAATTAACACCACAAAAAAAAGATGATAGAGAGTATACACACCAATTCATCCAATTTTTTTAATGTTCTTCACATCTATCCTAACTTAAACTCATTATAATAGTTCATAAACGACTTAAATTCATCATCAGTCTTGAACTGAAGATCAAATTCTTTACCTCTAATAACAACTTTACAACCACTTTTAGACTCTGTTAAGTCTAACTTAGTCAATAACTCGTCATACACATCTATGAAAGTAGTGAAAAAGTAAATATAGAGTCTTTTTGTAGATAGAATGACAATCTCATTTGAGCAAGTATAATGTTTCAACAAACGTTCTGGTCTTACAAAATACTTACTTGTCTCATACGCAAATAACGCAGGGTTATTCATCAAATGTTCCTTATTCATATTATTCCTCTTTTCATAAATACTCTTTTATTATACCTTTACTAATTTCATTTTAATAATTATATATAAAGATTTTTTAGAAGAAAACACCTCAACCGAGGTGTTTATTCCATCCAAGATGAATCACTAGGATTCTTCTGGAACTTCATTAGTTTATTAATATCATTGTCTCCGATATAGTTCTCAGATGCAGCTACTTTAGCTAATGTTTCAAAGTTCGATAACGACACGTTCTTAACATTTGCCTTAGCTAATCTATCTAATCCTTTTTGAAGACCATACGTAAAGATAGAAACGATACCTAAAACTTCTGCTCCCGCTTCTCTTAGGGTTTCAACAACTTCAATCACACTTCCACCAGTTGAGATTAAATCCTCAACCACAACTACTTTTTGCCCCGCTTCTAACTTACCTTCAATTTGGTTCGTTCTCCCATGAGACTTTTGTGATCCTCTTACATATCCCATCGGTAAATCAAGAATTTCAGCAGTTAATGCTGCATGTGCAATACCAGCTGTTGAAGTACCCATTAATACATCAACATTTCCATAATGTTCTTTTATCAATTTGGCTAGTCCTGCTTCAACTTCTCTTCTTGCTTTTGGATAAGATAATGTTAATCTGTTATCACAATAAATTGGTGACTTAATTCCACTTGCCCAAGTAAAAGGTTCATTTGGACTTAAGAATACCGCTTTAATATCTAATAATAATTTCGCTATTTTATTTTCCATTGTTAAACTCCTCCAAAATCATTTTATATGTTTCTTTTGGGTTCTCTGCATTTGTGATAGAGCGTCCTACTACAATAAAGTTTGACCCTAACTCATTTGCTAGTTTAGGTGTTGTTACTCTTTTTTGATCATCCTTCGTGTTAGAAGTTAATCTAATTCCCGGTGTTACAGTTAAAAACTCATCACCACACGCGTTATGAATCAAACTTGATTCAAGCGGAGAACATACAACTCCATTCAATCCTGCTTCCTTAGCGTTTTGAGCATATGTCTCAATAGTCTTTTCAATCGTTTCATTAATAAGCAACTCTGTTTCTAATGTTTCTTGGTCAATACTAGTTAACTGAGTAACTGCGATTAAAAGTGGAACATCTCCATTACTTCCCTCAACTAACCCTTCTTTAGCAGCCTTCATCATTTGAATTCCACCAGCAGCGTGAAGGTTCACCATATCAACACCTAGTTTTGCACAGTTTCTCATTGCTTTTCTAACTGTGTTCGGAATGTCATGCAGTTTAAGGTCTAAGAATACTTTAAATCCTAACTCCTTAATTTCAGTTACAATACTAGGTCCTTCTCCGTAAAAAAGTTCCATCCCTATTTTAAGATAAGGATTAGTACCTTCCATTTTTTTCAAAAACTCCATCGTTTTTTCTTTGTTTTCAAAATCACAAGCTATAATAACGTTATTCATGTGCCCCTCCAATTATCGATTCAAGATTTTCTATTCCATATTTTTCCATTACTTTCGGTAAATCTTCAATTATTTTCTTACAAGCTAATGGATCTACTAAGTTTGCACTTCCTACTGCCACAGCAGTAGCCCCTGCCAACATAAACTCTATAACATCTTCAGCAGTCATAACTCCACCCATCCCAATGATTGGAATTGATACTGCCTCATATACTTGATACACCATTCTAATAGCCACAGGTTTTATAGCAGGACCACTAAATCCTCCCATTTTCCTAGCTAGAACTGGTTTTCTTTTCTTTAAGTCTATTGTCATTCCTAATAATGTATTAATCATAGTAATCGCATCAGCACCTGCATTTTCAACAGCTTTTGCGATTTTAACAATATCTGTTACATTAGGACTTAACTTTACATAAATAGGTTTAGTAGCAACCTCTTTACACGCCCTCGTTATTTCAGAAGCAGCTCTTGCACTTGTTCCAAATGCCATACCTCCATCTTTAACGTTAGGACAACTAATATTAATTTCTAAAGCTCCAACAATATCATGTTTCGTTAGAATCTTAGTTGCTTCAACATAGTCTTCTAAAGTACTTCCACTCACATTTGCGATAACTTTTTTATTATATACGCGCGCTAACTCCGTAAATTCTTTCTCTACTACCGCAAATGCTCCCGGATTTTGAAGTCCAACTGAGTTCAACATACCACCTGGTGTTTCGGCAATTCTAGGAGTAGGATTACCAAATCTTTCTTCTAGTGTTGTACCCTTAGTCATAAATGTTCCTAGTATATTTATATCGTAAAACTTACTAAACTCATATCCAAATCCAAACGTTCCTGATGCAGGAATAATTGGGTTATCAATTTCCATTCCTGGTAACTTAACATTTAATCCCATTTGATTTCCTCCGTTCTTAGAACTGGACCTTCTACACATATTCTTTTATATCCAGTCAATGTTTTACAACTACATCCCATACAAGCTCCAAATCCGCATCCCATTCTTTCTTCAAATGAGATTTGTCCTTTTAGATCAAGTTTTCCTAAGGCCCTTAACATCGGTTCAGGTCCACAAGCATAGTAGTAATCTACTTTTTTATCCTTTAGCAAATCAACAACCGTACCATGATGTCCCATAGAACCATCCATAGTAGCAATCATTACTTCACCGTATTTACTCAATTCTTCGCTTAAAAAAACATCTTCTTTTTTATTGAACCCTAAAACGATTTTAAGTTTCCCTTGAAGATGTTTCGCTAAGTATAATAATGGGGGTACTCCTACACCACCACCAACTAAATATATATCATCTGCTTCAACAATGTCGAAGCCATTTCCTAAATCTAATAAACAATCAAGTGTTTCACCAACAGACTTTTTTGAAAGTTCTTCTGTTCCTTTACCAAACACTTTATATATAATTGTTAACTCACTACCATTTATATCACATACACTGATTGGTCGTCTTAAAAATGGTTGAATAGTATCATTCACCTTTATATTAATAAACTGACCTGGTTTCATAGAAAAGTCACCCTCAAGTTTCATTCTAAAAACATCAGCAGCAATATTCACATTTTCATTAATTGTTAAAATGTTCATCTTGATAAACTACCTTTCCAGACACAATCGTCATAACTGGCCACCCATAACATTCCCATCCATCAAATGGAGTATTCTTTCCTTTTGAAAAGAATGTATTTGAATCTATTCTAGCCTTTTTATTTAAATCAAGTATTACAATATCGGCAACTCTATTTTTAGTAATCCTACCTGCATCAATATTAAGTATTCTTGCAGGATTGTAACTAAACCATTTTACTGCTTCTGACAAAGAAGCCATATTTGTTTTAACTAGGTTTGTATAAATAAGTGGGAACGCTGTTTCTAATCCAACTATTCCAAATGGAGCTTTCTCCATTCCTAGTCCTTTTTCTTCACTAGAATGTGGTGCATGATCCGTAGCTATTACATCAATTACACCGTCCACAAGAGCTTGAATCAATGAATACTTATCATCCACTCCTCTTAATGGTGGGTTCATCTTGTAATTCGTGTTCGCTACATCTCTATCTACTAACAACAAATGATGCGGCGTTACTTCACACGTGACTTTCTGTCCCCTTTGTTTTGCTTCTTTAACGCTTCTCACACCTTCTTTTGTTGAGATGTGACAAACATGATATTTTGAGTTTGTTTCTTCTGCGATCAAACAGTCTCTCGCTATTTGTAGTGATTCAGATAAAGATGTAATACCTTTCCATCCTTCTAAATCACTCTTTAGACCTCTATGGACGTATCCTCCATAAAGAAGTGCTTCATCTTCACAATGTGCAGCTATTAAACTCTCATACTTATTAGCAACTTGCATTGCTTCGTACATTAGTTTAGATGACTGAATTCCTACCCCGTCGTTACTGAAACCAGCAACTAGGTTATTTAATTCCTTCATCTCTACTATCTCACCATGTTCACTAGCACTCTTAGTAATTGAGGCATACGGTAGTACATTTACTACCGCATCCTTTTTTACTATATCTAAAAATTTATTTAAGGTTTCTAAATTGTCTGGAACAGGTTTTGTGTTAGGCATTGGGCAAATTGTTGTATACCCTCCTCTAGCCGCAGCTAGAGTACCTGTCTTCACTGTCTCTTTATGTTCATATCCTGGTTCACGAAGATGAACATGCATATCTATAAATCCTGGACTTATGTGTTTATGTGAACAATCAATCACAGTCGCCTCAGAATCATCAATACATTCATCAATTCTTACAATAATATCGTCTTCAATCAGAATATCTAATTTGTTAACTTCGTTTCCAATGACACTACCATTCTTAAGTAGTAATTTCATCAACTCACCTCTAGTCTAAATGTACTTCTTCTACACCATCGATTTCTTCGAATAAAACTTTTACTTTTTCTGAATTAGATGTTGGGATATTCTTCCCAACGTAATTTGCATTAATTGGTAATTCTCTATGTCCTCTGTCTACTAATACAGCTAACTGAATTTTACTAGCTCTACCAATATCCATAACTGCGTCCATCGCAGCTCTTATCGTTCTACCAGTATAAAGAACATCATCAACTAAGATAACAGTCTTATTTAATACATCTAACTCTGGCAACTTAGCTCTTACGTTATTTTCTACATCGTCTCTATATGCAGTAATATCTAATTCACCATTAGGTACTTTTACACCTTCAATAGCTTCAATGTTTTCAACAATTCTATTCGCTAAGTTAATTCCTCTTGTTTTAATTCCTAAGATAACAATGTCTTCTAAATCTTTGTTTTTCTCAATAATCTCATACGAAATTCTTCGTACCGTTCTCTTAATCGTTTGTGAATCAATAATAATTTTCATATTTTCCTCCTAGATAATCCTATAACATGTATGAGTTTTACTCCTACGTTAGGTACTTATATAATTACAAATACATCACTCATCATTAGGATATACTATTTCAGCAGACTCTAACTAAAAGCTCTTTTAATTACTGCCATTCTAACGAACACACCGTTCGCCATTTGTTCCATGATGCGTGATTTTGAACATTCAACTGCGTAATCAGCAATTTCAGTTCCTCTATTGTATGGTGCAGGATGCATAATTATTGAAGTATCTTTCATTTCATGAACTCTAGCTTCTGTCATCCCAAATCTTTCAAGGTACTCATCAACACTCAGTGTCATTGAATATCCATGTCTCTCATATTGTACTCTTAATAACATAATGATGTCCATCTCTTTAACAGCATCATTAAATTCAATGTGTTTAGCAGAGTTATCATCAAACTCTTTTGGACCACTAATGTGGACTTCCATACCTAAACGTTTCATAACTTCAATATTCGTGTGTGCAACTCTTGAATGTCTAATATCTCCTACTATGGCGATTTTTAAACCTTCAAACTGACCGAACTCTTCTTTAATAGTATATAAATCTAATAAACTTTGTGTGGGGTGATTCCCTGTACCATCTCCACCTGACATCATTGGTACATTAATGTTATCTAAATCATTAAAATAATTGTTTGCCGGATGTCTTACAACTAATGCATCGAAACCAATCATTTCAAATGTCTTTAATGTGTCATATAGACTTTCACCCTTCTTAACACTTGAAGTAGCTACATTAAAGTTTGTTACTTTCATTCCTAAATTCTGTTCTGCAGATATAAAACTGTAATGTGTTCTAGTTGATGGTTCATAGAACAAGTTTGCAATCTTCTTACCTTTTACACCATCCCATTCAAGACCATTCTTGAACTCTTTTGCAGAATCTAAGATCTCTACAATTTCCTCTTTTGATAAATCACTAAGTTTAAATAAATTCATTCTTTCCCTCCTATAAAAAAAACCTTCAGTCCGCGACTAAAGGGTATATTGGTAGCAATATATGAATTTCATTCCCTTTTTAGCCTCTCTGGACTAGATTAAAAGTATTTCTACGTATTAGTTTACACGAATAAAAATGAAAATCAACTCCTATTATAATTAAGAAAGAATTTTTATATAAATACCGTTCACATTTTATGATAAAAGTAACAAAAATTATACTTTCTACCACAACTAACACGCCAAATCAAGGATAATTGTATCATTTTACACCTATTTTGCCGAAATGTGTTTATTTTAAAAGCGCTTTAGTTTATAATATGTTTAACAATATTAAAGGAGACAGATATATGAATGGAACTGTAAAATGGTTTAATGCTGAAAAAGGATATGGGTTTATTACTGGTGAAGACGGTAAAGAAGTGTTTGCACACTTTTCAAATATCGAAGGTGAAGGTTACAAATCTTTAGAAGAAGGTCAAGCTGTAGAATTTAACATCGAAGTTAATGACAGAGGTCCTCAAGCGACTAACATCGTTAAATTATAAGAACGGCTTTGCTATTTTTATAAAAAATTAAAAGGGATTAATTAATCCCTTTTTTAATTTGTGTTTCTAATATGTATTTAATTGGTTTGAATAAAATTAACATAATAAGAAAATTCCCAATCATGTGTACTATATCAAACGTAATCCCACTCATCCAATAAACAAATATGTTTACTCTTGTAAGAGGTGCAGTATATATTGCGAATAACAAACCAAAACTTAATCCAAATAAACCTGAAATAATTGCCCAACCAAGAGCTCCTTTTATTCTTCCTCTAAAAAGTTCCGTAATCAAAATCAACAGTGGCCAGAACAAGTAATAACCAAATGTCCATAACCCAAACCCCCAAATAAGAATTTCAGTTGTTGAGAAGATTATTGAAATTAATAGTGACCTTTTATATCCTAAACAAATAGTGTAAATAACAAACAAGAAACTAACCACCTCTATATTTGGAATAGAAGCTAGACTCATTTTACCTACAGTTATTAGGACTGATAAAAAACTTAGTACTATTAACTCTCTAGTGTTAGAAAGAAGTGGCTTCAAACTTAAATACGTCTCCGTCTGCAACTGGTTGGTCAGCAACACCTAGCATTCCATAATCACCATTCACGTAAATACTCCAGTAAGAAGACATTCCTAATGTTTCAAAGTTAAATCCTTTTAAACCACTTAAGTATACTCCAAACGATGCTTCATTCGTTTCAGGAGCTAGTTCTTCAGAGTTAGCCTCTAATACACCTAATAAAAATTCTTCATTTGAACAATATTGATATGTGTCGTTGATTTCTTCATCTTCATAAACTACTTCAATAGTTACAAGCTTACTTCCATCAACACATGACCCATCTACGATCATTTCTTTTTCTTGACATCCTGCTAATGCAAGAGTTAAAACTGCTAATAATACGAATACTAATTTTTTCATGTTACTCTCCTTTTTTTGTTTTGTCTCCATAAAAAAAACTCAAGTTCCCTCGAGTTTAAAAAATCAAAACTTAAAAAGAATGATTTTTCTCAACCCCAGGAGACGATTCTATTTTGGCAAGTCTACCGGCTCAACTTCATTCTCCTTACACCTTCCCGCTTCTAAGCAGTGGTAATTGTAATTCGTCAGTTTTACGGTTGCTGGGACAGCTTGGGACTTTAACCCAATTCCTTATTAAGTAATACACCAAAATCTACATATTGATTATACCTTTTATTTCACACTAGTCAATTGATTTTCCTCTTTCAAGTCAACAATTAATGAAATTGTTATTATCAAAATCACAATTAAACCACCTATAACTTTATTAAGAGTTATCATTTCACCTAAATATATAATACCTACTATACTAGTAACGACTGGAACGAAGTTAATAAACAGACTAGTCGTGCTGTTTCCAATCGTTTTTAAACTATAAATATACAAGAATAATGCAAGACCCGATGGGATTAACCCAATATAAAGTAAAGCAACTATTTGAGAAATACCAATCGTATGGAACTCAATCATAAATACAAATGGTGTGTATAACGCTAAAGCAATAAATGACTGTATTCCAGCTATTTTAACCTCACTATACTTAGAAGTTAACTTAGCAGAATTCACTACGTAAATCCCCCACATCACAACAGCTGAAAACATTAAGAAGTAACCAAGTAATGAATCACCACCGTTTGATCCTTTCACAATAAACCACACACCAAGTATTGAAACTGGAATTGAAATCTTCTTGACTATGTTCAACCTCTCTTTATTAACAAAGTAACTCATAATCATTATCACAACAGGCTCTACTGCTAATATCAGTGCCGCACTAGATGCATTCAACATATTAATTGCAGATCCTTCTAAAAAGAAATACAAAAAGCTTCCAAAGAAGGCTGATACAAAAAAGATTCGTTTATCTAATCTATCTACTTTAAAGTTAATCTTCTTAACTTTGAAAAGAACTGTAAACATTATTGATGAGACACAGAACTTAAAGAAAATAACTCCTATAGGATTAAAACCTGATAATGCTACTTTTGTTGCGATAAAACTTACTCCCCATAAACAAGCAACTATTAATGCTGCTAAATAACCTTTAACTCTCAATGCTCTTTCCTAATAATGACATTAAAGTCATCTAAAATAGTAAGTGTCATGAATCCCATAATTAGAACTCCACCCGCTATTTGAATCAGAGTCATCGTTTCATTTAAAAATATATAACCGAATCCTAAAGTGATTACGGGAATAAAATTAATCACTAAACTAGAAACAGTTCCACCTATTGTTCTTAATGCAAAATTATATAAGGCAAACCCAATCGCTGAAGAAATAACACCTAAAAACATTATATTCATCCAGTGAATTGGTTCAATAATAGTGTAATCAACATCTTCCATCAAAAATAATGGAGTAAAAGATATAAGCGCAACAATTGAGTGAACTGCTGCTATCTTAGTTTCATCATACTTCTGAGTAAGTTTACTCGTTTGAAAACTAAACACAACCCAAGCTAAAACCGCTCCAAACATTAATAAGTAACCAAGTAAATCATTTCCAGAAGTTTCAGAACCAACAACCATCCCAACACCTATTATAGATCCAACAACAGCCAACCTCTTTGTATTTGATAACTTCTCTGTTTTAGTAAATCTATTAACAAAGATGATAACCAATGGAATTAACGCTAATATCAAAGTACTTGTAGACGCTTGTAGTCTTTGTAAACCAGCTAACTCAAATACGAAGTATAAAGTAATACCAATTAGTGCACTAGACAAGAATAACGGAATATCCTTCTTTTCTACTTTAAATGACTGTTTCCTAATAGTCATTAAAATGATAAAGAAGATATTTGCAAATATATACCTAAAAAATACAATACTCATTGGAGGCATAACCTCTAACACAACTTTCGATGATACAAAAGCTAAACTCCATATTGTAACCGATAAGAATATCGAAATATAACCCAATTTTTTCATAACAATCCCCCCAACTTCAAGAAATTATATCATAAAAAGAAAAGAATGATTTAAAAATCATTCTTTTTATATTCTTCTTCCAACAGCTTCAGCAACTTTACGTAAACTTTTAAACATTCGTTTAAACTTCTTAGGTTTCAAACTCTGTACCCCGTCACTCATCGCTTCTTCAGGGGTATGATGAATTTCAATCATTAACCCGTCACACCCGGCAGCTATCGCAGCCTTAGATAAGTCCTCAACAAAATCCCATTTACCTGATGCATGAGAAGGATCAACTAATACTGGAAGATTCGTTAATCTTTTTGCAGCTATCACAGCTGATAGGTCAAGAGTATTTCTCGTGTACGTCTCAAATGTTCTAATACCTCTTTCGCAAAGAATAACATTCTTATTCCCATTTGAAATAATATACTCAGCACTCATAATCCATTCCTCTATCGTATTAGAGAAACCTCTTTTTAGGAGGATTGGTTTGTCTGTTTTACCTAATTCCTTTAAAAGTTCAAAGTTCTGCATATTTCTAGCACCAACTTGAATGATATCAACGTTTGCAAATAACTCAATATCACTTGCTGACACTATTTCACTACAGATAGGAATATTATATATTCCTTTAGTTTTCTCTAAAATCTTAATACCATCTTCTCTTAAACCTTGGAAAGAATACGGACTCGTTCTAGGTTTAAACGCTCCACCTCTCAGTATATCAATTCTAGGTAGAATCATTTCTGTGACTTCGTCCATCTGTTTCTCAGATTCAACACTACAAGGACCACCAATAACAACCAACTTGTTTCCACCAATCTCAACATCACCTACGTGAATCGTTGGTATCACCTTTTCTTTCGTTGAGTCAGTTAGTTCTACTACCTTATCAACACATGAGAAATCATATAAATCTTCTAAATCTTCTATATGTGGAATAATTAAAAGATTCATCTCTTCTTTCATAGATCCATTATACTTTATCTTATTTGCCTCTAAGTAATTCAATAAACTTTCGTAACAGTTTTGTGTACCTTCATTTTTTAATTTAATAATCATTTTTTCACCAAAAACTCAATTGCTTCTTTATAGCTCTCAAATCCCTTACCTGAAATAGTTTTAAGTGCATCTTTCTCAAACAAAGAAACACTTCTAAACTCTTCCCTATTTTTTATATCACTTAAGTGAACCTCAACATACGGTATTCCACATCCTCTAACTGCATCCAATATCGCATAACTATAATGTGTCCATGCACCTGGATTAATGATTAGATAATCGGATTTTGTAGATTGAATCCATTCAACGTATTCACCTTCGTAATTTGTTTGTTTCACTTCTATGTTCACTTTATGTTTTGCTCCTTCACCTTGAAGAAACTCAACAAGTTCCTTATAAGACGAATGACCGTATACCTTTGGTTCTCTTTTTCCTAACATATTTAAGTTAACACCATTAAGAATTAAAATATTCAAGTATCTTCGCCTCCATTTCTTCTTCTAAGACCATATCTGCATGTGTCTCATATATTCCACTTCTTTCCTCAAACAATCTTTCCAGAGCACCTGTTTCCTCTAACAGTGGTCTACCTGTAGCATCCATTGACTTCAGATATTCTAAATCTCTTTTCAAGTAGACTATATAGCCATTTAGTTTAAGATTCGCAACATTCTCCTTATTCAAGATCGCTCCACCACCTGTGGAGATAACTGATCCTTGAGAAAACTTTATAGTGTCTATCACTGAACTTTCAGTCTGTCTAAACTCATTTCTTTTAAACAATTCTTCAATAGAGTCAATCTCTTCAATCAAATGGTCAGTATCGATAAACTCCATATTTAGTTTATTCGCAATACTCTTTCCTATACTAGTCTTCCCACTCATTGGCATACCAATTAAAACAATATTTCTCATCCTTTTAAGTAGTTTATTATAAATCTCATCGGTTTTATTAATAGAAATTCCGAAAAATAACTCCTGTGCTTTTACAGCTTGAGCTACTAACATATAAAGTCCATTAACTGATTTACAATTTGCCGACTGTAGGAATCTAGTTCTTAGAGGATTATAAACCAAATCAATCACAGCCTCTAAATGAAACTTCGATACGTCTAATACATTTTGGGCCGATGGAAACATTCCAACTGGTGTCGTATTAATGATGATATCATATTCATCCTTAATACTTTCAACTCGCATCCCACTTCTTGAAGAATATTCTATTCTCCCTACTAAAAGGTCATTCAATACAACCGTAACTGTTTTACTAGAACCACCTGTACCAATTATTAAAACTTTTTTCCCCTTAACATCTATTTCATGTTTTTTAAGTAGTTCAAGAAAACCGTAATAATCTGTGTTATACCCTTTTAATTTACCGTTATTAACAACTGTATTAACAGCCCCGATTCTTTTTGAGAGTTCATCAACCTCATCTAAATACTCTATAATATCTTCTTTATAAGGTATCGTAACATTCAATCCAGAAAACTCTCTACCTAGTAGAGATAAATCATCTAACTCCAAATAATCATACTGAATATCACTAATCATTTCATGAATATCTTTGGATTTACTATGTTTTAAAGTTTTCCCAATCAAATAATACATCTACTGTAACTTCTTACTTTCTTCTATTATCTTAAAGAATACGTGATATATTTCTTCTGAATAACTTCTCGCATGATCCAGAATTTCATGTTCCCTTTTTAAGTCTAAAACTTGTACATTGTTTTTTTTCTTATGAACACCAATTATCTTAGATAACTGATAACGTCTTTCTAACAAACGCATTAATTGGTTATCTATTTCGTCGATTTCAATTCTCATTTTACTTAAATCATCCATGAGCGTCCCTCACTTTCAATAATAAGATCCAGCAACGCAAACGCTACTAAATTACTAATAACGTGCATTCCTCTAATAAAGATACCAGCATCATGTCTACCTTTACCTTTAAGTTCATTATTTTGTTTCGTTAAATAATCTACAATTATTTGTTTTCTTGAGATAGACGGTGTAGGCCTAAACACTGATCTAAATACAACAGGCATCCCATTAGAAATACCACCGTTTATACCGCCTGAATTATTCGTTTTAGTCTTAAAACCATCATCGAAGTAAATTGTGTCATTCGCTTCACTACCTAACATTCCTCCAAATAGAAATCCTGATCCAAACTCTATCCCCTTAATACCCGGTATACTGAATACTGCATCTGAAATCTTAGATTCCATCGAACCAAATAATGGATTCCCGATTCCGACCTTTACTCCGTAAATTCCAGTCTCAATCACTCCACCTATAGAATCGTGGTTTTCTTTAGCTTCTTCTACTAAACGAATCATATCCTCATAATGATCAACATTCATTGATCCATCTTTAATTGGTTTTTGAATCAAATAAGAAACATCTTTTACATCTCCTACTTGATAGATGTGAGAATAAACTTCAATTCCTTTTTGTTTTAAAACTGATCTTGCGAGTGCTCCCGCTAAAGTACTTAAAACTGTTAGACGTCCAGAAAAGATTCCTCCGCCTCTGTAGTCATTAAATCCTTTATACTTTTCTTTAGCTACGTAATCAGCATGAGATGGTCTTAGTGTACCTTCATCATATTCAGAACTATTTGCATCCTTGTTCTCAATTAAGAACGTAAGTGGTGCACCAGTTGTTTTATCATTAAAATAACCACTCACAACTTCAAAGTCATCTCTTTCTTTTCTGGGAGTAGTAATTTCCATTGTGCTAGATCTTTTATCCAATTGCTCCTTGATATAATCAAAATCAATTGTCATCCCAGGAGCCAACCCATTAATCGTGACACCCATTACTTTACCGTGTGACTCTCCGAAAACAGTAAGTGTGAGACATTTACCGAAACTATTCACATTACTCAACTCCTTTTATATAGTCTTTTAAATCAAGTAACTCTAATTCTGCTTTACCTAATTCATTTACTTTAACTACTTTTATTTTATCACCTTTAATTTTTTTATCACTTCTAATTATATCTAAATAATCTCCATCATATTCCAAAGGTAGACTGAATCTCTGTAGATATTCCTTTAATAGTTCACGTAAGGAAGAGTGAATCATTTTATACATACCAACAGAAATAGCTTCACCGTGTAATATATTAAACTGCGAATGAATTTCAATCGCATGACCAATTGTGTGACCAAAGTTTAGAATATGTCTTGAGTCCGTATCGAACTTATCTTCGTTTACTACTTCTATTTTTAACTCAATACATCTTCTAATAATTGTTTCATAATCTAATGAGTCGATACTCTTTAATAAACCCTTATCCAAGGTGAACGCATACTTAATCACTTCTGCCATTCCATTATTCAGTTCTCTTTTAGGTAGAGTTGATAAAGTATCAATATCTATTATTACTATACTAGGATCATAAAACGTTCCAACATTATTTTTTCTAAAATGATTTATCGCTACTTTTGAACCTACTGAACTATCTACTTGTGATAAAAGTGTTGTAGGAATTTGTATAAAAGTAACTCCTCTTAAATAAGTAGCAGCGACAAATCCAGCTAAGTCGCCAACAACTCCTCCTCCAAGAGCAATTATTTGAGATCCTCTCGAATAATCTCTTGAGGCTATTTCTTCTAAGAGATGTTTATAAACATCAATAGACTTTGTATCTTCCCCTTGAGGTAGTAATAAAGTAAGTGGGTTAATAAACAATGACTCTACTTTTTGAATATACTCTTCAGGGATACCTGTATCTGTCAAAATAATTGTTTCGTCGTTTTTTTCAATATATTTATCAAGTTCATTCAGTAAACCAGAGCCTATATGTATCTCATAATTTCCACACTTCATTTATGTAACCTCCACTAGTCTTCCTAAACATTTCATATCTTTAATAAAGTTAGGATAAGACTTATCTATTGATTCTGCATTAATTACTGTTTTACATTCAGGTATTATCAAAGCCATCATCGCGATACGGTGATCTCTTTGATCTATCTTTGCTTGATGATAATTGGACGGAGTTATTTTAATCACTTCATCCACCTCAATTATAGCTCCAAACTCTCGTAGTTTTAGGATACCCTCTATACGGTTAGATTCCTTATAGACCAATCTTTCTATTCCTCTTATAGTACAAGGTCCATCAGCGTACATTGCAAGAACCGCTAATGCAGGAGCTAAATCTGGACATTGGTCTACATCACAATCAAACGCCAATACTTGGCTTTTTTTAAAGACGTAACCTGCATTGTAAGTAAAACTAGAAAACTGTCTTAGTATCTCTATTATCTTAAAGTCAGGTTGAGTTGAGCTTCTTGGAGCGTTAATAAATACGTCACCGTGAATAATTCCAGCTACAGCCATAAAAGCAAGAGCACTAAAATCTGGTTCAACCTCATAATCGCATGCGGTATACTTCTGATTTCCTTTTATTAAATAACTGTTTCCTTTTACTTCTATTTCAATACCAAATGACTTTATTACTTCAATAGTCATTAGGATATAGTTTTCACTTCTTTTATCAAGGACAATTAACTCTGAATCCTCTGTCATAAGAGGTAACGCAAATAACATCCCACTTACAAACTGACTCGATACAGAACCATCTAATTCAATTCTTCCTGTTGGAAGATTAAATAAATGATCCTCATCCATTCTCTTCATCCCTAAAGATTCATATCCAGTTAGTGGTCTACTCTTTAGCCCTTCATCAACTTGAATTGAGAATTGATTAAATAATGCGCCTAAAATAGGAATCAACAACCTATACGTTGTACCTGATTCCTTAATTCTAATAGATTTATTTTTATACTTCCTCGGTGTAACTGTTATTACATCAGTAATACTGATTTTCGTTCCTAGTGATGTTAGACATCTAATAGTATCTAACACATCTTCTGCTAGTGTAAAATTTGAAATTACACTAACTGAATCCGCCAAACTAGCTGCGATTAAGGCACGATGTAAATAACTCTTTGATGCAGGCAAAGATACACTTCCCTCTAAGTATGCACCGTCCATGAATATATTCATCAAACCACCCTTTACTTTATTATACTAAATCTTCAGTTATTTATAAACGAATTAAATGACTTTAACAATAATAAATGATAGTATAAATTGAGGTGGCAATATGTACAAACAAATTATAGAAAAAATAAAGCAATACGAAACAATAATTATCATCCCTCACATCAGACCAGATGGAGATTGTTTGGGTTCTAGTTTTGGTTTAAAACAAGCAATTGAGGAAAATTTTGATAAGGTAGTACACGTGTTAGGAGAACATTCATCTGATAGTTCTTGGATGGGTGAAATATCAGAACTGAATGACTCTGACTTTAAGGGAGCTTTAGCTATTTCATTAGATACTGGTTCTAAGGATAGAATGATTGATCAAAGAGCTGATTTAGCTGATTTCTTTATAAGAATAGATCATCATCCTCACGTAGATCATTTTGGTGACATTGATTACGTCGACTCTAATAAACCGAGTACGTGCACAATTATTACTGACATGCTTAGAGTTGAGGAGTTAACGATTTCTACTCAGGGAGCAGAATGTTTATTTTTTGGAACAGTTACTGACACTGGGAGATTCAAACATAAAGGTGTAGATACGAACACCCACATTAATGCAGGTTTTCTTTTAGATAATGGTGTTGATATACATAAAGTATTCAATCACATTTACTTAAAAGATTTATCAAGATTGACATTAGACAAGTTCGTACTTAATAATCTTAAGCAGACTGACTTTGGATTCTTATACGTTACAATCACAAAAGACGATATGGCTGAATTAGGAATTACAAAAGATGATGCAGGAAATGCAATTAGTAAGTTAGAAAATATAAAAGGATATCCAGTTTGGGCAGTATTTTACGAATTAGATGATGTTATTAGAGGTCGTTTAAGAAGTAGAGGTCCAGTTATAAATGGTATCGCAGCCAATTTTAGAGGTGGAGGTCATGCATTAGCAAGTGGCCTAACACTACATAATTGGGATGAATTAAACTTATTTATGGAAGAATTAAAAAACGTCACTCAATAGGTGACGTTTTTATATGAATAACCAATAATACCCAACTAGCCCTACAGCGATTCCAAGTAAGAATCCAATAAAGACTTCAATTGGTTTATGTCCAAGTAACTCCTTAAACTTCTTATCAGAGTTCTCTTCTCTTTTCATAATATACTCTAAATCCTCAGCGATTTGATTTAATACACTCGCATGTTTCCCAGCTTCATATCTAATCCCCATCGCATCATGAATAATAACAGCACTAAACACGAAACTCATCGCAAACTCAACTGATGAGAAACCGTATATTAATCCTAAAGTAACTGTCAAAGTAGTTACTAAAGACGTATGACTACTAGGCATTCCTCCTGTAGACATTAATACTGCTAAATCCCACTCACCTTTTACAAAATACTTTGTAAATATTTTACTCACCTGCGCAATAATCATCGATAACGCAGATATTTCTAAAATGTAATTAAACATAATATCCCCTTACTTCCATACCACTACATAGTATATGAAATTATTTCTTATAATTTTGTCTATATAATTCAAAGCTAATGATAGAACTAGCTATAGTAGCTGGTAATGAATACCCAAACTCTCTACCATATGAAATATGAACTTCCTTTTCACACTCAGCAAGAGTTTCTGCATTAATACCTCTACGCTCTCCACCAATAATAATCACTGATTTTTCACTAAACAATGTATCATAAAGATCAACTGACTCATCCGACTTCATTGTAGCATAAATAGAATAACCCTTACTTCTTAACACGTTTGCTGTCTCTTTTGAGTTATGTGAAATAGCAATAGGTATTTTTTCAAAACAACCAGCACTAGATTTAGATATAATTTGATTCGCCTTCGTCCAATCTCTTGCGTCAATAATTATCCCATCAACTCCACTAGCATACAAAGTTCTAATAACAGAACCAAAATTATAAGGATCTTCAATTCCTTCTAACCAGAAGTATTTATCACCTTTTATTATTTCATCAAGAGACTGATACTCTCTTTCTTCTACTTCCGCAATAAAGCCACCATGCGTCCCACCATTAAATCCATCTAAAAAAGATGGTTCAACAAATTTCATGTCCACACCTTGCTCATTACAAAGCTTTTTCATATAAGAAGACTTTCTAGTTCTTCTTTTATTAGACACTAAAACTCTATTTACAACTCTATATTCAGACTTCAACGCAGCCTTGATTGATATAAAACCTTCTAATATCATAAAATCACCTCAGTATAAAAAAGTGTAGCATTTTTAAGGATAATATTCAATCATATATGTACAATATAAATAGGAGGTACGTCTATGTCAGAACTTAAAACGAAACAGAATAATGCTAGTGTGATTTCATTCCTTAATTCAGTTGAAAATGACTTAAGAAGAAGAGATGCTTTTCATATGCTAGACCTTGTAAAAAAAGTAACAGACATCGAACCAAAGATGTGGGGTGATTCCATTATTGGATTTAATAGTTATACCTACAAATACGCCTCGGGTAGAACAGGTGAATGGTTCTCATTTGGATTCAGTCCAAGAAAACAATCACTCACAGTTTACTTACCAGTCTACTTAGAAAAGATTCAGGAAATGGTAAATAAAGTATCTACAAAGACAGGTAAGGGCTGTATATATATCAAAGACTTATCAAAAGTAAATGAACAAGATATGATAGACCTTATACAATATGCATTTGATAAAACAAAGGAACTATAATTAGTTCCTTTTTATATAGCTAAGTTTTTAACCCAGTTTCCTTTTTTATATCTAAGAATTGCGAAGAATGCTTTCGGATAATCAGTTGCCTGTACTATTAAGAACATTATTCTAACATCCCATCCGGTAAAGTAAGCCATCCAAAGTGCAAGTGGTACTGATACAATCCACATGAATACCGCATCCATTAACAGTGTTGATTTTGTATCTCCACCGGCTCTCAGTACAAAGAATACTCCAACATTGAATGCATATACAGGAATAAACAATCCATTTACGCGAATGTTAAATGCAACAATATCTTTTGTTTCCTGAGCTATATCGTAGATGTTAGGAATAAAGAACGATGCAATAATCAATAATATTCCTGAACAGAATGCAACAAACACACTGAAAGCAATTAATTTAAATGCATTATCCTTTGCCCTTTCAAGATCGTTAGAACCTAAAGTATTACCGACTAAAACTGCAACAGCAGTACTCATGGCACTAAAGATAATAAATACCAATTGTGAGACTGCATTTGAAATGTTAAAGGCAGCCAAAGCTCCGTCTCCTCTTGTTGAATATGCTTTCAAGAATGCTGTTTGACCTAAACTCCAAAGAGCTTCATTTAACATCATTGGTAACGCAACAACAATAATACTCATTAATACTACTTTTTCTATTTTAAATACTCTTCTAATTTTAGTAGAGAATATCTTACCTTTTCTTTTCAGTAATACCATTAATAATCCAAACTCAACAAATCTAGCAACCAATGTGGCATACGCTGCACCTATGATTCCAAGTTCAGGGAATCCGAAGTTACCAAATATTAATAAATAGTTTAATACTGTATTAATAATGATAGCTGCGATACTTATTTTCATCAAAGGTTTAGGAAGTCCTATTTCTCTAAACGTAGATGATATCGCAAAACTTAAGAACATCGGGAATATATTAAATACCGTAATACTCAAATAATCCATACCATTTTTTATGGTTACTTCATTGTTTGTGAATAACCCAATTAGATTCTCACCAAATAGTTTAAATACAATAAATGAAATAACTGCTAAAGCGATTGAAAATGAAAGTTTAAATCGAAATGTTTCTTTTAGTTTTTCATAATCCTTAGAACCAAAGTATTGAGCTGTGTATATCCCTGCTCCACCTATGATTCCAAATGCCACTAATATGATTACAAAGTATAGTTGATTCACTACAGCAACTGAGCTAATAGCTGATTCACCTAGCCTACCTACCATAACATTATCTATTAACTGTACACTCGCTGTTATTAATTGCTGAATAACAATAGGTAACGACACTGCAAACAGTTTTTTATAGAAATCCTTTGTCCCAATAAATTTACTAAACATATACTTCACCTCTTTCAACCGAATGACATTATAGCATAAAAAAAAGAGGAATTATCCCCTATTTTTTATATTCGTCTTTTAATTCATTAAAAAACAGTTTTAGTGACTCTAATGAGTCCACAAGTTTCTCATCGATATTAGGGTTATCAAGAACATGTTGAACCATTCTGTCATGGAAGTGTTTATGTACTTCCATTACTTGATCCGCCTTTTCTGTCAATCCTAGGATGTAAACTCTTCTGTCCTGTTCGTCTCTTTCTCTTGAAAGGTAACCTTTTTGAACCAAGCGGTTCACTGATGTTGTTAATGTACCTTCAGTAATCATTAATTTTTTAGCAATCGCACCCATACTTCTTTTTTCTGAGTTCATGATTGCCTCAATTACATGTACTTCGTTTACTGTTACTTTGTCTTTTAATTTATCTGCAATATAACTATCTTCAAGATATAAGATACTATTAAAAACATCCACAAACAGACTGTTTACAACCTCTTTTGTTTTTTTAATATCCACGTATTTCACCCCTACTTTATTTAATTATATTGAAAACACTACAAAATGTAAAATGCTATCGAAATAAAATGACAAATTGCGCCTAAAATAACGAAAATATGCCAAATAAAGTGGTGATACTTAAATTTACTCACTGCATATATCACAGCTCCAACAGTATAAGCGATTCCTCCCATTAGTAAAAAGATAAAAAACTCAGGGTGTAAAGCATTATATAAATCTCTCACAAGTAACATACTCAGCCATCCCATAAAGATTGCGATAACCACAGTTGCTATTTTAAACTTTGAAATCCATATAGAGTTAATAAGAATTGCCATTATAGTTAAGACACTTAAAACTCCGTAAATGATATAGCTTTCCATCGTATTAAGTGCTGTAAAAACATATGGGGTATATGTTCCCAGTATTAACACAAAGATAAAACTGTGATCTAATCTTTTAAATACATCTCTTGTAGTAGCATGAAATATCGCATGATAAAGAGTACTCATTAAAAACATCATGATAAGAGTGGTTCCGAATATGCTATATACAATAACATCTGAAATATCTCCCTTTGTTGATGCTACATAAACTAAGAATATTAGCCCAATAAAACTAGCTATTGCTGCAACTCCGTGCGATACTGCATTCGCAATATCCTCTCCAACTGTATATCTAAATAACGAATCATATTTTGCTTTCATATTTACTTAATACCTCCTCTAGTATTTGCGCGCCCTTTATAATAATACCGGTACATCCAGTTACTTCATCTCTATAAAGACCCTTAAGGTCAAAACAATTAATAGTCGATAGTTCTTCTTTTATCCTTTTAAGGAACTCCACACTTACTTCAGCCATCAAAGGTGATTGATGCGCAACTGAATCAGTAAACAAAATTCCAATCACACATAAACCAGAAGTAGCGATTCCACATACATCTTCAGTTAACATACCTCCACTGAATGGTGACACCATGTGAAAATGTGATTCATCTAGGTTTAGCTTATATCTATCATTCGCAGCATACAAAATCGCCTCACTGCAACTTAGGTCAAATTGTGGTCCTTTATATTTAATAATCAAGTCCGTCATGTTCATAAAATTATCCTCCTTGCTCATTATACAACATAAAAAAAAGGATGAAAATAAACAAAAATGAAAAATAGTAGACTCTTTGAGCCTACTACTTCTTATTTAAACTTTTTAAGCCATCCTTCTAATTGAACTTTAGGACGATATCCTGAAGTTTTTTCTACTGGATTTCCATCCTTATAAAGAATCATACTAGGAACTCCCATAAGTCCAAACATCTGCATCATTTCTGGGTTATGGTCACTGTTTACTTTAACTATATTAAACCCATCTTGGTCTAATTCTTCTAATACAGGATGAAGCATTTTACACGGCCCACACCAATCTGCATAGAACACCAATAATGATACGCCTTCTGCTACGGCTGCTTCATACGTTGAAGCATCTTTAAATTGAATTGACATTGTTCACCTCTCCTAAAACTGTTCTGCTTTTTTATATATCTCTGAAACTTCTTTTTTGCTTAGTAGTTTTTCAATTAAGAAAGATGATACTAAGTAAAATGCGATAAGTACTATGTTCGAGTAAATCGTGAACTTTAGTCCTAGTGTAGAAATCTCAAAGAAGATAATAGGTAGCTTTGCGCTAGCCCATATTGAAAGGAAGAAGATTACGTTCGCGTATCTCGCACCTTTCTTCAACATAATCATTGCTACTGGGAATGCAGCCACTAAAGGACCAGCTGCTAATGTTCCAAATAAGAATGCAATCGATAAACCGACTACTCCTGACTTTTCTCCCATTAACTTAATCATTGTCTCTCTTGGTACCCAAACATCAAGTAATCCAATCAGTAAGAAGATTGGTGGAACGATTTGTAACATCGTCCAGAATTGGTTACCAATTTGTTTTGTTGCACTTATAGCTATATTATAATCTATAATGGCCAAAATTACCAAAGCGATAATACTTGCCCAAAATACTTTTGACTTAACTAATTGTTTCATTACATCACCACCCAGATTACTAAGGCAACCATAATAGATGCCAAAACTGCGAATGCATTACGCAAGAATACTGCTTTACCACCAAAGAATTTTTTCTCTGCCGAGATGTATACAATGCCTACTGCCATTAAAGCAGTCACTAATGCAGCTACCTGTGGGTATCCAGCCCCATTTGCAAGTAACTCTGCACCTAATGGGAATGTTAAGAAACTCGGAATAAACGCAATAGACCCAACTAATAGAGCAATTACAACACCCATAACTCCTGATTCTTCACCCATTAACAACTTAATTTGTTCTGGTGTAACCAAAGTTAATAAAATTCCAACAAACATAAATAACGGTATTAGAATAATGATTATCTTTTTAAAAGACATCCATCCTTTCTTAATAGCCATTTTTGTTTTTTTCTTATCTTTTATAAATGATACGACAAGCAATGCGAATGCTAGTCCGTAAAGAATATAGGTACTTAGTCCCATTAACGTTCTAACGGATATTGGACACCGTACATTCCTGTACCACCAATAACATTGATCAATTTATAATCTTCATTAGATAAGAAATTTACTAACTGCATACTTCTTGAACCACTTTGACAAATGATATAATACTCTCCACCCTTTTCTAAGTGATCCTTATGATTATAAGCAAGTTCTCTTAAAGGAATGTTTTTTGCTCCGGGAACTTTACCATAAGCCATCTCATATGGCTCTCGAACGTCGATTACTTCAACGTTATCATTTAACTTATTATTTAATTCTGAAATACTTACATTATTCACTATATTAATCCCCCTAAATGTATTTACATTAGTTAGTATACGAACTTTCTATAAATTATGCAACCCTTTTGCCTTCAAAAAAAAATAAAATTCTTTAGAATTTCATTTTTTTAAGTAGAGAGTCTAATTGTTCTAATTCACTGTTATCCAGTTCAGAAAAAATTTGGTCATTAAATTCAGATTCAAGCTCCATGATCATCTCACACATACTTGCTGAATTTCCTGATAAAAACAGTAATGTTTCTCTCTTGTCTTCAGGATTCTTTTGTTCAGTTAAGAAACCAGCATTAACAAGTCTTCTAACTACTCCAGAAATTGTTGCTTTATCTGAGTTAAGTTTTTCTACTAAAGACTTCGCTGATATAGGATCTTCAGAATGTTTAATTACCTTTAAAACATTCCACTGTTGGTAACTTAATCCTAGTGTTGCTAATTTTTTTACAAACGCCCTTCTCATCTCAACGAACACTGAACACATGTTACTTCTTAATCTACCTTTGTCCATAATTCACCTCATTTTTACGACTATGGTTAGTATACCATACTAACAGTTTAAAAAACACCATTTTCGCTTGTATAATAACGCTTTTTTCGTCTTTTTCACACAAATATTTATACCTATTTAAGTATGTATTTTGTTCGTGTAGACCAAACTAATTCTCACACTACTAAATCCTCATACAAACAAAAAAAAAGGAAACCAAAAGGGTTTCTTTTACTTTTACTAACTTCCTGTTTAAACGACTACTTACATTCTTTCTTCTTGTTCCACTGGAACATCAGTTGTAACAGGCACGACTCTTCTCGGTGCGGGAGCATTAGATCTATCTACCATAGTCCAAATCCCAAAAACACCAATTAATACTATTCCTAAAATTGTGCTCTCTCCAGTTGATAAGCTACTTAGCCCCCTTACAGTAAATCCAAATCTCGGTCCAATAATTAATACAATACCTGCAAAAAATATAAATGCTTTAATTCTACGTGCCATAATCTTCCTCCTTAAATTGTTGGTAATTCAATATCCTCGTTTTCATCGTCATTCCCTTTTAAGATGTGTTATATATTTAGAACATCCTTATTTAGAATATCATATTTTTAACGAGTAAAAAGTTACAGTTTTGTTACTTTTCGAACAAAAGAAAGAACCCCCTCAGGGGTTCTCCTATTCTCTAGATCTTTTAATATTAGATATTAAACGTTTGAATACATTGTCAGTTGAATAATCTAGTACTGATTGTTTGTAAATTGGCACACCTAATCTGTACACAATATAAGTAAATACAACCATTACTCCTAAGATTATTGAAACCATTCCGACACCTATCTGACCTCCAGCGAATAATCCAGGTACAATCATTAGGGAGAAGAATGGTATGAAAGCCATTATTTTTGTAAATGTTGCACCTTCAATTAATGGTGAGAAGATTGCCGTATAGAATCCTACTAACATTAGTATCATTAACGGGCTGATAATTTTTTGATAATCATCAACTTCATTCGCAGTCGATGCTAGAATAGCCATAACTGTTGAATAAAGAATATTAGTGATTATATATAGAACGATTACTAATCCAAATACAGGTAATAAATCTGTAGCTGTTCCAGCTATATCAATATCAACTTGTGGAATATCAAATCTACTTGCAAAGCCTCTTAGACCTGCTCCAAATGCCCCGTAGGCAATAATTAATGAGAACTGTAGTAAACTAAATAAATTTGCAGCGAACATTTTTGATTTTAAATGCGTTTTAGGATCAACGTTACTCATGATAACTTCCATTGACTTAGTTGATTTTTCATCAAATATCTCTAACCCAATCATTTGAATAATCATAATTAGCCCAAAGAATAAAGGCATTACAATTAATACACTTAGTCCTTCTTCAATCAATCCTTGTATTTCACTTGCACCTTCGTCGTTTATAACTACTCTATCGATAGCTACACCCGTTCTCAAATCAATTATGTCTTCACCCGATAGATCAAGCCTTATGGCTGTTAGTTGAAGTTTAATTGAGTCTAATGAGCCTGTGATTGCTGCATAAACACTGTTAGAGATTAAATCATTACTCTCTATTGTCGCAACCATATCACTTTTAAGTTCTACGACTACAACATTTTCATCATCAGGTGACAGTTCATGAGTTTCATTATAAATGAATAATTCATTCTCAATATCTAAGAACCCATTCGATAAACCTGCTTCAAACACATCATATGCGTTTGATTCCAAATCATCAACGTAATAAATTGTATATGGTTCTTCGAAGTCTCCACCAAATGATTTGATGATTGAATCCATATTTGCTGCTATTGAAATCAAAATGAATAAAACTATATTTGATATGATAAACGACTTTTTAAATATTTTTCTTTTTAAACTAAAGAATGTTAAGAACCATTGTTTCTTATTCATAGCTCTCACCAACCTTCGCAATAAATATCTCATTAAGACTTGGCATTCTTACATCAAATAAAGAGATGTCATCTGTACCTCTTACTGCTTCGAATACATTCTTAGCATAAGACTTATTCTTAATCTTAACTTCAGACTCACCATTATGTCTTACAACCTCAACAACACCTTCAACACTCTTAAGTGCTTCAGCATCGATTGAACCTCTAATGACGATGTTTTGTCTTTCGTATGATTCTTTTATATCTTTAATATATCCTGATAGGATATTTCTACCTTTTACTAATATAACTAACTTTTCACAGAATAACTCAACATGTTCCATTCTGTGAGATGAAAAGATAATTGCTGCTCCTTTTTCTTTGAACTCCATAATTACTTCTTTAAAAAGTTCTACATTTATAGGATCTAATCCACTAAATGGTTCATCTAAGATCAACAATTTAGGATTATGTACAATAGCACTAATAAACTGAATCTTCTGTTGGTTACCTTTTGATAACTCTTTGATTTTTTTATTCTCATACTCTGGTACATTAAATCTTTTTAGCCAATACTGTAATGATTTAACTATTTCTTCTTCTGTCTTACCTTTTAAACGACCGTAATAAATAACTTGATCTTTTACTGTCATTTTAGTAAGTAGTGAACGTTCCTCACTTAAGAATCCAACAGAGTCTGATTGGTTATAACTCATAACTTCTCCGTTGTAATACACTGCACCTTCATTTGGATTAAACAAATTAAGGATCATTCTAAACGTTGTCGTTTTTCCTGCTCCATTTAATCCTAGAAGTCCAAAGATTTCTCCTGGCTGTACCTCGAAACTTAAGTTATCAACTGCGACTAGTTCACCGTATTTCTTTGTTACATTTTCTAGTCTAAGCATGATAGCCTCCTTTATATATAAGTTAACACAATCATATTATACACTAAAATTCTTTTTTATACAATATTTTCCATTTTATTGATTTTTATATTCTATTTGCTTATTACACGAACTATATCTATTATAGAATAGAGGTGATTTTATGAAAGAATCAGACTTGTATTTACCTATTAAGAATTTCTTTATTGAACTAGGGTATCAAGTAAAAGCGGAAGTTAAAGATGCGGATGTTACAGCTATTAAAGATGATGAAGTTGTGATAATAGAAATGAAGACGTCATTAAATGTAAAACTTCTTTACCAAGCGTGTCAAAGACAAAGGTTAACTGATTACGTCTACGTAGCTATTCCTAAACCTTCCTATCAGGTTTATCGCTCAAAGAGCTTCAAAGAGAAACTATATCTTCTTAAGAGACTACATCTAGGTCTTCTTTTAGTTAGTGATACAGTAAAGGTAGAATTTGATCCAAAACCCTTCAGTGTTCAGGCTAGTCAAAGAGTTAGTAAAAAGAAAAAGCAGATTCATTTAAAAGAGTTCCAAAATAGAATGGGAGACTCCAATATAGGTGGAGTTACAAAAACAAAGATAATGACTGCATACAAGGAACAAACTATCTTAATAGCATCAGAGTTATATGAGGCAAAGTCTATCAAAGAATTAAAAGCCATACATGGATTTCAAAAAACATCTTCAATCCTTCAAAAAAATTTCTATAATTGGTTTGAACGTGTTGAAAGAGGAGTTTATCAACTTACTGAAAAAGGTATAAAAGACCTTTTGGAATATGAAACTTTTATAAATGAAATGAAGAACCAATAAGGTTCTTCATTTTTATTAACTAGTAAATTATAAATCAATACCAGAACTTGTTACAACCTCTTTTAAGTGTTATAGAATCGTCAATTATATCCTTTAGTAGTGAATATTCTACATCTTGGTCATCTAGAATTTTAAACAGCATTTTAGTGCTCTCATAGTGAGCATTTATGTTTTTCATATTATTGTTCAACACAATTTTCTCTGGTGCAACTGAAATGTGTTTCTTCGCTACACTAAAACCTATAATAAAAGTGTTCTCCAATACAAACATAGGTTGATTCCATTTCATTTCTAAATGTAGTTCTGGGTAGTTCTGATTAATCCAATCATAAATATTTGATAGTTTTATCTTCTGTATCTCATTACACTTTTCAAGATAACTCTCTAACATCTTCTTTTCTCCTTTATTGAATTTCTATTTTCTTATACTTCATCAAACAACGTATTTCTGGTATTTCTTATATTCTGACTCCTTACACTCAACTGAGAGTAAAGTTCCTTCATCTTCATAATCCTTACTTAAAACATTTGTGTTATCTAATAAATAGGATACTATTTCTCCCTTATCATAAGGAATTAACATTTTACAGTTCACATAGTCCTTAAAGAGTCTTTCCTTAATTGTCTCGATTAACTCATTAATTCCAGTACCGTTTGTGGCAGAAACATATAGACCATCTGTTTCATCTACTTCATCCAAACGATCAATCTTGTTATAAATGTAAAGAACAGGTATCTCATCTGCACCTAAGTCCTTTATTGTTTCCTCAGTTACTTTGATTTGCTCCAAGTAATCAGGGTTTGATCTATCTACTACGTGTAATAACAAATCAGCTTCTGTTACTTCTTCAAGTGTTGACCTAAATGCTTTCACTAAGTGATGTGGTAGTTTGCTTATGAATCCTACTGTATCAGATAGTAATATAGATTTGTTATCTTGGAATGTGATATTTCTTACAGTTGTTTCTAGTGTCGCAAACAACATATCTTTTTGAAGTACTCTCCTCATTTGAGGATTAAACTGTTTAAGCAAGTTATTCATTACAGAGGACTTCCCAGCATTAGTGTAACCTACCAATGCTACAGTAGGTGTTTCACTTCTTTGACGTTGTTTTCTTTGTGTTCTTCTTTTCGCTGCTAGGTCAGATAACTCTTTTGTTAACACTTTTATTCTCTGTCTTATTCCTCTTCTATCCAGTTCAATTTTCTTTTCCCCGCTACCTTTATTGTGAACACCAGATCCACCTACTTGTCGACCCAACGAATCATTGGAACCTACTAGTCTCGGTAACATATACTTATGTCTAGCAATCTCAACTTGTAGTTTTGCTTCTCTTGTTTTTGCTCTTCTATCAAAGATATCAAGAATAAGAACAGTTCTGTCTAGCACTCTACAATCTAATTCTTCTTCTAGGTTTCTTATTTGAGTAGGTGATAACTCGTCATCAAAAATAACTGAGTCAGCCTCTTCTTCCTCAACCATAACTCTTAGTTCATTTACTTTTCCAGTCCCAATGTAGTGGGACACGTTTATTCTATTTAAATTTTGTATCAATGTACCTACAACCTCAATGTTGCAAGCTTCAGCTAGATTAAACAACTCATCAAGTGAATCAAATGATTCTGTCTTATTGATGTTTACTCCAACAATTATTGCCTTGTCTCTATATTCCATAATTAACCTCCATCATATAAAGTTCATTTCTTCTACTCGTAAAAGTAAACAGAACAAACCTTTACAGAAGGGATATAAGCCACTTAAAAAGGGGATTATCGTCCCCAATGGTTTTTCGTATGCAGTTATTGAGCATTTAAAAACAGGTAAACAATTCCGTCTACTCTACAGTGTAGAGTTAATATTAAGTTTTTACCCATAAAAACGGATTTTGTTGTTACCAATAATCATTAAATTGCCCTCCTATCAAATCTATCTTGATAATAGCACACTATATATGTATCTTCAAGCATCGTAACTGTAAATATACTTCATCTAGTGTTCTTACTTCTGTTTATATGTTTAACAATAAAGTGATGATAATACCTATTAATTCTCTTAGAAACTACTTCTCAAAATATAGTCTTTTAGATAAAAATGAGATCTTTGCTTACATTTTTACGTCTTTTATACCATAAAAGCTCAATAAATGTCTCAATTTTACAAATAATTGATAAGTGATATAATTTAATCATCTAGGATAAATTTTTAAAAAGGGAAAAGGACGAATAAATGAGTAAGCTTAAATTGGAAGATGTTGTTGTTCCAATCATTAAAGCAATCGATTTACATAACTTTTTACTTAAAAATCATCACAGAAGAACAGCAAACATCGCATATAAAATAGGTTCAAAAATGGGACTTCAAGATAATGACCTATCAAACCTAGTACTAGCTGCGTCAGTACACGACATCGGAGCACTTAATATTTCTGAAAGAAATATGTTAATCCAAACGGATGTCGAGAATCCATATCCTCATTGTATTATGGGATATGAAATGTTAAAGACATTTAAACCATTTTATGAAATTGCTAAAATAATCAAATATCATCATATACGTTATGATGACACATTGTTTGAAGGTGAAGATATTCCTATCCAAAGTTACATACTTCATCTTTCTGATAGGATCGATATTTTAATCGAGCCAGATGAGTTTGTACTACTGCAAAAATCGCGAGTAAGTACAGAAATAACAGATAGGTCTAATACAGTATTTCATCCAGATGTAGTTGATGCATTCTTACAAGTTTCAGGGAATGATGAGTTCTGGCTTGGAATTGATAACTCTATGAGAGATTTATTTAACAAGTGTAAGTTCGATATGGAGATAAATCACACTGTTGATACTGTTAAAGACTTTACATTAACACTGGCGAGAATTATTGATTTTAGATCTGAGTATACTGCATCACATTCTTATACTGTAGGATTAGTTGCCGAATATATAGGTCAATTGTTAGGTAAAGATTCAAATTATACGGATAAACTAAAGATTGCCGGTTTCCTACATGATATAGGCAAACTAGGTGTAGATAATAGTATCATTGAGAAAAAAGGTAGCCTAACTGAAGATGAGTATCAGGTTATTAAATCTCATTCCTATTACACAAATAAAATCTTATCTGAAGTTGAGGGGTTTGAGGACATTAATTTCTGGGCAAAGCATCACCACGAGAAGATAGATGGATCTGGTTACCCGTTCGGGCTAAAGGTGGATCAGTTTGATGAGGGTGTAAAAATTTTAGCTTATGCCGATATTCTATCTGCACTAACTGAGGACAGACCATATAGAGGTCCACTCACAATGAACAAGGCATTTGAGATAATAAAAAACAAGTTTGCGTCCATCATAGATGAACATTTATATGATGTTTTGATTGAACATAAAGATGAACTGAAGTGGATCATAGATGACTCTCACCAATATGCTAAAAACGTTTATGATGTTGCGATGGAACATTATAGTATATATGAATAAAAAAAACACCTTCTAAGAAGGTGTTTTATTTTATACTTTATCTGTACACTTATAGTATTTAGTGTGAAGTAATTCATGTGCTTTGTGAGAACCTGGTTTACCTAAGTACTCATCATAAATTTTGATAATTGATGGATTCTCATGAGATTTCTTCATTGGTTTATCCTTATCAATTTGGTAAATCGACTCTTTTCTTCTAGTGATTACAGATGGATCACCATGGTGATATGGTTGCCCTCCACCATCAATACAACCACCAGGACAAGCCATGATTTCGATTGCATGTAAGTTTCTAGGATTACCATTTCTGATTTCTTCTAATAATGCTCTTGCGTTACCAAGTCCCGAAGCAATACCGATGTTAAGTTCTAAGTCAGCAACTTTTAAAGATGCAGCTCTAACTCCTTCGTCCCCACGTAATGCTTCAAATACATAGTTTTCAGATTTTTCTCCAGTAATCCATTCAGCAGCAGTTCTTACCGCAGCTTCGATTACTCCACCAGTGTTTGCGAAGATTGCTCCCGCACCAGTTGAAATACCTAATGGATTATCATAGTCTGAATCAGGTAACTTGTTAAAGTCGATGTTTGAGATTTTAATTAAACTAGCTAATTCTCTAGTTGTAATTACGATATCTACATCTGGGTTTCCATTAACTTTATGCTTTGTTTTGTTAGCTTCGAATTTCTTAGCTAAACAAGGCATTACAGAAACCATTATTAAATCCTCACGCTTGATTCCTAATTTTTCTACATAATAGTTCTTAGCCATAGCACCCATCATCTGTTGAGGTGATTTAGCACTTGACGGAATGTCTAATAAATCAGGGAACTGAGTTTCAATGAAGTTAACCCATGCTGGACAACAAGAAGTTAATAATGGTAATGAAACTTCTTCTCCATTTGCATGTTTAGTTAATCTATCAATTAACTCTGTTGCTTCTTCCATGATTGTAAGGTCAGCTGAGAAATCAGTATCGAATACTGCATCGAATCCTAATTCTTTTAACGCTGTAACCATTTTACCAGTTACGATTGTTCCTGGTTCATTTCCAAACTCTTCACCGATCGCTACTCTTGTAGCTGGTGCAGTTTGGACTACAACTGTTTTCTTAGGATTTGCAATTGCTTCAACTACATCCCAAGTTCTATCTGTTTCAGTTAATGCTCCTACAGGACAAACTTGAACACATTGTCCACAGTAAGTACATACTGAGTCTTTTAAATCTGATTCAAATGCTGTAGAAACTACTGCATCAAATCCGCGGTTAACACCACTTAATGCTCCAACTGTTTGAACTTCATTACATACTGTTTCACAACGACGACACATGATACATTTGTCCATGTTTCTTCTGATTGAAACTGTTTTATCTGGAGTATAAGTTGATTGTGATTTACCAGTAATGTTAATTCCTCTAATACCTAACTCTGCAGCAGTATCTTGAAGATCACATTTTCCTGCTTTTGAACATGTTAAACATTCTGCAGGGTGATCTGATAACATTAATTCCATTACTGTTTTACGAGCATTTAATACTCTATTGTTATGAGTGTTGATTACCATTCCTTCGCTTGCTGGAGTAGCACATGAAGGAGCTAATGTTCCTCTACCTTCTACTTCAACAACACATACACGGCATGAAGCGGCTTTGTTAACCATTTTCATATCATGCATATCTAAATGACATAGAGTAGGAATGTTAATATTTTGTTCTTTACAAGCTTCTAAGATTGTAGAACCTTCTTTTACTTGGACATCATGTCCATCTATTTTTAAATTAATCATATATATACCCCTTATCGAATCACGATTGCATCAAATTTACATGCATCGAAACAAGCTTTACACTTAGTACAATCTAATTGATTGATTGAGTGTACTTTTTTCACATCACCAGAGATACAGTCAACTGGACATGCACGCTTACAAGCAGTACAACCGATACATTCGTTTGGATCGATTAATACTTGAATAAGGTCAGTACATTGATGTGCTGGACAAGATTTTTTCTTAATATGAGCTACATACTCATCTTCGAATTTTTCTAATGTTGATAATACTGGGTTAGGAGCAGATTGTCCTAATCCACATAATGAAGTTTCTTTGATAACTGTAGACAATCTTTTTAACTCTTTGATTGAGAACGCGTCACCTTTACCTTCAGTAATGTTTTCCAGTAATTCTAATAATCTTCTAGTACCAACTCTACAAGGAGTACATTTACCACATGATTCCTCTTGTGTGAACTCTAAATAGAATTTAGCGATAGCAGGCATACAATCATCTTCATCTAAAACGATCATACCACCAGAACCCATCATAGATCCTTTTGCTACTAATGAATCGAAATCGATTGGTGTATCTAAATCTTCTTCAGTTAAACAACCACCACTTGGTCCACCTGTTTGAACTGCTTTGAATTTTTTACCACCAACAATACCGCCACCGATATCGTAGATTACTTCTCTTAAAGTAGTTCCCATTGGTACTTCGATTAAACCAACGTTGTTGATTTTACCAGCTAATGAGAATACTTTTGTTCCAGGTGACTTTTCAGTACCGAATGAACGGAACCATTTAGCACCATTTCTAATGATTGTAGGAATATTTGCATACGTCTCAACGTTGTTTACGTTAGACGGTTTACCCCAGAATCCTTTTTCTGCAGGGAATGGTGGTTTCGTCCATGGCTCACCACGGTTACCTTCCATTGAGTTAATTAATGCAGTTTCTTCACCACATACGAATGCTCCTGCACCGAATTTTAATCTTAATTCAAAGTTAAACCCTGAACCGAAGATATCTTGACCTAATAGTCCATATTCTTTTGCTTGAGCCATTGCGTTTCTTAATCTTTCAATAGCTAATGGATACTCAGCACGGATATAAACATATCCTTCAGTAGCTCCAATTGCATATCCAGTAAGAATCATTGCTTCAATTACTGCATGAGGATCTCCCTCTAAGATAGCTCTATCCATGAATGCTCCTGGGTCTCCCTCATCAGCATTACAGATAACGTATTTTTGATCTGCATCATTGTTAGCAGCGAATTGCCATTTTAAACCTGTTGGGAATCCTCCGCCCCCACGACCACGTAGTCCTGAGTCTTTGATGATGTCAATTACATCTTGTGGAGTATTATCTTGTAGCATTGTAGCTAACGCGATATAACCATCTCTTGCGATATACTCATCGATTTGTAATGGATCAATTACACCACAGTTTCTAAGAGCGATTCTTTCTTGAGGCTCATAGAAAGCTAATTCTTCTAGTTGTTTGATTTTATCTTCTTCAATAGCACCTTGTACAACTTTACGTTCTACAACACGCCCTTTATAAATATGTTCTTCACAGATCTCTTTAACATCTTTTACTTCCATATGAGCATAGAATGTTTGATCTGGATATACTACTACTACTGGACCTTTTTCACAAAGTCCGAAGCAACCAGTTAATACTAGTCTAACTTCATTTCTAATTCCTAGTTCGTTTAATTGTTTATCGAATTCATCCTTAATTAAGTTTGATTTACTAGATAGACAACCAGTCCCACCACAAATTAGTATCTGTGTTCTTTCTGTCATATTATTCACCTATTATTCAAAACTTGAGATTTCGAATTCCTTTACAATTTTTCCACCGATGATATGTTCTTCAACTATTCTTTGAACAGCTTCATCAGTTAATTTACAATAAGTTGTTTTTCCACCATCATGGTCAAACACTTCAGCCATTGGCTCTAATACACATTTACCAATACAACCTACTTGAGTAACGATCGCATTTTTTAAGTCTTTTTTTCCAACTTCTTCAACAAAAGCATTTAAGATTGGTCTAGCTCCAGATGAGATACCACAAGTACCCATACCTACAGCGATTCTAAATCCATCTTTTGTTAATCTCATATCAACTTGATTTGCAACTTTATCTCTTAGTTGCTTTAATTCTTCTAAAGATTTCATATATTCTCCCTCTACTTACGCTTCTGAATTCATTTTTTGATATTTTTCTACTAACCCTTTAGCATCTCTAGCATCATCACGTCCGTAAACGTCTTCTCCTACTAGCACTACTGGAGCAAGTCCACATGCACCTACACAACGTAGTGAATCGATACTAAATAATCCATCTGGTGTTGTTTCACCAACTTCGATTTCTAAAATAGTTTTGAAATCGTTCAAGATTTTGTCTGCACCTTTTACATAACAAGCTGTACCTGTACAAACATTAATTTGGTACTTACCTTTTGGTTTCATAGTGAAATAAGAATAGAAACTTACAACACCGTATACTTTAGATACTGCAAGGTCTAACTTCTTCGCTACATGTACTTGTACTTCTCTAGGTAAAAATCCAAAAATACCTTGAGCCTTGTGTAAAACAGCGATTAACTCACCTTCAAGCGTCTCAAGAGAGCTAATAAACTCATCTAATGCTGTGAAGTCTTCTTGTTTTAAATCGTACTTAATCTTCTTAGCCATAATTACTCCTTATTTTATTCAGTGTTTCCACTTAATCTTTCTAAATTTTGTTCTATATAATCTTCAATCCATACTTTCACGTCAATATTCGTTAGAGGTACTTCTCCCAAGATCTCTAATACTTCCGCTTTAGTATAGTTGAAGGTCTTACCATTAATTGTGTGACTGTAAATAATATTCACATCACCTAAACTCAACAAATAAATCGTTTCCGACATGTTTCCAAGAGGGTACCGATTTATATGGTCTTTCTCAAATACCGCGGTTAGGGTTGTCCCAACACCAAGTTCAGTATTTAAACTTAAGAATCCGTTACACTGGTCAGCTGCTAACTCAAACAGTGAAATACCTAGTCCAACACTTCTAGTAGTTCTAGTAGTGTAAAAAGGATTTCTAACTTGCCTAGCAACTTCTTGAGTCATACCAGAGCCATCATCTCTAATTATTATCTTTAATTCATTTAAAGTATCATCTTCATTTATAGTTATCCACACGTTTTCTGCGTTAGCTCTAACTGAGTTTTGTACTATATCATATATATGTAATGCTAACTCATTCATCTTCTTAACTCCTCAATAAACTTCTCTACAGATAACTCTTCTAGGTCTATATAATTAACTCTTCTAGCTAAGTCTGTAATCGTGTGAGAGTCAGAACTTCTATATATAGGTATATCCCTTAATAATGGATAATCATTATAAAGTGTTTCTAAGTCAACGTACTTGGTGACTTCAATACCATCTATATACTCTACGTGTTCTTCTTTAATCAATTGTTTCAAACTATATTTATCTTTATCTATGTGTGCAAGGATTGTTACTCCCTCATACTTTTTAATTAGTTTTAGTACCTCATACAGATTTGTGTTTAGGTCACCAGTCAAACAATACTGATAATTTTCAACCTCCAAATCAAAGACGTCCATGACTATTTGCTCATTTGCAGCGTCATTCTTATGAAGTATTCTTTCTATTTCATTACTAAATTCCTTATAAGAACCAATACTGAAATACGCTAGAAGGTGTCCACCCTCTACTTGAATCTCAATGCCAGGAACTACTATATAATCATAACTCTCCGCAATCTCTAAAATAGTTTCTAACTGTCTCATAGAGTTATGGTCTGTTACTGCGATAATATCTAATTCATTTAAGTACGCCATATTCAATATATTATTTGGTGTCATCAGTTCATCTGAACATGGACTTAATACACTATGAATGTGTAGGTCATAAGCAAACTTCATTTACTTGATTCCTAGTTCTACTAAATGAAGAATTGAATCTTTTGCGCTTAATGCAGTTCTATACAATGGAATTCCTTCTGTTTCAGCTCTAAGTATTAACTCATTAGAAACTGGAACATTATCTGGAAATATTATCATTGATAGATTAATTAAGGATGCCACCGCTAGAGTGTTTAAATTACTTGTTACAGTAATTAGAATATCTCCATCATTTGCGCTTGCGAGCACGTGACTTAAAAGATCACCTACAAAGATTGAAGATATTTCATTATCTAATCCGCTATATTTTGTTAGGGGAACAAAATTATTACTTATTAAGTCTCTTACTTTCATATCTGAAACCCAATCTTCAATATCGTACCATCAGGTGATGACATGATATTAAAATCGTCTGCAAGTGCTTTGATATTTGGTAGACCCATTCCGGCTCCAAAACCATTACCTCTTGCGAACTCACTAGCGGTTGACCATCCTTCTGACAAAGCCATAGGAATGTCTGCAATTCCTGGCCCAATATCACTAAATCCTACACCGATATAATCATCAGTTATATTTACTGTCGCTTCTCCACCCTTAGAATGAATGACAACGTTTATTTCTGCTTCATAAACCGCAATCGCTACTTTTCTAACAACTGCTGCATCTACTTTTTTTTCTTTTAATATCTTTTTAATAGTACTAGCTACAATCCCTGCCTCGGACATATCGTTACTTATTATTTTGTAATGGAGAAATATATCCTTCAACGCCAGATAAACCTTCCTTAAATAATAAGCCATTTGACTTAAACGTACTTAAGTCTGTACCAATAACCATAATATTAGACTCTTCAGCTACTTCTAACATTTTTTGGCTTGGTTTCTTTCCTCTTACTAGACATATGATTTCAACATCTAACATCTCAGCAGTTCTAACAGATTGATTCGTAGCAAGACCCGTAGTTAATATAATATTTTCTTTTTCAACAGATGCTTCTCTTGTAATCATTAATACATCACTCATAAGATCACAACTAAACACATATTCAATTTTTTTGTCATAATCAATGTTGCTTGTGAAGCCTTTAGCCTCTAATAAATTCATTAGATCTCGTAGTCTCAAAAAAGGTTCCTCCAATATATTTGATTTTCATTAATGTAATAATAGAATCGATTTAAAATACATCACTATTCTAACTAGGATACTCTATGTTTTGTACCCCTTTTTTACAAAAGTATTATGAAAACAATTTCAGAAATTCAAAGGTTGATAAGGTATGTATACGTACTAATATTACACCCCTTTTTTTTGGCTTTGTTATGCGGAAAAACGGGTGTTCAATATACCGTATATTTCGGATGTAAAATGTAAAAATTTTCATAGCCATTTTCATTATTTTCATAGTTTGTAACAAATGTTACAAACGACTCATTTCAAAGGTAATAAAAAAGCTATATTAAACTATAGCTTTCTTAAGAAATTCTGCTTTTGTTTTACTGCTACAACTTCGATCTCAACTTTAGCGCCAAGTGGTAAGTTCGCCACTTCAAAAGCACTTCTTGCTGGATATGGAGCATTAAAGTAAGTTGCGTAGACTTCGTTCATCAAACTGAACTCGGTAATATCATCTAGAAATACAGTTGTCTTAACGACGTGCTTCATTTGCAACCCTGCTTCTTTTAATACTGCCTCTACATTTTGTAGACATAATTTAGTCTGCTCTTGGACACTTTCAGGCATCTCTTTCGTTTTAGGATCTAGCGGTAGTTGTCCACTTGTATAGACAAACTCCCCTACTTTTATCCCTTGAGAATACGGCCCTATTGCCCCCGGAGCATTCTCCGTAACAATTGGTTTTTTCATTACAAATCCCCTTTCGTATTAGATAATAAAATTATACCACAGTACGATATGAAGATAAACTTATTATCCTAATACGTATGATACTTTGATTATCAAAGTGATTTCTTTATTTTTTTATATCATTGGTACAAATTTATATGACTTTTTTGGTATAATAATATCAAAGTAATTTTTATATCAAGGTATTTTTGAGAGGATGGTTTAATGAAAATTCGTTTAGAGCAATTGACGAAAGTATTTGGAAACAAAGAAGGTGTAGAAACTGTAGCTGTTAGTGAGCTTAGTTTAGACATTCCTTCAGGGAAATTAATTGGTTTACTTGGTCCTTCAGGTTGTGGGAAATCTACGACACTTTTTATGATAGCAGGACTACATGAACCAACAGATGGGAGAATTTTCTTCGGTGAAGATGATGTTACTGAAATCCCTGCAGAAAAAAGAGGAATTGGGCTAGTTTTCCAAAACTATGCTTTATATCCACATATGACTGTTAGACAAAACATTGCGTTCCCATTAGAGAATTCAAAAAGTTTTAAAGCACAGTTTAAGGCAGATCCTGTGAAAGTCGAAGAACTTAAGGCTGCTGGTAAAGAAGATGAGTTAAAGGAATACTTAGAGTCTTTTAAAGGAAGTAGAAAAAAATATAAAGCTGAACTTGAAAGATTAGTTGTTGAGACTGCGAACATTGTAGATATCGACGATTTATTAGAAAGAAAGCCTGCTCAACTATCTGGTGGTCAACAACAGAGAGTTGCGATTGCAAGAGCATTGGCTAAAAAACCTAAAGTATTACTTCTAGATGAGCCTTTATCTAACTTAGATGCTAGATTAAGACTTCAAACTAGAGAAGAAATTAAAAAGATTCAAAGAAAAACTGGTATCACAACAATCTTTGTAACTCATGACCAAGAAGAGGCTATGAGTATTAGTGATGAAATTGTTGTAATGAAAGATGGAATTTTACAACAAGTAGATGCTCCACAATCGATGTATGAAAATCCTGGAAATCAATTTGTTGCGAAGTTTTTAGGGAATCCCCCTATTAATGTATTTGATGCTGATATCAAGGATAATAAAATCTTATTAAATAATAAGAATATTCTAGACGTAAATTTACCTAATCAAAAGGTATCTTTAGCAGTTAGACCAGAAGCGTTTAGAGTTGTAGAAAAAGATGGTATCAAAGTAACATTAACTAAAATCGAACATATCGGTAGAGATAAGTTAGTTGGATTTGAACTAAACAACCAAAAAGTCAATGCATTAGTAGATGCTAATATCAAGCGTGAAGTCGGAGACGACATTATGGTAGAGATTCTTCAAAGAGGTTCTCATATCTTTAATCTTGATGGCGAAAGGGTTGTCGTTAAATAATGGTAGGAAAAACGAATAAGAAGTTATACACTCAAGTATTATTTTACCTATCACCAGCATTATTAATTATATTGACATTTGTTATTTACCCACTTGTTAGATCTGTTTATATGAGTTTCTTTACTGAATACAATATATTTAGACATACAGGTAGTGGTTTTGGATTTCAGAACTATATAGAAGTATTCCAAGATGACCTATTCTGGTTATCTATGAAGAACACTGCTTTATATACAATTTGGGTTGTTCCTATCTCAATTGTAATCGCACTATTTATCGCAGTGCTACTTAATAATAAAATGAGAGGTATGAAAGCATTCGAAACGATGTTCTTCTTACCTTATATAACAAACGTAATTGCGATTGGATTAGCATTTAGATTCATCTTCCATTCAAAGTACGGTATTTTAAATCTTATATTATCGAAAGTTGGGATTGACCCGATCACATGGTTAAACGATCCTAAATATGCTTTATCTGCTTTAGTTATTTTCGGAATCTGGGGAGGTCTAGCATTTAAGATAGTAGTATTCTTAGCAGGACTTCAAGGTATCGACAAACAATATTACCAAGCAGCTAAAATTGATGGGGCATCAAAGTGGACTACATTCAAACGTATAACGTTACCAATGTTGTCTCCAATGATTGCATACATAACAGTAATCTCATTGATTGGATCTTTTAAAGTTTACGTTGAGGTAGTAGGACTTTACGGGGCAAGACCTGGACCTGCCAACTCAGCTATGACAATTGTTTATTACATCTACGATAAGTTCTACGGTTCAAACGAACCAGTTATCGCAGCTGCAGCATCTGTATTGATGTTAGTAGTAATACTAATTCTTACATTCGTTCAGCTATGGGTTAATAAAAGAAAGGTTCACTACTAGGAGGGAATATGGAAAATCTAAAAAAAATAGTGATATATGTTCTCCTATCAATTGGAGCACTCATCATGATCTTTCCATTCTTCTGGATGATTACTGGTGGTATCAAGACTTATAATGAAATTATTGCAAATCCAATTGTATGGTGGCCTAAAATTGTACAATGGGAAAACTTCAAGACTGCAGCAAGTTATGCACCATTCTTAACGTATTTCAAAAATACTGTAATTGTGTCATTCTTTAACACATTCTTAACGTTGATCACAACTATATTAGCAGCATTCGCATTTTCAAGATTGGAATTCAAAGGAAGAGATACTATATTCTCAATTCTTCTATCAACACTGATGGTACCAAGTCAGATGTTAATTATTACAAACTTTGTAACGATAGTAAAATTAGATATGTACAATACTCTTCCAGCATTAATCATTCCGTTTACAGCAAGTATCTTCTATATTTACATGCTTAGACAATTCTTTAATCAAATTCCACATCAACTATATTTAGCAGCAAAGGTTGATGGATGTAGTGATTGGGGTTATTTATGGAAAATTATGGTTCCAAACTCAAAAAATGCTTTAATTACAATAGGTTTATTCAACTGGATTGCTAGTTGGAATGCATACATATGGCCTTTACTTGTAACAAGTTCAGATGAGAAGAGAGTATTATCAATCGGGCTTAAGTTTTTCTCAGGAGAAGCAGGTACCGATTATCATCTATTAATGGCAGCAGGAACTATCGTAATCTTGCCGTTACTAATATTGTACTTATTTGCAAGGAAGTATATAATTGAAGGGGTATCTAGAAGTGGAGTTAAAGGATAACACACTTATTAAATAGATAAAGAAATTAAAAAAAGGAGAGAACTATGAAGAAACTTTTAACACTTTTATTATCAGTAACACTTTTATTTTCTTTAACAGCATGTGGAAGCTCTGTTGAAGGTAATCCAAACGACATTACTATCCAATTCTGGCATGCAATGTCAGGTGGAAATGGTGAAGCAGTTGATTACTTAGTTGAGAAATTCAACGAAGAAAACGAATATGGAATCACTGTTGAAGCTACGTATCAAGGTGGTTATGGTGACTTACATCAAAAATTAGTAGGTGCATTAACAGCAAACGAAACACCTCATATCGCTCAAGCATATGGGAATAACATCGCAATTTACATGGAATCAGAAGCAATCATTCAATTAAATGATTACATTGATGACAAAGACTATGGATTTGATGATTTTGAAGATATTATTGAGGGATATAGAGTAGAAAATAGTTCTTACCCTGATGGTAACTTCTATTCATTACCATTCAACAAATCTACAGAAGTTCTTTATTACAACAAAACATTCTTCACTGAAAACAATCTAGAAGTTCCAACTACTTGGGATGAATTAGAATCTGTTTCTAGAGAAATTACAGCTATTACTGGTCAACCTGCATTCGGTTATGACTCATTATCTAACTTATTAATCACTTGGACTCAACAAGCTGGTGGTCAATATACAGATTCAGATGGTAATGCTTATTTCAATAGTGATGAAGGTAGAGAAGCATTACAATTCTTCGTTGATGGATGTAATGAAGGTATCTTCCGTATGGCTGGAGAAGACAGATACATGTCTGGTCCA